>Ga0187852_1001806_pt1 | contig 19059 bp, 19 predicted proteins | sample June2016WEW_6_40_FD_134511 | JGI IMG/M metagenome (GOLD analysis project Ga0187852, IMG submission 134511) | Peatland microbial communities from SPRUCE experiment site at the Marcell Experimental Forest, Minnesota, USA - June2016WEW_6_40 | ecosystem: Environmental > Terrestrial > Soil > Wetlands...
CAGGCACAGCTCGTTCAGGCAATGCAATCCACCGGATGCAATGCGAAACATAACTTCGAACAGCGGCTCGCCCGCTGGCTGCTCCTCTGTGCGGACCGCGCGCACATCAACACGTTCAAAATTTCACATGAGTTTCTTGCAGACATGCTTGGGGGTCGCCGTCCCACTATTTCTACGGCAGCCGGGATTCTCAAGCGAAAAGGCCTTATCGAATACACCCGCGGAGAAATTCGCATCCTCGACGTCCCTGGGCTGACAAAGGCCTCTTGCGAGTGCTATCTGATCATCAAGGATCATCTCGATAATTACACAGAGTTCGACACCTCAATCACTGCGTAAACGCTTCACCCGCGAGGCCGCGGATGAGGGCCGGTAATTCGGCAAAGCAGGAAGCGGGTTGGTTGCAACGACGGAGTTTTCATTGCCGTTGGTCCGTAGTTTCATAACTCCAACTACGTTCAGGGCAGGGTCAATAACACCCTCGATCCATAGCACCGCTAGCCGAACAAATCCTTCATCTTGTCCAGCAGGCCCTGTGAGGCCGGTTTGTTGTCCACCGTGAGCGACCCGGACAGCTCGTTGACCAGTTCGCGCTGGGAGCGGGTGAGCTTTTTGGGAATCTGCACCACCACCTTCACAATCAGGTCGCCGCGGCCTTTTTCGTTCAGGTAAGGGACGCCGCGTCCGCGCACGCGCAACTCGCGCCCGCTCTGCGTGCCCTCGGGAATCCTGAGGGTCACCGGGCCGTCGATTCCGGGTATCTCGAACTCGTCGCCCAGCGCCGCCTGCGGAAAACTGATGGGAATGACGCAGTGCAGGTCGTTGCCCTTGCGCTCGAAGAGTTCGTGAGGCCGGACGGAGAGCACCACGTAGAGGTCGCCCCTGGAACCGCCGTGGCGGCCCGCGTCGCCTTCGCCGGCGTAGCGGATGCGGGTCCCATTCTCCACACCTGCCGGCACTTTGATGTTGAGTTTGAGTTCGGAGTTGACGCGCGTCTGGCCGCGGCAGATTTGGCAGGGATCGCCGATGACGGAGCCGGCGCCGCCGCAGGCGCTGCAGGTGCGGGCCATGGTAAAGAACCCCTGCTGATAACGAACCTGACCCCGGCCCTGGCATTGGGCGCAGGTGCTGGGACCGCGGCCGGAGGCGCTGCCGCGGCCGTGGCAGGCGTGGCAGGTCTCAAGGCGGCGAATTTTGACCTCGGTCTCGGAGCCGAAGACGGCGTCCTCGAAGTTGATGGCCAGATCGAAGCGCAGGTCGTCGCCGCGCTTCTGGCGGGAAGTGTGCTGCGAGCCGCCGCTGGCGTTGTATATCTCGCCGAAAAGATCGCCGAAGATGTCGCCGATGTCTACGCCGCCGGCGAAGGGACCGGCCCCAAAGCCTTGCCCGTTCAAGCCGGCGTGGCCCCAGCGGTCGTAGGCGGCCCGCTTGTCCGGGTCGCTGAGCACCTGGTACGCCTCGCTGGCCTCCTTGAACCTCTCTTCCGCGCTATGGTCGCCGGGGTTGCGGTCAGGATGGTGCTTGAGCGCCAGCTTGCGATAGGCGCTCTTCAATTCCTGGTCGCTGGCCGCCTGGGAGACGCCGAGAATCTCGTAATAGTCTGCTTTGCTCACTTTAGGGTCTGTCACCTGATTAGAACTCATTCGCTTTTCTGTTTCGGGTTAGAGGCCACGCGCACCACTGCCGGGCGCAGCAGCCGCTCGCGCAGCCGGTAGCCGCGGCGAATCTCTTCGGCCACGTGCTGGTCAGGCAGGTCGTCGCGCTCCACCGTGCCAATCGCCTCATGCAGGCGGGGATCGAACGCTTCGCCCACGGCGGCAACCGGAATCACCTGCAACCGGCGCAGGATTTCTTCCATTTGTTTCACGATCAGCTCCACGCCGGAGCGCAACTGCTCAACCGAGCCGGCGGAATTGAGCGCCAGCGCGAAGTTATCCAGCACGGGCAGGAACTGCTCGGCCACGCTGCCGGTGGCGTACTCGCGAAACTCGATCCTCTCGCGCTCGGCGCGCTTGCGTGCGTTCTCGAACTCTGCCTGCAGGCGGGCCAGGCGGTCCAGCAACTGGTCGCGCTCGGCCTTCAACAGATCGTAGTCTGCCCGGCTTACGGGCTCCGCGCTACTCGCGGGAGCTTCATCACTCGGCGGCGCCGGTTCGGCAAGGATTTCTTTCGTCGCGGCAGGCGCGGGAGGGTCGCCGCCCGGCGGCTGCGCCGCTTCGGCGAGAATTTCTTCCGTCGCGGCACTCGCGGGCTTCCCCGGTTCCAACAAGGGCAGCTCTGTTTCCACTTCCGGCATAATTCTATGCATTCTCCGAAAAATCGACTGTGTCTGATTCCATGATAATTTGCGCCGGGGCCGCGGCTCTCCCGCGGGTTGCGGGCGCTCGCTTGTGCCTGCCGGCAGCGGCCGCTCTAGTTCTTCAAAAACTCCTGGCCGGCGGGGACTTCCCAATCCGCGGGAACCTCTAAGATGCGCTCGGAAAGCCGGGCTATGTAGCGCACCGCCTGGATCATCTCCTGATACTGGATGCGTGTGGGCGCGATGACGGCGACGGTGCCCAGGTTGGCGCCGCCCAGCCGTGCCGGTGCGCCGATCAGCACCAGGTCCTGCATGGCGGGCGAAGCGTCGTCCAGCCCCACCACCACGCGCACCTCCTGCTGGCGGCCGTCAACGTAAGCGGTGAGCAGCTCCACCAGCCGCTGCTTGGCCTCCAGCGCCAGCAGCATCTGGCGCAGACGCTCGCGGTCCAGTCCGGCGGTGATCAGGTTGGCCATTCCGTCCACATAGATGGCGGGCCCGGCCTCATCGCCAGCCAAAGCGCCCTTGCGGCAGAGCTCCTCCACCGAGGCCAGCATCTGGTGGTAGGCTTCGCGCTCCGCCTCCACGCGGCGCGCTATCTCGGCGCGAATGCGCTCGATGGCCCAGCCGCGAAAGTTCTCGTTCAGGTAGCGCGCGGCGGTCTCCAGCTCGACGAGCGTCAGGTCGCGGTCCAGGGTCAGCACGCGGTCCTGCACCGCCCCGGCCTGGGTAACCAGCACCGCCAGCACGCGGCCCGCGGAGAGGCGCGAAAAGTGAATGTGTTCCAGCACCTGGTCCGCGGTGGAGCTGGCCAGGGCCACGCCCAGGCCGCTGGAGATGAGCGCCAGAACGTGCGAGGTGCGCTCCAGATACTCATGGGAGCTGGTGACGCCCGTGAAGCTGTCCTCGATCTGTTCGCGCCGGGCTTCACTCAGAAGCGAAGCAGTCAGGCTCGAAGGACTGAGAGGCAAAGCGCCTTGCGGCATGGCGCCGGCCGTCTGCGCTCCGGCGGCCATGCGGCCCATCTGCGTACCCTGCTGGATGATCTGCTCCACGTAGTAGCGGAAGGCCGCGGCGGTGGGAACCCGGCCCGAGGAGGTGTGCGGCTGCTCCAGCAGGCCCGCCTCGCCCAGCGTGGCCATCACGTTGCGCACGGTGGCCGAACTCAGCCCCTCGCGGTCGGCAAAACTGCGCGCCACCGCCTGCGAGGCTACGGGCTCGCCGGTAGCGATGTACTGCTCGATGATGGCCGTAAGCACCAGCCGCTCCCGCGGACTGACGCGCGCTTCAGGCATCTTCCCTGCTCTCCGTCCTGGCGGCGGCACGGCCACGATGGCCGCGCACGGGCAGGTCTCAAACCTGCTTGTAGCCAACTAACCACTCATCTATCTAGCACTTACGCCGGGAACTAAGTGGAACTCTCCTCTCTGATTCTAGGGATTCACGAATAGCTCTGTCAATTCGCATAGCCACACCGGGGCTTTCCATCCTACTGCTTGCTGAAGATCAGTACGCTCCAACTCGGCAGGCTGATCCAGAGCTGGCCGCCGGCTGCCTGCAGCTCCAATCCGTAATTGCCAACCGTGTTGATTCCGCCATAGACAGGGGCTTGCGAGTTGAATATCTCCGTCCAGCTTCCCGAGTCGCCTCCCATATTCACGCCATATTCGTTCGAACCCCACTGCCCATTGCCCGCGTTCACCACCACCAGAAGCACATCGCCGTCCATGTTGTAGCGTTTGAAGGCGACTACCTGATTTTGATTGTCCACATGAACCACGCTGCCCGCCGGCGACCGCAGCCCGGGATGAGCCCAGCGCAGGTTGTTCACGTCGCGCACCATCTGTTGCATGGGAGCGCCGGTTGGGTCGCCCATCTCTGACCAGTCGATGCGATGATCGGCGGGGCCGACAATAGGGTCCCAATAGCCGTCCAGATGTCCCTCCGTTCCCATAAAGAGCATCGGCGTGCCCGGCAGGGTCGCGTTCAGCGCCCAGGCCAGCCGCGCCTTTGCCGTGGCCCAGCCGTTGCCCCGCCCGCCAAACCGCTGGGTGAAATAAACGCCTGTGTTGCCCTGCCCGCCGTAGATCTGATCGTGCGATCCGGTCAGATAAGTAACCAGATGCCACGGATTCGAATCGGAGAAACCGCCTATCCTGGCCAGAAGCAGGTTGACCACGTTGTCTCCGTTCAACAGCGAGAAGGTGTCCCATGGGCTGCTCATATCCCAGGTGGCGCAGAAGCCCAGCGTCCCGTAAGGGTCGTTCCATCCCGCCGCCGAAGTGGCCGGGTCGAATGGATTGTATTCGGCGATTAGGTACTTGTCCGGGAATTCCTGCCGCAGATTTTGCACGATGTATTCGACCGCGTCCGGCTGAATGGCCTGGACCGCGTCGAAGCGCAGGCCGTCGACCTGGTAATCCCCCAGAAGCATGCGCGCATTGTCCAGCAGGAAGTCCTTCACCTCCTGCTGCCAGAGCGCGAAACCCGCGCCCCAGAGAGTGGGGTGTCCATGGACGAAATAAATCCCCCCGTTGACTCCGTTATCGCCGGCGTAGTTGCCGTCGTACTGCCAATAGCGGTTGTCGGTGATCGCCGCGTGGTTGTAAACCACGTCCAGGATCACGGCCAGTCCCTTCGAGTGTGCCGCGTCGATGAGCTGAATCAGCTCCGCTACCGCCCGGTCAGGGCTGGTGGCGTAGGCATCCTCTGACGCGAACATATCGCAAGGGCCGTATCCTTCGCCGGCCCCGTTCAAGTCGCATTGAGCGTCCGTGATGGGCAACGGAGCGATCGCGTTGAACCCCAGGCCGCGGATGTAGTCGAGCTTGTCGATCAGATCCACGAAGGTCGCCGTGTCGTTCTCGACCGCGACGCCGTCGTTGAGGCCCGCATACGAGCCGACATGCAGCTGATAGAGCAGAAAGTCGCCGAACGCAGGCGTAGTGAACGGCGGCCGCGCTGAGGGAAATGGCCCCACGATATAGCCCATCGACGCCGGGTCAGAACTTTGCACCTGGAGAGCGCGCGCGTCGGTTCTGGTCCACGGTTGCGAGTTGTTGTTGTTGGGGCCGCCCATGTTGGTGATGATGTACTGGTATTTGTCGCCCGCATTTGCGGGAATCTGGTCGGCGGACCAGTTGCCGGTACCCGGCTCCGGGCCAAGGTCGATGGGCGTTCCGCCGCTGAAGTCTCCGAAAACCTGTACCAACTGGGCGTTTGGGGCCCAGACGCGGAATCGGCAGGTTCCGCCTGAGAGCAGGCTTCCCATGCCATCGTTCGCCGGTGAAGGAGCGCGCATGATGACCTCCGCTTGCGACCGGACCGCAACCACACGGAATCGAGCCCGCCTTCGCTCTCTATCGTGGTCTCGACTGCGGCCGTCGACGAGTTTCCATTTTCAAATCTTATGCAGCGGCATTCTTTGCCGCATCCTCACTTTACCGCGATTACCATTGGATTCCCATGAATGCTCCGCATCTTCGCGCAATCTGCCGGTGGAATTCTCGGCTTTTTACGCTTCGCTCCTGCTTGAACCCCATCCCAGGCGAGGCGGGCAAGCGCGCCACAAACACAGATCAAGCGCCACCACCCCTTCGGCTGCGCTCAGGGCTGGCTTTCGGCGCAGTCGCATTCCGCCTCAGGCTGGTAGATTCTGAGTAGGGCGTGCTGATCTCATCTTCCGGGTCTGTTACTCAAACCGGGATGCGCGCCGCAAGGAAAAGAGCCATGTTCCACGCCACTGAAGACATTCGCATCCAATGGACTAAAGTCGTTCTCCCTCCCGTTTTTCTGGAGGAAGAATTCCCCGTCACCGAATCCGCCTCGGCCACCATCTTCAATACCCGCAATGAAATCTCCGCTATCCTCAATGGCCGCGACCCGCGTCTCCTCGTCCTCGCCGGCCCCTGCTCCATTCACGACCCCAAGGCCGCGCGCGAGTATGCCGCTCTGCTCCAATCCGCCATTCAGGAGTTTTCCGCCGATCTGCGCATCGTCATGCGCGTCTATTTTGAGAAGCCCCGCACCACTATCGGATGGAAGGGCCTCATCAACGACCCTTACCTGGATCAGTCCTACAAGATCAACGACGGCCTGCGCCTGGCGCGCCATCTGCTCCTCGACCTGGCCGCGATGGGCGTGCCCACAGGAACCGAATTCCTGGACATGATGACGCCCCAGTACATCGCCGGGCTGGTCAGTTGGGGCGCCATCGGAGCGCGCACCACCGAAAGCCAGGTTCATCGCCAGCTGGTCTCCGGCATCTCCTGCCCCGTGGGCTTCAAGAACGGCACCTCCGGCAACGTGCAGATTGCCATCGACGCCATCCTTTCCGCCGCCCACTCCCACACCTTCCTCGGCCACACCCACCAGGGCCAGTCGGCCATCTTCGTAACCACTGGAAATCCGGATTGCCACATCATCCTGCGCGGCGGCCGGGGCACGGTGAACTACACGGCCGATTGTGTTGCCGATACTGCCCTCCAGATGGAGAAGGCCGGCCTTCCCCCGCGCATCATGATCGACTTTTCCCACGCCAACAGCGGCAAGGATTACCGCCGCCAGTCCATCGTCTGCCACGACGTCGCGGAGCAGATCGCCGGCCAAGGCGGCAAGCCCGGCGACACGCGCATTCTGGGCGTGATGATCGAGAGCAATCTGGTGGCAGGCTCGCAAAAGCTCGTCCCCGGCCAGCCTCTGGACTCACTGGTCTACGGCCAAAGCATCACCGACGCCTGCATCGACTGGGCAGAAACTTACGCCCTGCTAACCGAACTCGCCGGGGCCGTCCGCGCGCGGCGCAGCGCGTAGCCGGTACACCGTTCATAGAACAATAAGTTGGGTGCCCCATGTCCGGATTCTCGGACATGGGAATCTACAAACCCAGAACCGGCAATAACTCGTTGTCAGGGATGATGCGGACAGGGAACATCCGGGCACGGAATATGCAAGAAACCACAGGCAGCGAGGACAGCGCCCGACACGAAGCAGAGGATGCTCACCGCGATGAATACATATGCTGCATAGTGCATCCTTACCGCAGCGGGCCAGCTAGACGTACTCACACCTTTATTCATGGATGCATTGCCGTAGGATAGTTGAGTCAAATATGCAGTGATCATCACGACGATGGTCATCGCCGCACCAGAAGCAAAGCACACCATCGCCGACACCAAAAGTGCAGAGCCAGCCTTTGTATTTCCAATGAATGTCAGAATCGAAATAGCAGCTGCTCCGTTTAGAATGAACAGCAATTTGATACCTTCGAGGGCATATTTCATCCCCTCTGCCCAATGCCACTTCGCTTCATCATCTCCGCTCATAGAAATTGACCTCTTCACCACGGGCAAAATGCTTAACTGACCTCAATATGCAGTCCGGGGAGCGGTATTGGAGCGGACGGACCGGCAAACAACACTAGGCGGAAAGAACGGCAGCGGGCTCGGTTCCAGCTGTCCAGACTGCATCACGGAAGATATCGCTGACCGTATTAGCAAGGTTCTTGCGTGAATTGAGCTTGGTTACAAGCAGTTGGTTCATAATGGTCACCACTCCCTTTCTGTTGAAGGTTATTATCTTCGCCGATTCAAAAACGAATGCGACAAGGAAACAAAGCAAACCGTTCAGCAGTCCGGAGTCGAAACCGAGCCTGTGTAGCATTGCTGCGACGTGTTCCGTAAGGAACCTTTCAGTATACCGCCGCTGCTACTCCGCTTCAGGGGATTTCGACTGCCGGACGGATATACCCTCTAAACCACACCGCAAGTTCCGCTTCCGATATCTCGCCCGCGGCTACTGCCAGCATCACGGTCACAGCTTCCTGATCGCTGGCGATGAGTTCATAGCCTTGATCGAGCAGGAACACGTTTGCCACAACAAAGGCGGTGCGCTTGTTTCCATCAACGAAGCCGTGATTGCGCGAGATTCCATACGCATACGCGGCGGCAATGCCCGCAACGTCAGCGCTTCCATAAGCCGCAAGATCCTTGGGCCGCTGAAGGGCTGAAAGCACCAGGCCCAAATCGCGCACGCCCGGCATGCCGCCGTGTTCGGCGAGTTGTTCATCGTGGATCGCCAGCGCGGTCTTTTCGGCCACCCATTTCCAACCGGGAACGCTCACTTCGCCAACTCCCGAAGCACGTCCCGCCGCTCGCGCATCACCTTGCGGGCCAGCCCCATTTGACGCTCGAATTCAGGGTCGTAAGGGGTGATCCGGAAGCCCTCCGGGGACTCGGTCAAGAAGAGTGAATCGCCTTTCACAACCTTGAGCCGAGTCAGAACCTCTTTGGGCAGCACAATTCCCGTTGAACTCCCGACTGTGGTCACCTTCACCTTCACCATGGTTCACTCCATTATAATGATGATAATAGAGTCTACAGAAACCATCAATGCTGATAAGAAACAAAGCCTGGGCTATTCTGTAAGTCAAACACTCTAAAGGCAGACGCCGCGAGACGCTCCCAAACCGGCGCTAGCCGCTATGATGTGACCAGCACAATAACTGGCGGCGCGACTAATCCATGCCCCCCACCATCTTCATCTCGGCAGGCGAGGCCAGCGGCGAGCACTATGGCGCGCTGCTGATTGTCGCATTGAAAAAGCAGCTTGCGGCAGCCGGGCAGACGGCTGAGTTCTTCGGCATGGGCGGCGAGCGGATGGCCGCCGCCGGTCTCGAGCGAGTGGTCCGCTCGGAAGATATGGCCGTCATGGGCCTTACCGAGGTCGTTCGCCACCTGCCGCGCATCTGGCGCGAGTTCCGCCGGCTCAAGCAGGCTGTCCGGCAGCGTCCGCCCGGCGTGGCTGTGCTCATCGACTTCCCTGAAGTCCACTTCCGCCTGGCCAGGGAGCTCCACCGGCTCGGCGTTCCCGTCATCTACTTCGTTAGCCCGCAGCTGTGGGCCTGGAAGAAGCGCCGCATCCGGCTGGTCCGGAAATACATTCGCAAAATGCTGGTGATCTTCCCCTTCGAGGAGCCGTTTTACCGCGAGCAGGGCGTGGAGGCGGAGTTTGTGGGCCATCCGCTGGCGGAGTTGCCGCTGCCGGCCGTGAGCCGCGCCGAGTTTGCCGCGCAAAACGGCCTCGACCCCGCGAAGACCTGGATTGGGCTGCTTCCCGGAAGCCGGCCCAGGGAGATTCGCGACCATCTGCCGGAAATGCTGAAGGCGGCTCGGGAGCTGGCGGCGCGAGGCCTGCCCGGCGATTATGAGTTCGTTGTGCCCCTCGCCCCGACGCTGAATGCTGCGCAGCGGGAAGAGGTACAACTCCTCGCGCAAGCTTACGGAGCCTGCTTGCCCGTCCGTCTTGTCAACGAGGCCCGCGCGGCGCTCCTCCACGCCCGGGCCTCGGTCGTCGCCAGCGGCACGGCCACGGTGGAGGCGGCGCTGATCGGCAATCCCTTCGTCGTCGTCTACCGCGTTTCGCCCCTGACCTACGCCATCGCCAAACGGCTGGTGAAGGTGCCCCACGTGGCCATGGCCAACCTGATCGCCGGCAAGCGGGTTGTGCCGGAGCTGATCCAGCATGACTTTACGGCCACAAATATCGTCCAACAGATTGAGCGCTTGCTACCGGAAGGGGCTCCTCGCCAGTCCATGATGGAGGAACTGGCGCGGGTTCACGGCTTGCTGAGCAAAAGGTCCGCCGGCGGCGCCATTGACCGGGTGGCGGCGATCACGTTGGATATGTTGGGGATCTCGGGTTAAGTGTCGTGCTTTCCCGGCTCTCAGGAGCGAGACCTGGGGCGCGGGATTCAGGGGTTGCAAGGGCTCTGCTTCGTTCCCAGAATCCTCTCAGCTATGATTGCTTCCATGACCGGGAACGGGAGCGGGAAGAAGGGCAAGACACGGCGCGGCTTTCAAACACATGAGACAGCCCGGACCGAGGCGCTGAACGGGATGCCGCTGGCAGCGCCCTGGCAGAGGTTCGCGGGGTTTTATATCGACCTGCTGTTCGCCGTGATCATCTGGGGACCGCTGGAGTTTGCCTGGCGGCTCTTCGTACTTCATGAGACGAAGACGAATTTGAATCTGGTTTGGGATTTTCACGAAGCCGGCAATATCGTCGTCATGATTCTCTATTGGGGGCTGTTTAACTACTTCGGCAATGGCCGGACTCCGGGCAAGTGGATCGCGCGGACCCGGATCGTGTCGCTGACGAGTGAACGGCTGGGACTTTGGCAATCTTTCGAGCGGGCGCTTGGCTATGGAGCCGCCATGCTGGAAGGCGGTTTGGGTTTTGTTCAGCTCTTCTGGGACCGGAACAGAATGTGCGCGCAAGACAGACTTGCGGAGACGATCGTTGTGGATATCAGGAGGCGGGCGAATCCAGAGTCAACAGCCGCCGACGGCCTTCCGCGCTGAAGCTGCTACCCTCAGTATCAGCCGGCCGAAATCACTGCAACCGGGGGATGGTGCGAAAACAATGGCTGCGAGAAGTTCTTCCATGCGTATGAAGATTCAGATTTTGCCACTGGCGGGCGCTCTGGCCTGCGCCTTGATGATTGCCGCCCCGCTCGCCGCCCAGCGCCCCGAGCGGCCCGCGCTGAACATTACCGGCTATGTGATCGACGCCGAGCTGGAACCGGCCACGCACCACCTGGCGGCCACGGCGGCGGTGAGCTTTGCCGCGCCGGAGGGCGCCGAGACGGTCAGCTTCGGCTTCCACCCCGCCCTCAAGGTGTCCAAAATCACCGATGAGAGCGGCAAGGTGCTCACCGGCGAGCGGTTGCCGGACGGAACCATCCGCGTCACCCCGGCGACGCCCTTTGTGCGGGGCCAGGCCGCCTCGCGCTGGACCTTCGAGTACGAGGGCGCGATCACCGGCAACGACGACGGCCCGGTGGAGGGGCTGAAGCTGGCCGCGATCCAGGAGCCGATCAGCTATCTGCTCTACCCGGCGCGCTGGTTTCCCTCCACCGGCTACCTCACCGACCGGTTCACGGCGGAGATGCACATCCGCGTTCCGCAGGGGATGCGGGTCTTTGCCAGCGGCAGCCAGGGCGCGTCCAAGCCGGTGACTCTGGCCAACGGGAAGCCCGGCGACCAGTACGACTTCAACTGGACCAGGCCCGGATTTCCCGGCACGGTGATTGCCGGGCGGTATGTGGAACCGGTTACGGCAGGCCCCGGAAACGTGAAGGTCTACCTGACCGTGGCCCACCAGGCCTCAGGCAACCAGCTGGCGCAGACGGCGGCCAGGGAGTACGACTTCTTTACCGACAGCTTTGGGGCGCCGGAGACGAGCCATCTGAACGTGGTGGAACTGCCGGACGATACGCTGCCGGCCGTTTGGGCGCCGGAGCTGGCGGCCATCCTCGGTTCCAGGGTGGGCGACAAGAGCGGCGTGCGCCTGCTGGCCAACACCATTGCGCACCAGTGGTGGGGTTCCGAGGTCAGCCCGCGGACCCTGAACGATGCCTGGATCACCAATGGCATGGCCCGCTACGGCGAACTGATGTATCTAGAGGACGAAACCGGCAAAAGCGCCATGCACGCGGCGCTCCTTGACGTATCAGCCGGGGCGCTGGCTTAAGACACGATTCCCCTGTCCAGCGCCTCGCGGCTCAGCCCGTTCTCCCCCGAGTTCCAGTCCATGACCCTGGAAAAGGGCGCCATGATCTTCCACATGCTGCGCTGGGAGGTGGGCGACAAGGCCTTTCTGGCCACCCTCAAGGGGGCTCTGAGCCAGTTCACCGATACCGGGATGCGCTCCGCGGACTTCGTGAAGGTGGCCGAGGCGCAGAGCCAGCAGCAGTTGACCGCCTTCTTTGCCCAATGGGTCGACGGCACCGGCGCGCCGGTCTTTACCAATAAGTACGCGGTCTACCGGCTGGGCAACAACAAGGGCTTCAGGACCATCGGCGAGATTCAGCAGGACCTGGACCTGTTCCGCATGCCGGTGGAAATGCGCGTGGAGACCGACGGCAAGACGGAAGTCAGGAAGATCGACGTGGTTGGAACCGACACGGAGTTCGTGGTGGACACCTTCGGCAGGCCGCGGCGCATCAGCATCGATCCGCAGAACTGGGTGCTCAAGACCACGCCCGACCTGCAGGTGCGGGTCGCCATCCTCAAGGGGCAGCAACTGGTGGCGCAGGGCGACATGACCGGCGCGCTGGCCGAGTACCAAAAAGCTCTGGAGTCCAACCCCCAGAGTTCCCTGGCCAGCTACCGTATCGGTGAGCTGCTCTTTGCCCAGCACAACTACCAGGCCAGCGTGAATGCCTACCGCGATGCGCTCCGCGGCGACGGAGAGCCGCGCTGGACTGAGGCCTGGAGCCACATTGCCCTGGGCAAGATCTTCGACATCACCGGCCAGCGGGACCGCGCTGTAAACGAGTACCGGCTCGCGGTCCAGACCAACGACAACACCCAGGGCGCGGTCAACGAGGCCCGGCAATGGCTGCAAAAGCCCTATAAGCTGCCCGAACACGACTGAGGCGCAGTGAATCCAACAGCAGCGACGGCCAGCCTGAAGGCTGGCCGTCGCTGATTCTAGAGCGGTTCTCCAATTCACGTGCCCTTGCGAGCGCTGTGTAAGGTGGCTTTTTCTTGAGGAAAAAGCCACTCGGCGGATGTGGTTTTGGAGTATAGCAACTGGAGAACCGCTGTAATGGGTTTATTTCTTGCCGCGGGGATGGCCGAGGGAGATGACTTCCAGATCGACCCTGGCAAGGCCCGCCTTGGTCATCGCCAGCTCCTGGGCCGCTCCATAGGAGAGGTCGATGATGCGCCCTTCAACCACCAGGTCGCCACGGTCGGTGATGCGGACCACGACCGACCGGTTGTTGTCGCGGTTGTGGACCCGCACCAAGGTGCCGAAGGGCAGTGTGGGATGGCAAGCCGTCATGGCGTACATGTCGAACTTCTCGCCGCTGGCCGTCTTGCGCCCGTTGAACACCCCGCCATACCATGAGGCAATGCCATGAAGGATATCGGCCCGCTTTTCCCTGGCGGTCCTGGGGGCGGTCTTGGGGGCGGTCTTTGGGGACGCCAGCAGAGCCGCCGGGGGCGCGCTGGCGAACGGAGGCGTATGGGGCGTGGTCGCGGTGGGCCGGGGAAGCACCGCATCCGCATGCACGGTCCGCGTGGAAATCGTCACCACCACAGCGGCCAGAGCAACCGAAGAAGCTCCCGCCAACAGGCAAATCCTCAGCGGGGTTTTCAAGCTCATGTTGCGTGATTTCCTCTTTATGACCATCTACCCATTCTACTAAATCGACCCCCTTTCGCCCACCCAATACAAGAGATACCCAGGTACTTCCTGGAAGTGGAAATGGGCGGTTTTTCGGGAATTTGCCCATAAGTGGTTTATGCTGTGCGACTTGCGATTTGCACCAGGAATAGTGCAAAAGTGGATGCCTGGGCTGGATTTGCAGATTATTTTCCACATCCTGCTAGCGTCAGGCTTAGGGCCATCTACGGCCAGGAGCGGGGGATGATGGAACTGAGCGCGGCGGGACTGGAGTTGCTCAAGCGGTCGGAAGGTTTTCGCAATCAGACGTATAAGGACTTGGCGGGATTTCCGACCATCGGCTATGGCCACCGGATTCTCGCCTCGGAGTCCTTTCCGGGCGGCATTGACGAGGCGCAGGGGACCGAACTGCTGGCCGGCGACGTGCGCGCGGCCGGGCAGGCTGTCCAGCGCCTGGTCAAAGTTGCACTGGCGCAGGGCCAGTTCGACGCCCTGGTGGACTTCTGTTTCAACCTGGGCTCGGCAAGGCTCGCGGCATCCACTCTGCTGCGCGAGCTGAACATCGGGCGCTATGACGCGGCCGCCGAGCAATTGCTGTGCTGGGACCACGCGGGCGACCGAGAGAACGCCGGCCTGAAAGCCCGCCGCGAGGCCGAGTTTCACCTTTGGCACTGCGACGATTTCCGGCTACAGGCGGCCGCCCGACGGCCAGGTCTCAGGGCTTCGGCCCGCCGATCTCCACCACCTCCAGGCGCTCCTCGGCCTTGAGGTAGCCTTTGCGGCGAAACCAGTCTTCCATGGCCGGCTGAAGGCGTTCGAGCGGAACGCGGCTGCCGGCTTCCAGCACTCCGTCGCCGGCGGGCAGCGTGTCGTCGAAGACCGCGTCGTTGGTGAAGTTGCGCATGGCGAAGCTGTCAATCCAACCGATGGGGCATGGGTGCCGACCGCCGGTGGCATCGATTCGCTGGATAGATATGCGCCGCGCAAACATGCTTCCACTCTAATGGATGCGCCGCATGACGCGGCTAACTAACGCATTTTCAAAGAAATGTGAGAATCTGGAGACTGCGAATCATTTGTGGCTTGCGTTCTGCAATTATTGTGGAGTTCACGAGACGCTGCGCGTTACGCCCGCGATGGAAGCGGGCATTGCTGCGTATATATGGACACTAGAACTTGTCACATAAATACCTATCAGTCTATTCTTTCCATTTAGAATCAACGGTTTGCGATGACGGAACATGTTTATGAAACAAGCTCTAGAGCGCGAGCCAGGCGATGACGACCACGGCCACGCCGATCAGCTGGCTCATGCGGTCGGTGAGCGCAAAGGCGACGGGGTCCTCATCCAGTTCGCCGCGCGAGGCCAGCAGCCAGACCCGGTTGAGCCAGAGAATCATCAGCGGCACAATCAGCCACAGGCGGCCCGGCTGGCGGTAGAGCTTGATCACGTCGAGTCCGCTGATATAGATGGCAAAAACCACCACGGCGGCATAGGCGCTGGCGGTGCCGAAGCTGCGCAACTGCGCCAAATCCGCCAGCAGATAGCCGCGCCCGTAGGCCGGAGTGGAATTGCTGGCGCGCAGATTCTCCAGTTCAGCAAAGCGCTTGACGATGGCCAGGGAAAGAAAGAGGAACATGGAGAATCCGGCCAGCCAGTGGGAGATGGGCGTCTGGGTTGCTGCGGCGCCCGCCAGCAGGCGCAGGATATACAGGCCGGAGAGCGCGAGCACATCCACCAGCGCAATCCGCTTCAGATTCGCGGTATAGGCCAGCGTCGTGGCCAGGTAGACGAGCAGCCAGCCGAAGAAGCCGCCGGGAAGCAAGCGCCCGCCCAGGAGTCCCAGAGCGAGAAAAGCCGCGGCGATGCCGATTCCCGTCAAGGCCTGGAGATCGCCCGAGGCAAAGGGGCGCTGGCGCTTGCGAGGATGACGGCGGTCGGCCTCGATGTCCAGCAGATCGTTGACGATGTAGGCCGCGGAAGCGGTGAGCGAGAAGCAGCAGAAGGCAGCCAGCGCCGTGAGCAGTTTGTCGGCGCTCAAGGCATGCGAGAGCAGCAGCGGCACAAAGATGAGCAGGTTCTTGGCCCACTGGTGCGCGCGGACGGCCTGGAGCAGGGACTTGAGCCAATGGCCGCGCTCCAAAAAGACCCTGGCCGGCCGAATGCCGCGCAGCCGGAGCCTGATCCGCAACCACAGGCTGGGATTGGCTACCATGGCCACGTTGGCGTGGGCCAGCAGCGGCAGATCGGGCGCGCCGTTGCCAACGTAGTCGAATGCGCCGGAGCCCAGACAACCGCGCAGGCTGTTCAGCTTCTTGTTTCCGGTGAGGTTGGTGACGCCGTCGGAGCCCAATACCCCGCTGAAGATGCCCAGATGGGCGGCGACACGGCTGGCCAGCGCCGCGTCAGCGCCGGTTACCAGAAAGATGGTGCGGTCCCGGGCTTGCTCCTGCTGAAGAAAGCGAAGCAGTTCGTGGTTGTAAGGCAAGTGCGCGACATCGAGGGAGATGAATTGGGCGACGAATGCCTTGAAGGCCGCTTTGCCGCGCAGAAGACGGCCGGGCAGTTTCAACAGCAATCCGGGGCGCGTGCGTGAAAGCACCAACAAGGAATCGACGAGCGTATCGGACTTGACCAGCGTGCCGTCCAGATCGACGCAGAGGGGGCAAAGCGCCGCAACGGGAGTTTCCGGCTGGGAGATGGGCTTGGAGATGATTTGGGGCAACCGCTCACCTCTTCCGGGGATCGCTGGCTCATGGCCGGGAAACGCCGGCCCATGCAGGCAGAGCCGGCCAGGAGTGTTCCGGCCCATCAAGGCAATTGAAGCTCAACAAGTTGGCCAGTGAATTGTCCGGGACCCCACAAGTATACAGTCGCCCCGGAGCGAATCGAAACTCAACGTCAGGATCCCATCCCTGCGCCCGGCATGACAGTTCTACCCCGATCGCCGGGGAGCAATCTTAGGGCCGCCGGCCCACTTGGTCAGATTTGCGGCCAGCAGCAGGAGGAATGCGATGTAGAGAAGGCTAAAATCCCGCAATTCGCCAGGGTTGCAAAACAGGAAATACAACGGGAAATTGATGAGCGCGGCGATCTGTGCGTGACGCTGAATCGCCCGCGGCAGAGAGCGCCATCCGCGCCACAGCGTCCACGCGATCAAGGCCACCGACAGAGGATTGAAACTCCGAATCAAGACCATGCCGTAGGTCATTTCCGGAGAAAACATATTTGATGGATGGGGTATGGTCTGAATTTGCTCCATGAGGTGCACCGCGACGGTTCCACCGGGATTGTGGTGAAAGTGCGACCGGAGCACACAATAGACCGCGGCGCAGGTCAGTCCGAGGACCCCAGTCCCGGCCAACGCATTGATGCGGGAACTCCGCCGGCGCAGGAGCGGATAGAGCGCCGGGATGAATAGCAGGAAGGATTCCTTGTTCCAGGCAGCCAGCGCCGCCACCGGGATCATCCACCACCAATCGAAATTGAGCGCCATCCACGCCGCCAGCGCAAAAAACGCCAACTCCGGATAATCGTAAAGATACCCTCCCCCGGACATGAGATAGGGCATGAGCAGAACCATGACGACCGCGGAAAGAGCAGAGGTTGCGGGGGCGTACCCCACAGACCTGCATAACAGGTACATCGCATAGACCGAAATCCATGCAAACAGGAATACCGCGGCATAGACGATCCAGTAACGCAGGAAGTAGGCCCGGTTTTGTGCAACCGGCGAACTGAAAAGGCTTTCCCGAAGCGGCGCCCCGCCAGGGTCCCTGGCTGCGAAGAGCCGGTCTTTGGTTTGCTCCGGAACCCGCCGGTCGATCCAGTTCGCCAGCATCGGAAGCAGTTGCCGGTACACAAACGGACGCGCGGCCGTGCCATCCACCATGGCATCGAAACTGGCTTCTTGCATCGATGCGCTTGTGCCCGCCTCGCGAAAGCGCCACTTGTCGTAGTAACCGTTGAAGGAAGCTGCCGCGGCAACAAAAAAAAGCACGAAACAGCAAGAACCGTAGTACAGCTTTGACGCAAAGGCCTTCTGGTTCATCCGATCTTGCGCTCCTTCGCCGCGCGCCGGATTGGCGTGTCCTCCGGCGCTCACAGGAAGCTTCAAATCCCCATCCTGAAGGAGCGCAAGGACGCTCCCACACGGATCTGTCGGCAGATGTATTTGGAGGTACTGGCCGGTTAGGGATGGTGGAGCTGAGCGGGATCGAACCGCTGGCCTCCTCGTTGCGAACGAGGCGCTCTCCCAGCTGAGCTACAGCCCCACGACTCTTCTATCTTAGCAGCGAGCGGCATCTGGGGGAAGGGGCGGCACGAGCAAACGTTCCTCGGCGCGCCAGAATTCCGCGGATGGTGTTGAAACTCCACCGCGTCGGCCGCATCCAAGGTGCATTGGGCAGAATGGTACGACTTGGGAGGTAAAGCTTGGCGGCCACAACAACAGTTCTTCGTATCAGCCCCATGCTGGCCGTCGCCGACATGGAGGCGACGCTCCACTTCTATCAGACGATTCTAGGCTTCTCCGTTGTGATGCAATCACCCGAATATTCGATTGTGCAGAGGGACGGACTCACCATCCACTTTCAACGGGCCGCCGGCGAGGACGTGCTGCGCAGCATGCGGGAACACACCGAGTTTTACATCGAGGTGCGCGGAATCCGCACGTTGTGGGAAACGGTGAAGGCGCACAAGGACCGCTTCCGCATCCGCGACCTCTTCGAGCGCGAATATGGCATGACGGAGTTCCACATTGTCGATACAAACGGCGTGCTGATTTTTGTGGGTGAGGTTACGGCGCAAAGGCCTGCTCACAACTGATTCATATTCGCCAGGAACTCGGCGTTGTTGCGCACCTTTTCCAGGCGGGTGATCAGCAGCTCCATGGCTTCCACCGGCGAAAGCGGGTTCAACACCCGGCGCAGAATGAAGATGCGCTGCAAGTCCTCCTTGGGGATGAGCAGTTCTTCCTTGCGGGTGCCGGAGCGCTGGATGTCGATGGCCGGGAAGACGCGCTTGTCGACCAGCTTGCGGTCCAGGATGATTTCCATGTTGCCGGTGCCCTTGAACTCCTCAAAGATGACCTCATCCATGCGCGAGCCGGTGTCAATGAGCGCGGTGGAGATAATGGTCAGCGAACCGCCCTCCTCGATGTTGCGGGCCGCGCCGAAGAAGCGCTTGGGCCGCTGCAGGGCGTTGGAGTCCACGCCGCCCGAGAGCACCTTGCCCGAGGGGGGCACGATGGTGTTGTAGGCGCGGGCCAGGCGGGTGATCGAATCCAGCAGAATGACCACGTCGCGCTTGTGCTCCACTAGCCGCTTGGCCTTCTCGATCACCATTTCGGCCACTTGGACGTGGCGGGCTGCCGGCTCGTCGAAGGTGGAACTGATCACCTCACCCTTCACCGAGCGCTGCATGTCGGTCACTTCCTCGGGCCGCTCGTCGATCAGCAGCACGATCAGATAGACCTCGGGATGATTGGCGGCGACGGCATGGGCGATGTTCTGCAGCATCACGGTCTTGCCGGTGCGGGGCGGCGCCACGATCAGGGCGCGCTGGC
>Ga0187852_1001808_pt1 | contig 19051 bp, 15 predicted proteins | sample June2016WEW_6_40_FD_134511 | JGI IMG/M metagenome (GOLD analysis project Ga0187852, IMG submission 134511) | Peatland microbial communities from SPRUCE experiment site at the Marcell Experimental Forest, Minnesota, USA - June2016WEW_6_40 | ecosystem: Environmental > Terrestrial > Soil > Wetlands...
ACCTTTACCACCACCGACATGCCGCTGGCGCTCGGTCCGCAGAGCGACGTGCACCTGGGCCGCTTGGATACTGCGCTCTACGCCATGCCCATAACCACGCTGTTCGAGCGCATTCACGAGCTCGAGGGCAAGCCCGACGCGAAACGCTACCTGATCGAAATGCATGACCGCTTCGCGCTTCCCGTGGCCTGCCTGGTGCTGATGCTGCTGGCTGTGCCGCTGGGCGCGGATTCGCGGCGCGGCGGCAAGAGCGCGGGAGTCGTCTTGACCATTCTGCTGGCATTCGTCTACTACTTTCTTTCTGCCACCGGCACTGCGTTGGGACACCAGAGCCGCCTGCCGGCGTTCGCCGCCGTGTGGACCGCGAACTTTGTGTTTGGCGCGATGGGCGTCTTTCTGCTGTGGCAGATGGCGGCCGGGGGACGAGTTTTGAGCGCCATGGCAACCTGGACCGCGCGGCTGCCCCGGCTCAAACTTCCCGCGGCAGCCAACCGGTTTCAGCTCAGGCAATTCTTCGATAAGCTTCAGCCGCGGCCCCAGCGCACCAAACCGCGGAGCGTTTTCCCGCGCATTCTCGACGAGTACATCCTGCACGAATTCCTGGCCATGTTTCTTCTGGTGCTGGCCGGGTTCGTGGTGCTGATGATCGTTTTCACTTTCTTCGACCTGGTCGGCGACATCCTGCGCAACCACATCGCCCTTTCCATCGTGGGCGATTACCTGCTGAACCTGACGCCGAGCATGCTTTACCAGATTGCGCCGTTGGCGGTGCTGATTGCCTCGCTGGTCGTCTTTGGCGTGATGAACCGCAACAGCGAGATCGTCGCCATCAAGGCCACGGGCATCAGCCTCTACCGGCTCATCGTTCCCATCGCGGCCATCGCCACGGCGCTGGCCTTAGCCCTGTTCCTCTTCGACCAGTACTACCTGCCGCAGGCAAACCGCCGCCAGGAGGCGCTGCGCAACGTGATCAAGGGACGCCCGCCGCAGACCTACCTGCACCCCGAGCAAACGTGGATGATGGGCCAGAAGCCGCAGCCGGGCGAGCCGGGGCGCATCTTCTACTACGAGTTCTTCGATCGCGACCGCAACGAGTTCGCCAACCTTTCCGTATTCGAGTTCGACCCCGCCACCTTCCAGCTGACGCGGCGCATCTTCGCCAAGCGCGCGGCGTGGGACGCCGATGCCGGCGGATGGGTCTTCGAGAATGGCTGGGTGCGCGACATCCAGGGCGCGAGCGTGACGGATTACCGGGCCTTCCTGCGCACATCCTTCCCTGAAATTCGCGCCACGCCGGACTACTTCAAGAAAGAAGACCTGCAATCGCAGGAGATGAACTTCGGCCAGCTCGACCATTACATCCACGATTTGCAGCAGAGCGGCTTCGACACCAAGCGCTTGAGCGTGGCTCTGTGGCACAAGCTCTCCTATCCGCTGATCGCCGTCGTGATGGCGGTGCTGGCCATTCCCTTTGCGCTTTCCATGGGGCGGCGCGGCTCCATGGCGGGCCTGGCTGTGGCCATTGCCGTGGCGCTCGCCTACTTCGTCGTCGATAACCTCTTCGGCGCAATGGGCAACGTGAATTACTTGCCGCCCTCGATGGCCGCCTGGTCGGCCGATGTGCTCTTCGCGCTGGCGGGCGGATATTTGCTGCTGAGAACGCCGACGTAGAAAAGCATGGAACAGGGATTAGGGAATAGGGATTAGGGAATAGGGATTAGGGAATAGGGATTAGAAAACCGTGGACTGTGAGCCGTGGACCGTAAACCGTGAACTACGGACGGCAGAAGGCTGACACCTGAAACCTGAAACCTTGGTGCAATCGAGCAGATCGTACAATAGAACCATGGTCGGTGATCTTGCCCCACTTTTCCCTTACATGCGCCGCTATCGCTGGGGATACGTGCGGGGCACTTTGGCCTGCGTTTGCACAAACATTGTCGCCGTGCAGTTCCCCAACATTCTCGGCATGGCCGTGGACGCCATCAAGAAGGGGACGACCCGCGAGCACATTCTGCTTCTCGCCCTCCTTCTCGTCGGCATCGCCCTGATCAAGGGCGTATTCATGTATGCCCAGCGCTGGGTCCTGATCGGCATCTCGCGCGACATCGAGTTCGACCTGCGCAACGACCTCTTCCGCAAGCTCGAATCCCAGGACACGGGTTTCTACCAGCGCTACCGCACCGGCGACATCATGGCGCGCATGACCAACGACCTGAACGCCGTGCGCATGTTGCTGGGGCCCGGACTCATGTACAGCGCGAACACCATCTTCATGAGCGTCTTCGCGCTGGTGTTCATGCTGCACATCAGTCCCTGGCTTACGCTGGTGGCGCTGGCGCCCACGCCGCTGGCGAGCATCTTCGTGCAGTACGTGGGGCGCAAGATTCACGAGCGCTTCGAGCGCATCCAGGCCAGCTTTTCCGACATCTCCGCGCAGGCCCAGGAGAACTACTCCGGCGTGCGCCTGATTCGCGCCTTCGCGCGCGAGGAGTCGCAGACGGATCTCTTCGAGCGGCTCAATCGCCAATACATCGGCCGCGCCTTGCGGCTCGTGCAACTGATGGGCATGTTGTGGCCCACGCTCGAGTTCATCCTCGGCGTGTCGATGGTCATCACGCTCCTCGCCGGCGGACACCTGGTGCTGGCGCACCGTATCTCAGTCGGCGAGTTCGTGGCCTTCAACACCTACATGATCCTGCTCATCTGGCCGATTATCGCCGTGGGATGGGTCATCAACATCTTCCAGCGCGGCACCGCGTCGGTGAAACGCATCGACGAGTTGCTCCAATCCGAACCCGCTATCCGCGACTCCGCCCGCTCCGCGGTTTCAGGTCCTGGGCACTCCGTGATTTCAGGTTTTGGACAAGAGACGGAGAAAGAACTGAAAGGCGAGATCGAATTCCGGCATCTCAACTTCAGTTATGGCGACGGCCCCGATGCCACGCCGGTCCTTCGCAACGTCTCGCTGCACATTCCCGCCGGATCGAGCCTCGCGATCGTGGGGCCGACGGGATGCGGCAAGTCCACGCTGGTCAACCTGATTCCGCGGCTCTACGACGCGCCCGAGGGCACGCTGCTCATCGACGGGCGCCCGGTGCGCGAGTATCCGCTTGAAGTCCTGCGGCGCAACATCGGCATGGTGCCCCAGGAAACCTTTCTGTTCAGCGAGACAATTCGCGAGAATCTGGCCTTCGGCGCGCCCCGTGCCGATGCCGAGGAACTTCTGGAGGCGGCAGAGGCGGCGCACATCCGCCGCGAATTTGAGGAGTTTCCCCAGGGCTTTGAGACCATGGTGGGCGAGCGCGGCGTAACGCTTTCCGGAGGGCAGAAGCAGCGCTCCGCCATCGCCCGCGCATTGCTGCGGCGGCCGGCGATCCTGATCCTCGACGACGCGCTGGCCAGCGTGGACACCTACACCGAAGAGCGCATCCTCGGCGGCCTGCGCAACTACACCGCAAACACGACCACCATTCTGATTTCGCATCGCGTGTCGACGGTGCGCAACGCCGACAGGATTGCCGTGCTCGCCAAGGGCAGGATTGTCGAACTGGGAGGCCACGAGGAGCTGCTCGCGCTCGATGGATACTACGCCAGCCTCTACCAGAAGCAGCAGCTCGAAGAAGAGCTGACGGTGGCGGGATGAAGCAGCGGAGTTAACGGGGCTAGCGGGGTTAGCGAGTTTGCGTACCCACCCACGCCGGAGGTTACGCGGTCCAACTGGAGCCGGTGGCAATATCGGCCGGGTCGATGCGGTCCGGGGCCGGGATGCGCGACGGCATCGCGAGCATGCGCGGCGAAGCGGAGTTGACCTCGGAATCCCGGGCCACTTCGCGCCAGGCATCGCGCACGTTCCGGACACAATCGATCGCGTGCTGAAACTTCAGCTTCGAGGCCGACTGCGAGGCCTGCAGAACCTGCGCGAAGATGGCGACATAAAACTCGCTGAGTGCTTGCGCCGGGCGCCCGCCGACATCCATGCGCAGCCGCGCCTGCATGTGGATGATGATGTCGAGGGCGCGCTTGACCGCGGCGCGGCGGGCATCGGCGTCGCCGTGCTCCACTGCCGCGATGGCGGCATAGAGAAAGCGGATGATGCCGTCATAAAGCGCCACCACGAGGTCGACAGCGCCTGCGCCGTCCAGCGAGTGTTCCCGGTAGCCTGCCATCTTTGCCTGACTCCTTCCAACTTTCGTGTTTCGCGCCGCTCCTCGGAACGCGCGCTCGACTTTTTCTGGGGAAAACTCTCGCGGCCGGCCGGCGATCTCTTGCGCCGCCCGCTTCAAAATGCTTTAACCGCCCGTCTGCTGGTTGTAGCCCGTGATTGCCGAGTACAGCTCGTTCATCCCCTGCAATTCGCTCGGCAGCGCCTGCAGAATCTCGTTGGCTTGATTCAATTCCGTGGTCAGGCTCGATTGTTGCGCGGAGATGTAACTCTGCTCTCTGGTGATTTCGGCGTTGAGCGTGGACTCGGTAGTGCTGTTGGCGCTGGCGGCCAGCGAAAGCATTCCGATGGACGAGCTGGAGCCGGCATTCGTCAGCATGGTGGAAAAGTTCTGGCCCCAACTGTCCACGTTCTGGAAGAAGCCCACCACGCTCGAGTAGTCGCTGTTCAGCACGGAATCGAGCGAACTGGCGTCGAAGGTGAGCGATCCGTTGTTATTCACGCTGATGCCGAGCGAGGTCAGGCTGTTGATGTCGGATGAATTGGCGTAGCCGAGCGCGGAACTCGCGGGGCTCGTGGTGTCGTAGAGATTGGAAGTAACGGCAAGCCTGCCTGCGGAGCCAACGGTGTTCGAGGTCAGCGTCAGGCTCTGGGAGCCGTCGCTGTTGTTCACGAGCGCCGCCGTAAACCCCAGCGTGGAGGCATTGTTGGATATGTACTGCTGGAGATCGCCGAGTGTCGCGCCGCCTTCGTCCGTAGCCACGGCGCTCATGGCGATGGTTTGCGCCCTGCCGCTGCCCACCTGAACGGTGAGCGAACCGGCCAGCGAGTCAGAGCTGCCGGCCGCCGATCCCAGCGTTCCGCTATCGGCAGTCGTGCTGGTGTAGCCGGCGCCGGTAAAGCTCAGCGCAGTGGGCGTCGCGGCCTCGATCGCCGAAGTCACCGTGAGCGCGCCGTTCGATCCGGCGGTCTTCGAGGTGAGCGTCAGCGTCGATTCCCCATTGCTGGTGCTGATCCCGGCCGTGACCCCAATGTTCGCGGAGTTGATGGTGCTCGCCAGTCCGGCAAGCGTGTTGTTGCCGCTTCCCGTGTAATAGGTGCCGCCCGAAGAGCTCCCGTCTCCGACCTGGAAGGTATACACCGTGCCGCTGCCTGCCTGGATGGTCATCGAACCGGAGAGCGTCACGCCGGCCACCGACGAGATCGCATCCAGGGCGCCATTGGGGCTTTGTGTGGTGAGGCTGCCGAGCAGCTCCTGCTGAAGCAGAGAGAGCGTGGGCGAGCCGAAGAGCGGCTCCGGGTTGCCCGAGCTGTCGTTGCCTTCCTGGGTGTCGACGGCGCTGATCAGCGAGTTGTAGTCGGAGACGAACTGATTGACCGCGCTCTCCACGCCGGAGTTGTCGTTGGCGATGACCACCTGCACCTGGGAACCGGAGGAACTGGCGCCCAGCAACTGGAAGGTGACGCCGGGAATCAGGTTGCTCACCGTGTTGGAAGCCGTCGCATAGGTGACGCCGTTGATCGACACAGAGGCGTCGGTCCCGGTGGCGAGGTTGGCGTTGTAGTTGAGCGCGGTGCTGCCGTCCTCGACCGCGGAGGTCGCGTTCACGCTGCCGCTTGCGCCTGAGGTATTGGACACCAGGCTCAGCCGCGAACCGTTTGCGTCGGTCGTCACGCTCGCCGTGACCCCGATATCGGCGGAGTTGATGGAGCTGACCAGATCGGCGAGCGTGTTCTTCCCGCTGCCCGTGTAAATCGTGCCGCCAGACGACGTCCCCGCTCCGATTTCGAAGGTGTACGACGTGCCGCCGTTGGCCTGGATGGTCATGGAGCCGGAGAGCGCAGCGGAGGCATTTGCGATCGGGTCCAGGTATCCGTTGGCGGTTGTCGCCAGGGAGTTGACCACCACCGCATAGCTGCCGGCGGCCGCCGACGATGTGGCCGAGGTCAGATCCAGCACGTTGGGGTCGGAGCTTGAACCCTCCTTCTGCGCCAGGACGCCCTCAAAGTCCGTCAACTGGCTCATGTCCGTGGAAACATTGGAGAGCAGGCTTCCCAGGTTCGAGATCGCCGTGTCCTGGCTCTGGAGCGATGTCAATTGGTTGTTCCAGGGCGTCTCGACTTTCTGGAGGTTGCTGACGATCTCCGCAACGGTCGAGCTTACGTTGAAGCCCGCCCCGCTGGTCGGCGACCCGAAACTCAGTCCGACTGTTCCCATGGAACCCTCCGCCAGGTCTGATGCAGCCCGCGAACCAACCGCAGCGTATGGCCGATGAGAGAAATCTCATCGGAGTTCGCGCCCAGTAGGCAGGCGGTGGCTCAAGCGAAGAGGGGCATCCCAAGGACGCCCCCCTCCGGTTGGCCCTCCGCCACCGGCGGAGGGCGCTCACTTTGCCCCGGCGGCCGGAACTGCGCCGCCGGGAGCCTTGGCTGGTTGGCTCCGGCGGCGTCTGCTCGACGCACTGCGCGCCGCCGGAGGTTAGGGTTACTCCACCCCAGCGGCCAAAGACCGGTCGCCGGGGGCCCCGGTTATTGCAACAGCTTCAGGACTTCCTGTTGCGAGGAGTTGGCCTGTGCCAGGGCCGAGATGCCGGTCTGGCTCAGGATTTCGTACTTCGACATGTTGGAAGATGCCGAAGCGTAGTCGGTCGCCTGTACAGCGTTCTGCGCCGACTGGATGTTCTCCTGCTGCGTGCTCATGACCGAGCTGACCGCATTCAGCGTGTTGATCTGCGCCCCAATGTAGCCGTCCTGCGCGGCCACGTCGGCAATGGCGCCGTTGAGTGTCGTCAGAGCCGACTCGGCGCTGCCTTGCGTGGTCAGGGTGGTGGCGGCCAGATTGGCCGTTGTGTCACCGCCCGCGGCGGTCACGTACTCGATGGTGTTGATCGCCTTGGTGGAAGCGTCGATGGCCGAGGTTGCGGCGGTCGGCGTGTCCGCCAGAGCGGTTCCGCCTTCAGCGATGGCCACGTTCGCGTTGGTGTTGGTCAGCAGGATGCCGGTGTCGCCGCCGTTTGCGGTACCCGCCGCGATTCCCGCCGCGCCCGCCGTGGTAAAGCTGGCGGTGACGCCGGGAATTCCGTCCTTGTTGATCTCCTGGATCAACGCGCTCACCGTGGTGGCCGTGGTGGTGATCGTGCTCGTCGTGGCATCCGGGTTGGTGATGGTGAATTTGAGTGCGCCGGTCACCGCGTCGGACATGCCTGCGGCCGTCGTCAGGGCGCCTGCCGTGTCTTTCGACAGGTCGATGAACTGGCCGGCCGAGCTTTGCTGCACTGTGCCGCCCGCGTCGCCCACATTGGCCGAAGACAGAGAAGCAAAGTACAGATCGTCAACCGAAGCGCTCTGCGTGGACGAGTCGCCGGTGTAGATGCTCACTCCGGCGGCGGCGCCGTTGAAGACCTGGTTCTGGTTGTAGGTTGTGGTGTTGCCGATGTTGTTGATCTCGGAAAGGATCGATTGATACTCCTGGTTGGCCGCCGCATCCTGCGAGCTGTTCAGCGTGCCGTTCGAGACTTCGGTAGCCAGCGTGACGGCGCGGTTGAGCAGGCTGGTGACCTGCGAAAGAGCGCCATCGGCAACCTGCAGAAGGCCCACGCCTTCCGATGCGTTGGTTTTCGATTGGGTAAGCGCGGTCTGGTTGGCCTCGAGGCCGTTGACCAGCGAAAGGCCGGCCGCGTCGTCCGCGCCGGAGTTGATCTTCGAACCGGAAGACAACTGCTGCAGGACGGTGTTCAGGCTGTTGTTCGTGTTGTTGAGGCTGTTCTCCGCATACACCGCGGAGAGGTTATTCAAGACACCCAGGGACATGGGGTTCTCCTTGTTGGATGCGGTGATTTGCGGCCTTACCTCGGAAACGCCCCCATTCTCTTTTGCCCGTGGGGTGCTGCTGCCGGCTCGGAGCCGTCGCATCTGGCTCCTTCTTCGGCGCTGGCATGGGGGACTTTATCGAAACGCGAATTGTGTCTCGCCGCCGGACACTTCCGCGCCTTGGGTTCGATTTTTTTAACGTTTCCCGCCCCTTGCCGATAATGCCAGCGAAGGAGGCTGCAGATGATCGAGCTAACCCGGCTCAACGGCCGTCCCATGGTGCTGAACAGCGATCTCATCAAGACCGCTGAAGCCTCGCCGGACACCATGCTGACGTTGATCAACGGCGAAAAACTGATTGTGCGCGAAACCATCGACGAGGTCGAAGAAAAGGTGCTGGCCTACCGGGCCCGCTTGCTGGCCGTGGTGGCCAAGCGCCTGCATAGCTTCGGCGATCTGGAGCGTGTGGCAGCCTTGGCGAGCCTGGATGTCACCGGGCCGCCGAGGACCCCGGCGGAGATCAAGCCGGCCGGCGATCTGCGGCAGTAACCGCCGCGGAGTTGCCATATCCACTGAGGGGGCAGTCTATGGATAAAGCAAGCATTGCGGGTGCATTTCTGGCCATTGCCGGAATCTTTGCGGGATTGACGATCGAAGGCGGCAATGTGGGCCAGATTCTGCAGCCCACGGCCGCGCTCATTGTCTTCGGCGGCACCCTGGGCGCGGTGATGCTGCAGTTTCCGCTGACCACCGTGCTGGGCGCCTTCCGTAGCCTGGGCCATCTGTTCACGGCGCCGCGCAAGGAGGAATCCTACCTCATTCGCCAGCTGGTGTCGTTTGCCAATAAAGCGCGCCGCAACGGCGTGGTCTCGCTCGATGCCGACCTGCAGGCCATTCAGGATCCTTTTCTAAAGCAGACGCTGATGCTGGCCGTGGACGGCACCGAGCCCGTGGAGCTGCGCAAGATCATGCACGTGAGCCTGGAGTCGCTGACCGAAGAAGAAGAGCGGCTGCCCGCGGTCTTCGAGTCGGCGGGCGGCTTCTCGCCGACCATCGGCATTCTGGGCGCGGTGCTCGGCCTGATCCAGGTCATGCAGCATCTGGACAACATCACCGAGGTGGGGCGCGGCATCGCCGTCGCTTTTGTGGCCACGATCTACGGCGTGGGCATCGCCAATCTCTTCTTTCTGCCCTTCGCCGGCAAGATGCGGCTGCGCATTCACAGCGGCCACCGCCGCCGCGAGATGATGCTGGAAGGCGTGATCTCGATTCTCGAGGGCATGAATCCGCGCATGTTGCAGATCAAGCTGACCGGCTTCCTGGAGGGAGCGAACAAGGATCCGCAGGAGCGTGCCGCATGAGACCCCATGGCCTCCGCGGCCGCGTCGGCCACGACCGGTGGCTGGTGTCGTACGCCGATTTCATCACCCTGCTCTTCGCATTCTTCGTCGTGCTCTACGCCTTTGCGCGGGCCGACCAGAAGAAACAGGTGCAGGTTGTGCAGGCCATCGACAAGGCTCTCAACTCCATGGGCGGAGCCTCGAATCCCGATCGCTCGGCGGACGCCGAGAATGCGGCGCAGCCGGCAAAGGCCGCTGGCGAGGAGTTGCTCACCCCGATGCAGATCAAATACGACCTCGGCCGCGTCCAGCACGACCTCTCCCTGGCGCTCGCCCAACAGATCTCCACCAAAACTATTGCGATGGAGATGGGCCGCGACGGACTGGTGATCAGCCTGCGCGAGGCCGGCTTCTTCGATTCCGGATCGGCCACGCCCAAGCCCGAGGCCCTGCCCACGCTGCGCACCATCGCCGCCCGCCTGGGCGCCACGCCCTACGATCTGCGCATCGAGGGCCACACCGACAATGTGCCCATCCACACTGCCGAGTTCGATTCCAACTGGGAGCTCTCCTCGGCGCGCGCCACGCGGATTGCGCGCCTCTTTCTTGAAATGAAGGCCATTCCTCCCGACCGCATCTCCGCCGCCGGATTCGCCGAGTTTCATCCTGTGGCCGCGAACGACACCGCAGCCGGCCGCGCCGAAAACCGCCGCGTCGATCTCGTCGTCCTGCCGCGCACCAAACTCGACTTCGCCGCCCCCAATGGCGCGCAGTCCTCCGGACCCTGGCGCAAGATCACGGATGAGTAACCTCCGCTACTCGGCCCCCAGCACTTTCACGATCACCCGCTTGCGGCGCTGGCCGTCGAACTCGGCATAGAACACGCGCTGCCACGTGCCGAGATCGAGGCGTCCGCCGGTCACCGGCAGCGTCGTCTCGTGGTGCAGCAGCAGCGACTTCAGGTGCGCGTCGCCGTTGTCTTCGCCCGTCTGGTGGTGCTTGTAGTCGGGCCGCGCCGGGGCCAGCTCCTCCAGCCATTTGCCGATGTCCTCGATCAGTCCGCTCTCATGGTCGTTCACGTAAATGGCCGCCGTGATGTGCATGGGCGAGACAAAGCACAGGCCGTCCTTGACGCCGCTGCGGCGCACGATCTCCTCCACCTGATCGGTAATGTGCACCATCTCGCGCCGCTTGCGCGTTTCAAAGACCAGGTACTCTGTGTGACTCTTCACTGCAAGCTCCTTCACTGTGCCGCAACGCGGCGGATCGAATTCATCCCTTCAGCACTTATCCTAGGATAACTGTGAAATCTCGCCCTCAGCCCGATCCCGCGCGGCGCCTGCGCCGCATGTACGATGCGCTGCTCAGCGCCTACGGCCCGCAGCACTGGTGGCCGGCCAAGACGCCCTTCGAGGTAATCCTGGGCGCGTACCTGACGCAAAACACCGCGTGGAAGGCCGTCGAGCGCTCGCTCGCCAATCTCCGCGCGGCCCGCGCGCTCTCGGTCGATGGCCTGCGCAAAATTCCCCTGGCCAAGTTGCGGCGGCTCATCCAACCCTCCGGTTTTTCTTCGCGCAAGGCTCCCGCGCTGAAGGCTTTCATCGCCATGCTCGACAGGGAGTTCGGCGGCTCGCTTGAGACGCTTGCCGCACAACCCGCGGCAACGCTGCGCCTGCGCCTGCTCGATTTGCCCGGCGTCGGCCCCGAGACCGCCGATGCCATTCTGCTCTACGCGCTTGGGGCCGCAGTTCCCTTGGCCGACGAGTACCTGCGGCGCGTCGCCGGGCGGCACCATCTGCTCGAGCCCGCGCCGCGCCGCGCAAAAATCTCCTACGACCAGTTGACCGAGCTCACGCAGCGCGCCTTTGCCGCCGATCCCGAAGAGCATCGTGCGCAACTCTACAACGAATTCCACGCCTTGACGGTGGCCGTGGGCAAGGCCCACTGCGGGCGCGCGCCGCATTGCGAGAACTGTCCCCTGGCGGGCGACCTGAAGAACAGCTTTTAGCTGCCAGCTCTCAGCTCCTAGCTCATCACGCGAGGATGTGGCGCTTTGATCCCGCACGGACAAACTGAGAGCTAATCGCTAAAGGCTGATAGCTGCTCCATGGCGTAATCTGAAAGCATCATGAGTCCATCGCCGCAACAGCCTCAAGTGAATCTCTCCCAGACCGCCGATTACCGCGAGTCCTACGCCAACAGCGTGCAGGTGCGCGTGAGCGTTTGGGATTTCCAGCTCGTCTTCGGCCTTGCCTCCAGCGAGAGTCCCGAGCAGGTGACCATCCGCAATCACCAGGCCGTTTTTCTGAGCCCGCAGCAGGCCAAAGCTCTCTTTAACGTGCTGGGCCAGAACCTTGCGCAGTACGAACAGGCCTTCGGCACGCTCAACCTGGAACCGCAGAGCCAGAGTTTTCCGCACGGACCCGTCAACTAGCTTCTAGCCTCTAGCTTCTAGATGCTAGCCAGTGCGATGAAGCCGGCGCTGTCTCGACTCAACGAGACAATCTGGCGCGCAGAAATGGGCAGCGCCAGTTCCGCGGAACCATCTGGAAGCTAATAGCTAAAAGCTAGAAGCCGCCTTTCAAGGAGCGAGACCTTGCGCTTGGGAGCATTCCTCAACCCGCGGCTGGATCGGCCGCTGCCGCTCTGGATGGTCTTTCCGGTCATCTTCGTGGCGCTCTATCTGACCCATTTCACGCTGCTGCGCCTGCCCTATTACTGGGACGAGGCCGGCTACTACATTCCCGCGGCCTGGGACTTCTTTCGCACCGGCTCGTTGATTCCCACATCCACGCTCACCAACGCCCACCCCCCGCTCCCGAGCATCTACCTCGCGCTCTGCTGGAAAGCTGCGGGCTTTTATCCCGAAGTCACCCGCGAGGCCGTGCTGCTGGTGGCCACGCTCGGGCTGCTCGCCGTGTGGCGGCTGGCCATGCGCCTGGTGGGCGTGGCCTCGGTGGCCTTCTGGACCGTGCTGCTCACGGGCCTCTACCCCATCTGGTTCGCGCAAAGCTCGCTGGCTCACGCCGACATCTTTGCCGCCGCCTGCTCGCTGTGGGGATTGAACTACGCGCTCCCCCGTAGCGGCCGCAAGCCCTGGGCTGCCGCGTTGTGGTTCGCCGCCGCCGCGCTTTCCAAGGAAACCTCGATCGCGATTCCGCTCACCCTTGTCGCGATCAACCTTGTCGCGGGATTCAGAAGCGGCGGAGTGGTGCGCACACGGCTGTTCCGCGAAACCGCATGGCTCTCGAGCTGCGTTCTCCCTCTGGCCGCGTGGTACGCCTACCACTATGCAAAGACCGGATTCCTCTTCGGCAATCCAGAGTTCCTGCGCTACAACGCCGAGGCCACCCTCACGCCGCTGCGCATCCTCGCCGCCTTCGGGCATCGCATCCTGCACCTGACCGCGCACATGAATCTCTTTGTGCCGGTGCTCATGGCCTCGTCCGCGCTGCTGCTCGATCCCCGCCGCGACGCCGCCGGCCACGATCGCGCCTCGCTCGATCCGCTCGTGCTTTGGCGCATTCTTTTCCTGCTTTTGGTCGAGGCCCTGCTCTTCAGCGTGTTGGGCGGCGCACTGCTCACGCGTTATCTGCTGCCCATGTATCCGCTGGTGCTGCTCGTGGCCGTGACGACGTTGTACCGCCGCGCGCCGTATTGGCACGGGCTCGCGCTCCTCTCTGCCGCGGCATTCATCGCCGGGCTCTTCGTCGATCCGCCCTACGGCTTCGCCCCGGAAGACAATCTGGCCTACGCGCACGTGATCCGCATGCACCAGGCCGGTATCGCAGAGCTCAAAAAACTCGCTCCCGCCGCGACGGTGCTCACGGCCTGGCCCATGAGCGACGAGCTGACAAAGCCAGAGCTGGGCTACGTGAAGCAGTCGTGGGAGGTCTGCGCCATCGACGACTTTACCGCCGCCGAGATTGCGCGCGCGGCCGCGGAGCCGGAAAAGTATTCGGCAGCGCTGGTCTTTTCCACCAAGTACGATCCGCCGCCGCTCCTGCCCAGCCTGACCGGGGAGGCGTTCGAGGAGCGTTACTTCGGCCTGCACCACGATCTGCCCCCGGAGCTGATCGCGCGGCAACTGGGCGGCACGCTGCTATGGAGGCGCGACGACGACGGCATGTGGATTGCGCTGATCCGCTTCAATCGCCAGATCGAAGCGCGGATGGAAAAGACAGCTCCCGGCTTCTAGCTCTCAGCTTTCAGCCTGTCCGTGCGGTTGACGGCTGCACAAATAATTCCTTGACAAGCGCGCCGGAGGCGGTCGCCGCGGCGACTTAGCCCCGCGCTTCACCGGGGTCCCCAAGAAACGGCCTTTGTTTCTTGGGGTGGAAGCGTGGGGAAAGCAGACCCCAAAGATTGACCTCGGAGTCCCATAGGGACGGCGCAAAAACATTTCTTTCGCAAATCCGGGAACAGTTTTCCCGCGCGCGGTGTCTACCTAAGCACAGTGGTACCGAACGGGATGATCGGAGGGCCTTGAACCTCCCGCTCCCGCGCCGCGAAGCTCAGAACGGGGCGCAGAGCGGGCCGGCGGCTTGCGCTCCGCGGCACGACCCTCCGACTCCCCAACGGCGCGGCTGAATTCAAGCTCTCGGGGAGGCGGCCATGTTTGAAACCGCAACGTTCGACTCGATGGGAACCATCCACACGCGCAGCCGCAACTGGATGCTTGCGACCTTCGGTTTCAACACATCCATCCTGACGCTCCTGATCGCGATCCCGCTCCTTCACCCCTCGATGCTGCCGCAGATGAGGAACTGCATTCGGCTGGAGCCCCCGCCGCAGGTCCAGGAGACCCCGCCGGTGGCGCAGCAGGCGCCCGCGGCGGCCTCGCCGACTGACATGCCCGACGGCAGAATTCAGGCCCCGCCAACGATTCCCACGCATACGTGGATTCCTACTGTGCCGGAGCCTCCGCTGCCTCCGGGCACGATCAGCCTCGCCGGCCCGATAGCCGCTCCCGGCGCCGGATGCGATCCGTTCAACTGCGGCCACGGTAGGGACACGGCTGTGCAAAAGGTGGTCGAAGCCAAGCCACACGTCACTTCGCGCGTGATGGAAGGCATGTTGATCTATAAAGTTCTTCCCACTTACCCGCCGCTGGCGCGCGCCATGCGAGTCGCCGGCCGCGTCGAGTTGCAGGCCACCATCTCGCGCAGTGGAACCATTGAGAATCTGCGCGCGGCGAGCGGGCCCGCGCCGTTGCTCGGGGCCGCGATCGACGCCGTGAAGCAGTGGCGCTACCGGCCTTACCTGCTCAACGGCGACCCGGTGGAAGTGGAGACCACGATCGACGTCGATTTCAAGCTGGATTAGCTCAAAGCAGCCGCCTTGTTTCGCTCTTCCGCGAGCGCGGGCGCCGATCCTTCCCGGGCTTCAATGTTCAGGCCCGAGGCGCCCGCATTTTTTGCTCGTGTGGCGCGCGGCTAGCGCAATCGGCGAAAATGGTTTCCGCCATGAGACCTCAAACGCGCCGTGAATTTCTTGCCACAGCCTCCGCCACACTTGCCGTCTTTGCCGCGCCCGGCACGCTCGGCGCCGCCGGGCTCCCACCAGCGCGAATCCCGCGTGTGCGCGTGCTCGTGGGTTCGCATGCGCCCGATGGAATTCTGTCTTACGAATGGGATCCGGAGACGGGGACGTTGACGGCTGCCGGCGTTGCGGCGAAGGTTCCGAACGTCGCGTGGCTTGCCTTCTCGCGTTGGCACAACTTTGTCTACTCCGCATCGGAACTCGATACATTCGAGGGCAAACCCACCGGCGAGGTGGCGAGCTTTCGTATGTTGGGCGGGGAGTTGCAGCCGCTTTCGGCGCGCAACTCGGCCGGAACTGGCACCTGCCACGTAGCCGTGGACGCCACCGGCCAGATGCTGCTCGCGGCCGATTACACAGGCGCGAGCGCGGCCAGCTTCCGCATTCGCCACGGCCAGTTGAGCGAAGCCGTGTGGACCGAACACTATACCGGGCACGGGCCGAATGCGGACCGGCAGCAAATCGCGCACGCGCACTTTGCCTCCTTCTCGCCCGGCAACCGTTTTGCGTATATCAACAACCTGGGCGACGACTCGATCCATATCTACAAACCCAACCCGGCGACGGCCGGGATGACGCCGGCGGGAATCTATCGCGGCGCGCCCGGCTCAGGGCCGCGCACCCTGCACTTTCATCCCAACGGGCACACGGCCTACTCGCTGAACGAGCTGGTATCGACCGTCGATGTGCTCGATTGGCACAAGGCCGACGGCAGCCTGACGCTCGTCGATCGCGTCGCGCTACTGCCCGCCGATCACAAAGGGCCGACGCGGGGCTGCGACACGGTGATCACGCGCGACGGACGGTTTGTCTACTGCGCCAACCGCGACGATGATTTCCTCTACGCCTTCCGCGCCGATTTCGCCACCGGCAAACTGACCCCCATCAAGCGCTCGAATTGCGGAGGCAAGTCGCCGCGCAACTTCACGCTCGATCCCACGGAGCGTTGGATGCTGGTGGCCAACCAGGATTCGAACCTGATCGCCATCTTTGCGCGCGACGCGACGACCGGCGAGCTGGCCGAGGAAGGCAAGAGCGTGGCCGCCGAAACCCCGATGCGGATTCTGTTCGTGTAACGATACGCGCGTAGGATCCGGTAAGCACGGTGCGGTTGGCCTGCCCGTCAACAGCCTCCGCAATGCGCGGGCCAAACTTGATGAACAACCGATGAATCGGGGTCGAGCGAGAGCTTTTCTCCGTCTTTTCCGGCAATGCCCTCAATGAGATACAAGGCCATTCGACTTATCTTGCTGATTATTACGAACGTAGGCGGCCCAGTAAGGAACTTCTTGACAAAAGAGGCATAAGTTTCCTATAGTTCGCCTCACGAACGAACAGTCGCCTTGGCCGTTTGCAACACTTTTTCCCAGCGAACTCGCTTCACCAGAAAGACACGATCGTGATGGCGCACTTGCCAGGCGCAGTACACCTCGCTGACGTTCGCCGCTGACCGGGCCAGCAAAAGAAAATCCCACAAACTCAGAAAGAACAACTTAAGAAATGCAACGACTTGATATGGATCGCGCCGGCAATGCTGCGGCGCAAGATATTCATCGGCATGTCACCCGCAAGCTCTCAACTCGCACAAGGAGGAAGGATCGTCATGTCTCAGTCCCCCAAACATTCGGTTTGCGCCAAAGCGGCTCTTGCGCTGATGCTGGCACTGCTCGTGTCGGCCGCGGCGCCGGGAGCCTTCGCCCAGGACCATGAAGTCACATTTGCCGACGCGTGGACTCCGTTGGTCTTTAACGTTCAGAACACCGGCGCGTTTTATCCGGCGCCTAACTTCCCATCTTTCGCCCAGCTCCCCATCGTCCGGCCTTTGCCAGACCCGTTCATCTTTCGCGATGGCTTTCGCCGGCCCGGATTCAACGACTGGGAGCGCCGGCGCAACGAGATCATGGCTGCGGTCGAAAACTATGAGACAGGCCCGGTGCCTGACTGCCACGACTGCACCATCACCGCTAACTACGTGCCGCCCGCGGCAGGATCGAGTAATGGCACGCTGACAGTGAATGTTACCCGCAATGGAAAAACGCTGACTTTGACCTCGGGCGTCTATATTCCGCAGGGCATGGGTAACGGTCCGTTTCCGGCCCTGATCCCCATGGAGATTGCCTCTTTCGGTTTCGGCAGCTTCGGTACCTTCAACTTTCCTCCGCCCACGCCTCCCGACTATGGCAGTCTTCCCGCCAGCGTCTTTACGGGGCTCCCCATTGCAACGGTTGGCTATGTGAGCACGCAGGTAGCCCAGTACCAGTTCTTTTCGCCGAGCGACCACACCGGGGATCCCTTCTATCAGCTTTACCCCGAATACTGCGAAGGGATATGCAGCGGCACCAGCAACCAGGGGGAATACGCCGCCTGGTCCTGGGGCGTGAGCCGGCTCCTCGATGGCATTGAGATCGCGTCCCACCAGCCCGTGAATCCGCTGCCCATCGATATGAGGCACATCGGAGTTACCGGATGCTCCTTCGCCGGGAAGATGGCCCTCTATGCCGGGGCCTTCGACGAGCGCATCGCTCTTACCATCGCCCAGGAAAACGGCGGCGGCGGCGCGCCGGCGTGGCGCGCCTCGCATGACATCGAGGCGCAGGGCACAGTGGAAGATGTCGACGACACCAATTACGACTGGTTCTCCCAGCAGATGCAACAGTTCGCTGGCGATAACGTCTACAAGCTGCCCTTCGACCAGCACGAGTTGATGGCCATGATCGCGCCACGGGCCCTGCTGCAAACCGGGAACGCCTCGCAGTACTGGCTGTCGAACGGGTCCGCCTATATCTCGTCACGGGCCACGCAGCGCGTTTATAACGCGCTTGGCATCGGAGACCGATTCGGTTTCTTCATCGACGGTATCCACGCGCACTGCGCGACATTGCCCATCGAGAACGCGCCGATCACGGCATTCGTCGACAGATTCATGCTCGGGCAGGCCGACGTCAACACCGATGTCGAGGTCTATCCCACCCCCGCCAATGCGGGGAGCCCCATTGTGACCGCCAATGGCGGCTACGCCTACGACTTTCCGACCATGAATTACAGACGCTGGACCGATTGGTGGGCGTTTGGCCCGCCCGTATTCCCGGATAACTGGGATACCGGAGGAACGGTCATAGCGTCCTTGGGCCGGGTCGGCACGGGGCCGTTCGGTTTTTGGCCTCTCGAGGTCAACACCGGCGATACCGTGGAGGGAGGCTACGAGTTGGCTCTCGGTGGCAGCCACCCCGCGGCAACAGTGTCTACGGTGAGCGGAGCCAAGATATCGGCTGACATCTTCTGTCAGGGCGGCAACTCCTACACTCTGGACATTGCGCTCCCGGCCCAATCCTATTCCATCGCCGACGGTGATAAATCCTGGCAGCCGGCGGTGACTCCGGGCAGCCCGCTTGTCTATCAGGGCTCGACCACGGCCACCCTGCCCGCCGGAGTTGCGGAGTGCGTTCACGGCACCGTGGCCGCGGCTTACTTCAGCACCACGGGCTTATCCGAAAGCGGAGACGGCAACCCTGGGGGGCCCGGCTTGCTGACCACCGATGTCACCGATCCACTCGCTCTCCGGTTCAACCTTCTCGACCAGACCAGCGGCAAGGGCACATTCCATAGCTGGCCGGTATGGGTAGACTGGAACCCGCTGACTTCGGCCGATAGCACCAACCAGAACCCGGTTCCATAGCAAACTGACCGGCAGATGGCGAGGGGCGGGAGCATCCTCCCGCCCTTCGCAACTTTTGGGAATCATCGTTTGGCGGTAGACTTATTGATCATGAAAGTCCCGCACATTTTGCTCTTGTTTGCCTTAGCTTCCACCTTGAGCTTCGCGCAGTCCGAGCCAGGACAGCAACTGGATCAGGTGACATCGAAAGAGTTCCTGCAGCAGCTTATCCAGGACCGCGTTTACTTCTTCATTGCACCCAAAGTTGCCGAGTCTCTCCTCACACACCGCGTTGAGCCGACTATGCCGCACGGTGAGATGATGGCGAGGGTGTCTGGGACTGTGATCGTTGCATTCGAGATAACGAAGGACGGAAAGATACGCCACGCGATGGTGGTATCGGGTCCCAGACTGTTGCAACAAACAGCGCTTGCGGCGGTCAAACAATGGACATTCAGGCCGTTTCTGCTGAACGGAGAACCGGTCGCCGTCGCCACCTCAATCCCCATTACGATGTCGAACTTCTAGAATGCGCGCTTA
>Ga0187852_1001809_pt1 | contig 19023 bp, 22 predicted proteins | sample June2016WEW_6_40_FD_134511 | JGI IMG/M metagenome (GOLD analysis project Ga0187852, IMG submission 134511) | Peatland microbial communities from SPRUCE experiment site at the Marcell Experimental Forest, Minnesota, USA - June2016WEW_6_40 | ecosystem: Environmental > Terrestrial > Soil > Wetlands...
ACCTTGCGGCTGATCAGGTGGTTATCCCCGGTGAGGATTTTCACGGCCACGCCATGGTTGTGCAGGGCCGCGAGTGCGCGGGCAGCCGAGGTCTCGGGCGGGTCCAGGAACGCCACGTACCCCCTGAGGATGAGGTCGCGCTCGTCATTCTTTGTGCAAATCTGCTTCCCCGGCAGCTCCTTGGTCGCCACAGCCAGCACTCGGAAACCGTCATTGCTGAGGTCATCGTACTCCTGCTTCAGCCCGACCATTTGGTCCGGGGTCATGGGGGAAAGCTTTCCATCGAGTTCAAACTCGGAGCAACGCAGGAAGATTTCTTCCGGAGCTCCCTTGGCCAGCAGGATGGCCTTACCTCCAGCCTCCTCCACCAGGACCGACATAATGCGTCGAGTGAAATCGAACGGGATTTCGTCCAGCTTCTTATACTTCTCCACTGCCGCCTTCGCGTGGAAATCGGTGCTTTCCAAAATTGCCCGATCGAGCAGGTTTCGGAGCCCCGTCTGGAAGTAGCTGATCAGGAACCCGTTCAGCAGCACGTCATCGGTTTCACGCCCGGCGACATTGCAATGCCGCATCAGGACGACGCGGTCCTCGGTGAGCGTCCCCGTCTTGTCGGTGCACAACACGTCCATGGCCCCGAAATTCTGGATGGAGTTAAGCCGCTTGACGATCACCTTTTTGCGGCTCATGCCCAGCGCGCCTTTGGAGAGGCATACGGAGACGATCATGGGAAGCATTTCGGGAGTGAGGCCTACAGCCACTGCCAAGGCGAAGAAGAAGGCCCCCTTCCAATCGTGTTTGGTGAAACCGTTAATGAGGAAAACCAAAGGCACCATCACCACCATAAACTTCATCATGAGCCAGGTGAAGCGGTTGAGACCCTGATCGAAGCTCGTCTGCGGCCGTTCCTCGGTCATCGAGTGGGCCATGCTGCCCAAGTAGGTTTGTAAACCCGTCGTGACCACCACCGCCGTCGCGGTGCCGCTCTCCACGCTCGTCCCCATGAAGCATGTGTTCATGAGTTCAGTGGGTAAGCTCGCCTCTTTGGTTTCAGGGTCGTGGGTCTTCTCGACCGGGAGTGATTCACCGGTGAGGCTGCCTTGGCTTACGAAGAGGTCTTTAGAAGTCAGCAGCCGCACGTCGCCCGGAATCATATCACCGGCGGCCAGGTTGATCATGTCCCCAGGCACCAAGTCCCGGAGGGGTATTTCCCTCGCCGTGCCGTCGCGAACGACCGTGGCGGTCACGTGGATCATGGCCTTGAGCTTCTCCGCGGCGGCATCCGCCCGGGCTTCCTGCCAGAAGCGGAGTCCCACGCTTAGCGCCACCATACCTGCCATCACCGAGCCGGCGCGCGCGTCGCCTGTAAGGAAGGAGATCGCAGACAAAGTTGTCAGCAGGATTACCAGCGGGTTGAGAATGATTTTTAGAAGGCGGACGGGCCAGCCTTGCTTCTTCTCTTGCGCCACTTCATTCGGACCCGTCGTGCGCGCCCGTTCTTCCGCCTCAGCTTGCGTCAGCCCACCTGCAGACGTTCGCAAGTCGCGGAGCAGCGCTTCGCCGTCTTTCCGGGCAGCGTCGAGGACGGCAGGCGATACGCGAATATTCTGGTTCTTTGTTTTCGTTGGAATCGGCGGCTTGTCCGGGCGAGCCGGTGGCGCCGCGACCGTGGAGCCTGCCGCTCCAGGGTCGCCGACCGAAACCCCTGCCTTGCCGTTTGCATCGGGTGTTGGCATCTTTTTGTGTCCGGAATATGAGCTAAGATCCGGAGCGCGAATCCGTGTACCACGGAGCATCGCCGTGCGCGGGTGGATATAAGAACTCTGCCCTGCCGTAGCTGCAGCACCGTCACCAAAGTGGCGGCCTTACACATCATCACACCGGAGAAAGCAACAAGCTGTTCTGTTTTGCTCACAATGAGCTGACGCGGGCTGGCGCAGACGGTCGTCTTTTAGTGCCTGTCCCCATGGGCCTTCGGCCCGCGAAACCCCATGAAAAACAGTCGCGGGTGGCGCAGACGTGCCGTAGTTTGGCATGTCTGCGCCCCTGTTCCGAAGGCGCATACATCCCGCCAAAGTACGGCGGGACGTATGCGCCACCCTGGTTTTTCGATCCTGCGATCTCCTGAAGGGACGCCCTTTCGGCAAGGCTTTGGCCCGGGCATACTCTCCGGCAGAGAGTAGCCTTGGTCACTGCTCTGGTGACCGTGGGCCCTTGCTAAGACTACAAACCGACGGTCAATTCCAGCCGCTTGAGCTTGATGCGGTCGGTGCGAACCTGCGCAATGTCGTAGTGCACCTGCTGCGTAAGCCAGCTTTCGGCACTGCCTCCGAAAACCTTAGACAGCCTCAAGGCCATTTCCGGAGAAATCCCGCGCTTCTCGTTCACCAGTTCTGACAGGGTAGTGCGCGTGACTCCGAGCGCGGCGGCAGCGGCGGTGATCGTCAAGCCCAAAGGCTCAATACACTGGCGCAACACAAAGCCGCCGGGGTGGGGTGGATTCTTCATCGGCATGGTTCCAGTCTCCTCTCAGTGGTAATCGACATCATCAACGTCCAGCACGTCGCGTTCGGCAACGCGAAAGATCACCCGCCAATTAGCGCGAACCGTTACCGCCCAATAACCCGTGGACTCGCCCTTAAGCGGGTGCGGGCGGAACCCGGGCATGTCCATATCCGCAATCGTACCCGCGGCATCCCGCCGCGCGAGAATGTCACGCAGCTTTTCCGCGTGTCCGCTCTTCACGCCGCGCGAATCGTCGTCTTCGTAAAGGCGTCTCAGTCCCTTGTGGCGGATCGATCGGATCATTACCCTACTGTAACGCGTCACGTAACGCATGTCAATCGTGGGTCGACACGAGAGGGAAAGGGTAGAGAGGGAAAGGGTACCTGACACCCTTACTCCCCGACGCAGTCGATCCCGAGCCGGCGCAGGCTAACATGTCTCGATTCGAACTATTGACAGCTGTACGTTTTTAACGTATAGTGAGCCATGTAAACCGTCGTCGAAACACGAATATACCTTCGCGACGCAAGGGCCGCCGGGCTGTCCGAGGACGAACGCAAACGGATCGTGGATTTTGTCGCGGCGAATCCCGATGCCGGACACGAAATCCCAGGCACAGGCGGTGCACGGAAGCTCCGGTTTGCCGGAAGGGGTAAGGGCAAAAGCGGCGGCGACAGGGTGATCACTTTCTACAGCGGAGAGGATATTCCCGTATTTCTGCTAAACGTGTTTGCGAAGAACGAAAGAACCGATCTATCGCAGGCCGAGAGGAACCAGCTCCAAGCCCTGCTTCGCGAGCTTGCCGATGCCTATCGAAGGAGGACGTAACCATGCCGAAGAAAAAACTGACCGCGGGACAACGCCTGATCGCGAGCGCCAAACAGGCTCTGGCCTTTGCCAAGGGCGGGACCCAAGCCGGCGTTGCCCACATCCCCGACGAAATCGACACGGCCCGGATTCGGAGAAAGATACACATGAGCCAAAGCCACTTTGCGGAGTATATCGGCGTCAGCGTCCGCACGATCCAGGAATGGGAGCAAGGACGCGTCGTGCCCTCAGGAGCTGCGCGCGCCTTCCTGACCGTGATCGACCGGGAGCCGGACGCCGTGCACCGCGCGCTTTTGCACCCTGCCCCCAACCGCGGCCGCGCCACAGGACATCAGTCCGCGCATCCGTAACAAAGGAATGCAGTACAGCCAGCCCAGGAGAAAAGAGTACCTGCCACCCTTTTCCTCTGATACCCTTACTCCTTGAATTGCGTCCAAGGACTTACAAGGCCCCGACTGGCATCGGGGCTTTTTCTTTTTATAGCATACCCGTCAAGATTTCAGCGTATAATTCCGATGCTATGAATCCTTCCGACCTACCCTGGTGGGGTTGGCTTCTGGGAGCACTCGGATCGGCGCTACTCGCGCTACTCTTCTGGAGGTCCTCCAGCCTCGAAAGTTTAGGACGCGCCTCCAGAATACTAGCAGCATTGTTCTTAATTGTGTCCCTTGTCATGGGAGCGACCTGCCTAGTTCAATTCATCAAGTTGAAGTTGGCTGGCTAGGCAATCCCCCTGCCAAACCTTTGCGCCTGAATTTCAAACTGTACCACTACCGGATTTTGAGCTACTCGCCAGAGAGCGCATCGAAATTCGTGATCCAGACGATTGGCCCGTCGTGGCGGTGGCGTTACTTTCGGACTTGCCCATTTGGACAGAGGACCAGGACCTTTTCGGCAGCGGTGTGGCGACCTGGACGACAGACCGAGTAGAACTGTTCTTGCGGTAGCGTTTCGACACGGGAGGGAAAGGGTACCTGACACCCTTACTCCAGGATATTGGGACTCCGCTGCCTGGCTTGGTCGGCGCGGTAGGAATCAAGCTCGACGCCATAACAAAGCACGTCGGCGCCACTGGTGATCGCCTCAAACGCTACGCCATCGCCAATGCATGGGTCGATCGCAGACGTCGATTGATCGGGAAATGAGAGAAGCCTGCGAATCCGCTGGGATTCGGACAATGGCAGGGGGTAGAAGCCGAGTCGACTTTTGCCCTCAAAGCGCACGACGAATCTCCTTTCTGTGAACAGCGTCACCCGGCCGATGGCGGAGACCCAAAAATCTCATCCTCGTCTACATCGGAGAGGGCGGCTGCCACTATTGCACCGCCGGCATCTGAAAATTCGCCGGCAGAAGGGAACGAAGTGCGCCCTGCTTGGTGGCCGGAGCGCTGCTCAGCTGACTCCAGGTCGAGACCTGCAAAGCGAAATCCGCATTCGCCGCTACCGAGCCCGCAACGGTCTGGGTAGCCGCAACTTTCCCGGACGCAGGATCAATGGTAGAAAGCGCCACTTGGAAAGCCTTGGCCGCGCCCGTGTTCGAGACGCCGATTTGACCCAGAATATTGTCGCTCCAGATCAGCAATTGCTCACCTGGAGCCACCCCCATGCCCTTGAGCGCGACCACCTGAACTTGCGACGTGGTCTGGGCATTCGGAGCGGCGCCGGTTTGCACATCGTACTTGTGGCTCAATAAGGCATCAAAGGTCTTTCCGGCCTCATTTGTGCTGATCTGGATGGAGTAATTGTTCGGGCCCAGAAGCACCACATCACGCGTGTTGGCAGTGCAAGAAACATTTTGCAGGGTCATCCCGCGCGCCCCCGGGACGATTCGCGCTGTGGGATTGCCCGCGGGAAGCAGGCCGTTGAAAGCATTGGCCGGAGCCGTTGGATCGGGAGGCGCGATGGTGGCATAGGTATAAGTTCCCGCCCCGGTCCCTTGGATAGTTCGCTGCAGAGCCATTTGACGGGGCACCATCACCAGGTTGTGCATACGCTGGAGCGAAGGAATCGCGCCGGGAACTTCCGCCACAATGTTATTCCCGCGTGTGCCGGTGGCCTGACCCGCCAGGTTGCTCACGGCCAGAGTCGCGGGGCTGAGGATGATATCCACGACGTACTCAAGCGCCGCCCCCGGCCCATACACCCAAGGCAGGTCGACGCCGTTGTAGAGCGCCTGGTCCATGGTCAAGATGCCAAGAGTCCAACCATTATCGCTCGAGACGCTGGGATCGGCGTTATAGCTAAAGGCCAGACTGGTGCCGCGTTGCTGAAAGGTCAGGCAGCAGGTGTCATCTTTGGGATGGTTGCAGTCATATAGGTACAATTGCACGCCATCGTACCCGCTGGTCCAGCCCACCGGCCGGGTAAGCTTCCAGGGCAGAAGGCAATGGCTGGCATTGAGATTATTGAACCACTGGCTGGAGACGGGTAAGCCCGCCGGAACGAAAAAGATGACCGGCATGTTGTCGCGAGTGGCACCCTGGGTAAAAGTCTGCTCAATTTGCTCCAGCGTTTTTTGCGCTTGTGGCAATCCGTTCAGGCACTGGCTCAGGAACGTGCTGAGAAGCTGACCGCTCAGCAACCGGCCCATATTCACGGTAAACTCGCGGGTCAATGCAGGTGTGGGAGCCGCGGCCTCATCCACGGCGCGTGTCTCGCCATTGAGAAAGCGATTCATCGCCGCGGTGGAAAACCCCGTGCAGAGGCCAGTGGCGGCCGTGCCCAGGAAATACTCATAGGCGCCGAAGTATGCGCCCGTCAGCACGGGCAAGCTCCAAGCGCTGAGGGGAACTTCGACGTGACCAAAGTCATCCGTAAACGTGCCCCAGTCGGGAACGCCGGGCGAAAAGTTTTTGAAAGCAAAACCGTTGGTGTCGGGTATGAACCCGTTGGTCACAAACGGAAGCTGCGTGATCTGCAGCGTATTGCTCTGCGATCCATCGGGGTTCACCACCATCACGCTCGCGGCGGATTGCCCCTTGGCAGTGGCGGCGGTAGCCGGCGGCACCGTGAACTGCAAGGAGGTGCCATTGGCGGTGATTGATTGCGCCACAATCACCTGTTGGGCTTGTCCCGAGGGGGTAAAGTGAACGCTGGCGTTCGTCAGAAATGCAGCACCATTTAAGGTGATCGTCTGGCCTGGGGTAAATCCACCGTTCGCCGAGCTGCCATTGATGAGCGGCTGCACGCTGAAGTTCATGGAGTTGCTTTGTTGTCCGTCGCTCGTGCGGCGAATGGCGATGGTGGTGGTACCGCCCGGCAGCACCGCTGGCAAGTTGAAATGCAGTTGGCCGCTGGATGGAGAAGTAGCCGTCACATTCTGGCCATTCACCAGAACCGAATCGCCGGCGTCAACATTCAATCCCACCGCGGTAACGGCGGTGCCTGGAGGTCCCTGGCTGGGATTGATCGTTTGCAGCCACGGCAGCGTCAGTTCCTCTTCCCATTCCGCCGCCGTAATGATAGCGGGAGTAATCACGCCGCCGGTGCCGGCCGGTCCGTCCGCACCAGCGCTGCCACCCGCTCCGGGCGCGCCATTCTTTCCGCCGGAGGCCGTATTGCAGGCCCCGCCCGGAGACGGATCGCCAGGGTAGCCGCCCGCTCCCGCGCCACCGCCGCTGCCGGGTAAGCCCGGGTCACCCCCCGGTCCGCCCGTGTTGGCAATGGTCCATGATTGATTGAGCAATGCCTGCCAGTTGGCTTGTGTGGTGGCGATAAAGAAGGAGCCGCCGCCCCCACCCTGCCCGCCGTTGCCGCCATTTCCGCCTTGACCACCATTACCGCCGCTTCCACCGCCGCCGGGCGTTTTCCGGCACACACCTACGCCAAAAAGTGCAATATCGCTCCCATTAATGCCCTTGGCACCGTTGCCTCCGTTTCCACCATTCTGTCCCGGATTGCCCGGCGCACCTTTCAGACCTTGCACATTGATGGCGGGCATGCCCGTGATATTCAAGGCATAGATGCTGATGCTTGGCGCCACGGGAGGCGCGATAGTTTGGGGGCTTCCCGCCTGGCCATCGGTGCCATTTCCGCCGTTCGGGCCGTTATCCTGGCCATCGGGATGATTGCCCTGGTTGTAGCTGTTTCCGGCTTGCGCCGTGGTTTGCGGCAGCGCGACGGGGTGCCAGACGCTCGAATCGTCAAACGTGATTTGTGCACCGGCCCCACAAGTCAGCGTTTCCACGATGATGGTGAGCTTGCTCACCGCGGGATCAATGATCAGGTTCGTATGCGTCAGGTCAAGGCTGGAAGCGATGATGACTGACTCATTCACCAGCCATGAGATCGGCGAGAACGCTGGGGCCAAACCGAACACACCAATGCCCCCACCCGAAAAAACAGCCTCTCCGGCCGACGGCCTGTTTTCAACGATCGGAGGCTTGGCGACCGGCTCCGCTGGCTTCGCCGCTATTTCGACTGGCCTCGCGATCGTCTCGACCGGCCTTGCCATAGTCTCGACGGGCTTCGCCATCTGGGGCGCCGCTTCCACGGCATGGAGCTCTGAAACCTGCAGGATCGGCGGCCTTACGACGCGGTTCTCCACTTTCAATTGTCCTGGCACAACCCGTAACGATGCCTGATTCACACTGATGGCCGGCGCCTTCGTGACGTCTTTATAGCCCAACTGGTTCATCAGGGTCTTGGCGTTGTTGAGCTCCGCCGAAACCAGTTGGCTGAAGCCCACCAGAGATTGGTCGTTCAGTTTTTCCTGGGCCAGCACTCCCTTGCTGTACTGGGTCACAACCTTGGTTAGATCCACCTTGTTCGTTTTACTCCCCAGGGTGGTAAGAACGCCCGATTGAAGTTTTTGTAGTGCCGGGCTTAGCTTCTCAAATTCTGGTGTGGATGGCATGTTTCGCAGACCTCCATTCGCAACGGCGCACGGTGGCGGACGGTCCCAACTCACGCGAGTGAGCGGGAAGCCGCTGCAGCCTCGTGCCGATACGAAAGAAATTTAGATTTTTGCGTGGCTCTCCTAAGCTGACTACATTATATAACGACTTCTCTAATCCGATTCAAGACATTTTTGGGGCGCGTCCCCAACCGCATTCAACGCGACGTGGCGCGAGGTAAGACGAGTCTCTTCGCACACTCGCCCGACCCTGGGAGACGCCTTACCCGTACTGTGCCGGTGGCGTGTGGCTCTGGCTGGTGTTCTCCTTGGTTCGCGCCCTTCCCTCCGCCACCTCCGCCGAGGCTGACGCCTCATTGTAGGGCAGCTTCATCGGTAGTACGGCGCGATCCGACTCCTCTCCAGCGTACACGTCCGGCGTGCGGCTCTGAGCCTTCCCGGACCGGTCCCCATCTGGGAACACCGAAGAGGTCTCCCGGTTCTCGTGCATGCAGTTTCTCAGCGTGCCTGGGGTCTACGACTACGCGGGACCACCCGCCGGCTCGCGCTAACGTCGACGCGTGTGTGGCCTTCCCCTTCAGGTAACAGGGTCGGCATCCCGATTTAGGATTTTCGCAGCTCCATACCCTGCCCACTGATACCTCTGTCTACGCTTCGACGGCAGCCTCGCGACTGCCTCCGCAAGATTCGAGGCCAGGCGGTTCGCTACTCCTTTCCTGTAAGGCTCTTTCATCCTCCACTGCATGCTGGTTTATCCCGGCGCACTACCTGACACCCTTACTCCCTTACTCCCCTAATTGCGGACGGCCGAGGAAAGGCAGCCTGCCTCTTCCGCTCTCCCAGGCGGTGCACTACCAAGTAACCCACGATTACGACATTCACAAGCGTCGCCAGCGCTCTCACCGCAGTAAAGTGTTGAATTATCAGGTACACCTCGAAGGGAATGAACGAACCCGTGACTAGGATCGTGAAATACTCCGCCCATGTTTTCCTAAACAACAGTCCCAGGCCCTCGGTCAGAAAGATTCCCGCGTAGAAAAAGGTGCCGGCGCCAACCTCTTTAAGCTTGTGGTCGTCCACTGACCACAGTTTCACCACAAGCTTCTGAAAGTACTTATTTTCGGGGTCCACATGCACCAAGCCAACCCACCGGGTCAATACTTCCACAATGTTGTGATGCCCAAGCTTGAACGCCCCGATCCCCACCACCACTAGCGCTAACGCCTTGATCAGCTTAAATATCCCGATGGCCGTCAGTCCCGCTCGACTCGGACCAGCATTTTGCATCGTGGACAGCCCCGCCAGCAATAATAACAACGATATTCGTGAAAGCCTCTCACAGTATAATTCCGAGAATCTGGTTTCGCTAGCACGCCCCAGTCGCACAGGCCAAGTTCTCTGAGAAAGGAGTCCACTCGTGCGCGTTCAGGGCAAAAGTCGAGTCGGTTTCTACCCGCTGCCGTTGAAATGGATTCGACTTGCCCTGCGACAGAAGCTGATTGAGGTGCCTGACTGTAATGGGCCGGTCCGCTGGAGCCTGGGCCACAGTTTCTTTCCAGTTAGCGAGGATAACCCTGGGGAGGGGAGCGGCCAGGAGATAAGCGATGAGATCTCCGCCGCCACGGCGGAGGAGGCACGGCCATGCGAATCATCCTGAAGGTTTCAAGCAGCCCGAGATATGACCGCGGGTGGCGCATACGTCGCGACGCCTGTTGTCGCGATGTATGCGGCCGTTGTCGGGTCCTCGACGTACCGTAGGGCCACCATAAAGGCCCACGGCATGCAAATGGTGGCGTGGCTTACTCCTACGTCCCCAAAGGGCGCATACATGCCGAGAACTACCGTCGGCACGTATGCGCCACCCGTGATTAGGTATTAGGCTTGTCAGGTTTCTTAAGTGGCTTACGCCCAGCTTGTTGTAGCTTTTTGTCGAACGCATCCCGTAGGGCTTTATCTCTTTCAGGCGCGACAATAAAGTAGTCGAACAGATCCATGACCACCTTTAGTGTCCACTCGGCTTCGTCTCTCTCCACATTAACGATGCGTCCTTGATCATCTTCCATCGTGTGGGCGCCGAAATCCCCCATCTCCCGCAGATAATGCAGATTTTCGCGCAATCTGGATGGATGCTGCTTGTCGGCTATGAATTTATCGATTCGGGCTGCCAAACCGTAATCGTTAAGGGCGGCATACTGCTTCAGTAAATCGGCCAAGATTCTTCGTGACAATACCGCTGACATCCGAGGGCTATCGTCCAATATCGCAGATGCCTCCTGGAAGTCTTTCCCGAGCTGCAAGTTTAAGACAACTGAATCTATAGGCTGGATGGCTTTTTTCTTCGGCAGGGCGAACCATTTGTTTTCGTATATAACGTTGCCATAACTAAGAAGTTCCCTGGCAACTATTACCAATATCTCGTGGCATTTCTCGTTCGGGCATCTAGCCCAGGTAAGATCTACGCGCACTTCTTGGCCTGCTCCCGTCGGCAGTTCCGACCGAAGAATCTGGTTAGGGGACGCGAGCATCTCCCCTTGGTGCGTAGTAAGGGAATATAGCGGTTGCCAAAGGGGAGCAACTTGATGAGAACAGAATGGACACAACATGTCTGTTGCCTCTGACCAGGGGTGCGCTGCGCGCCAGTCTCATACAATTTCGAGAGCAGCCTTTGGTGTCTCTCGATTTAGACCATCTACGCCTAAATTCAGCAGTTGCATTTTATCGCAACTCCCTATCTGTTTGAATTAGGAAATGTCCGCCGGACGCGGCCTGGCGCAGAGCGCAGCTCTGCGGTCTCTGCTCATTCCGGCTCCACGCAACGCAGGGCTTCGCCCTGCGCCAGCCAGCGTTCACCGTAAGGGATGCCGTAAGCCCGCAAAGCGGGCGACAGATCGTAGCCCACGGCGCAAGCCGTGGGGCGATCGGCCCGCCCCCCGCGCAAGCCCCTTTAGGGGCGAAAGAAATCACGACCAAATGTAACGCTCATCGTAAGCGATGCCGTTCTTTTTTGGAAAGACGATCAATTCCTCTTGGAACGTCATGCGGCGGTGATGCTTCGCTTGATCACCGATATATTGCGGAACCGATGGCGCCAGCGAATGGCTGACGCTGAATGCTCCGTAGCCGGTTTGCCAATCGAAACCGGCAAGCCGCCTTTCGCGATGCACCCAGCGAGACGAATTGGTTTTTACCAACCGCAAGGCGTCGGATATCGCCACTGTCGGTGGCAACGAGCAGAGCAGGCGCACGTGGTGGGGTCTCGAGTTCGCAACCCGGAGCGCACCGCCAATCTCGCGTACGATTCCGCCCATGTAGGCGAGTAAATCGTCATGAAGCGCAGCGGTGATAAGAGGCTCGCGGTCCTTGGTGCTAAAGATCACGTGCGTCAGGAGGTTTGTGTAGGTGTGGGACAGGTTCTTTCGCCCCTCCGGGGTGGGGGGGTTTTACTCGAATTCCTCACCCACTTGCGCCATGGGCTACGATCTTTCGCCCTCTTCGCGGGCTGCGAAGCCGGGTCGGTATTGCAGCGCCTCGGGGGAGAGATGCCGGCTTATCACGGCTGGCGCGAAGCGCAATTCTGCGGTCTCTGTTCATTCCGGCTCCACGCAACGCCGGGCTTCGCCCTGCGCCAGCCTCGTGTGGGATTGAAGATGATTGTTCCGCCCTTTCAGGGCTCAGGGGGCGATGGGGATACCGTTGACCCAGGCCGTTGGCCTGGGCTTCTTTAGATCGCCCCTTTGGGGCTGACCTGCCACACACCTCCATCCTCAGCCTTACCAGCTTTTGATGCTCACAGGCAGGCAGGGGCGACGCCGCGTGAAGCTCAGTATCCTGAAGGATGGCCACAGGGGACGGCAAGCCGTCCCCCTACAGCTTGTAGGGGTAGGGCTTGCCCTACCCGCGGATGGCCAAGTGGCACATGTTTACTACTGTGCTATTGACAATAATTGTGGAGCGTAGTAGCCTGTAAGGTCTGTGAACGTCCGTCTCACCTCGCGTGGGGACGGCTTGTCTGCCGCCCTTGCTCCTAACCTTCCAATTCATGGAGTTACTATGTCTCTACGCAAATCTACTTGTCTCACTCCCCGGCGGCTCGATGCCGCTCGGCGCAATGCTCAACGCTCCACCGGGCCCCGCAGCGAGGCCGGAAAAGAGCGCATGAAAATGAACGCGCTCCAGCACGGCTGTGATGCCGCGCCCGAAAACGACGCTGCCGTTATGCGGGCGCTGGGGGAAGACCCCGAGCACTATGCAGCCCTGAAGCGCGATCTCGAGACCGCTTACGGGCCGGGCGACGCGTTCTGGGATCGGCAGACCGAAGACCTGGCGCGGCTCTACTGGCGGCGCAACCGGCTCGAGCGCATGGAGACGGGCCTGATGCGGGACTCTCTCGATGAGGTCGAGGAGCGACGGCGCCGGGCGCTGCCGGCATAGTGCACGAAGACGTCATTCAAGGTGTGGACGCCGCCCCCCAGCGAGGCCTCAAGTTCTTTGCACGTGCCCAGCGCATCCACCTTTCCCAGGTGCATGATGGCAATGCGATCACAATGGCTCTCCGCCTCCTCCAGATAGTGGGTGGTGAAAAACAGGGTCGTGCCGTAGTTGGCGCGCAGATCAACGAGATGTTTCCAAACGGCGTCGCGCGCAATCGGGTCCAAACCGACGGTAGGCTCATCGAGGAAGAGCACCCGCGGTCGATGCAGCGTGGACTGGGCGATCTCCAGGCGGCGGACCATGCCGCCGGAATATTGGCCCACCAGGCGACCGCCGTCCGCCGTAAGGCCCATGAACTCCAATGCCTCCCGGACGCGCGCCTGCTGGTCAGTGTGAGGCAGATCGTAGAGTTTGGCGAAGATGAGCAGGTTCTCGTAACCCGTCAGCGAACCATCCACCGAGACCGACTGCGGCACATAACCAATGGCACGGCGAACATCGACCGCCTGGGCAGTTATGGAGAAACCAGCCACGTGCGCATCGCCCGAGGAAGGAGGTAAAAGCGTGGTGAGCATTTTAATCGTGGTGGTCTTGCCTGCCCCATTGGAGCCGAGCAAGGCGAAGACCTCACCGGCGTTGACCGAAAGGGTCAGACCATCGACCGCCGTAAATGCGCCGAAGCGGCGAGTAAGATTTTTGATGTCCAGAACGATGTCGCTCATAAGGATTACGAAAGTGTGGCGAGAGCCTCTCTGCTGAAATTGGTCAGCTCGGAGGATCGCCCTTGGTGAATTTTCCGAGACCACCCCGCGTCGGCAAGTAAGGGGCGGCCCACCGCTACCAAGTCGAAATCTCCCCGGTCGAAACGCCGGAGGAGTTCATCCAAGGAGCGGGGCATTGAGGTTTCTCCCTGAAAGGCTGCCAGGAAATCTCCTGAAAGCCCGACGGAGCCCACCGTGATGGTGGATTTACCTGTGAGCTTTTTAGCCCATCCCGCAAAGTTCAAATCAGAGCCGGTGAACTCGGGATCCCAGAACCGCCGCTGCGAGCAATGGAAGAGGTCAACCCCAGCTTCCGCCAAGGGGAGCAGCCACGCCTCCATCTCCTGGGGTGTTGTCGCAAGCTTCGCGGCATAATCCTGAAGTTTCCATTGCGAGATGCGAAGGCTGATGGGAAAGTCCGGGCCAACGGCCTTGCGCACGGCGCGAACAATTTTCACGGCAAATCGGGTGCGTTCGGCCAAAGTTTGGCCGCCATAACCATCGATACGCTCATTGGTGGGATGCCAAAAGAACTGGTCAATCAGATAGCCGTGCGCCCCATGGATCTCCACGGCGTTAAACCCCAGTGTTTTTGCATCTTCTGCCGCTTGCGCGAACGTCCGGACGGTTTCGGAGATATCGTCTTCCGTCATCGCCACGCCGCCGATCTTCCCGGGCGCGACGTAGCCCGAAGGCCCTTCAAACGGAGCGGACGGCAGCCAACCCGAGGGCTTGGGAGCCACCACGCCCATGTGCCAGAGTTGCGGGGCCATGATTCCACCTAGGGCATGCACTTTACGAATCACGGCCTTCCACCCAGCCAGTGGCCTTTCACCGTAAAAATGGGGAATGTTCGGATCGTTGGAAGACGCAGGCCGGTTGACCACTGTGCCCTCAGACACGATCAGGCCGACTTCTCCTTCCGCGCGGCGGGCATAGTAGTCTGCCACCTTCGGAGGCGGCACTCCTTCGGGAGAAAACGAACGCGTCATGGGAGCCATGACTATCCGGTTCTTAAGTTCAAGCGACTTCAGGCGGAAGGGCTGAAACAGTTGTTGAGCAGTCATAGGTTTTTTCCATTCTCAAATCGCGGGTTTTCAAAAACAAGCTTACACGTCGGGCCATGAGGCAGGTGGACAAAAGCGAACATGCGGACAAGTTTATTTTTGAAACGACTTATCTGAGCCTTCTGCTAGACCGCGCTCAGGGCACGAGAACTGCCGCGTTTTCGTTCAGACGGGCCGTCCGGGCCCCTTGAACGCAAAAGCGAAGAACGCGGCCACGCCAAGAAAGGCGAATTGTGACCGTATTTTAAACGTCCATACCAGGCAAAGGTCATGAAGACATTTGACAAAAACAGTAATAGGACAGTGCTCATGGGATTGGCGCTCCAAGGATTGGATTCAGAATTCGTTTATCGCGTGTCTCTGGCATGAAAAGGTAAAGGATGCCGAATGCGGCCAGGGCGACCGTGGCAAGAAACAGGAAACCCGCGTTGAAACCGAAGTGATGCACGATGGAACCGGCGATGACCTGGCTGAGCGAGGCCCTACTGCCGACCGCCGTGCTGATGGCGCCGAGCGTGAGATTAAACCGGCCCGTGCCCTGCGTGAGGTCGGCAATCACGAGGACCGAGACCACTCCGAATATTCCCGCCGCCAAACCATCCAGGATCTGGATCGCGACCAGTGCTCTCGCGTTGAGGGTGCCCACCGGAGAGCCGAAGCTCACCGGCAGCGCAGAACAGGTTTACAGGCAGGTCAAGGGGGGAGCAGAGCTCGAGGAATTGCCCTCACCAGAGGTAGGTCCGGAACAGGCAGTGATTCCTATCGACCAGGGCAATGAGCAAATTGGCACAGACAGTGGAAAGATAGACGGACAGAATCTCAGCGATGCCAGCTCGGCTTGGCGGACGATCGTTCGGACGGGAATTGTCATTGAATGGTTTTCCGTCAATGCGCTGGTCTTGGGCTCCTCAGCGGGCTGCCGAATCACCGTGGAGCCGGTCGCACGCGTGGTGTCGACCGTGGTCACCATAGCGCATTTGGGGGGATCGGTTACGCTACTGGGCTTGTTCATCTTTGGATTCATCAGAGTTCCGCTTTACAGATGCCGTACCGTTGCGAAGCACGCTTCAGATCCTCGTGATCAGGGAATTGAAGGCGACAGCCGCATTCCTCATTGCTCGGGCAATCGGAGGAACTCTGGGAAAAAACAAAGGCGTTCGCCCAGAGTGTTATGAGGGGCAAGCCATGGACAACAATTATCCAAGCCCGCCGACCGATGTACAGAATGCGCCTGCTTCAGTCGCTGAATCTCAGTCGGCTGACCTAGGCATACTCCAGAAGGAGTTGGCCGCACAGAAGGATGATTACGTACGGCTCGCAGCCGACTTCGACAACTTCAAAAAGCGCACCCGGCGCGACTCAGCGCGACAAGCCGCTGCCGAAAAGGAATCCTTCATCCGCGACCTGCTGCCCGTTCTCGACAATCTCGAACGCGCTCTGGCCTCCAAACAATCTGCTTCGTCCGAACAATTACATCCAGGTGCGGAAATTACGCTGCAAGAGTTGGGCCGGTTACTCCACCGCCATGGCATCGAGGCCGTAGAGGACGTTGGGTGCCCCTTCGATCCTCATCGGCACGAGACAGTTTCAGTGCGGCATGACCGCAGCCAGCCCGATCATAGCGTCCTCGAAGTCATCCAGCATGGCTATTGCCGCGGTGACAAAGTGTTTCGTCCGGCCAAGGTCATCGTGAATGATCTGGGCCATTCCCTCGAGCGGTCTTGAGGGCGTGGACGTCGGCCAGCGGCTCGCGTGCAACTGGTCCGCACTGATGTGAAGCGCGGCTTTATCGACTTCAAGAGAGTGGCCTAAGCGTGCGCATGTATGTCGTGCAACGTCAGGAAGGCGTTTAAGAGAACGCGCGGATCATATCTCCCTTTGTACACCGGCGGTGGCGCGAGGCTCAGGCCCAGCAAGGAGTAGACGGCTGTTTGCGCGGAGCGGATCGAATATTCCACGGTGAACACCACGTCTTCCGGGAGCTCGCAGAATTGTCCGACGAAGGCGAGGTTTTTCGAGCGCTCCGGCACAACCTGGGGACGATCGCCCTTGGCCCGGCGCAGAAACTGACTGGTGATGAAAGGCATCATGCACGGGATGCAGGTGCAGCTTTCCAGTATCTTGTCCGCATGGACCCCAACCTGCAGGTGGCCAATGATCTCCGTCATAATCTCTCGACCTGTGCATGCCGACATCGGTTTCGTCACGAAGTTGCCCGGTTTATCGACGGACAGGCCATAGCCCCAAAACACCTGAACGTCCGCGGGTTGGCCGATGAAATGGGGCTGGTGCGGCAGGACGATGGACGCTAGCCAGGCGGATTCCGGAAAGGTAATGAGGCCGCCCTCTCCTGGGACGTTGCCCGTGAGTTCCCTAACGAGCCGGAAGAAGGTGGGGTCGCGGAGAGTGGTGGTGAAGGACACCCACTTCGATTCCTCAATATGGTCGGTGAAGTTAGCGGGACGACCGAACTCCGGCTGGCCTGCGGCGATCTTCTCCCAAAGAGCCCAGGAACCGCCGTCGGATTTGCCTTTCAGGACAGGAGCCGAGTCCATGGACCCGAGACTGGAACCCTCAACCATGGATCCCAGGGTGAGGATGACAAAGTCCCGCGCGTTCACTTTGATCTCGTCCCTGCGGCCGCTACGTTCACAAGAAATGCGCTCTACGTAGAAGTTCTCATCGTCATGAGAGAAAGCAAGATCGGTAACGCGGGTGTTCAGGGCAAACTTCACGCCCCGCTCATCCAGCCACTTCTGGAGAGGTCGCACCATTGAGTCGTATTGGTTGTAGACGGTTCGCATAATCCCTGAGAGCGTATTGAAACCTGAGACCATATGAGTGAAGCGCACCAGATAGCGCTTAAACTCAACCGCGCTATGCCAGGGTTGAAAGGCGAAAGTTGTGCACCACATCAGCCAGAAGTCGGTTTCAAAGAACGACGCATCGAACTGGTCCGCAATGGTACTTCGCCCGAGCATTCCCTCCGGCTCAAGCTCCAGGCGCTCGAGAGTCAGGATATGCTCCTCGCTGAGACCAAACTTGGGGGCGTTTACCCTGCGTCCACCCCGAAAAAGACGGGATTTGGATGAGGTTTTCATCGTCTCATTCCAATTGAGAATCTCCTGCGTAACTGTCTTGCTACCATCAAGAGCAGGAATCGATGAAAAGAGACCGAAGGTGCAGAGATATTTGCTCTCAATCATTCGGCCGCCACGCATGACGTAGCCATCTTTAGAAGTTCCGGCGGCGTCAAGACTGCCGCCAACTTTTGCTGATTCCTCCAGGATCGTGATGTTGTGACCCGGGATGTCTCCGTCGCGAATCAGGAATGCTGCAGCCGCGAGCGAAGCGATCCCCCCTCCAACCAAATAAACTGCTGCATTATCGTCAACACGTTTCTCAGACATGGAATGACCCTTCTTTCCGCTTAATGTAAATGGCTGGTGGCTCCCTTGGTTTATTTTCGGCCGCGGGCTGAAGATACCCCTCTAATCGTACGGCCCTTTTTTTCGAGCGCAATTGAATGCCGAGGGCTTCAAACTCATTTCCAGCGGCAATAAATCAGGACCGACGCCACAGCAAAACATTAGCTACGGCGATTATTACTTGGCAGTTTTCTCATTGCTGTACCGAATTGCACAGAACCATCAGCTTGGCAGCGTGGAGGTCTTCGTGGTGTCGAGAACGCCATGCTGCGGCGATGCCCGCCTTGCGAACGCGATTCCACGCTTGCACACTGTGCAGTCGATGGGGAGTGAAGAGCGGAGGATGGATTGGAATTTTCGAGCCCAGGAGTATTGAGTCGCGAACCCTGTCCGGCATCGTGAAGGCGTTGTCTCCCACGTCTCACGCTGTCCCGCCACAGCCCGTGGTAAGTTCTTTTTCTGGAGGTCATAAAAAGCGTACAATGCGAAAGCTCGGGGTCTAAATCAGAAATTCCGAGTAGATGAGGTCTTCATGAAATCAGCGGTGTTTTTTGCCTCCATTTGCCTGCTCCTTGCCGCCGGTGGACTCAGCTCCGTCAATGTCTCTGCGGCCGACGACGGATGGACGCCACTCTTCAACGGAAAGAACTTCGACGGCTGGTACACCTATTTGCGGTCCAGCGGAAAGAACCACGATCCCAACGGCGTCTTTAAAATCGAGAATGGCGCGATTCATATTTTAGATGTTCCCGCTGACAAGGTTGAAGCCGGATATCTCGCCACCACTCAGGAATTTTCCAACGTGCTCATCCACGTTGAGTACAAGTGGGGCGTCAAACGGTTTTCGGAGGGCAAGCGAGATAGCGGCTTGCTGTACCTGGCCGTGGGTCCCGATCGAGTCTACCCGCGTTCCCTCGAATGCCAAATCGAAGAGACCGACACTGGTGATCTCTGGCTCGTCGATGGCGCATCGGTGACCGCCTTCCTCATCAGCCCCACCTTGCCCATGTATGACGACGACATGTCGACCGGCACTCGGGTCAGCAGTTTGCCCGGAGAGTCCAGCCGCGTTCTGAAATCTGGCGACTTCGAGGACCGCGCCGGTTGGAACACGGTGGAAGTGATTCTCGAGGGAGATCGCGCGAAGCA
>Ga0187852_1001813_pt1 | contig 19007 bp, 14 predicted proteins | sample June2016WEW_6_40_FD_134511 | JGI IMG/M metagenome (GOLD analysis project Ga0187852, IMG submission 134511) | Peatland microbial communities from SPRUCE experiment site at the Marcell Experimental Forest, Minnesota, USA - June2016WEW_6_40 | ecosystem: Environmental > Terrestrial > Soil > Wetlands...
AAAAAGTACACCAACCGCGGCCTGCAGTTCCTCGACCTGATTCAGGAGGGCAACATCGGCCTGATGAAGGCCGTGGACAAGTTCGAGTACCGCCGCGGCTACAAGTTCTCCACCTACGCCACCTGGTGGATTCGCCAGGCCATCACACGCGCCATTGCCGACCAGGCCCGCACCATCCGCATCCCGGTGCACATGATCGAGACCATCAACAAGCTCATCCGCACCAGCCGACAGCTCGTCCAGGAACTCGGCCGCGAGCCCTCCAGCGAGGAGATCGCCCGCCGCATGGACATCCCGGTGGCCAAGGTGCGCAAGGTCCTCAAGATCGCACAGGAGCCCATCTCGCTCGAAACCCCCATCGGCGAGGAAGAAGACTCTCACCTCGGCGACTTCATCGAGGACCGCGGCGCTGTCTCGCCCTCCGAGGCCGTCATCAGCGTCAACCTCAAGGAGTACACCTCGCAGGTTCTGCGCACTCTCACCCCGCGCGAGGAGCGCGTCATCAAGATGCGCTTCGGCCTCGAAGACGGCTCCGAGCACACCCTGGAAGAGGTCGGCCAGAGCTTCCAGGTAACCCGCGAGCGCATCCGCCAGATCGAAGCCAAGGCCCTGCGCAAGCTCCGCCATCCCTCCCGCTCGCGCAAGCTCAAGGCCTTCGTCGAAGGCGTCAAGGAAATGTAGTTTTTCTGCAACTTAGTCCGGCTGAACGTTAGCCGCAAGGAGCCGCAGCCATGGAAGAGACTGCGGCTCGTTTTGCTGTCCCGCTCACCTTCGAGACGCGGGAAGATTTGCTTGAGTCCACGCATAATCCGTAAATCTTATATTGAATTGATCGCCTATGACGCTAGCCGCAGCAGACGATATCTTGCTTATGTGCTCCGGGCGGCAAAACACATGCCCCCGCCATTTCTGCTGTAGATACTGTTTCTGCCATTGCTCGATAGGAATGAAATGTTCAAGAGTATCGAATTCAGGGTGGTCAATTGACCCGACATTCACGAACGTGGCCGCCAAATCCTTCGTTTTGGGCCCCTTTGGAAAATCGAGCCACACTTCCTCTTTCCTACCTGGGCTTCCAGCTTTCTGCCAGATCTTTTCAGCCAGTTCGCGCAGGTCCTTAAAGGGCAAATCTATTAGCTTATGAACCCGGTTTAGCTCCTTCCCTTCTCCTTTCTCGGTCTCTCCTTCGGATTCCGGACGCTCAAAACCATTCATCGAGAGCACGAGTGCTCTCTTATATAAGCGCCGATTGATGATATTCGATAGCATCTCGCCCATTGGACCTTTTGCGTCCGTGCAGCCCAGTATTTTGGAGTCCGTAAGATAAAGGAAATCGGCAGCCGTCTCGATTTTGCGTCCGCAAAGCTTTTCGGCGTTTTCCCGGCAGAAAAGGAGCAGTCCCTTTAACATGCAATCGCATGCTCGAATTTTATGATGATGGTACAAGGTTGCGGTCAAATTCATCCGCGCCGCAACAATTTGCTCCAGAGAATTGATCCCTGGTCGTGCCATTACCAAACGCCGCATCTGATCGGGAAAGATCGGGGAGTTTTTTGGAGCATTTTGTTTGTTTATGAGGTGAATCTCGGTTTTCAGGTAGAGTCGATCAAGATCCACGCCGAGGGGCAACCCGCTATAGTGTCCATCCCGGAATATATAGTCCAACTTGTCTGCATCAAATGGTCCATTAAGGATCAATTGGTAGTGGCCGTTCAGTGATCTCGTTAGTTGACCAGTTATCATTTGTGCAAGCCACTCGGCGTCTAGGTTAAGTGGCGAATTGGCCTCAAGCTTGCGCAAGAATTGCTTGAACGGTTCACTCGTGAGGATAAGGTAGGCAAGCACTTCGCTTGCGCTTGCACCCTCGAATTGACCCTCATGGGCACCGATATACTCTTGAATCTCTGGGAAAGTGCGATAGTAATCCTCGCTCGTGTGAGAAAAAGGACCGTGGGAACAATCGTGGAGGAGCGCTGCCACGCGTAATCGTCGGATGCCAATGGAGTCGATGAGGGTTTCCTCTTTCCCGCCCCGCTCCGTATACTTTTCGAGCAAGACCTTTCCTAGTCGATCAGCTTGGTACAACACGCCTAACGTATGGTCAAAGCGTGTGTGCGTTACGGAGGGATAGGTAAGATAGGTAAATCCGGTCTGATGGATCTGTCGAAGCCTCTGGAGAAGGGGCGTGTCCAGGATCGCCACTTCGTTCTCATAGAGACTCTGGGTTCCCCAAATAGCGTCGTGAATGACCTTCCGGCCACGTGGCATCGTCGGCTCCCCGAGGAATTGCTCGGCGAACTCAGAAACGGTCTCCGCAAGCTTCCTTGAAGGCTCGGGCGAGCCTGTCTTTGCAGGATTGCTAACGCGTGGCTCGTTTTTTCTCCGTCGCGATGTTTTTGACGAACTCCCCAGCGAGCACCTCCAAGTCCGCGAGTTGGGGATCAGTGAATCTCGCTTTCACGTCGCTCTGAAACAGTGCTTGTACTTCCGGCTCAATGATGTAGTAGATTCCGCGCGGGTTTGTCCTCTCCAAATAGCCCGCCAACTGCAAACCGTCGAAGATCCGGTCTAGCGTCTCAGAATATGGGAAATAGTCCCGCTTATCAAAAATGAATTGGTCAAAGAGCCCGGACGAATTGCTCTTCTCCCGCCAGGTGTAGAAGCTCGAATGTACAGTAACGGGATCGGCCTTAAACCTTTCAAACTCCTGCTTCGAGAGGGTGGCCAGCAACCCCACCACGACATCCTCAGGGCGAATATTCTGTGTCTCAGCCATGCAAACCTCCGTCAACGCGAAGCGTGCGTACATTCTACAGATGAAGGAATCAGATTAGTCAACACCCCCTGATCGCGAACCTGTGGACAATAGGGTCAACCCGACTTGCAATCCGATTCCATCCTCTTTTACTGTTATAATCCTATTTTAAATGGATTACAAGGGGGGTTGCAAATGGGGGAAGACGCTTCAAAGAAACCAGGCAGACCAGAAAACAGTGTGCCTGGTCGCCAACTCGATATCACTACAGTGGACCCTGTGACATTCCGGATGATAGAAGCCCTTGTGGCGTACGGGCGGTTTGGGCGTTCAAAACAGGAAGTAGCGCTGTTCATCATCCGGTCATGGCTGCTAGATAAGGAGGAGTATCTGAAGAGTGCGATTGCGGCCCGAGAATCACCGCTTGGCTACGTCTATCCTGAATCAGAATAATGGAGCAGGTACCCCACCCTTTCGCGCTCTTTGCGCAGGGGGAGGCCTCGGACCTCAACCTGACGCGAAACCTCACCCAGGCCGGGCACCCATGTCCCGCTTTTGGGCTCTGGGAAACGACGAACCCCAACCGTACCTGTTGTGTGATTCAGAAGCGAGCTTTGTATCAGGGCACGACCCGGTACCGGGGTATCCTCCGGGTCGGATGCCGTGCCGCAGAACTGCAAGGAGGAATCGGGCTTTAACCCCTGAGAGAATTCTTCTTCAAACCGGCCCACTGCACAATTTCGACGAAATGTACAACAGCTGCAAGGAGCCGCAGCCATGGAAGAGGCTGCGGCTCTTTTGTTGTTTTGCGCAGGTCTTCCGGCAGCCGGCCTGCTTCGGCGGCTGGCTCGCCGATCGCCGTTTTCTGCTTCTTCTCTTCGGCCTGTTCGCCGCCGCGCTTCGCCCCGCCTTCCATGAACTCCCACGTGGCCGCTTGGCGGGCGCGGGCGATGGACTGCAAGCTGGTGTTCACATTTCGTTTACCTGCCTTTCATTTGGCTGTAATATTGGCGTATTTCAATCAAACAATCCGGCGTTTACCTGCCTTTCATTCGGCTGAAATGTTGCCGTATTTCAATCAAGCAAGCTGGCGGAATCAATTAGTCGAACTGGATATTTCAGCGATCTGATTTCGCGGACGTGTCCGAGACCGGCGAGAGCGCCACGGAGCGTTCGATTCCCCGCATCGAGCCGGTGCGATAAACCAGACTGAACCGCAGCAAAACCTGAGGAGAGCCACCATGTCGAGAAGAAACCATCTCATTCAACTGGGATTTGCGGTAATTTTCGCGCTGTGCATGGCCTTTGGAGGCCACGCACTGGCGCAGACCTACACGGAAGGCTCTATAGCCGGCACCGTGTTCGATCCCAGCGGCGCCGTGGTTCCGGGCGCGGCGATCGTCATCCACAACGACGGCACCAATGCCGAGCTCCAACTGACCTCGGATGGCAGCGGTTACTTCAAGGCGGCGCAATTGCCTGCCGCGATCTATACCGTGACGGTGAACGCGGCGGGCTTTGCTCCGTTCAAAGAGGTCAACGTTATCGTGCAGGTTGGCGAGACCACGGAGGTCGTGCCGCACCTGCTGGCCGCTGGCGCAACCGCGACCGTGGAAGTGACCGGCGAGGTTCCCATTCTGAACTTCGAGTCGCCGGATATCAGCTCCGTTCTGACCGTGAACTCGATTGAGAATTTGCCGCTGAACGGCGGCCGCTGGTCGGATATGACCTTGCTGACTCCGGCGGCGGTGGGAGACTCGAACGGTTTTGGCTTGATTGCCTTCCGCGGCATCAGCCCCATTCTGAACAACGTAGAAATCGACGGCGCGGACGACAACCAGGCCTACTACTCTGAAGAGCGCGGCCGTACCCGTGAAGGCTACTCCACATCGAAGTACATGATCGAGGAGTTCCAGGTGAATACCGGCGTCTACTCGGCGGAGTTCGGGCGCGCCGCCGGCGGCGTCATCAACGCCATCTCCAAGAGCGGCACCAACACGCTCCACGGCATCGCGTATTTCTCCGACCGCGACAACGACTGGGGCGCGATGAATCCCTACACCACGAACACCATCAACACTTCCACCACATCCACGCCGAGTTTTGAGACCATTCCCTACAAGCCGGTCGACTGGCGCAAGGAATGGGGATTCGACGCCGGCGGCCCGTTGAAGAAGGATAAGCTCTTCTGGTTCTACGGCTACGCCCAGTATCGCCGCAACTTCCCCGGCACCGGCAAGGCGAATACTCCCAGCTCGTTTTTTACCCTCCCGGATGCGACTCTTAACACTGGCTACACCTGCAACGCGACCGGTTCCAACGCGGGCTACATCACCCCTCCCAGCGGCGGCGCGGCTGCCAGTTCGGTGGACCAGCAGGCCTGCGAGCTGGCCGCGCGAATCCCGGCTCTCGGTGGCGCCTACGCCGCCGGCGCCGCGGCGTATTCCACGCAACTGACGAACCTGCTTTCCGATCTCGGCGCCGTTCCACGCACCGGCAATGAGGAGCTGAACACGCCCAAGCTGGACTGGCAGATCAACGAAAAGAATCACCTCAGCGTGCTCTACCACCGTCTGCGTTGGGATTCGCCCGGCGGCGTGCAGACCCAGGCCACCAACACCTATGCCATCGACACGTTTGGCACCGATTTTGTGAAACTGGATTACGCTCTGACGAAACTGGATAGTCTTATTACCAAAAACATTTCCAACGAGGTTCGCTATCAGTACGGCCGCGAGTTGAATGACGAGGGTCAGCAGCCCTACAGCTCCTATACCAAGCAGTACCTGCAGGGCACGAACGGAATCACGAATACCGCCGCTGGAGATTTCACGCCCAATGTGCCGGAAGTCGCCCTGGATACCTCGATTGGGTTTTATCTGGGATCGCCGTATTACTCCTACCGCAAAGCGCTGCCCGACGAGCGCAAGTGGCAGGTCGGCGATACAGCCGCGTGGCAAAAAGGCAACCATAACATCAAGTTCGGCGTAGACATGATCCATAACTACGACCTGCTCGACAACACGTATGAGGGCAACGGCGTTTACACTTACAGCTACATCGGCAACTACTTCGCCGACCTGTTGAACGAGGGAAGCGCGACCGGTGTGTGCAACAGCGTCAGTTCGGTCTCCGCTCCCGGAAGCGCCACTACGAATTACACCGGCAAGGCTCCTTGCGGTACTTTTGTCCAGGGCTTCGGACCCACAACCTGGGATCTGGCGACCATGGACTACGGCTTCTTTGGGGAAGATCATTGGAAGCTGACCCCGCGGCTGACGCTCGATCTGGGCCTGCGCTACGACTATGAAAGCCTGCCCGCTCCGTATTCGTCGCTGGTTACAGCCTCTGGCAGCTTCACGCCTTACCTTGCCTCGACGAACGGCCTGTGCGCCGCCTACACCGGCCCCGGCGCCTGCCCGGCGCTTGCTGCCGCCGCCAACCTTACCAACCACCCCAGCGACAAGAACAATATCGGTCCGCGCATCGGCATTGCCTACGATCCCTTCGGCGACGGCAAGACCACCGTGCGTCTCGGTTACGGTCTCTACTTTGGCCGCGTCACCAACGGCGTGCTGCTGAACAACCTGCTCAATACCGGCAGCCCGGCCGGCCAATATGTTTCGGCGTCAATCAAGCCGAACAACCCCACCGCGCCGCTCTTTCCCAACATCATTTCCGCCGCGGCCGGTTCCGCTCCGAGTTCGCAGTTCTTCGCGCAGAACTTCCGCAACCCGCAGGTGCATGAGTTCGACTTTTCCATTCAGCACGACTTTGGCCACGGCACGGTGGCCCAGATTAGCTACATGGGCGCGCTGGGCCGGGAACTGCCGAATGCGCTCAACATCAACCTCAACCCCAATGCGAATACGAACGCAACGGGATCGCCCAACGGCGTGATCGACAGCTTTATCACCGTCTCCGATTCCGCCGGAGCGGGCCCGCTTCCCAACGGAACCACCTTCACCGTTCCCACCTACACCAACCTGATCAACACCAACTTCGGGGCTGTGAACGAACTGTTCAGCAACATCAACTCCAGCTACAACGCCGGCGTCGCCGAGATCGAGAACAAGTCGTCAAAACTCATCCAGTACGACGTGAACTACACCTGGTCGCACGCCCTGGACTACGACCAGAACGAGACGACCACCACTCTCAGCAGCGGCTGGTTCGATCCGTACAACATCGACGGATACAAGAAGGGCGCCAACTACGGAAACTCCGCATTCAACGTTGAAAACCGCCTGGTCGCCTGGGCGCAGATCAGTTCACCCAACATACAGAGAAACGACTGGGTCAAGTGGGCTGCAAACGACTGGAATCTAAACCTTGACTACCAGGCGCAGAATGGCCTGCCGTTTTCGGCCACCATCGGCAGCGGTTATCCTTCGTATTCCGCCTACGGTTCCAGTTGGAACGGCGCCGGCAGCAACTACTGGATTCCCGCTATCGGACGCAACACCTATCAGCTCAAGCGGACCATGGTCGTCGATATGCGCCTGGAAAAGCAGTTTGCATTTCAGACCTACGGTAAGACCTACCACTTGCAGTTGATGGGCGAGTTCTTCAATGTGGCCAATCACCAGAACGTTACCTCTGAGAGCACCACTGCCTACAACCTCTCGTCCAACTCCTCCGTGACCAGTGGTTGCACTGGTCAACTGGTGCCGGGACAGGCGCAGCAGGAATGTGCGACCCTGACCTTCGTTCCAAAGAGCGGCAGTGGAGTCAATGCCACCGGCTTCCGCGCTGTCACCAACTCCGGCTCCAACTTTGCCTACAGCCCGCGCCAGGTGCAGCTATCGCTGCGGCTGGAATTCTAGAGCAAATGCGGCTTTCCCTCGATGGGCGGCGGCTTCGGCTGCCGCCCTTTGTTTTTCTGTCAGCCTGCCCAGTCCATACAGAAATGCGCCGATGCGCCAAGTTGTGCGGGATGAAATTCAAAAGCTGGGGAGCCGCGTCTGGCGGAAGGAGAAGATGTTTCGGCTTCTGGAACTTCAGCCGGAGGGAGCAGGGGCCTTCAGGCTCCTGAACGCCGGCTTGCCATCAATGTGGCTTTAGCCACGGGGCCTTGTCGCTGTGGAGGGAGGCGGAGGTTTCAACCCGCGTATAAAGCCACGATCCACAATGCCCCAGCAACGCGTCAGGGCACGACTTCAGTCGTGCCGTAAACGCAGCAGAATCAGCGTCGGGCTTCAGTCCCTGAGGCACGTTTTTCGGGCCTCATACCATATAAGCGGCGTCTTTCCGCAGTTTGCAGAGGGTAGCGCCGGCCTCCTGGCCGGCTGTCGCGTGGACCTCCCGGTCCACGCCGCACTCTACACCAATAGGAAAAATGCTCTAGGCGCCTGCTCCCTCCAGAAAAATGAGAATTGGCCAACGCAACGGCATTTGTCGATACTGATCCTACGAGTGCGTCCAAGTCGCGTTCAATGTGCGCCTTGCCCTCCTTGTGCTGATCCAGATGCTCGGGATGTCATCCGTTGACCGATACACTACTGCCATTCTTGATAGGATCTCTGCAGATCCCAAATGAGAAAGCGACCCGCACAGCAACCCCTGGAAATCGGCGAGCCGGAGAAGACACCTTTTGTCCGGTTTGATGCCGGTATCGTGTACCCTCCAAACAATATCTACGAGTCGGCACAGAGCGTATTGGACGGTCTCAAGAGTCAAAGCGCGCCAGAACTGTTCAATTCGCTTATCAAGAAAGGAGTGGTGCACGGACAGTATCGAGTGCTCCCGGACTCGACATGGTACGCAGTCTTAAACAACTTCTTGCATTACCACGCTAGAGGAGCCTCCAACCAGCGCTCATCAATCGATTCCTGCGTCCGCGCCTTACAGATCATAGTCAAGCGACCCTGCGAAGATGCATGGAATGAACTCCGGGGCTACCTCATCGAAGGAATCGACGAACTAAGTGGCTGGAACTCGTCTTTTCGCCGACAGATCGCTGAAGAACAACAAGTGTTCCAAGGCGAGGATGGAAACTATTACTACCACGACGCTGATGGCCAACCGGTTCAGATCATCGGTGCGAAGACGACCCAAGAGACGCGGCTCGACTTTATCCTCAGCCAGCTTCTCGTTCGAACAGGCTTTCTTCATCAGTTCCTTGGCCTCTTCTCCGTGTTTGCGATTGCCGACGATTTCGAGAGAAATCGGTCCAACTACCACACACTAATCAAGGCTGCACTGCCGGAGTCTGAGCGCGGCCCGGTCCAATGCGACTGGACCTTCCTGCACTTAGACTATTCGCGGTCGTATGTATGGAGACCGCTGTCAAACCTTTGTGACCCTGGATGGTTAGCGGGCGATATTTTCGGCAAATTGACAGATGTGCTCGACAGGGACTTCTGGCACAGAAGCGTAACCCTCTCGACGCTGGATCACGCATGGCTGGAAGACGGCCTCAAGTTCCAAATAGACTATGTGCTCGATACGACGCTGAAAATTGGAACCGACCCATATGCGTATGTCACCTTTGAGGGAAAGGTCATGCGCTGGATCAACGGGACCGCAGAAGCGGAGGCCACTATCAGCATCGGCGTAGCGAATCTTCACGACCACAAGGCCGAGGATGACCAACTCAACCGCTTCCTCAGCCTTCTCGTCTGGCAACATGGCGGACATGCACGGATCAAGGAGGGCGTCGGCGGAGCGAGGACTGCACATTCGAAAGTCTATAGCCCTCGAATGTCTGGAGGACTCCGCGTCGATCCGGGATACCTTCAACGTGGCACAAAGCTGGCCCTCACCACAGACCAGAAACTGGCACTTGGATTGTACAGAGAGGCGCAGAACTCAAGCAGCACTTTCTACGAATTCCTGTCCTACTACAAGATATTGGAACTGGCCATGCCGAATAAGGGAAATAAGGCGCGTGCAGATTGGCTCGATAACGTCGCAATCCCGAAACTGTCGCTATTGGACAGGTCCTACACAGACAGAATGAGGGACATCCTGGCGAAGCACCCGAACCTGGAACATTATCTCCGCGAGATCAAAGTGAATGGGATCAAGCACGCCATCAAGAGAAATATCGACCCCGATAATCCACTCGACCAGATTTCCACAGTCAAAGACAATCGCCTGATGCAGGAGATTGCCCAGTTGGCAATGCGCGACGTACTTGGACTCTAAGAAACGTGGTTTAATGATCCTCGGAAATCGCCGGATCGCCTGTTCACAACTGATTCGTACCGATATGTCGGCCAGTGTCATGGGATCCTGGGACTGAATCTGGGATCGAAGATCCAGGGCGCTATGGGCGTCCTGTACGAATAAGTCCGAAACTCGGGTAACTTCCGAGTTGGCGGTCATACGTCCGGTCCTAAGGTCGTTTCCTCTCCCTCACATGCCTTTCACCGGCTCGCTTAGAGCGGAGTTTGCCGGCGACTCTCCATCTTGCAGGTGCTTGCGGAATCCGTGGATTGCAATTGTTGTGAAAACTCCAGCCGCGATCAAGAAGAGACTTAGAATCGCACCCCACCGTGTCGTACTATCTCCTGATTCACCATGTTTGAATAGGAGAAGGAAGCTCGCACCGATGGGCAGGACGATGAGACAAAGATAAGTTGCAAGTCCGCTGAGTCGGTCTTGGAAACAAGCAATCCACGGATATTCTCTAGCGGATTCGATTTCCTGTTTGCTCCATGACACTGGCGCGTTTACTTGTCTCAGATGAAGCAGAAAAAAGAGCATGAGTGCTAAAAGAGCCGCTGGCCCCGCCAAGAGGATAAGATCACGATCCACCGACACCCCAAAGAGATTTAGGGTGCCGCGTGTGGTTGCCTCAATACGCTCTTGCAAGAAGAGAGCGGCATTATTGGCTCCCATATCCGCAATCCGCTCCCAGAAGGGCTTAAGCTTGGGAAAAACGATGCCCGACCCTGGATCGATCAGATTCTTCCCGTTCTCATCTGACCGGAGCCAATCAAGTGCGAGACGCAGGTTTTCGCTCGGTTTGAATGTACAACCGACCGTAAAATTAGGCGACGGCGGCATTGGTAGTCCGTTGAAGAGCAGGAATTGCAGGCTTTCCAGATTTGGACTGTTGTGAAGGACAACAGGATCAGCCATCTGAACGTTGTTAAGCATCATCCCGCCGCTACCGCCGTAAGTTGCGTAGATACCGGTCACAGTCAGAGGAGCCTCTGTCGTGGGAACTGGCTGGGGCACTGGCACCGGCTGTTGCGGTCTTTGCTTTAACTGTTCTGTGAGCCGCGTGAAAACCTCGCGCTCATCATCCACCAGATAAATACCAACCGTATGCTGAGCAGTGACGAAGTCCTCAAAGTCGCGCAAGCGTGTGTCCGGACCCAGAGGTGGAGAATCCATGACGAAAGGCTCAGAAAACACAGTAGAATTGCGAACAATCAGATGTGCCTGCTTAGCAGCTTTCAGCAGAAGAGTACGGTTCGCCTCCTCTTGAGTCGCAAACTGTCGCTTCACATACACGGGGTAATTTTTCAGATCGACTTTTCTGAAAAATTCAAGTTCATCGAGTGCTGCTCTGTATTCCTTGGACTGATCCGAAGTGAAGGCAAACGCAAGCACCGCCGCGGCGGCAACGCAAATGAGTTGTTGAAGCGATTTGAGTGCCTTGAGTCGCTCGTCCATGGATTTAGTTCTCGCGCGCACGATAGCCACAGAAATCTCCCATTCAGCCTTTGCCCCTCGACCCGCTTAAAACCCCAGACCCTGAAAAACTATGGGCCATAAGAGCAGTATATGGGGCAGGGTTGTCGCCAACTCGGAAGTTACGCGAATTTCGGTTAAGTCCCGGCAAGTCGGCATAACGGAAGCGAAAGCGCGGGGGAATCTACGCACTGCCGTACCGACCCCTGAAACGCCCCTCCATGGTCCGATTCGATGACCTCTGGAGCATCCCGGCCCGGCAACCGGAGCCCAGGACAAGTGAGGATTGATCGGGAACACCGGCCTTGCGTTCGGAATTGGCGGCTTAAAGCTAGCGGCTAGTAGCTAGAAGCTGTTTCCTCCTGGACGCGAAAAATGTACAGAAAAAAGGGGCCAAAATGCGCGCAAAAAGTGCGCAAAAAGGGGTCAATAAGGGCCTAATAAGGGCTTATTTTGCGTACTTTTACATAGTTTTGGAGACTTCCATGGCCTACCTTCACGGCATTCTGACGACCTGCAAGGCGCCTTTTCCGCAAATTGGCGTCCAAACAGCCTCTTTGTCGGCCTCCAGGCCGACTAATCTGTCGGCCCACAGGCCGACTTTCAACTTCCAACTGTCCCCTTTCCAACTGCGGATTGATCGGTAACACTAGCCTTGTGTTAGCAATTGGCGGCTTAAAGCTAGCAGCTAAAAGCTAATAGCTAAAAGCTGTTTTCCCGTCCACTGTCCACTGTCCACTGCCGTAGCGGGTACCGGGGTCCCCGGCGACAGGTCTTCGTCGCTGGGGTGGTTATGGATATATCCGGTGCAGCGTCCGCGCGAAGGGGATGGTTTCTCTTACGTGGTCCAGGGCGCAGACCCAGGCGACCACGCGCTCGATGCCCATGCCGAAGCCGCTGTGCGGAACGCTGCCGTAGCGGCGCAGGTCGAGATACCACTGGAAGGCTTCCTTGGGGAGCTGGTGCTGCTCGATGCGGGAGTTGAGCAGCTCATAGCTCGAAACGCGCTGCGAGCCTCCGATGATTTCGCCGTATCCCTCGGGGGCCAGGACGTCGACGCACAGGGCGAGGTTGGGGTTCGCGGGGTCGGGCTCCATGTAGAAGGCTTTGACGTTGGCCGGATAGCGGTGGACCATGACGGGGCGGTCGTACTGGCTGCTGAGCCAGGTTTCGTCGGGGGAGCCGAAGTCGTTTCCGTATTCAAAAGGCGCTTCGAGCTGGCCGTCCTTGTGGGCCTGGTTAAGCAGGCTGGCGGCCTCGTCGTAGGTGAGCCGGGGGAAGGGCGGAGCGATGGCTTCCAGCTTGGTGCGGTCGCGGCCGATGACCGTCAACTCGGCGGCGCGATTTTTGAGAACGGATTGAACGATGTGGCTCAGGAAGTTTTCGGCCAACTCCAGTAGGCCGTCCAGGTCCATAAAGGCGACTTCGGGCTCGACCATCCAGAACTCGGTGAGGTGACGCCGGGTTTTGGATTTTTCCGCGCGGAACGTCGGGCCGAAGCTGTAGACCTTGCCCAGGGCCAAAGCGGTGGACTCGATGTATAACTGGCCGGACTGAGTTAGGAAGGCTGGGTCGCCGAAATAATCGACGGGAAAGAGGGTCGACGTGCCTTCGCACGCTGCCGGTGTCAGGATGGGCGGGTCGGTCCGTATGAAGCCGTTGGAGTCAAAATACTCCGCCGCGGCGCGCATAATTTCGGCCCGGATGCGGAGGATGGCGGACTGGCGCGGGGAGCGGAGCCAGAGATGGCGATGCTCCATGAGGAAGTCGACGCCGTGTTCCTTCAAAGTGATGGGGTATGGGTCGCCTTCCGGCACGCGTTGGACGACCTGGAGGTCCTCAACGTCGAGTTCGAAGCCTCCCGGCGCGCGCTTATCCGCGCGCACCTTCCCCGTGACGATGACTGAAGACTCCTGCGTGAGGGACTTGAGGGCTTCGAAAACGGCAGGAGGGACGCTCTTGACGTGCGCTACGCCCTGGATGGTGCCGGTGCCGTCGCGAAAGATGGGGAAGAGGAGCTTGCCGCTCTCACGGAGGTTGTAGAGCCATCCGCGGAGGGTGACGGATTGGCCTTCGTGGCGGGCGAGTGTGTCGATGGTGGCCACCGGCGGCAGGGCAGACGGCACCTGCGGTGCGGCAGACGCCGCTTGCGCGGCAGGAGTGTTTGAATCAGCGGACATAAAGTACCTCGGTGACCAGCGCGGCCGGACTCCTTAGGATAACGCGGGGTGGGCGGTGCGGGCAGTGGTGCGGGCGGTATTGACGGGATGGATATGCTTTTCGTTTTGGTGAATACAATGCTGGCCGAGGGGCGGGTTGATTTAGTGGGACGGAAATATTTTTTGATGTGGACAAAGTTTTTTCCGGAAAGCATTCTATGTGCAGACAGGAGGGGTCAATGGGCGAGTTGGCAGCGGCGAAGAGCGAGGAGACGCAGAAGACCCAGGTGGATCCAGAGACCGCGGAGCAAGTGATTGAGGAGAAACGGATTGGGGAGCGGATCAAGCGGCTGCGGCTGAAGAGGTCGATGGGGCTGGTGGAGCTGGGGCGGCATACGGGGCTGTCGGCGAGTTTTCTGTCGCAACTGGAGACGGGGCGGGTGGTGCCGACGCTGCGGAACCTGGCGCGGATTGCAGTGGTGTTCTCAAAGGACTTGTCGTATTTCTTTGAGAGCGAGCCGCAGGCGCTGTTCCGGATTCACCGGCGAAAGGAACGGATGAGGTTGCCGCAAAGCGGGGCGGAGCCGCCGACAACCTTCATCGAGAGCCTGGGAACCATGGCGCCGGACCGGGAGATGGACCCTTACTTTGCGGAGTTTCAGCCGCTCGGAAAGGAGATGGAGCCGAAGGCGCATCAGCACGCGGGGAGCGAGTTTTTGTATGTGCTGGAGGGGGAGCTTGGAATTCGCCACGGGGAGCAGGAATGCACGCTGGAGGCAGGCGACGCGGCGTACTTCGACTCGAGCACGCCGCACTCCTACCAGTGCGCGGGGAAGAAGGCTGCGCAGGCGCTGGTTGTGAACACACGACGGTGAACAGGAGTCAGAGATCAGGGGCCAGGTGGAAGTTGAAAAGTCGGCCTGCAAGCGGACAGATTAGTCGGCATAGAGGCCGACAAAGAGGGTGTTTGGACGCCAATTTGCAGGAAAGCCGCCTTGCAGGTCGTCATATACGGTGAAAGTGGGCCCTGGAAGTCTCCAAAACTATGTAAAAGTACGCAAAATAAGCCCTTATTAGGCCCTTATTGACCCCTTTTTGCGCACATTTTGTACCCAATTTGCGCATGTTTCGCATCCAGATTGGCGTTCTGTCCAGGGCTCCGGTTCCCCGGGCCGGGATGCTCCGGAGCGTCCTCGAATCGGACCATGGAGGGGCGTTTCAGGGAATCGATACGACAGTGCGTAAATTCCGCCACGTTTTCGCTTACGATATGCCGACTTGTCGATACTGATCTGACAATCGGGGCTCTGCTCATGTACTGGAATTTGGTAGGCCCTAATCGCATCATCTTTCGGCTTCATTTCAATATCGGCCAGATCTGCGTGGTATAGTCTTAGTGGTTAAACATGTCATAATGTATTGTTTATACATACAAAATATACCATACGCTATATTCATAGTGTAGATATATTGAAATATACGCAAGATTGACATATAAAATATCCCATGACTGTTTCAGAGAAAGTCCGGAGCAATCGACGACTCGTCTTGGCGAAATTGTCACGTGCAGCCAAGTCGGGATTGATATCAGTCCCCAATGCAGCCAAAGCGCTCAACGTTTCAGCTAGCGAGGCCGCCATCAGACTTGCATCATTAATGCGCGGGGGGTGGGCTAAACGGATTCGGCGCGGTCTCTACATGATCTTGCCCTCGGAGATTGAACCAGGACAGGCGTCGGCTCCCGAGGATGCCTGGATTCTCGCGGTTGAGGCATTCTCCCCCTGCTATATCGGCGGGTGGAGCGCTGCAGAACATTGGGGTCTAACCGAACAGATGTTCCGATCGACATTGATTGTTACGAGTGCGCCAATCCGCAGCAGTTCTGTTACGCTCGCCAATCATGAATTCCGTCTATTCAAGGTTCCGCGAGCTCGCTTATCCGGCACTGTTTCGATATGGCGCGGCTCAACCACAGTACTCGTCTCGTCAAGAGAACGTACGATTGTCGACTGTCTCCGCGCCCCACAATTGTGCGGCGGCATACGACACCTCGCCCACATGATGAATGTCTACTGGGAACTTCCCGAAAAAAATATGGAAAAACTGCTGAAGGAAGCAACTACATCGGCGAATGGAGCAGCATGGAAGCGGCTTGGCTACTTGTCGGAACTTCTATGGCACGGATCTGAGAGGGTTCAGCAATTGGCGAAACAACACATTTCTGCTGGATACTCACTCCTCGACCCCGACATTAAACAGCCTGGTAAGCTTCTGCGTCGCTGGAATCTGAAGATAAATGCAGCCATTTCCGTTGCGTCAGAGGCGGCCTAACGAATGATTAGCAAGCAGGACATCCTTGATCGAGCTGCAGAGTGGCAATTGCGGCCCGACGTCGTCGAAAAAGACTTCGTGCTAGGATGGCTCTTGGCCTCGCTAGGTACATTGCCTTTGAAAGAACAGTGGATATTCAAAGGTGGAACTGCGATTAAGAAGTGCTATTTCGAAACCTACAGGTTCTCAGAAGACCTAGACTTCTCGCTTCTTCCAGATGCACCCTATTCACAGGAGGAAATAAGACAGGAACTCTTGAGATTGGCACAGGTTGCCGAGGAGCTGAGCGGCATCGTATTTCCCGCAGATCTGGTTCAGGTGCGCGAGCGACGAAATCTCCAAGGAGGGACTACCTACGAAGGAAAGATCTCGTACCGCGGCCCACTTGCAAATCCTACCCCTACGCCGCCCAGAGTCCTGTTCGACATAACCCACCATGAGCCGTTGCAGGAAGAGCCTGAGGAACGGAACATACTTCACCCTTATCCCGACCAGATTCCAGACAGCAGCATTCTTGTTTACTCTTTTCATGAGCTCCTCGCAGAAAAGGCGCGTGCTCTCTACGAACGCACACGGCCACGCGACTTATACGACGTGGTCTTTCTTCTTGATAATCGCGGCGACACGCTCGATCTTGAGCAAGTGCGCGAACTCTTCAAGCTAAAGTGCGCGGCCAAGTCTTTTGCTGCCCCAGACGTAGGCGAGATCGTCAGAAAAATACAAACAGACGTGGAGCTGAGAACTGAATGGTCAAACATGCTGGCGCATCAACTTCCGGCACTACCAGACCTGGACATCCTTTTGGAGCGCCTACCTGACTTGCTGGATTTTCTAGAAGAAGCCAGCATGATTGTTGAAGAAATCCAAGCTGTTGCTGCCACTCCCAGTGCGGGCGAAGTTCTGATTTCTCCCTTTGGCATTCAGTATTGGAACGTCGGCGCTCCGCTGGAGATGATCCGCTTTGCCGGCACAAACAGGCGTATGATTGAGTTCCTCTATAGCGCTAAACACCGACGAGCGGAACCCTATTCAATCCGTCGTGCACAATCGACGGGAAATCTCTTGCTTTATGCTTGGGAGGAATCCTCCGGACAGGTGAAGGCCTTCAATGTTGCAAAAATCGGCTCTTTGAGAGTCACAGACCAGAACTTTGATCCTCGCTATCAGATTGAACTGTCATCGGGCTTCCCAATCCGACCTGTCTCGAGCACGAGCGGCAGTACACGGAGCTTTGGACCCTCGGTTCGAAGGAGAACTTCTCGCTACGAACCAACCTACATATTCCAATGCCCAGTCTGTCAAAAGCGTTTCAGGCACTCAAAGAATGATTCGGCACTCCGAAAACACAAGAATCCCTCTGGATGGAATTGCTCCGGGAGACGCGGATATTTCGTAGAAATGCGATGATTTCAAGATTTAAAGCCGACAAGCCGGGAGCGCGCGCAGTGCAAGGAGAATACGCCAGATGCAAGCCGTTTTTTAAATAGGTACTGTTAAACGCCCTTGCGTCCAGGAACTCGGTCCGTGGTTGAGTGGTGGGCGGAGTGGGGGCTTGGCGCGCCGTGGCTATCCGGATCGGGTACGGGGTTCGGTCGTTGACCGTGGCGAAGCAGACGGGATACGCTGCGCGGAACTGCGGCTTTGTGCGACAATAACCAGTGATAGAGTGCGCCGGCGACAGCGCGGCGCGCGGAGGGTGAGAGAATGGGCGATCTGCTTCAGCCGTGGCATCTGCTAGTTCTTGCTGTTGTGGCATTCCTGCTGTTCGGCGCCAAGCGGCTGCCGGAGTTGGGCAAAGGGTTGGGTGAAGGGCTAAAGGGCTTCAAGGAAGGCCTGAAGGGCGTGAGCGAGCCTACGCCTCCCGCGCCGACCGTGCAGCAGAATGCAGCACCCGCGCCGCCACCCTCGACGCCGATCGAGCCTAAATAAGGCACTGCGCCACCAGGGTCCGGGCCGGGTTTGCGGCCTGGACGGGCGCCGTTGCCGGAGCCGCGCGAATTCATAGAAGAAAATGCAAAGGCCTGTGCGGGCGCGCTGGCCTTTTTGTGCGTGAAGTGTCTGCTGCCCAGGCCCTACACGCTGAGCAGCGCGACGGCAGCCAGGGCGAGAGCCATGCCGGCTATCTGGCGGCGGGCGGGGCGCTCACGCAATATAAGCGCGGCCAGCAGGATGGTGCCGGCGGGGTAGAGCGAGCAGACCAGCGCGGAGACATCGAGCCGTCCGAAGCGGGTGGCCTGGAGATAGAAGAGATTGCCGACTGTGTCCAGCGCTCCGGCCGCGATGCCGGTGAGCCAGAAGCCGCGCCAGGGGGCTTTGGGCGGCATGGCGAAGAGAACCAGGAGCAGGGCCAGAGAGCCGGCGGCGCGGGCCGAGGTCATGACCCACAACATGCCGCCTCCGGCAGCCATTTTGAAGATAATCAACTGCGTTCCAAAGCCGATGCCCGCCAGCGCGCCGAGCAGGAGCGCGGCCGGCGGCGTGGGCGTTGGCTTCATTTCGGAACTCTTGGCGGCTGGCGCGTGGGTGATGAGCCAGATAGCGGCCAGGCCCATCGCCAATCCCGCTGCGGTCAGCGGGTTGGGCAGGCCGTCGTGAAAGAGAGAAAAGGTGACGGGAACGAGGGCGGTGAGGAGGCCGGTGAGGGCCGCGGTGAGCCCCATGGCGCCCATGGCCAGCGCGCGATAGAAGAGGGCCAGCGCCAGCGAGCCTTCAAAGCCGCCCAAGGCGGCATAGCAGAGATAGTGTGGGCCGGGCAGGGCAAGCCGAATTCCCAGGCAGACGGCCAATAGCACGAGCAGGGAGAAGATGTGGCCGGAGGCAACCACCAGTAAAGCGGGAGCGCGGCGCGCGCCCACGCCGCCGACGAAGTCCGAGCCGCCCCAGGAGGCGGCCGAGAACAATCCCAGGCCTGCCGCGGCTGCTGAAGAGTTCACAGGCTAGTGAACATCCTGCCCGGAGGGGTAATAGCCTTGCTTGTTCGTAACTTCCAGGCCGGGCCGGTCAACGCGCACCTCGATCTTGCGGAACTTGCCGTCGATGGCCGGCTGGTGGCTGTAATAGCCCAGCGTGTACTGGTTGCGCGCCTCTTCGGCGATCTTGGCGTAACTCTTTTCGAT
>Ga0187852_1001814_pt1 | contig 19002 bp, 7 predicted proteins | sample June2016WEW_6_40_FD_134511 | JGI IMG/M metagenome (GOLD analysis project Ga0187852, IMG submission 134511) | Peatland microbial communities from SPRUCE experiment site at the Marcell Experimental Forest, Minnesota, USA - June2016WEW_6_40 | ecosystem: Environmental > Terrestrial > Soil > Wetlands...
ACCACGCACTCCTCGAGAGCCCGCCGAAGCCGGGAGAGCGCTTCGTCCCGGTTTTGACCGAAGGCGATGATCTTGGCGATCATGGAATCGAATTCCGCCGGAACCGTATCGCCCACTGCAACACCGGTGTCGATGCGCAACCCCGGACCTGTGGGAGTCCTGAACCGCTCAATGACGCCCGGCGCCGGGGCAAAGCCGTTGTCGGGATCTTCGGCGTTGAGCCTCACCTCGATGGCGTGGCCCCTGGGGCGTGGCGACTCTGCTTCGAGACGCCCGCCGCGGGCGACGTGGATTTGAAGCTTGACCAGATCGAGCCCCGTAGTGCATTCGGTTACGGGGTGTTCCACCTGCAACCGGGTGTTCATTTCCATGAACGAGAAGCGTTGGCTTTCCGGTTCGTACAGGAACTCCACGGTGCCGGCGTTGTGGTAGCCCGCCGCTTGACTCAAGCGCACCGCGGCTTGGCGCACCTCCCGATCCTGGGCGGGAGAGAGCGCCGGAGAGGGCGCTTCCTCGAGGATCTTCTGGTGGCGGCGTTGAATGGAGCAGTCGCGCACGCCAGCGGCCCAGGTTGTCCCGTAGTGGTCGGCGATGATTTGGACTTCCACGTGACGCGCGCCCGCGATCAGTCCCTCCAGGAAAACGGTCGGGTCCCCGAAAGCCTTAAACGCCTCCGTGCGCGCACCCTCGAAGGCTTTCGCGAGTTCGGCCGCCGAATTCACCCGGCGTATTCCACGACCGCCCCCTCCGGCCGTCGCCTTAACCAGCAGCGGAAATCCGAGGAGCTGGGCGTGCAGGCACGCATCGTCGAGCGTTTCCACCGGGCCGCCGCTCCATGGCGCCACCGGTACGTGCGCCTGCTCGGCCAGAGCCTTCGAGGTGATTTTATCGCCCAGAAGGCGCATCACGTCACCGTCCGGGCCGATGAAGACGATGTTGAGGTCACGGCAGAGGTCCGCGAAGTCGGCATGTTCAGCGACAAAGCCCCACCCCACCCAGACTGCGTCCGCGCGTGCTTTGGCCAAGGCCCTTCCCAGCCGGTCGTAATCAACGTACGAGCTTCGAGATTGTTGGGTCTTTGCGTCGAAAGTTTGGGCGGGGCCGAGAAGCACCGCTTCATCCGCCTCCCGGACGAACATGGCATGGCGATCAGGCTCAGTGAAGAGTCCGATGGTGCGCAATGACGTGCCGTACTCTTGATTGAACTCGCGGGCCGCGTGAATGAAGCGCATGGCGGGTTCGCCGCGGTTCACGATCGCAACGCGTTGAAATTCATATCGCAAGTCCGCCTCCCAGCTCGTCAGAACGCGTGAAAAAGTCGAAATCTGCCGTTCGAACCCCCTCACCCGTCCGTCGGCTGACGGACACCCTCTCCCCCAAAGTGGCGAGGGGCCGCAATCCGCCATTCTTCCCCTTCGCCCGCGTCATCCCACGGTTTCGAGGGCCTTCAACGATTCAGCATCGACGATGTTCGAGAACCCCACCGTCTGGTAGCCAGCCAGGCTTACGTACCGGTTTCCACTTGTGTCCACAACTTCCGCATCGAAGCTTCCGTGATCTGGATTGGGAGTAACCACGGCGTAGAACCCGCCGTCGGCCAGTTCCGGTTCTGGCCGCACAGAGACCTGATGAACGCGTTGGGGGAGGCCCATCCGCCCTTGCTCACTCATTTCCCAGAGTCCGGCAGTTTGGAAGCACAATTCGATCAGCCGTGGCGCAACCAGCGTCGACCGCTCGGGCGGTTCGTGGTGATCAGGCAAACTCCTGGCCATCTGGCCGATGATTCGATCTCCATCCCGCCAGGCACGCTCCAGAACCTGGTAAGCAGGCCCGTGGAAGTAAACGCGATAGATGTCGGCGGCTTCCATCAGGGATCTGGTCGGCGCTTCCGGCGGCGGGGCGGTCATCCCCATCGATCGGGGATCTTTAGTTAATCGAACGCGGCCCGTGAAGTGAGTGGTGATATGTGGTTCCAACTCATTGGGGAGCGGCCGGCTGCCGGTCAATCGGCAATCCGCCAGCAGGCACTCACCTTGCGGGTAAAATACAGCCTGGATCGTCAGCGTGCGCGGCTCGTTCCGGTAGAACTTAAATGGGGCGAGAAAGTTTACGTCTTCAACTGCTTCGACATGCCAGCCCGGAAGCATCCACAGGGCGGCTTCGGCGAATGCTTCGATGCCCATCACACCGGGCAGGACGGGTTTGCCCTCAATTTGATGATCCCGCAAGAATGGCTGAATCTTGGGGTCCAGCGTTGTCTCAATGGTCAGGCCCTCATGAAGGCTCATGCTTGCGATCTTGCCGATCATCGGCCCCTGCGTGTCCTTGACGTTCGCGCCTTGTGGGCGTTCCCGGCGCAGCGGGGCCGCCTCCAGGCCAGCACCGGCTTCGGCTGGGGTTGTAGCCAAACCGCCGGTTGAATCCCATTCCTTCATCAGTATCCCGAGACGCTGGGCGATGACAATCTCACCCCGCGTCCCTCCCGCGGTCAATTCACGGCGGATCAGAGGTATTCCTGCCTCCGGCGGCAGCATGTCGATACCCGCCAGTTCCATCATTTTGGGGATGGAGCCGCGTGTGGCCATGCCGATTCCGCCCCACGCCGTCCAGTCGATCGCGATGGCGCGCGTGGCTGGCCGGGTAGTACGAAAACTCGAAGCAATCTTGCACAGTAGGTCGTTGGCGGCGCTGTAATCTGCCTGCCCCCGGTTGCCGAATCGCCCGGCAATTGAACTGAAAGCTACCGTTGCCCCGAGACGCATGTCACCGATCGCATTCAAGAGATTGAACCAACCATCACTTTTAACGTCAAAGACCAAATCGAATTCACTCGCGTCTTTTTCGGGCAGTAAGTGGCTGCGCTCAACGCCGGCAGCGTGGAGCAGAACGTCGATGTGCCCGCTCCGCTCGCGCACTTGGTCGATAACTTTCGCCACGGCGCCCGCATCCATAAGGTTGACACTGAAGTAATGCGCCGATCCGCCGGCCGCTGTGACCGCATCGATGGCGCTCTGGGCGGCCACAGCGCGCTCGATGGCCGCGAGCTGCTTTTCAACCAGCGCCGGTGTGGCTCGCTCGCCGCGCGCTTGGATTCGTGCGAAAAGGTCGCGCTTGAGTCCATCCCTGTCGCTCACGAAGCGCTTCAAGTCAGAATTATTCGGGTCGGGCTCGGGCGCCATGTCGAGCAGGTAGAACGTTCCGCCGGACGCGGCTGCCAAATCCGCAGTGATCGCTGAAACGATGCTGCCAGCCGCACCAGTGATCAGGAACACGCTGTCCTTGTCCAGAACCATGCCGGGCTGGCCATCGGCGGCAGGCTGCTCTTCGAGCCCCACGGTCCATCGCTGCCCAAGCTTGTGACCGATTTCTATTGCGCCAGGGTCGCGGAGGGTTTCTTCGATGAGGATTTCGGCCAGTTCGGATGCCGTGCCGGATGGCTCGAAATCGACTGCCTTGACTAAGGCATCCATTCGTTCCCATTTGTAGGTTTTGGTGAAACCCACGACCGCGCCACCCAGGGGGACCGCCGCTCCTGCTTGGTCGTAGCCGTGTTGTCCACCTAGCCCTGTCGCTGATATGAGGAAGGTGTCCGGCGCCGCAATCTGGTCATACAAGAGGCGCATAGTGGCGTAGAGGGACTTTACTCGGAGTCCGAGTGCCGCGCGCCAGGCGGCCAGGTCCATGACGCTGTGGCCTTGTTCGCTGTCGAGCGCGGGCAGCCAGTAAACTCCGTGTACCGGTCCGGCGGAAAGCCACGTTTTGAGGCGCTCGGTGAGCACATTCGCATCCTGCTCATCCCCGAACTGGAGAACTTCTACGCCCATCATCTGTAGCCGCTGCGCCAGCGCTTCTCCCACTCCGATATTGTCCGGCTTAATGATCACCCGCCGGCCCGGGCCGAGAGCTACTCCCGTGGGCTTGCACATTGCAAGCGGCGGGCGCAAGTTGGGTATGGGCACCCGGCGAGGAATGCTGTTTGCCGCGTCCAAACTAGCGAGAACTGGGCGAGGAACACCCTGACTCTCTTCAGGGTGAGGGGCTTCGGCTGCGGAGGACATATGTTCGCCGGCGGGTGCAGGAGCACCTGCCAGGTTTGGCTGCCGTTCTTTCGCGAACCTGATCACGTGAGCCAAGGTAGGGAACTCGCGTAACTTCAGATTTTCGTCACGCGGAATGTTAAATGCGGCTCGCACTGAAGCGAACATCTCCGCTTGCTTGACGGTGTCAATGCCCAGGTCCGCTTCGAGATCCAAGTCCAAATCCAACATTTCCTGGGGATAGCCAGTCTTCTCAGCCGCAATCGCCAGAATTCGTTCCCTCACCGAATCGCCAGAGCCATTAGTGGGGGTAACCGGCGGTCCCGCCGGGTGAACGCTGTATGGGCCGGCGGCATCACTCTTCCGAGGCGTCTGCGTCTTCAACTGCTGGGGAGGCTGTAGAATCGCCCCGATGGGCTCGCCTGTGGGGCGATCGCCGCTCGGTCGAGCAAGATCGGGCCGCCGATCATACACGAAACGGATGATGTGAGACAAGGTGGGGAAATCGCGCAGCTTAAGATTCTCGTCGCGCGGAATATTGTAAGTCTCGCGGATGGCTGCGAACATTTCTGCCTGCTTGACAGTGTCCACGCCAAGGTCGGCCTCGAGGTCCAAGTCTAGATCCAGCATATCTTTTGGATAGCCGGTCTTCTCTACGACCAGTTCCAAGATTCGCTGCTTCACCGCATCTCCGTCTTGTTCGTCTGTGGTCGCGGTGGTCTGTCGTTCGGGCAGCGCGGACTTGCTTTCCAAGACCTGCGGAATTGCCGAGGATGGCGAGACCTTGCTCTCCGGCGTCTCCGGTTGCCGAGTTCCGCTCGGCCCTCGAAGATCGGGCCGCCGCTCGTGCACGAATCGGATCACATGAGCCAGGGTAGGGAAGTCACGTAACTTGATTTGGTCGTCACGCGCAATCCCATAAGCTTCACGAACCGAGGCGAAAACCTCCGCCTGCTTCACGGTGTCGACGCCCAAATCTGCTTCAAGATCCAAATCCAAATCGAGCATGTCCGGCGGGTAACCGGTCTTCTCGGATACCAGGGCCAAAATCTTTGCTCTTACTGGATCCGCTTCGGGTGTTGGCGAGGGCAATACGGGTGTCAGGCCGACGGGACCAGCGTCACGACTCAGCGTGGCTGGTCTCGGAGGTTGGAGGAGGGGCGCGGGAACGGCGCCTGGGACCTCCACCTCCACCTTTAGTGTATTGCCCCCGCCAATCTGCGCAGGTGGGACAACTTCGGTTCGGGATATCGATTGCGGCGGCGCCGGGTGTTCGGGGATCGGGACGGCCGCCGTATGGTTTTCGTGGTTAGCTTCGGCAACCCGCGCTATGGGACCTTGATCTCGCACGCGCAGCGTTCGATGAACCACTTCCAGTTCCGCAGCCGGGTAGCCTGCGATTCGGCTTAACCAAGCCTTCCAGGCGGCTGGATCGACAATGCGATTAGTGTAGCCCAGAGCGTTCGGGCTGGGGCGAGTGCCGTCTTTCGTCCTTACCCAACGCAACAGCGTCATGCTGATCTGTGAGCCGAACCCAGCGCCCAGCCGCAGTGCGTAATCGACGGGATAAATGCCGCCTTTCGATAAATTCAGCGCGCCCAGCTCAGGGTCAACTTCCTTGAAGTTGGCCACCGGCGGCACGCAGCCGGTTTCAAGCGCTTTCACTGCCACCACATCTTCCACACCCGCACCCATCGCGTGGCCGGTGAAGCCCTTGGTGTTGGCGATAACGATGCTGTCAGCCGCGGCGCCGAAAACGCGGCGCAACGCGTTGACCTCGGCGGAGGCGCTGCCGCCCCGCGCCGGCGTATAGGTTTCGTGCGAAACGAATACCATCTGGGGCGCCATCTGGTGACGCGCAATGCCCCTCGTTGCTTCGGCGCCCGCCACCAGGTCCTCCATCACCTGGCTGATGTGCTGGAGGTCAAGACGCGTGCGGTGGAAGGCGCTATTCAATGTCTTCGTGCCCAAAATCTCACAAATGGGCCGGATGCCCCGTTCCCGCGCGGCCTCCTCGCTCTCCACCACTACGGCCGCGGCGCCCATTCCGATAATCATGCCGTTCCGGCGGCGGTCAAAGGGGATTGCAGTATCTTCCACGATCTCGCCGGTAGCTGCTGCACCTGTGGATAGAAAGGCGGCGCCGAACCAGTCGAGGGTATTGTCGGAAGTGATATCGTCCGCGGAGATGACGATCACGCGACGGCACCGGCCCAGGCGGATCCAGTCCTCGGCCAACGCGATGCCTTGTGTCGTGCTCGCGCAGGCGGCGTTAACTTGCGTGTTGGGGCCGCGGGCTCCGATGAGTTCCGCGAATTGGGAATGTCCCATCGATATGATTTTGAAGAGGAAGTGCCGGTCAAAAAGAAACGGCTCCCTCTCGATGGCTGCGCGCAACTCACTCATGAGCCGGTCCATTTCCTGTCCTAGAAGAGCTTGGCCATTCGTGCCATTCACCCGGGCGCGCAAGCCTTCCAGCATGGCCAACTGCTCGCGGCGGGCACGATCCGCGTAGTAGCTCGACAACTCTTTTGTGTACGAGTCGATGCCCGGGTAGACGCAGGCAAGTATCACGCCGGTATCGTCGCGCAGGGCGTCTGGCAATCCCCACCGATCGGGTAACTTGGTACCTAGGCTCGTGTTTTTGTAGCGCATGACCAGCGGGATTCCGGCATCACGCATGGCGTCGATGCCCACCGCGATAGCCAGGCTCGCGGCACGATCGAAGGAGGCCGCACGGTCGGCAGGTATGCCGAACTCCTTTTCCAGATCGAAGGCCCCGCCGCGCCCCGCCAGCTTAACGACATCTCCCAGCTCATTGATGGACTTAAAGGCGGGCCCGCCTTCCCCATTCTTAACCAGCCGCGTGACGCGTTTGTCGAGCATGGCGCGACGGAAACGCATTGGGATCGCATCGATGAATTGGTCACCCCGCAGGATGCGGGCAACATTCGTATCATCGAAGATGCGCTCGGTTCCAGGCAAGCCTAAGGCCGCTCCGGTGATGGTTACGGGGAGGCTGGGCGCGGAACCGTTTTCGCCATGGTAAACCTTCCAGCCGCGCTCGAGGACCTCCGCGAACATATGGCCGAGCGCCGCGAAGCGTTCGCCGTTTACCGGAGAGGCGGGCAAGGGGCTGTTGCTTCCAGCGACAGACATTGGCTCAGGCATTGTCGAGCCTCCTCCCTGATTTACACGAGACGTGAGGGGTGGTTGAACGGAAGCATGGCTCCCGTGCCCACCATCTCTCAACCCCTCTGCCGCCAGAGAGGGGATTTGCGGTGTCGCTTCCGGGATGTCTCGCGGCGCAGGGGCAGGCGCCGAATCGACCACGCTCGCTGGGGCAGCGAGGGCGGTTTCCTCGCCTCCCCGTCCCAGTCCCGCGGCGTATAGGCCGCACAGCGCTTGGTTGAAGGCCGCAATATCGCCGACTTTCGGATGGTTGCAGAAAAGCGCTACCACATCCTCGCGGTCGCCGAGCACATCCTCAGCAAAGCCCTGCAGCGCCTTCTTCGGCCCCACTTCCACAAATATGCGCGCTCCCGCGTCGTAAAGCGTGCGCAGGCCCTTGACGAACTGCACGGGAGACGCTACTTGCCGGGCGAGAATGTCGACCATCTGGGGCACGGCGCCCGGACCGGTCGGGTAAAACTCACCGTTGACATTCGCTACGATAGGGATGCGAGGCGATTCAAGATGCAGGCGCTCCAGCACACGCCGTAGCGGCTCGCTGGCCGGCGCTACGATCGAGGTGTGGAAGGCGTGGCTGACAGGCAGAGCGACGGCATTATAGCCAACCGTCAGAAAAGCTTTCATAGCTTGCTCGACAGCCTTGCTGGCGCCCCCGATGACTGCCTGGATTTTGCTGTTGACGTTAGCCACGACTGCATAGCCGTCGATTGTTTTCAGGATTCGCTCAATTTCCCCTAACGGCGCAAAGACCGCCGCCATCCGCCCCTTGTCCTCGACCGCCACCTGAGTCATTCCGCGGCCGCGGGCGCTGACGGCCTCGAGCGCCTCTGCGAAGGGAAGTGCCCCCGAAGCAACCAGCGCTCCATACTCGCCCAGGCTGTGTCCCATCGTCATATCGGGCATGATGCCGTACGCGGCAAAGAGCCTCGTCATCGCCATATCGATCGTCAACACGACCGGCTGTGTAATTTCCGTCTGGCGCAAATCCTCTTCGCATTTCGCGATCGCGTTGGCATCGCTTTCGTCGATGAACACAAACTTGCTGAGCGGCTTGCCGAGCATTGGGGTCATGATTTCGTCCGCTTCGGCGAAAGTAGCGGCCACAATCGGTTCGGTGGCGCGCAACGTCCGCAGCATATTTACGTATTGCGACCCTTGGCCGGTATACAGGAACGCCACCTTGGGCGCCGGACCCGAACCCCGGAAGATTCCTTGTGCCCGCAGAGCCTTCCACATCGCGGGTTGGCCCGCCGCCAGAGCCTTGAGGGCTTTCGTGCACTTCTCCGCCAAGTCAGCGGCGTCGGCATAATCAATGGAAATACGTTCGGTGGCGCGCAGATCCGAGACGGCCGGGGCGGCCGGCGCCAAGGCTTGGCCTGCTTCGGCAGCCTTTTGAATTTGGCGCAGTCGTTCGGCCAGCCCCGGCCCGGAGGCGGCGCCGACGACCAACGCGCCGCGTAAAGGCGCTTTACACGGGACCGCAGATGCCACAGACGCACTTGCCTGTCGACCGTCATCTTTATGTTGAAGTGGCGAAGGCGAGAGTGCCTGAGACTGCGCGGCACCAGACGCCGTATCACTCGCCGCCATCAACCGCTTTCCGTTCCCATTCAGCCGATGAGGAATATACTCCTCGAGTACGACATGGAAGTTGGTTCCGCCAAAACCGAAGGCGCTCACTCCTGCGCGTCGCACTCCCTCGGCAGTCTGGGTCCAGGGTCTAAGTTCGGTATTGACGTGAAGGGGGGAGTGGGCAAAGTCAATATTGGGATTGGGGTGATCGCAGTTTAAGCTGGGCGGCAACACTTTGTCGCGAAGCGCCAGGGCGGTTTTCAACAATCCCGCGGCGCCGGCGGCTCCTTTAAGGTGCCCGAAGTTCGATTTTACGGAGCCCAGTGCCACTGAGGCGGTAGGAAGATTAAAACCGCTGAGCACGTCCACCATACTCTGCGCTTCAACCACGTCTCCCACGCTGGTCGATGTGCCATGGCCCTCAATCAGCGTCGCGGTGGCGGGCGACAGGCCGGCGTTGTTCCAGGCGCGCTCGATGCATAGCCTTTGGCCGACCGGGTTGGGCGCTGTGATACCTTTTCCCTTGCCGTCGCTTGATCCGCCCAGGCCGCGCACTACCGCGTAGATCTTGTCGCCGTCGCGCTCCGCATCGGCCAGCCGCTTGAGCAGAAATACGGCAGCGCCTTCACCCATCACGAAGCCATCGGCTCCCTCGGCATACGGGCGGGTGCCGCTGGCCGAGAGCGCGCCAATCTTGCAGAACTTAATGAAGGTAGAAGCGCCCATGTTGTGGTCAATACCGCCCGTGAGTGCCAAATCAAAGTCGTTCGAAACCAAACCCTCGACCGCCGCGTTGATCGCCGCCATGGCCGAGGCGCAGGCTGCGTCTGTGGTGTAATTGGGGCCGTTAAAGTTGAAGAGGTTCGCAATGCGGCCGGCCGTGCAGTTGGCCAACTCACCGGGCATGGTGTCTTCGGTAACCTCGGGCAGCAACTCTCCGATTCGCTGATGCAATTCGCGGGTCATGTCCCTGCGCGCCGACTCCGGCAGCGCGGCGAAACTGGGGGTTTCGGCCAGTTCACGCGCGTATTCCGGAAAGCAGATGCGCAGGACGGTGAGATAATGGTGTTCGCCCCCCATGGCGTTGCCGAGGATCACGGCCGTGCGCTTCAGTGCGAGTGGCCGCTCGGGGTAACCGTAGTCATCCAGAGCTGCGCGGGTGCAAGCGATGGCCCATTTTTGACCCTCATCCATGGCCTTCACCACGCGCGGCGGCAGCGCCAAACGCCACTTCAGCGGATTCCATTCGTACTCACGCACCCAGCCGCCGATTTTCGAGTAAGTCTTATCCGGCGCGCTGTGATCGGAATCGTAGTAGAGCGTTGAGTCCCAACGGTTGGGGGGAACCTCGCTGATGCTGTACCGCCCTTGCTTCACATTTTCCCAAAAGGCCGGCGCGCTGGGCGCGTCGGGAAGAACGGCTCCCACTCCCACGATAGCAATAGCTCGATAAGCGGTGTTTTCCATGGTCAACCTTCCAGTCGTGAGTCCTCACCCGCCCCTGGCTTCCCTCTCCGCAGAGGGGGATCGAGAGGCGGGCGAACGGACTCCCTGCCCTTGGCCAAACGTTGTCTAACCTGATCCTGTCAGGCCGCCGCACGGACGGCCTTTGACACTCGGTCGTAAAGCACGTCAGCGATAAAATCCATGTCCACAAGCAGGCCGGCCTGCGCTCGGTAGATGGCGGGCATTCCCAGTGCGGCTTCGAATGCGGCCGCCTCCGATTCGCTCATGGCGACGGCTCCGGCGACTCCCTCGAAACCTTCCGTCGCTACCTTGAGCGCTGCCTCACGTGCAAAAGTTCGGGCGATTGCCTCGAGAGCCGGCGCGTCGAAGCGCTGACTGGCTTTCTCATGCAGCCGGCCTTGAACCATCATTGCTGCGCGGCGCGACAAACCGCCGGCGCACTCGGCATAGGCGATCCATTCGCCGATGCGGAGGAGAATGTGTTGATGCCGTGTCAGGCGAGCCACCCGGGATTTTTCTATCACTTCAGCCAACGCGTGCATGGCCAGCGCCGCGATATCAGCGCCTACGCTCGGGTGGCTGGCGTGCAGCGCTTCCAGTTGGCGCGCCTGCTCGTGATAATGCTGGCCGCGGGTCTTCAGATGTAACTGCCAGCGGTCGCGGCTGATGGTCATCTCCATAATCTCGGAGGTGCCTTCGTAAATTCGGGTGATGCGAACGTCGCGCTTGATCTTCTCCACCATGTATTCGTGGGTGTAACCGTAGCCGCCCAGAGCCTGAATGCTGGCGTCGGCAGCCCGGTCACCTGCCTCCGTCGCCATGTACTTGGCGATGGCGCCCTCCGTGTTTAAGCTTCCTTCGCCGCTGTCGATTCGCTGCGCGGTTTCTTCAATGTAAGCGCGCGCCGCCTCGAGATGGACGGCGTTCGGAACGATCAGCTTGTGCGTATACCCCTGCTTTTCCGAGAGGGGCCCTCCCGCTTGCAGGCGCTTCGTGGAATAGGGTATCGCCCGGTCCAGCGCGGCCCATCCGGCGCCCAGACCAAACGCCGCCACCATCAGCCGCGTGTAACCGAAGACGGCCTGGGCTTGAATCAGTCCCTGGCCTTCCACACCGCCAATCAGCCGGTCAGCATCCACGTAGACGTCACTGAATGAAAGGGCCGCCGTATTGCTGAGTCGAATGCCGTGCTTGTCTTCCGGCTCGTCGTGGCTGAAACCCGCCGCGTCCTTTTCCACCACGAACCAGCTCGGACCGCCGGGTGTGTTCGCCAGAACCGTGTAGGCATCGGCGATCCCGCCGTTCGAGATCCACTGTTTGCTACCGTTGATTTTGTAGCCAACGACCTTGCCATCCTGCATCACCCGATCAGCGGTGGTTTCCAGCGCCCCCAGATCGCTGCCCGCGTTCGGCTCCGTAGCGCCGTAGGCAAACAACAACCCCTCTTCCGCGATGCGAGTCAGCCAGTGTTTTTTCTGTTCCGGCGTGGCGCCGACGGTGATGGGATCACTGCCAAGAAATGTGGCCAGAACCGACGTGGCAACCCCGAGATCGATGCGGGCCATTTCTTCGCAGACGCAGTACACGTCGAACGCGCCGCCACCGAATCCCCCGAACTCTTCCGGAATGAACAAGAGTTGAAGACCCAACTTTTCCGGGCTGCACATATGCCGGACGATTTCCACGGGGCACTCGTCCCGGGCGTCCAACTCCTGAAGAGTCTCGTCCGTCAGCCGCTTTTTGGCGAAATCCTTAAAAGCTTTCAGACTGGCTTTCAATGTTTTCTTATCGATCATGCGCTGCGCCTTTCCCGGTCGAAACTCGACCTACGCAAAATGCTTCCTGGTCTTCTGCTCAGTCTGCGGTTCGCGAATTCTCTCCGTCAGTTCCGGCAAAAACTCCAGGATGTCGTCAACAATTCCAATTTCGGCCGCCTGAAATATGGGAGCGCGAGGGTTCTTGTTGATTGCCACGATCACCGGGTTTCCCTTGACGCCCGCCATATGTTGGAACGAGCCGCTAATGCCGCAGGCGAGATAGACTCTCGGCTTGACTGTCCGGCCCGACGATCCCACCTGACGCGATTTGGGCAGCCACTTGGCGTCCACCACGGGACGCGAACAGCTCACCGCGCCGCCCAGGGCTTCAGCCAGTTCTTCTGCGATTTCGATATTCTCCTCCGCCTGAATACCGCGGCCGATGGAGACCAGAACCTGATGTTTGGTGATATCGACATCCGCGGTTTCAGCGGCGATCGTTTCGAGATAACGTCGCCGCGCAGTGAGTTCCCCCGCCTCCGCAGACTTATCGATGACGTGACCCACGGCGCGAACTTCTTCGAGCGGCTTGAATGCCCCGGGACGGATGTTCATCACCGCGCCCGAGGAAATATCACAGCGAACCTGCGCGCTGATTTGCCCCCCGAATTCCTGGCGGACGATTTTGAGAGAGGCGCCTTCCGCGCCCTCGATCGCCAATACATCCGACACAAAAACGGAATTCATCTTGATCGAGAGCCCTGGCCCCAAATCAGTTCCAAAATGCGTGTGCGGCGCCAGCACCACGCCGCCGCGAGGCAGGACGTTCAGCAAAGCCTTGCGCACGATTTCAGCGTTGGGATATGCCAGTTCAGGGTGCGCAATTTTCCAGACTTCACCATAGGACGTGCGGAGAGCGTCCGAAACCGCCTCGAGGTCCTTACCCCAACCCGTAACAACGGCTATGGGCGTCGCCCCGGAATCGATCGCACGAGCGGCAGACGCCAACTCCAGCGCTGTATCATCAGCCACGCCGGCCTGGTGTTCGATGTAAGCAAATATGGGAATCATATTGGTATTCCTCCTGAGATCGCGGTCCATGGGTCAATTCACTGCGATCACGCCGCCGTTTTCAGCAAGCCGACAAGTTTGTCGATCTTTTCTTCCCTGCTACCTTTTAGGATCTCCGCGCCCTTCCCCAGCGCAGGCACGAAGTAATTCAACCGCTTCACCTTGGCCGCCGCTTCGCCGACTGTGTTTGGAGCTAAACCCAGCTCCAAACACCCCAAAATCGGAATCTCCACCGAGGCCACTTGCCGGATCCCTTTCATGCCGACGTAGCGAGGTTCATTAATGCCGGTCTGAATCGAGAGCACACAGGGAAGGTCGATCTCGTTCATCTCCTGATTGCCGCCGGCAGTTTCCCGTCCGATCTTGAGCTTCCCGTTGTCATCGACTTCAATTGAATTCACGAGCGAGGCGAACGGATAGTCGAGCATCGCTGCCAGCATCCCGCCCACCTGTGCCGCACCGTCTTCCGCCTGAACACCGGTTAAGATCAGGTCAAATTGGCTTTTTTGAACATAGGTTTTCAAAATGGTGGCAATGCCCTTGCCGTCCGAACCCTCGAAAGCCTTGTCGGAAATCAGCACGCCGTGCTTGGCGCCCATTGCCATCTCCCGCCGCAGGATCTCCTCATCGTCCGCGCTGCCCACCGTAGCCACCGTAACGCTGCCACCAACCTTGGCGACGATCTGCAAGGCTTCTTCGACGGCGTAGTTGTCCGGCTCATTCACCGAATACACCAAGTCGCCGCGTTCGATGTCGGTGCCTGCACCGTTCAGTTCGATCTCGTTCTCCGAAGTGTCGGGTACTCGCTTCACGCAAACTAGTATTTCCACCTTGGTCCTCCTGCTTTGAAAAGTGACTCCCCTCCTCGCTTGAGGAGGGGGTAGGGGGTGGTGGTTGGCCCGCCGCCCAGCAACCACCCCTGACCCCTCCTTACCAAGGAGGGGAATCACTTTCATGCTTTCCGTGTGCCCGTCAGCCGACGAGCATGATCGACTGCTTTGAACATCGTGCCACGTTCGCTTGCGGCCCTGCCGCGCTGTGAATCAGTCGGCACAACCGCATGAGGGTTTTGCATCCGCCGTCTGCTGATCCACCAACTCCGCCAAATCTATGGCCGTCATCTTTCCTTCCAGGCCTGCCACCTTGATCCCGTCTTCGATGTTCACCAGGCAGAACGGGCAGGCAGTCACGATCACGTTGGCGCCGGCCTCGGCGGCCATCTTCACTCGCACCTGCCCCATCCGCTGATCTTCTTTGGGCTCGTAAAACAGCATGAGTCCGCCGCCCCCGCAGCAGAACGAACGGTCGCGAGATCGCCTCATTTCGACTCGCTTCAGTCCGGGAATGGCGTCCAGAACGTTGCGCGGGTCGTCATAGACCCCGTTGTGCCGACCGAGGTAACACGGGTCGTGGTAGGTGTAAATGTTCCGGTCGTTTTCAACCTGCTTCAGGGCGAGCTTACCTGACCTCACATGGCGAGCGATCACCTGGCTGATGTGCTCGACTGGAGGCACATCCTTATAGTCGTGTTTCAGCGCGTTAAAGGCGTGCGGGTCGTTGGTCACGACGCGCCGCGCCCCGGATGCCTTGATGGCATCGGTATTATGGTCACGCAGAGCCATGAAAAGCGTCTCTTCGCCGAACCGCCTCACTTCATGGCCGCTGTCCCTTTCCCCTGCTCCCAAGATGCCGAAGTTCTCTCCCGCATGATGGAGAATCCTGGCCGTTGCCCGCGCGATCGACTGCATGCGGTCGTCATAGGAAGTAATGCTGTCCACGAAATACAGAGTCTCGGCGCCGTTTTCCCCTTTCAGGATCTTGACCTCGCATGTCTCGCGAAGTTCTTTCGTCTTTGCCCAATCGGCCCTCTTCCTGTCCATCGCGCCATAGGGATTGCCCCGGCTTTCGAGTGCCTTCAGAGGTTTCTGCAGGCACTGCGGAACATTGCCTTCGTCAACCAAGCCCCGTCGCAAGTCCACGATCTTATCGATATACTCGACAAGCACCGGGCATTCCGCTTCGCAAGCGCCGCAGGTGGTGCAGGACCAGATTTCGTCGTCGGAGTAAACGTGGCCCACCAAGGAAGAATCTGAGCCACCGTGTGCGGCGGAATATGACGCTCCGTTTCCGCCGCGCTTCCGGAGCGTGAAAACCGGATAATGCTCGAAACTGTAATCTCTAGCCTTGATGGTGATGAACCTGGGCGAAAGCGGCCTTCCCACGGCGTTCGCGGGACAGTTATCTGAGCAACGGCCGCAGTCGGCGCAGGAGTAGAAATCCAGCAGGTGCTTCCACGTAAAGTCCTCAAATTTCTTCACACCGAAGGATTTCACCTGGTCCAGATGAGCGTCCTCGACACCCCATTTGACCGGCTTCAGAGTGCTGGGTTCCAGCTTGCTGAAATAAACATTGAAAATCGATGTGATCACATGAAACTGGATGCCGAAAGGCCGGTAGCACATCAGGAAGTAAAATGCCGCCTCGTGCCCAAGGCAGGCGCCGAGACGGAGGTGACTCAGTGTGGCCGCCTGCGTGGAAACGAGAAGGCCCTTGAACAGCCATGCCAGCGAAAGAACGGCGAGGGGTTCGACGGCTAAGCCCTGCGCGGCGCGGCCGGCGGCCAGTGCGGCCGTGAAGAAACTGTCGGCCGCCATCAACATGGCGATGAGTGCTAATAGGAAGATCGCGTCGGCGGTGTGTCCTTTGCCGTATCTCGCGGGCACGGCATAACGCGCCGGCTTGAACACGAGCCGACGGACCGCCGCGATCACCATGCAGAGGAAGACAACAGTTGCAGCGTAGTCCGTAGCGATATCGTACAGCCGTCCGGCCGTTCCCGACAGGCCGGGGACGGCAAAGCTATCGGACAGTCCGAGAATAAGCAGTGAGAAAGTGCGAATCGCCAGGACAATAAAACCAGCAAAGATGAAGATATGGAGGATTCCTGCGGTCTTGTAGCGCGGGTGCTTCCACTGTCCTAACCAGTACTGCAGCGTCCGCGCCAGTCGCAATAATGGCCGGTCAAAGCGAAAGTCCCGTTCCGCGCGCAGGAGTGGCGCAACACGTTTGGCTACGATAAAGGAGAAAAGTGCAACGCCCAAAATATGAATAAGCAGAAACAAGATCCGGCCTGTGACCAACCAGTCGGTTGCTTGTCCGGATGAGTGGATGTCCATGATGTGCGACAACTCCTGCCGTCCGAGAGGGGTAGACACTACCCCGGTGAGCAGCTTACACTGCGAGGTAATAACCAGAGTTAAAATATCAATACAGGTATACAGAAGCCGGGATTTCGGGCTATGGGTCTTTCATAGCGACCCCCAAGGGATCCGGAGATTTGACGAAACGGAGGAAAGAGCGACGAGGATGTCGCACGCGGTTGGCAACTCTATGGAGTTGGGCCTTCGAGGAGCGCGGTTCCCCTGGTAACCGCAGGATCAGCTTTGGAGTCGTACAGCGAGCGAAACAGCCGTTCCTCACTCAAGCTCGCTCCATGGCACAAGGGCCTGTCTTGCTTGCGCCGGCTCTCAGGGCTCCCTCCCGATCGCGCTCTCTCGACAGGCAGTGACTATTTGTCAACCGCCAGATTCACTCCGCTTCGCGACCGTAAATGTAGTCGAGCAATGGAGAGAATTGCAATCGGGGACAACCCTAATTCTTCGCCAATATAATACTTAAGGCAGCTTAAGGGTTTAACTCTACTACGACTAGTAACCTATTGTTTACGGGGGTTTATATGTTAAGTAGATATACTCGTAGTAAACGTATGGGATGTGATTTGACAGCCACCAGTAGAAGAAGAATCGCTGCATAGGATGTCCTAACGGCACAACAATCGCCAGTTCGAGTGCTGCGCTTTGCGACAATCTGCCGCGGGACGGGTGAACCGAACGCCGGTAGTGTCCTAATTTCGGCGTAGCGCTGGCCTTCAGGCCAGCATCTGCCGACCCTTCGCTCCGCTCAGGGCGGGCTCTAAAGGTCGGCGCTTCGAGTTGAATCAGGACACTACCCGGATTTGAATAAGCTGGCTGATGGTGTAACCTAAAGAGGTAAATCGTTTCGTGTTCATCGGGCTCGTGGACTCAGGCAGACGCCAGTCTCAGGACTAGTCATGGTTAAGGACACGGCAAGCCGGCTCAAAGTGGTCAAGTCGTCCTTATCTCAACGAACGGACGGAAGTCCCGGCTCCGGCGATGTTGAATCGGCGCCGCGGGCTGCTGAGAAGGACTCGAACCCGGGCATGTCGCGCATTCTCATAGTGGACGATCACGAATTGGTCAGATTGGGTTTGCGCGCCCTGATCGAATCCCATTCGGAGTGGGTGGTGTGTGGAGAGGCAGTCTCAGGTCGCGACGCCGTGCGGAAAGCTGGAGAGCTGAAGCCAGACGTGGTGATTATGGATATCACCATGCCGGATTTGAACGGTCTTGAGGCGACGCGTCAAATCCAGAAGGTTGCTCCGCGGACCGAAGTGGTGGTCTTCTCGATACACCACTCGGAGCAGTTGGTGCAGGCAGCCCTTGAGGCGGGTGCACGAACTTATGTATCCAAGACCGCTGCGGGGCTTGAACTGACAAAGGCCATCACGGCAATCAGTCGGCGTCAGCCGCTTTCTGGAGAGCAAATCAAAACGGCAGGGCCAGAGGATTTCTGTAACGAATCTGCGCCGGGAGAGAGAGGCAGGGCGCCGCGCTCCGTGTTAACGGCTCGGGAACGCGAAGTGCTCCAATTGCTGGCCCTGGGCAAAAGCAACAAAGAGATTGCGCAGGCGCTCAAGCTGAGTCCAAAAACGGTTGAAGCCCACCGCGCTAACATGCTATGCAAACTGAACCTCCATTCCACTGCCACGCTGATCAGGTATGCGATCCGAAACGGAATTGTGCCGTCATAGCAGCTAGAGGGCGCCGATGTCACCAAGAGACGTCTTGTCGCCTAAGCTCGTTGCAACAGTCCGCTCAAGCGTTAAGTCATAGACAAAGTGCGCTTGACTAGCACCCAGGCCCCCACCAAAGTGCCATTGCATCTCGCTGCGGCGGTGCTATGCTCCGCCCGTCGTTAGAGTTGAAAAACGCGAAACCTCCGGTTCAGGCTGCGTCCCGTACACGGCTACAGGCGCGCTCTCTCGCACGCCCGCCCACGCACAAGGGGCGCAGCCTTTTCTCTTCGCCCTGTGCCCAGAGCATTTGTGATTCGTCGCCGTTTGCCGTCCAGAGATCACCTGCGATGGCCACGGCCATGCCGTCGTGACGCCCACAAAGGCATTGAACGCCGGTTAAGGGGGATTTTGCCCTACCGACGCCCACCGACGCACAGGAATGGCAGGAAACAGGGGGAATCAGCATCCGAACGCAGCTTTCGGCGTGACAGATCCCGGGGCATCAGATGAGGCTCAGCAGCCCGGGTGGAACCATTTCGGACCAAGTGTCATCTAAGTTAATAACTCAACTCGATGACTACCTCGGGGAGGTGAGCAGTTATGGGACAAGCAGTTTGCTCACCTCCTCCTTCCTGCGGTCCGGTTCCCGTTCAGGCGCTTGCCAGTGCGATCGTGACCACGGCTACCACGGAGGCGATATCTTGGGGCTCCGGCGCCTGGTTCCAGTTGTGGAAGGTGCTGAATCCCAGCTGCCAAGTAAGCCGGATTTGTAAGGACTTGAGCGGATACCTTGGAATGAGCTTGACGGCGGGTGGGAGCAGCCTGGTGACCGTGCAGAATCAGAACGTTTGGTCTATCCGGCTGGCGCCTGGAGGGCACCCTGGCGCCCGACGGCTCCACGCGTCAATTCGTGTCCCTTCGGCAAGGCTGCTTAACTCCACGTTCCTGAAGTGCTAACGTCGGTCTCATGCACAGCGGGGCGAGGAGGAACCGACGATGGCCAACGACATTCCTGACATTCCCCCTGACA
>Ga0187852_1001821_pt1 | contig 18937 bp, 17 predicted proteins | sample June2016WEW_6_40_FD_134511 | JGI IMG/M metagenome (GOLD analysis project Ga0187852, IMG submission 134511) | Peatland microbial communities from SPRUCE experiment site at the Marcell Experimental Forest, Minnesota, USA - June2016WEW_6_40 | ecosystem: Environmental > Terrestrial > Soil > Wetlands...
AATGCCGCCTCAAAATGGCGACCTTCTCTTCTCCGCTGTAATGCTTTCGTGGTTTCGTCACGCGCTCTCTCCGCTATCTTAACGGGTGAGCGCTCTTTCCATTTCCAGCTGAGGCGGGACACCGGGAGTTCGGTCCCCCGAGACCCATCCGGCGGACATTCAGCCTTGTTATGACGGAAGAGTCCGGCAGCAGTGCTCAACGCCTCTACTGGATCGTACCGGGGCGCTGCTGGATATAGTCGCATTCAATCCGAATGCTGGCATTCTGTATCCGGGTTCCATCGTTACCGGGCGCTCTTTAAGCGGTGCGGCCTTGAATCCGATCAAACTCTCGAGCGGACCAGGCCTCCTGTCTATCGACGGTATCCACTTCCGTCCTGGATCACGGCAAAGAGCCTTCGAGACCTTACGGGTGACGAATGCGACTTTCGAAGAAGTGAATAAGGCGATAACAAAGCTGGTTACCCAAGCTCAACCTATTGCGACGCCGGCGGACTTTGAATATGTAGACGACCTCTCAGACTCAGTCGAGGACGCCTTGGTAAAGGTGAAGGTCTCTGCCGGCTGGTTGGGTGGCGGGGTCGACGCAGATCTGCAACACCAATCGTCCCACCATAAGAGTGCATATGTCGTCAGGTTCACCCAAGCTTTCTACAGTCTGGTCTGGAGCTATCCCGGCACGATCTTCAAGCCGGGGACGACCGCGGCAGCTTTGAAAGCGGCCACCACTGAGTTAGCCCCAAGCTATCCACCCGTGTATGTCAAATCGATTGTGTACGGTCGCGGGCTAGTGATTACTGTGTCCTCGGATCAATCAAAGGATGACCTAAAGACTGCGATAAAGGCCTCACTAGATCTTGGCTTGGCGGGTGGCAGCGGCTCATTGGATCAACATAGCGCAACCGTGCTTCAGCAATCGGATGTGCATGTTTACGCCCTTGGCGGCGGTGCCAACAATGCCATCCAACTCTTGAGTGGCAATATCGTTGCCAAGCTTCATGACTACCTCTCGAAGGGCTCCGAATGGAGTCCCACTAACCCCGGCGTACCATTATCCTTCCGCGCGGACTACGTCGATGCGTCGGCGGCCCAGGTGTCGTTCGCGACCCAATATCACGGGGATGTCGAGCGCAATGACTTGGCGTTCACGTCACCGCTACTGGTGACATTCGAGCAGACCAACGACGACAAGGACCCGAATATTAAGGCATTCCTTCAGATCTCCCGCAACGGCAATGAGATTATCGGAAGTTGGGAGGGTGGGAAGCACGAGAATTGGGAGGATCCAGGCGCTCGACAGTTTTCAGTTCCAATCACAACACCTTCGTCTGCGCCTTACACCGAGCGTGATTGTACGACAACAAGATTCGCGTTCGGCGAGAGGGAAGACAGCTCGGGATGGCATTTTCGCTTGAAGGTTGAGGGCCTGCTGACTGACGGCACACGAGTGCTAATTCACTATGGACCTTTTGATTCCGCCCACCCAAACGGCTACATCATAGGCGCTGGGCGACCATCTGGTCCCCCAACGTTGAGCGGTATCGAGGCTTCCTGTTCGTTCTAGCGTCGGGAGGTCGGATTGCCTCATGCATGATTGAGGCACAACTCGCGGCGCGGGTGGATCCGGCGCGAAGACGGGATTCGGCGGCGGGCTTTTTACGGCGCCAGCAGCTTGCGGTCCCTCATCCAATCGAGCAACCGGTCCGGCCAATTGGCGACCGGGCGCTTGGACCGCAGGCCGAAGCCGTGGCCGCCGCTGCCGTAGATGTGCATTTCCGCGGGCACCTGCTGCCTCTCCAAATCCAGGTAAAGGTTGACGGTGGCCACCACGTGCGAGCGGTCGTCATCGGCGCAAACCAGGAAGGTCGGCGGCGCGTCCTTGGGCACGGTGATGGTACCCGGCCGGTAGCCGGGGTAGACGAGCACCGCGAAATCGGGGCGCGAACTGAGGCGGTCGATCGGGTCGGCCGCGTTCGGGTTGCCCGCGTCGAAGCGGGTTTCCATCAGCGCCGCCACTTCCCCGCCCGCGGAGAAACCCATGATGCCGATCCGCGCCGGGTCCACGTGCCATTCGGCGGCGCGGCTGCGCACCGTGCGCATGGCGCGGGCCGCATCCGGCAAGGCGTCGCCTTCCACCGTGTAGTGGGAGCCGGGCGCTCGCGCGAGCCGGTATTTCAGCACGAACGCGGCGATGCCGTTGCGGTTCAGGAAATCGGCGATCTCCCAGCCTTCCTTGTCCATCACCAGTTGCGAATGCCCGCCGCCCGGCGCCACTATTATCGCCATCCCGCTGGTGTTGTCTTTGGGCGGCAGAAACACGTAAATCGACGGGTAGTGGACAACCGTAAAGTTGCTGGGCAGCCTGGCGTCGCCTTTGAACACTTCCGGCGCCGTCTCGCCTTCCGAACCCGGCGCGCCGTTGGGCCACAGCCGGATCTCCTCTCCGCGTTCGGCGGCCAGCGCGGTGGCCGCGACGAACAGGGCCAACATCCAGTGCGTTCGCATCTTCCCTCCCGGATCTCTACTCACGCTACCACGCGCCGCCGGGACGGGCCGCCGCGGGAGGTGCCGATCCAAAACAACAATCCAGTCTTTTGTTTTGGCTGGATCGGGGTGATTTCGCACCCAGCGGCGGTGGTCTCCTCTCCGCGGCCAGATTAATATTCTTTCACGCGGAACGCGCTTTTTCTGCGGCGTCGTGCATCCATGTGATAGATTTTAGAGAGGAGACGCATTGATTTTCGAAGCTCCCGCTGCCTTCCTTCTTCAAACAGATATCGAGCAGATGGTTCAGGAAGCCGGCCCCGCTGGATGGGTTGTCCTGGTCATCCTCATCCTCTTTTCGATTTTTTCCTGGACGGTGATTTTCGCCAAGCTGAGCGCGCTCGGCGGCGCGCGCAAGACGAATTGGCGCTTCCTGCGGGCGTTCCGCAAGGCTCCCGCGCTGGACGCGGTGATGGTGGCCAGCGAGCAGTACCGGCCGGCGCCGCTGGTTTCAGTGTTCGATTTCGGCTACGAGGAAGTGGAGCGGCAGGTGAAAGCGCATGGCCGGCTGAGCAACCGCACCGCGCTCGAACGGGCGCTCCAATTGGGCGTGAGCGAGGAAGTGGCCAAGCTGGAACGCAACATGCATTGGCTGGCGATCACGGCTTCGGTTTCGCCGTTCATCGGCCTGCTAGGCACCGTGCTCGGGATCATTCGCACCTTCAACGCCCTGGGCCACCAAGGCGCCACCAGCCTGGCGGCGGTGGGTCCCGGCATCTCCGAAGCGCTGATCGCCACCGCGCTCGGCCTGTTTGCCGCCATCCCAGCGGCACTGTTCTATAACCTGTTCGGCAACCGCATCCGCGAGATGGGCGCGCGCCTGGACGATTTCGCACTCGAGTTTCTGAACCTGGCGGAGCGCAGCTTCGGAGAGTAGCCATGGCTTTTTCCGGCAACGGCGGCAACGGTCACGCTTCGCGGCGGCGAGGCGGCACCGCCCTGGCGGAGATCAACATCACGCCCTTTGTCGACGTGCTGCTGGTGCTGCTGATCATCTTCATGCTCACCGCGCATGTGATGCAGTTCGGTTTGGAAGTCGACGTGCCCCACACCAGGTATGTGAAGGACACGGCGCAGGAATTGCCGGTGGTGAGCATCACCAAGGATGGCACCTCCTACCTGAACGGCAAGCCGACCAATATCTACGATCTGGCCGCGGCCATTCACCAACGCTTCGGCAATGCCAAGGGCGTCTATGTGAGCGCCGACCGGGAAGCCATCTGGGACGTGATAGCCCAGGTGACGGCGGAACTGGGCGCGGGCGGCTTCCAGGTCAACATGGTGACGCAACCGGAGGACACCTCCAATTCTGGCAAAAAGTGATGGCGCAGCACGTCGACATCCTCGACCAACCGGATCGCCTGACCCCCTGGTTCCTCGGCTCGCTCGGGTTTCATGTTGGGCTGGTCGTGGCGCTGCTGTCCTACGGCGTTTTGTTCCGTCAGCGGGTCGAGCAGTGGGGCAGCCCGACGGGAGGACGCGTTGGGGCCGTGGCGGTGAACCCGGTAGCGCGCATTCCTTTGCCGGCACGCGAGGCCGCCGAGAATCCCGTAGCCAACCAGACCGAATCGCAGGTCCCCACGCCGCCCAAGCCCAAACCGCAGCCGAGGGCGCGCGTTGAGGAACCGGAGCCGGACGCCATCCCGCTGAAGGGCCGCAACCTGCAAAAGCACCTTGCCGAAAGCGCCGCGCCGAACAAGTTTCGCGAACAGCAGCGGGACCGGCCCAACCAGATTTATAGCGAAGCCGGCCAGCGGTTGAGCTCGCCCATGTATGGCCTGCAGGGCGGGGGCGGCGTTGGGGTGGGAGACAATTCGCCGTTTGGGATGCAGTTCGGCTGGTATGCCAAGTTGATTGTGGACCAGGTGGGCCGCGCCTGGCGCACCAGCGATCTGCGGAACGTCACCCAGACGGCGGCGGTAACCTTCGTCCTGAACCGCGACGGGTCGGTGAGCCACGTCCGTATCACCGAGCCCAGCGGCAATGCGACGCTCGATTTTTCGGCGCAGCGTGCGATTTGGGACGCCTCGCCTTTTCCGGCATTGCCGCCGCAGTACCCGCGAAGCGATGCGGAAGTGGAACTGCGGTTCAGCTTAAAGTGAGGAAAGCGATGAACAGGCTGGTTTGGATCGCGGCGGCTGCGGCCGCGGCATTGATGATGGCGGACGCCCAGCAGGGGCCGGTCTTCACCGGGAACGTCAACAAAGCCGCCCAGCTCCCGGTGATTGCGGTCCCGGATTTTCGCGGCACAGGCGCGGCGGAAGGTTACATGGGGGTGTTCAACCAGACTCTGTGGAGCGACCTGCAGGGCTCCGGCGTGCTCAAATTGGCGCCGAAGACTCTGTATCCCAAGGGTATTCCGCAGCAGCCGTCGGATTTTCGCCAGCCCTCGCCTGTCACCGTTGCGCCCCGCTCGCGGCACGGCGAAATGGTTGCCGCTCCCAATGGCGGCGGGTTCTGGATGAGCGACTGGTCCAGTCCCCCGGCCAGCGCCAATTACCTGGCCTTCGGTTACACCGCAGAGGAGAACGGCGTGCTGGTGTTGTTCGGCAATCTCTTCGATTTGACCCGCGGTACGCCCGCCAACGCGCAGATGATCGGCAAACGCTATCTGGCCTCAACCGACGACGAGAAGGGTGCGCGGCAGATTGCGCACGAGTTCGCCGCCGATATCATCGGGATGTTCGGCGGCAAGAGTCTGGTGGGCACCCATATCTATTACGTCCATCAGACCAGCTTCCGCAGCCCCAAGGAAATCTGGGTGATGGATCCGGACGGCCAGAACCAGCATGCCATCACCCATTTCAACAACCTGTCCATTGAGCCTTCGGTTTCGCCGGACGGCTCCAAGATCGCATTCACTAGCTACGCCAGGGGGACACCTGCTATATTTGTGTTTTCAGTGAATCCGGTTCGGGATTTGCGGTTTTATAATCAGGTTGCCTCGATGAACGGGCAGCCGTCGTTCACCCCCGACGGAAGGCAGATTGTCTACTCCTCCTCGGCCGGGCGCTGCTGCCGGATCTTCATTGCGGTTTTGGATGGCAGAGGCTTTCGGCCGATCACGTCGGGCGGCTCTATCGATACCGAGCCCAAGGTGAACCCAAAGACGGGCAGCACGATCGTGTTTTCCTCCGGCCGCTCCGGTCCGGAGCAGATTTACATGATGGATATGGACGGCGCTGATATCGAGCGGCTGACCGACGGCACGGGCGAGGCGTCGAACCCGTGCTGGCATCCGAGCGGCCAACTCATCGCTTACGCCTGGACCCGCGGGTACGCCCAGGGCAAGTTCAATATCTTCACCATGGATGTGGCCTCGCGCCAGTACGTGCAGTTGACGCACGATGAGGGCCGCAACGAAAACCCCAGTTGGGCGCCGGACGGTGCGCACCTGGCCTTTATGTCGAACCGCACCGGGCGCTCGCAAATTTGGAGCATGCTGGCGGATGGTACCGCCCAGCAGCAGCTAACCCGCGATGGGCTTAATTACAGTCCCGCGTGGGGAAAGTAGATGAAATCAGGAGGCAAGTTGATGTTCACCAAACGACAGATCACTCTCATCTCTCTGGCGGTTTGCCTGGCGGCCTTTGCGGCCGGTTGCAAGAAGAAGGCTCCGGCGCCGCCGCCACCACCGCCGCCACCCGCGCCTGTGGCTCCCAAGCCGCCCGCCGCTCCGGTGGTGACGAAGTTCGATGCGGAACCGAGTTCCATCATCCGCGGCGAGTCGTCCGTGCTCAGTTGGGAGGTCACCGGCGAGACCACCACCGTCTCGATCAATGAGGGCATCGGCACGATGCAGAGCACTGGCAGCCAACGCGTGTCGCCGAGCGATTCCACCACCTACACACTGACCGCCACCGGGCCGGGCGGCACCAGCACGGCCAGCACCACCGTAAATGTGTCGGCTCCGCCGCCTCCGCCGCCGCCGCCGCCTCCGCCGCCTCCGCCGGCGAAGACGCTGTCGGATTGGATCTCGGGACTGCAGGATGCCTACTTCGACTACGACAAGAGCGACATCCGCGCCGATGCGCAGACCGCGCTGACGCAGGATGCAGCCACGTTGAAGACCATCTTCGCGGACTTCCCCGATGCCACTGTGACCATCGAAGGGAATTGCGACGAACGTGGCTCAGCCGAGTATAACCTCGGGCTGGGCGACCGGCGCGCCACCTCCGCCAAGGACTTCCTGGTGCAACTGGGAGTGCCCGCAGAGAAGCTGAAGACTATCAGCTACGGCAAGGAAAAACCGGTGTGCACTGAGCAGACCGAGGACTGCTGGCAGAAGAACCGGCACGATCACTTCTCGACCGGCCAGTAGGCTCCGCCGTGGTACGGCAACACCGGAAGGGGGCTGGCGTGCACGCCCCCTTCCCTTCTCCTAAGAGGAGTTTTATGTTTCGACGTCTCTGTGTTTTGATATTGGCGGCCGCGCCGGTAGTGACGTATGCCGCGGCCAGCAAGGAAATGCAGGAGTTGCAACGCGATGTCGCGCTGTTGCAGGAGCAGGTCCGGCAGCTCCAGCAGTCGCAGGACAAGCAACTCGCCGCCATCACGGTGCTGGTGCAGCAGGCGGTCGATGCCGCCAATCGCGCCAACACCGCGGTTGCCGTCATCCAGAGCAGCTTCCAGCAGAATATTTCCCAGCAGGAAAGCAAAGTGGTGGCGCCGGTGGTCGGGCTTTCCACCCGCATGGATACCATGTCGAATAATTTCATCACCCTGCAGCAGTCCGTCGCCGACCTCACCAGCCTGGTGGAAAAACTGCAAGCGCAAATGACCGACCTGAATAACGCGGTCAAGGTGATGCAGGCTCCGGCGCCCACGCCGCCGCCCACTGCCGGCGGCCCGCAGGCTGCCGCCGGGAATCCCTGTCCCAGCTCCGCCACGGACCTGTACGCCAACGCCCGGCGCGACCTGGAGGGCGGCAAGCTCGACGTCTCCTTGCAGGAATTCGGCGATTACCTGCGCTGTTTCGGCTCGACCGATCTCGCCCCGAACGCGCAGTACTTCATCGGCACCATTCATTATGCGGAAGGCGACTATCCCACGGCGTCCCAGGACTTCGACAACGTGTTGGAGAAGTACTCGGATAACAACAAGACTCCGGCTGCCCTGTTTTACAAAGGCGAGACCCTGGTGAAAATGGACCGCCGGACCGACGCGCAGAAGGAATACAAGGAGCTGATCCAGCGTTTTCCCAAGGACAACCTCGCCGCCCGGGCCTGCTCCAGGCTGACGGACCTGGGTTACCGCTGCCCGGCGCCGGCCCCCAGGAAGCACACCACCGCTCCGAAGCATTAAGCGCGGTTCCCGGCCGAGCCGCGCAAGCCACGAAGCGGGCCCGGACCCTGCGGCGCATTCTGTGGATATTCCCGGAACTTCGCCGCGAGCTGCCGCGTATCTGAACCCAGATACGGCTAGACTGTATTTATACGGAAGGACTGACTGGATGATACTCACGAAGAAGCGATTGTTGTTTGCCGCCGGTCTGCTCGGCGTGACATGCATGGTGGCCACGGCGCAGCAACCAAAGCCTGAAGAAAAACCGGCCGCCGGCCGTACCTTGAAGGCCAAGATCAGTTACAGCGGGGCCGGAGCGGTGGACGAGAAGCACAAGATTTTTCTATTTGTGTTCGACAGCCCGGATTTCATGCAAGGCGGATCCATGCCGATTGGTTCCGGTTCGACATCCGCAAAGGACGGAACGGTGACGGTTTCGGATCTCTCTGTTTCGCCGATTTACGTGGCTGTTGCCTACGACCCAAAGGGCGAGTATGACGGGCAATCCGGACCGCCGCCTTCCGGCTCCTCGATGGGCCTGTACGCCAAGACTCCTGGAACGCCCGAGCCGGTGAAGATCGAACCCGGGCAGACGGGGGAAATCACGGTGGCGTTTGACGATTCCGCCAAAATGCCGTAGCCGGCGCCGCTGATCGGACAGGCCGCGGCGAGCCTCCGGGCGCGCCTTGAGGGTGACTCTGCACAGCGGGTGACGGCTCAATGATACTGGCGCTACTGGGAGCGGCAACGCTGGCCGTGTGGGTTTACCTGCTCGCCTTTCGCGGCGGCTTCTGGCGCATGGAGTCCGCGCCGGCGATGGGCGCACCGGCGGCGCCGCTGCCCTCCGTGGTGGCGGTGATTCCGGCACGCAACGAAGGCGAATTGGTGGGCCAGGCGATTCGGTCGCTTGCCCAGCAGGATTATAGCGGCGAGTTTCACATCGTTCTGGTGGACGACGGAAGCTCCGACGGCACCGCCGGCGCGGCGCGGCAGGCGGCGGGAGCCGAATTGCTGACGGTGGTTCGCGCAGCGCCGCTACCCGAGGGATGGACCGGCAAGCTCTGGGCCGTGAGCCAGGGCGTTGCCGAAGCCGAGCGGCGCACGCCGCAATTCCTGCTGCTGACCGACGCCGACATCGCCCATCCGCCCTCCAACCTGTCCAACTTGGTGGCGCGCGCCGAACGCGATGGCTACGACCTGGTGTCGTACATGGCGCGGCTGAGTTGTCGCACCACAGCCGAGCGGGTACTGATGCCGGCCTTCGTCTTTTTCTTTTTTCTGCTTTATCCGCCAGCCTGGATTCGCGATCCGCGGCGGGCCACGGCGGGGGCGGCGGGCGGATGCATGCTGGTGCGGCGCGAGGCGCTGGCCCGCGTTGGCGGCATCGGCGCCATCCGCGGAGCCTGGATCGATGACTGCGCCCTGGCACGCACCATCAAACGGGGCGGCGGAAAGGTCTGGCTGGGAATCGGCGAGCAAACGCTCAGCCTCCGCGGCTATGCGGATTTTCGCCAAGCTGGCGGGATGATTTCGCGCAGCGCCTTCACCCAGCTTCGCCATTCGGCGTGGCTGCTGGCGGCGACCGTGGCCGGGCTGCTGATCACCTACGCGGCGCCGCCCGCGCTGGCTCTTGCGGCCAGCGGCAACGCGCGCTGGCTGGGAGCGGCGGCGTGGCTCATCATGACGTTTTGCTACTGGCCGGCCGTGCGTCTTTACGGGCGTCCCGTGTACGAGGCGCTGTGCCTTCCCTTGGTGGCGCTATTCTATCTGGCTGCCACCATCCACTCGGCCTGGAAATGGTGGCGCGGCGAAGGCGGACGGTGGAAGGGACGCTCCCAGCCCGTCACTCATTCTCGGGGCGCGGGAGACTGATGCCGAACACGCTGACGAACCGCTGGCAGCAACGGTAGCAGCGATAGGTCTTCAACTCCGCAACCGCCAGCAGTTTCTCCAGAATCGTGAGCCGCTGTGCCGGGAAGACGTCCGACGATCCACAGGACGGGCAGCCGAAATCGCGGACGCCGGATTCTTCGGGCTTGGCCGGGGCGGAGGCGGCCGGTTGTTCCACCGGGCGGTCTTCCGCAACCGGCCTGGCCACTTCGTCTGCGCCGAAGCTGCTGGTCATGATGTGAAGCAGCCGCAGCTCGGTGGACACGTGCCGCAAATCGGCTTCGCCGGGCGCGCACCGGCAACGCTCGGCCAGGCGCAGAGCTGCGGATCTGACCGTTGCCGGCGAGATTCCCAGATCGTCATCGGCGCTGGCTGGCGGCGAGCAGCTTCCGGGATCGGGGCAGGTCAGCATCTCCTGGAGCAGCGATCCAAAATCGCGCAGGTCCGACGATAGAGTGGCGGCGCCAGCCGTGCGGTTCGGCCGCGGCAGCGCCGGGCCGTGCGGGCCGACCGTGATCGAGGCCGAAGCCAGGGCGCCATAGGGGCGCCCACTGCGGTGAAATGCCGCTGCGCCGGATGCGATCTCCTTGGCATAAGCCACAGCCACCGGTAGAGGCAGCGGACCCGCCGCCAGCAAATCCGCCAGCGATCGCGTTCCGGCCGGCGGCGCGGCGCCAGACTGCGCTCGCGCCACTAAACCGGTTTCGCTCGCCGGCACGTCAGTTCACGCCTACCGTACCGTTTGCGGTCCGCTCGCTTACCCTAGACTGGAGCGATTCGAGCGCCTCCACCACACGCTCCACCAGATTGTCGGTCTGGGCGCCTGCAGCGCGGGAACATTCAATCGCCGCGGTAAGCTCCTTCAGTTGGTTTTCCATCCGCCGACTATCCATATCCGCCCGATTCCGCCATACCGACGCCTGCTCGCCAAGGGCGGCGGCATTCTGTTCCAGACGGCCGAGCCGGTCCGCGATGGCGCCCAGGCTTTCCTCGATTTGCGCGAAGCGCGTGGCAAGCAACTCGAGATCTGGACCGGGGCGTGATGCGATTTGGTTGCTCAAGAATTAAACCTCCTGCCCGGCGCGGGGCCGGCGACAAATTTTAGCGCGATATAAACCGCGATCCCGTGCTGCGGAATCGCCGGCGGCAATTCTACACCCCAATCCACAAGCGGGCCTATGAGAGACAATGTATCGGGGCGTTCATCCGTGCGCTATCAATAATCGTAGAGGCGCGCGGGCCCGCCCAACAAGCTGCGCTAGGATAACAACGGTCCAGCGCCGTACTCCCATTACTCCTAAAGGAGTTGAAGCGCGCACGCTAACCGAGAGGATGGTGCTGGATAATGGGCGCAAGGGCGTGTACAATAAGCGTTTCGGGCCGTGGCGCAGCCTGGCTAGCGCGCTTGCTTGGGGTGCAAGAGGTCCCGAGTTCAAATCTCGGCGGCCCGACCATGTTTTCAATAGCTTACGGAAATTTGACCCCAGTTTCATCCCGCATTATCCCGCAATATCCCGCACAAGTTTGAGGGAAGCTACACTCGGGCCCTTCTTCTCCTGCTTTGCGAAGAGCCGTTCCTGCACACGTTCGACCGCCTGCTCGCGACGCGTCAAGGCAACCACCGTGTAGAGGTTGGTCATGGTAGAACGCGTATGACCCGCCTGCTCCATCACCTCGAACCGGCGTCGCGCCCTCCTCCTGAATCAGGGTGATGTTGTGCCTGCGGAAGGACTTTCGCGAGCTGCGGTCGCTAGCGCGGGCTTCTTGTCCATACCGTGCACATTTCCGGATCTTCGTGATGATCGCCGTCTCCAGGGCGCCGTTCGACACGCGGTGGAGCGGCAGTTGCACGCTCTGGAGACTCAGAAAGAACAAGGTGCTTTCGTTCACGGGCTGATTGAAATGGGCCAGCAACTGCTGCGCCGGGTTCGATGGTTCCCGCGTGCGTCCCGCCTTCATCAATGCTCGGCGCCTGGCTTCACCGGGAGTGAACGGGGAAGGGTGATCCATCAAGCTGAGCTGACGGTGGGTTCCCGGTTGCTCCACCTCTGGCTGACCGCTCTTCCAATGGCCACTGCCGTCGAGCGAATTGCTGTACCGGTGGCTGACGCGCTTCGCCGAATGTTGGTCGTTGCTACGGGATGAAGGCGTCCGACACCTGCCGGCTGGAAGCGCCGGCTAACTATCACGTGCCGCCGTTCAAGAAGCGTGAGAGATGGCATCCATATTCCGCGTCGCAGCAGTCCGCTCTGTTCACGCCGGTACTGTGGTTACTGGCGCGAGTGCGAACGGGAATACGGCGGACGAGTATCGGAATGAATTCTGGCCAGCTCAGCTCTTGACGAAATCACGATCTCGTTGTACGGTGGTCATAGATGCGGTATCTCTTCAGTCGCGGTCTCCTATCGCACCGACTTTCAGTCGGACAGTCTTGGTGTCTCTTACTAAGTCTGTAATTTTCTTGTAAACCAAATATGAATTTGTACCTGGAAGGTCGGGCAATTGGCATCCCACTGGTCTGCTAAGCCAGGGTCCCTCGGGACATAGGCGTTCGAGTCGCCTGCCTTCCGCCAGATCTTTGACAATTCGTGTTTGGGCAGTTGGCTGAGAGGCTGAAAGCGCCGGGCTGTAGAATCATCGGGGCGCCCTCTGGGCCCGGTGCCATGCGCCGCAACAGCAAGTGGTGAGCGGCCGAGCTGCAAACTCGGTGTGCGCGGTTCAAATCCGCGGCGGCGCTCCAAGTTCTTCGCACGGAGGAGTGGACGAGTTGCTAAAGTCACCAGTCCCGAAAACTGGCGTGAGTCCCGGGGTGCCCTCTGGGCCGGACCACCGCGGCTTGAATTCCCTCCTCCTCCGCCAACCGAGTCTGACCTACAAGCGGTAGCTGATGTGAAGTTCATTAAAAGGTTTTAAGATGGCTTGAAATATTCCGACAAATGTCTTAGGATGTAACTGCGTGATATACGTTATCCAATTCGGGACCGAAGCGAAAGGTACGCGGCGCATGAATCACGTCGCGTGTGAGGTGACCTGACCGTCTTGGAATAACATTCCGATTTCAAGAAGCGGGCGGCCACCAAAAATGGCCGCCCGCTTTTTTTGTTTGATCGAGTAATGTGAGGCATTGTCTAACTTGCTTCCGGCTGGAAGCGATGCGTTGAAGGTGTGTCTCAGCGCAGGTCTTTGACAACTGAATATGCATTGAAAAGTATGACGTGAGCGGGCGTGGTATATAGGGTGTGCCCTGGGCCTCTCACCCAGAGAAGAGATTTCGTATCTTGAGCCCGCTCCAGAGATTTTGCGGGCGTGGCCTATTGGTTGGGCATCGGATCGCCAGTCCGGTCAACGGAGTTCGATTCTCCGCACCCGCTCCATGCCGGAGTAGCTCAAGCGGAAGAGCACCGCGCCCGTACCGCGGAGGTCGGGGTTTCGATTACCCCCTCCGGCTCCAGCCAATGTAGCTCAATGGGAGAGCAGTTGCACGGTAGGCAACCGATGAGCGCTCGATTCGCTCCATTGGCTCCAGAGTTATGTGCCCTGTAAGCATAGATGGCGATGCGCCGGTCCTGTACATCGGAGAAGTCCGTTCGATTCGGACACAGGGCTCCATCCCAGCCTGGTTCAATGGGAGAACGCGCGCCCGATGAGCGCGAGACGGTTGTTCGATTCAACCGGCTGGGACCAACACGTTTGTTGCGGGTAGAGGAAGTCCACAGCACGGTCTCATAAGCCGAGCCGAGACGGAGCGTTACCGTCACCCGCTACCACGGGGATGTCGTTCAACGGGAGGACCGATGGCCTGCAACCATCAAATGAGAGGTCGATTCTCTCCATCTCCACCAGGTTCGCCGGAATAGCTGAGACGGTGTAGCGGCTGGCTGAAGACCAGCAGACGCGGATTCGAGCGCCGCTTCCGGCACCAGATGTGACCGTAGCCGAGTGGTTCAGGCGGCTGGCTGTGAACCAGTCTACGAGAGTTCGATTCTCTCCGGTCACCCCAACATTGGGAGATAGCTCAACCGGCAGAGCGGCGGCCTTTGGAACCGCAGGTTGTGGGATCGTGACCCACTCTCCCAGCCACAGGGGCGTAGCCAAGCGCTTAAGGCAGCAGGTTCTGACCCTGCCATTCGGTGGTTGAAATCCATCCGCCCCTGCCAAGTTTACGCCCGTGTAGCTCAGTTGGATCAGAGTGCGACTTTCCGAAAGTCGAGGCCGCAGGTTCGATCCCTGTCACGGTCACCACGGAGCGTAGACCGACTGGCGAGGTGCCCGGCCTTCTACCGGGTTTAGGCGGGTTCGATTCCCGTACGCTCCGCCATAAGTTCCGTCCCTGTCTTCTAAGTGGCTAGGAAACCGGGTTCCCACTCCAGCAATGCGGGATCGTACCCCGCCAGGGACGCCATGGGGGCATCGTCTAGATGGACAGGATCGATGATTTTCATTCATCGGACGCGAGTTCGAGTCTCGCTGCCCCTACCAAGTTATTGCCTCCGTAGCTCAACTGGATCAGAGCTTTCGGTTCTTACCCGAAAGGTTGCAGGTTCGAGTCCTACCGGGGGCACCAGGTTATTCTCGGGTAGCAAAATTGGCAATGCGCCTGACTGTTAATCAGGAAATGTGCAGGTTCGAGTCCTGCCCCGAGAGCCAATGTCAGCCCGCGAAAGTTACGGTGACTGGGGAGTCTTATAAACTCCGAAGCTCCAGATCAGAGCGCAGCCTGGGTTCGACTCCCAGCGCGGGCACCACGCCGGGTAGCTGGGCTAGTGGCCCAGGTCGGTCCTACAAACCGAAACAGACAGGTGCGATCCCTGTACCCGGTACCAAGTTTTGCGCCGGTACCACTGAGAGAACGTGGACTCGCCTTTTAAGCGAGACGCAGCCATGGCGGGAATGGCCCGGCGCACCAGAGGTCTTTATGTCTCTCAACCGTTTAGTGCTCTGCATCAACGCGAGCTATGAGCCGGTGAACATTATCACCGCGCGCCGAGCCATCATCATGGTTTGCAAGGGCGTGGCGCTCGTGGAAGAAGTGTCTCAGTATTTAGTGCGAACCAGCCGGATCAGCATCCCGGTGCCGAACGTGATCCGGCTGGTGCGGTACCGGCGTGTGCCCCGGCAGAACCGATCGGTTTCCCGGAAGGGGATTCTGCTTCGGGATGGCTTCACGTGCCAGTACTGCCGGAGCAAACTGCCGGCCGGGGATCTTACCCTGGACCACGTCGTGCTCCGGTCGCGCGGGGGAATGAGCACCTGGGAGAATCTGGTCGCATGTTGCTTCGGGTGTAACAACCGCAAATCGAACCGAACCCCGCTGGAGGCGGGTATGACATTGATTAAGCAACCGCGGCAGATCTCCATCCACGCGAAGCACAAACTCCTCCGCGGAGATGAGAGAGCGTGGGACAGGTATCTGTTCGCATAGGCAAGGGGGTGTGGCGCAAAAGGACAGCGCGGCTGTTTCCTAAACAGCAGGCAGGGAGTTCGAATCTCCCCATCCCCGCCAATTGCCCGCCGCATATGGGGCGCTGCTGCTTGCCTGTACCGTGGGGCTGGCAACCTTCCTTTACGTGGCGCTCCTGCACAACAATCCGGCAGTGCCGCTAGCACTCACCTTGCTCGCCGCCACCCTCGCCTGGCTGACACGCCCCAGACGGACGAAGCCAGCGTAGTTTCGAAGACGGTCCAGTCAGCCGATTGCTGCAAGCGTCTTGATCGTCGATCTGGAAGTATTCCACATGAGCGAAACGTCGCCGACTCGGACTTCTGCCGTGCAGAGGTCCGGAAACGGCGATGTGGGAGCGGCGCAGGTCGGTTGGTCCCCCCCCTACGTCGGCATAGCGTCGCCGAATATCCGGATGCGCCGTCAAACCACCACGAGCAGCGACCAAGACTATCAGGGCAGCCGTGGTGGAGAGTCCAGCTTTCAATTCACGCCAGCGCGAGCCTGTACAACGCTACAAGCTTGCTCCAGGCGCGTTCGGCATCCGGCCGGCTATAAATCGGAGCGCCGTTCTGGAGCGGCATATCCGGCACGCACCAACCATGCATCGTTCCAGGATATACTTCGATCTCCGCGGGGACCTTTGCCGCGGCGAACGCTTCCCTCAGCTTGTCTTTCGCATCCGGTTGACGCGCGTCATCATTCGACGCGATACCGAAGTACATCCGAGCCTTGATCTTCGGAGCCAGCAGATGCGGGCTGTCGGGCTTGTCAGTCACACGGCCACCGCCATGGAACGAGGCGCCCGCGCCGACGCGATCCGGCAGCGTCGCGGCGGTCTTCATGACGAGCGCTCCGCCCATGCAGTAACCCTGGGTGCCGATTTTCTTTGCCTGATTTACTTGCCCCTGCGCGTCGAGGAATGCAATGTAAGCGCCGGCATCCTTCTCAGCGTTGCCAGGCGCGTTCACCGACGCCATCAACGGCCGGAGCTTTGCCATGTCGTCCGGATTCTGGAAGTTGAAGTGCGAGGCATCGGCAAAAGGAGCTTTCGACACGCGATAAAAGGGGTTGGGCAGCAAGACGGAATATCCCTCAGCGGCAATACGCCTGGCGATCCCGCGCATGGCGGGCCTTAAACCGAATGCGTCGGGCCAGATCAGCACGCCCGGATGGGAGCCGGACTTCGGGTGAATGAAGGCGGCGTCGCAGGCTCCGTCGGGAGTCTTAATCTCGACGTCAGCTTCGACGACATCAAGGCCTGCCGCCGCGGCCGACCCTGACGAGGCGGCAAGGCCCCCGGCCACTGTGAGAGCTACAAAGTCGCGCCGCGCGATATCACCGCTCTGCGGATTGTTCTTATGTCGATTTCTCTGGTTTTCCGTCATGACTGCACCCCTTTTTGTAGAGTGTATCGCGTTGGTGTTCGTTCCATGCGTTGTCAGCCGCCAGGGGGCAATTCGGCCCTCACCGAAATTCCGCAGCTCGGCAAATGATGGCACCGATGGCTCGCTCGCGATCCCGTCCTGGTACGAGAATGGGACGATGGCGGATCACAGCGCACTATGACCACTCTTTTCGATAGCGAGTCGTTGCCGCCCGCCCGTGAGCGGCTAGAAGAGGGCGCCATTCTCTTGCGCGGCTTCGCCACTTCGGAGGCGCCCACGCTGCTCGAAGTAGTGGCGCGGATCGCGCAGGTAGCGCCCTTCCGTAACCTGGTCACGCCCGGCGGCTATACCATGTCTGCGGCGATGACCAACTGCGGCCGCGTCGGTTGGGTATCCGACCGCACCGGCTATCGCTACGACCCCGCGGACCCCGACACGGGAGCGCCCTGGCCCGCGATGCCCGGGGAGTTCCTGGACCTCGCCGTGCGCGCCGCCGCCGAGGCCGGCTTTGCCCACTATGATCCTGACGCCTGCCTGATCAACCGCTACGTCGCAGGCGCTAAACTCGGCCTCCATCAAGACCGTGACGAAAAGGACGCCTGGGCCCCCATCGTCTCCGTCTCGCTCGGCCTGCCTGCCGTGTTTCTTTGGGGCGGCAAGCGCCGCTCCGATCCGGTGCGCCGCCTGCGCCTCGAAAACGGCGACGTCGCGGCGTGGGGCGGTCCCGCACGTTTCATCCATCACGGGGTCGCTCCACTCAAGGACGGGCAGCATCCGCTGACAGGCAACACCCGCATCAATCTTACGTTCCGAAAGGTGTTTTGAGGATTCCGGCGAAGCTGAACGCTCGTTCCGGAGGGAAGCCGAACGGCATTCCAGAATGATCCCGAACACCATCGGAGCGTAGTGACGCTGGCTTCTCGGTTGTGCTGCAAAGTGTTCGGCTTCGTCAAGTGAAATTTGTCCGGAGCGCAGCGCCCTGAATCCCACCTGCCAAAAACGCATCGGACGGCGCTCTCCCGTACGCCGGCTGAAACCGCTGCCTGGGCCCGTGCCTTTATATACCTTGACAAGTATATGCTCGGTGGAGTATATCAAGAGAGTGGAATCCGTCTTCGAAGTCATTGCGGAGCCAAACCGCCGCGCCATATTGAGCCTGCTGGTCTCGTCACAACAGTCGGTTGGAGAGATCGAGCGTCAGCTTCGTATGCCGCAGCCGACCGTCTCAAAGCACCTGCGAGTGCTGCGCGAGGCCGGTTTCGTGGAATCCACGGTGGACGCGCAGCGCCGTCTCTACCGGCTGAAACCGGAACCACTTCAGGAGGTCGAGGCCTGGCTGGCTCCGTTCCGCCGGTTCTGGTCCGCTCATGTAGATGCTCTCGAACGCCACCTCGACCGCATGGATCAATCCACACCAACGAAAAGGAAGACAAGGAGTAGACGACGCGGCCCAAACCGCGAACGTGACAAAGGAGAAACAAAATGAAAATCAAAGTGACCAGCCTATACGTGGACGACCAGGACAAGGCCCTGCGCTTCTATACGGAGGTACTGGGCTTTGCCAAGAAGGCCGATTTCAGTCAGGGCCCATTTCGCTGGCTGACCGTGGGCTCGCCCGAGGAGCCGGACGGCACGCAACTGCAGTTGGCGCTGAACGACAACCCCGCTGCCAAAGCGTATCAGCAGGCGATCTTTCAACAGGGCCAGCCCGCGGCCATGTTCTACACCGACGACGTCAAGGGCGACTACGAGCGGATCAAGGCCCGCGGCGCCCAATTCACCATGCCACCCACCGACGTGACCGCCTCGACCATTGCGATGCTGAACGACACCTGCGGCAACCTCATTCAGCTCACCCAACTGGCACGCTATTAAATGCGGCTGTTCCGCACCATGGCGCAGCTCCGCCGGTTCTGGTCCGCTTACGTGGATGCTCTCGAACGCCACCTCAACCGCATGCATCAATCCACGCCAACGAAAAGGAAGCCAAGGAGAAAATAGATGATCGATCGCGAACCGTACACACCGGGTCCGGCCAGCGGAGCGCAGGTGCGCAAGGACGGAGAGAAGTGGACGCTCATTCTCGTCAGAGAACTGCGCCACTCGCCGGAAAAAGTCTGGCAGGCGCTGACCGACCCGGCGCACCTGCGCGAGTGGGCTCCCTTCGTAGCCGATGGGAGTCTGGGTACGGTCGGAAGCAAGGTGAATCTCACCTGGGTGGGAAACCCTAAGCCGATCGAAACCACAGTGACGCGAGCCGACGCTCCCAGTGTTCCGGTTCAGCGTGAAATGGAGCGGGAGCGCTCTCCGCTAGTAAGTATTCCGCCCCTTCGGGGCGGGGATTTTCAAGGCATAGGGGTCTACCGATCCGATGTGTTTTTGGGAAGAGCGC
>Ga0187852_1001826_pt1 | contig 18908 bp, 14 predicted proteins | sample June2016WEW_6_40_FD_134511 | JGI IMG/M metagenome (GOLD analysis project Ga0187852, IMG submission 134511) | Peatland microbial communities from SPRUCE experiment site at the Marcell Experimental Forest, Minnesota, USA - June2016WEW_6_40 | ecosystem: Environmental > Terrestrial > Soil > Wetlands...
CATACGCCGCGGTATACTCGGCCACAGCTTCCCGGAGCTGAGGCAAGCCGGCAGAAGGCCCGTAATGCGTCCAACCGTCGCGCAGAGCGCGGGCGGCGGCCTCCACGATATTGGCAGGAGTAGAGAAATCAGGCTCTCCAATCTCCAAATGAATGATCTCTTTGCCCTGTGCTTCCAGTGCGCGGGCGCGTACCAGGACTTCGAAAGCAGTCTCGGTGCCCAGCCGGGACATACGCTCGGCCAAGCGAATCGCTTTTTGCGTGGTAGTACCCATAGTGACCTCTTGTCCGCCTCTCAAATTGAGCCCCCCGCGGGCTTTGAGGCATAGCCAGAATAAGCCGAGACCACGTCAAAGTCCAGCGCAGCGCTGCCCCACGGCGTGGTGGCAATGGAAACTGGAAATCGGAAATTAGAAACTAGAAACTGGAAAATAACGCTGCCGGTTGCCAGTTTCCATTTTCCATTTCCCAGTTTCCAACTTCCAGTTTCCATTTCCAGTTTCTATTTTCCAGTTTCGACTTTCGATTTTCCAGTTTCTAATTTCTGATTTCTGCTTTTCCTACGGGTGCAGCAGGATTTTGCCGAAGAACTCTCGGCTTTCCATTTTCCTTTGGGCGGCTGCGGCCTCCCGGAGCGGGAAAGCGGAGTCAATCACGGCCTTGAGATTGCCCCGGGCGATGAATTTGAGGGCCTCCAGCATTTCTGCCTTTCCGCCCATAAAAGAACCCAGGATCGTGCGTTGGCGGCCAAACAGGCCCTGCAGGTTAAGCTTCACTTCTCCGCCGCTGGTCACGCCGCAGGTCACCAACCGGCCATAGGTGGCGAGAGAGTTGAAGCATTCTTCCCAAATGGCAGCGCCCACGTGCTCGACAATCACGTCCGCGCCGCGCTTTCCCGTAAAGCGCCTGACTTCTCCGGAAATCGATTGCTGGCTGTGGTTAATGACTTCGTCGGCGCCGAGGGCCCTCGCCTTCTCGAGCTTCCAATCCGCTCCGACAGTGGCAATCACGCGCGCGCCCACTGACTTCGCGATTTGGATGGCGGCGCTGCCCACGCCGGAGCCGCCCCCAATCACCAGCACATCCTCACCCGGCTTGAGCTGAGCGCGAGTGAACAACATGTGCCAGGCGGTGAGAAAAACCAGCGGCACTGCGGCAGCCTCATCAAAACTCAGGTCACCAGGGATGCGTACAACATTGACCTCCGGTGACTTTACATACTCCGCATAGCCGCCGTCCACGAAAACTCCGAAAAGCGTATAGCTTCGGCAGGCGCTGTCCAGGCCCTTGAAACACATCTCGCACTGCCCGCAACTGATCCCCGGACAAAGCAGGACGCGCTCACCGGCCTTCACACGCTTGACCTGCGAGCCCACTTCCGCCACTTCTCCGGAAATGTCGCTGCCCACAATATGAGGGAGTGGTAGCTGCCAATCGCCGACCCCCTGCCGGAGCCAAAGGTCCAGATGATTCAAAGCGCAAGCCTTCACCTTCACAAGCACTTCGTGGGCCTGGATTTTTGGCTGCGGCGCTTCTTCGTATTTCAGCACATCAATGTCGCCGTGCTCGTGGAATCGGACTGCATGCATGGGTCAACCTCCGCTTACAAAAGTACCATTCTTTAACGCCGCAAAGAAGGTAAGATACGGTAGTGTGATTGGTCTGGAGTGCGGCAGCTTGCTGCCGCTTTGTCCCGCTCGGCAGGGCCAGCTTGCTGGCCGCGCACCCGTGCGCGGTGCTTGGGCAGGTGAGGCCGCGAGCAAGCTCGCCGGATCAAAGCGGCAGCAAGCTGCCGCACTCCAGAGCCCCTGCGGCGCGTCGCGCCTCTGACCACTATGCGTCCCAACACGTCACTCAATTCCCACGCCAAGGCTGACCCAGCCTCGGACCCCTCCGCGAAAGTTGGGGAGCCGCTTGACCGCGTTGATTTGGCGTTGGCGGCCATCCTCGCGCTCGTCTCGCTGGCCCTGTTTTGGAAGGTCATCTTTACTCCTTCCATGCTCTTCTTTCGCGACATCTCCAATTACACGTATCCCTGCGCCCGCTTCATTCAACAAATGTGCCGGCACGGCGAATTGCCCTATTGGAATCCTTACTTGAACTGTGGACAGCCGCTGCTGGAGAACCCAAACCTGCTGTTTTTCTATCCCTACACGCTCTTCATCATCCTTCTTCCAATCGTTTTCGCTTACCCTCTGTTTTACGTCGTGCATTTCGCGCTGGCCGGTATCGGCACATTCCTCCTGGCGCGGCGCTGGGGACAGAGCCGCCAGGCCGCTTTCTTTGCCGGATTCGTCTTTGCCTTCAGCGGCCCCCTGCTGTCGCTGGGCAATCTTTACAACCACGCAGCCTGCGCGGCCTGGATGCCCTGGGCGCTGCTCGCCACGGACCGGGCCGTTCAGGGTCGAACGGCTCGCCCGTGGATTCTCTTGACGCTGGTTTTCTCATTGCAGTTCCTCGCCGCTGAGCCGTTCACCCTGATCACCACCTTCATCTTGTGCCTGGCGTATGCGCTCTACCTTGCAGGGACGCGGCGCCCCTTGATGTCTCGGTCAAATCTGCGGATCTTAGCCGGATTCACACTGGTTGGGTGCCTCATGCTGGCGCTGTGCGCCGTCCAGTTTCTGCCTTCGATAGAGTTCTTGAGCAGCTCATACCGGGGAGCGCAGGGTTTGCGGTCCGGCGAGACGTCCAATTGGTCTCTCCACCCTCTCTTGTTGATGGAAATGCTGGTGCCTGACTTCTACGGGCCCGCCTTGATCTCGCCGACGAGTTGGAATGCCATTGCGGATGACGGCAGCGCCCCCTATTTCATCTCCGTTTTCATGGGGTTCGTGCCGCTGTTCTTCGCCCTGGCCGGCTGGGCCTTCGGACGGGCCCGCCGCCGTAACTTTGTGGCCGGGGCCGCGATTTTGATTCTCCTGCTCGCCTTCGGCCACTTTACACCGCTCTTTTCCCTCGCTTACCTGCTCGTCCCGTTACTCTCCCTGGTGCGGTTTCCCGTAAAGCTGCTGGTCCCCTTTGTTATGCTCGTCGCGATCCTCGCCGGATGGGGATTGGATGCACTCCGGGGAGAAGCTGCCTGCTGGCAGGCTCGGCGCAGCCGTGCCCTCCTGCCACTAGGGTTCTTGCTGGGGTGCTGCCTGTTGATTTGGACGGCTGCCTGCGTTGTGCCAAATCTCGCTCTGCGACCCACGGAGTGGGCGCTGCTCCGAAAGGGCAGTTCGGCGAATGAAGCCTCCCAAATGGCGCAGTTCCTGGAAGGCATGTTGCGACTTTACCTGCCCGGAGTCGCCGGCTTCCTTCTCGCCGGGTTCCTGCTCCTAACCGGCCTCATACAGAACAAGCACTGGGCACGTATTGGCGTGCCAATTTTCGCTATTCTTGGGATGATCCAGCTTGTTGCGGCGGGCTTCCGCGCCAACCCCTCGGTTCCTCCCAGCTTCTATGAATATGTGCCTCCCGTTGTGTCCCGGTTCGAAGGCTCGCCGGGGACCTACCGCGTCGCTTCGCTGACCCGCTTTTCTACCGCCCCATCGAGCGACCTTCAGGGATACGTCAATTTCCAATCCATCCCCGAGGCCGCGACGATTCCACCTATCGCGCAGGGGGTATTTCGGCAGAAACTCGTATTGGCCACGGGATCAATGGTCCAACATATCGAGGGAAGCCTGAACCTGGATTTCGACGATCGCTCACTACCTCCGTTTCTTTACGACGTATGGATTTACATCCTTCGCCAAGCTCCAGACGCTCTGCGGATCGACTGCCTGCTGGGTCGCACTAATGTGAAGTACATCATTCGCCCAACCCGAGATATTTCAGGCGCAAGACTTGTCAGCGAAGTCTTCAACGGTTCTCCGCAACCGAGCTACCTGTATGAGAACCTTTACTTTGTGCCTCGTGCCTACGTGGCGGGCACATCCATTTTCACGACCAGCCCGCTCGAGACGCTCTCGCAGATGGCCACACCGGCATTCGATGCCTCGGAAAACGTGATCTTGGCCGCAGACCCTGGCGCCTCTCTCGCCGTCCAGGGCTCTGGTCCCGCAGGTCGGGTTGAAGTCACGGAACGGCAGCCCAATAGGGTGATACTGACCGCCCATCTCTCGCGACCGGGGTACGTCGTCCTGCTGGACCGTTTCGATTCCAATTGGCACGCGAGGATTGATGGCCGGGAAGTACCGGTGCTGCGCGCCAATCAGCTCTTCCGGGCCGTGTACGCTGAACGGGGTCAACACGTAATACTCTATTACTACCGCCAGCAGGGTCTGCTGGCTGGGATGTTCATCTCCGCTCTTGCGCTTGTGGCGCTTTTGTGGGTTTACCTGCGAAACCCTGATTTCACCGGCCATGGGGGTCCAACTGAAACTTCGTGCTAAACTGCTCCCCATTCGCCTGATGTCATCGTCGATCCGGGATAGGTTTTTCGTGCCCTGCAAGGGCACAAGATAGTAGCCGGGGGCAACGCCCCCGGAAGGCGCCAGGCTCGTTCCCCGACCCTGGAGGGGTCGTACTACCCTGAGCCGCGGGACGCAAGACCGGCATAACGCCACCCGAATTCGACCCTTTCAGGGTCGGACCTGGTGGGGGGGGGCGTTTTCCGGGGGCGTTGCCCCCGGCTACTGTATCGATCCCCTCCGGGGATCAGGGGTCAACAGTGCCGAGGAGGTTCCAGGGGCGCAAAAACCAGGTAAGGCGCCTTCTGGTCCGCTCGGCCTAAATTGCTCAACTGAAACGACTAGTTCATCGAGTTTCTGGAGAGTCCCGGTGGGGGTAGCATGTTCTTCTTCCTCGAGTATTGTCTGGTGGCGATCCTGATCGTAGGTGCGTATTTCCTTCGCAGCTTCCCCTCTGGGTGGTTAAAGGCAGCGGAACAACACCTGGGCCGCTTGGCACGGAGGCGCGCTCTGGCGGTCTTCCTGGTAGCCGTCTTGGCTTTGGCAATACGCGCGGCCCTGCTGCCCAACGTGCCGGTCCCTAAGCCGGTTTTCATGACGATTTCGGCTATCTGCTGGCAGCGTACACCTTCGCGCACGGCCGCCTTGCGAATCCGACTCATCCGATGTGGATCCACTTTGAGAGTATCCACATCAATCAGAAACCCACTTACATGCCGATGTATTATGCCGCTCAGGGCTTAGTCATGGCCTTGGGCCAGGTCATTGCAGGGAACCCTTGGATCGGTGTATGGCTCAGCGCTGGCGCCATGTGCGCGGCGATCTGTTGGATGTTGCAGGGTTGGTTGCCTCCGGGTTGGGCTCTACTGGGTGGATTGCTGGCCGCGATGCGGTTGGCATCCTACACGTATTGGGTTAACAGCTACTGTGGAGGAGCGCTCCCCGCAATCGGCGGAGCGCTCGTCCTGGGAGCATTGCCTAGAATCAAGCGGCGCGCGCGCATGCGGGAGGCCCTGTTGATGGGCCTGGGTTTGGCACTCCTCGCCAACACCCGGCCCTACGAAAGCTTGTTCTTCGGTATTCCGATCGGGGTGGCGGCTTTAGTGTGGATTCTGGGAAAAAAGCGCCCGCCCTGGGGGCAATTGCTTTCACGAATTGTCCTGCCCCTGGCTCTGCTCCTGGCGGTCACGGCAGCGGGCATGGCCTACTTTTTTTGGAGGGTCACGGGTAGCCCCTTCCGCATCCCTTACCAGGTCAATCTCGACACCTACATTGCCGTGCCATATTTTCCCTGGCAACCTCTCAACCTCAAGCACGTGTATCATCACGCGGTGCTTGAGAAATTCTATCTGCATGGATGGCAGATGTTCTTTTATTATCACGCCCGCAGGCACCCCTTCAAGTTGTTGGCGGAGAAGGTCTCGGATATCTACCGTTTCTTCCTCGGGCCGGTGCTGGCGCTGCCCCTGGTGGTGTTACTCGCCTTCAATCCGCGGCAGTTTCTTCGCAAAGCGCTCACGGGCAAGACGGGCTTTCTCGTGGGAGTGTGCGGCGCTACTTATGTAGGGTTGGCGCTGCCCATCTATTTCGTCCCCCACTACGCGGCGCCCATGACGGCTGCGATCTATGCCCTAGTGTTGCAATCCATGCGGTACTTGCGGCTTTGGAGTTGGCGCGGAAAGGCGGTTGGTCTGGGATTGGTGCGGGCGATACCGGCCATCTGCGTCTTGCTGTTCCTGCTGCGCGCCGCCGCGCCCCAATTGCACATTCCCACCCCAGTCGAATGGAGCCACACCTGGGATTCCGAGAATTTCCAAAACCTGGACCGCGCGCGGGCCCTGGCACAGCTAGAAGGATTGGCGGGAGATCAGCTCGTTATTGTCCGATATAATCAATATCATAATTCGGATAATGAATGGGTGTATAATATGGCGGATATTGACAAAGCCAAAGTGGTGTGGGCGCGTGACATGGACGACTCCGAAAATGCCGAGTTAATCCGCTACTTCCCGCACCGACGCGTGTGGCTTGCGGAGCCGGACCTTGCGCCTCCCCGGTTGTCGCCGTATCCTGCCCTGCCGGACTCCGTTTTGGAGGTGCAATCGCCTAAACAACATGATTGACTCCGCCGGAACGCCAAACTCAAAGCCAAGCGGCCGACTAGCGCCGCCTTCCGCAGCCGTCGAGGTTTCGGTGGTGATCCCCTGCCTGAACGAGGCGCAAACGATTGCCATTTGCGTGGACCAGGCCTTCGCAGGCTTGCAGGCGGCCAAAGTTCGGGGAGAGGTCTTGGTGGTTGACAATGGTTGTACCGACGCGTCGGCGGAGATCGCTAGGGAACACGGCGCGCGGGTGGTTAAAGCCCCCTTGAAAGGCTATGGTAGTGCGCTACGGCGGGGGCTGGAAGAGGCGCAGGGTGAGTTCATTGTGATGGGCGATGCTGACGGCAGCCATGATTTCTCAGAACTACCGCGCTTTGTGTCCAAGTGGCGTGAGGGCTACGAGTTTGTCGTGGGCAATCGATTCCGGGGCGAAATCAAGAACGGAGCCATGACGTGGCATCACCGGTATATTGGCACACCCGTACTTTCCGCCCTTCTCAACCTCTTCTTTGACGCCGGCGTGAAGGACATCAACTGTGGGATGCGAGGCCTCACCAAGGACCTCTCCCGCCGTCTTGACTTGCGAACCACGGGGATGGAATTTGCCTCCGAATTGTTGATCAAGGCAGCAAAGCTGGGCGCCAGAATAACGAATGTTCCCATCACCATGTGGCCTGACGGGCGAGGGCGTCCGCCGCACCTGCGGACCTTCCATGACGGGTGGCGGCATTTGCGCTTCATCCTGCTGTACGCGCCCAACTGGTTATTTTTGCTTCCGGGGGCCGTTCTGGTGACCTCCGGGTTCGGCTTAGTCTTCTGGCTGCTACCAGGCCTGCGCACGGCGGGGAAAGTCGGCCTCGACATCCACACCATGGCCCTGGCGATAATGCTAGCGCTGGTGGGAATTCACATCATCTCCATCGGTCTTTTCGTGAAGATGTTCTGCTACACGGAAAAGCTGGCGCCCAATCAGAAGAGGCTGGCACGCTTTCTGAAGCGCGTTAAGTTGGAATACGGCTTGCTCCTCGGGGCCGCTTTGGCCGCCGCTGGCTTTACCGGCGACGCCATCGTTTTCTCGCACTGGGCCGCCGCAGGGTTCGGCCTGCTGCAGCCTGTCCGGACGGTGTTCCTCTCTTCCCTTTTGCTCCTCGTTGGTGTGGAGGTACTCTTTTCGTCAGTTTTTCTCAGCATGCTGGGGATCAACAGGGATACCTACGTCGGTGATTGAACAATGAATCCATTCAGGCTTGACGCTATCTTATGGGGAAATTTAATTCCCGATTATAGATATCAGCGAACGGTCGAACACCTCGGCATGCCCGGTGCGGCATCAACGGTCCTTTTGCTCGGCCCTGTTAGGTTTGCGGCCAACCCACAGGTGGTTAGGCAATATTGGCTCCAGAAGTACCTCTTAGATAAGTCCACAAAACCAGCCTCCTGCAACCGTGAAATGATTTCAGAATCCAGCAGATAATACGCTTCCTCGTCGCCCATTCCTCTCTCGGCATCCATATCGACATGGGTCGCGAAAAATCGATCATAAAACTCAACGACCTTGTGAATTGCGATCTCAGCCAACGGATTCCCCATGGTCACAATCACGTTCCCACCGGGCCTTAGGCACCGATACGCCTCGGTCAGCTCACGGTCGCGCCATGATCGTGGTACGTGGTTTAGGTTCGCTATAAACGTTACGGAGTCGAAGGAGGCGTCGTCAAATGGGAAGCGGGTAATGTCGTCGACGATCTGCTCTTTGCTCAAGCCTTCATACTGGAAGACGTCGATTCCCCGTCCGTTTCCTTCCAACCATTCATTCACGAACCGGTTGTGGTAACCGCAGCCCACGTCCAGGCAATAGCCCCGTACCTCACGAGAAACATAGTCGTACCTCTCTGACGCCAAGCACGAGAATCCCCATTTATCTTGGTGAAAAAGGGTTACGGCGCGCAGAGGAAAGGTTATGAAATCCGCTGCCTTGGCCAGAAGCGATCGTTTTGGCTTCATTCGCTCCTCGGAGTCCTTATCTCCCGCTCTCCTTCACCTGTCCGCCCATAGCGGGAGGGCCCTTGTATGCAGACAGTCTCGGAGGATTGTCATCCGCCTCGAGCCGGAACACCTGACGGTCTTTGAAGTAGTCGAGGAGTTCCTGGTTCTCTGCCGGTCCCATATCGCGCGCCCAAACAACCTTGGCAGTTTCGATATCCGGCTCATTGTAAACCCATTCGTTAAAGACATCGTGGTTGGGCGCGTAGCGCACGATGACCAGTTGCCGCCCTGCAAGCCGCTCGAGCGCCGCCAACACGCGAGCCCTCCCGAATTCGCTGCGAGGCGTCTGGTCCCACGCCGGCACATAGGAGATAGAAAGCGGTATATGCAGAGGTTGGGCGGCAAGGCGCAGCACGAACGTCAGGACGCAGATCACGGGAATGGCCCGCGTAAGGAATAGTCCTACGCGTTTGCTCCCCCACCGCCAAAATTGCAGGCGGCGCATCGCCAGCAGTCCCAGGCACAGAATCAATTCGGTGAGTGGCGTAGCATAATAGGGCTCCCAGAACGAGTCCAGAGCGACAGCTATTAGGAACGCCGCACCGGCAATCAGCAGGAAGCGGGTTCGCTTGCTGATATGGCGCCAGGTGCGACGCAACTTCAGCAGTCCCAGGCACAGAATCAATTCGGTGAGTGGCGTAGCATAATAGGGCTCCCAGAACGAGTCCAGAGCGACAGCTATTAGGAACGCCGCACCGGCAATCAGCAGGAAGCGTTTTCGCCTGCTGATATTGCTCCAGGAGAAATCTCTGGGGAACACGAAGAGCAGCATCAGGAAGGGCAGGGTTAAGGCAGGGCCCAGGAAGAAACGCCACAGCCGATCTGCCTTGAACTCAAGCCCCGCCAGCCCCCGGGCCCGATAGTATGCCGGGGGTGCTTGTAGGGCAAACATCTCCCTCATAACCTCGTGGTGGTAACGCGGCTCAGGTCTGAGTTTTTGCCAAATCATGTAAGGCACCACCGCGTTGGCTTCCAGATCGACTTGGTACGGCAGGCGCAAAGGGTTGCCCGTCACACGCCAGTTGTTATAGATCACGGCGCCGCCGGTGAGAGCAAGAACGAGCGCCAGCGGCGCCACAACGCGCCGGGCAACAACTCGCAACTCAGGCCGATCCTTCTTTAGTACCCAGATCAGGAGCGCCCCGGCGACGGGCAGGCTGAAGGCAAAGCCCTCGTAGGGACGGCTATTGGCCAAAATCGCCAGGCCGGCGCCCATGACCAGCGCATGCCTGGCTTGCGGCGAGCGCTGGATGCGCGGCAGCGCCCCCAGAACCAACGCGCCCCCAATGGCCCCCGGCAGCCCTCCCCAATAACTATTGGCCCAGTAACTGGTCGCCCCGTAACGCAGAATGGCGAGCAACCCTCCCAGCATCGCCCAGCCCGCTGGCAGCCAGCCTTGCAACATCCAGCAGAGGGCGGCACACATCACGCCCACGCTGAACCATGTCCCCCAGAAAGGGTGTCCGGCGATGACCTTGCCGGCGGCCAGGATCATGCCCTGCGCGGGTTGCGCAAAACATTGGTAGGTGGGCCGTTGAATGATGCTGAAGGTTTCGAAATGCACCCCCATGGGATGGGGAGGATTAGTGAGGTGAGCCTGGGCATAGGTGTTCGCGGCCAGCAGGTAGCCGAATTCGTCATGCACAGTCGGCTTGGGGATCGGAAAAAGCGGAAGTAATGCCGCGCGCAGGCCCAAGGCGCTCAGTCCCACCACGAGCACGGCCCACCTTTTCCGCCGCGCGAGCCTCAGGAAGCGGCGCTCCACCGCGGCAAAAAAGTTGGACGCGAAGGTGGGAAAAGCGAATGCCACGACCACGGCGGCGAGGATGAAGCAATACTCGATATTAAGCATCTTTAACAATGTTCCGCGCACAGCAAGCGCTAGCCATCCTGCGCGACAACCCGATTTCTTGGGATCCTCGCTGAACCCCGCAGCCTCCTTGCCGGATATTTCAAGTGTGCCCATTCCGCCGGTAAACGATGAAACTGTCAAAGTCGGCGACGGGCTCGTAGTTTTCAGTGATAAAGCATTCGAGCTTCGGAAAGATCTTGAGATAATTTTCGGAGTCCAGGTTCACATACGTAAGAAAGGGTAGCTGGTCACCGCGTGCCACAACGATGAAACGCGGCTGAGCATTTCTCAGATCCCGCATCAACTCTTCCCGCTAGGAAACTGGGGACCAGAGAGACATCATGTGTGAGTCGGAAAGGAACCGGGTCGGCGGCTGATGGCCAGACAGGTAGTAAATCGCGCAGTCAGCACTCCAAAGGTAAACGCCATCGCTTGGCCTGCCATTCTTTTCAAGGTAGTGAATAACGTCGAATTGCCCGCGTAGAAACTCGACTGGCAACTGTCGCGGGTAGTTCGAGTAAAAGGTCTCAGGGTCAGCTCGCCATTCGCGCAGTTCTTCATACCGCATCGTCAGCTTGTTAAATTCCCCCGGAAGGGGCCAGAAAACGCCCTCGGCAAAGACAATCCAAACCAGTCCAGCAGCGAGCCGCCAGCCCCGTTGCCTGAGATTTCTTGCCAGGACACAAGTGCCCTCATAGATGCTGACCACGAGGTACGCCCATATTGCGGCGAAGAAAGGGTAGCAGGTCTGAAAGTAGTAATCATGAAAACGAACCTGCATCACCACGGCGGCATAGGCGGTAAGGGCGGCAAGGAAGACCGGGGCGAACCGCCTCAAGTCCCGGCGCATCCACGCCACCAGAAGTCCCGCCAAAGTGGCCCATAGGTTCCACTCCCCCAAAAAATAGTTTGTTCGAGCAAAGACCGAGAGCAAGTAGTGCGGTCTACGCTGAACGGCCATGGCCGCGTAGCGTGGTAGGAGCTCAAATTGCGCTTCCTTCATAGCAGGCCAGGCACCCTTGAACACGATCCACGCCAGCACAATGCCAATGGCAGCAGCGAGCCCCGCCAGTAGAAGGGCGGCCCTCGCCAGCCAGTTCCGCCAGGGGATTGAGAGGGAAACCCGAGGCGGCTCTCGGTCAAGACCACTCGTGTCGAGAAAAGGCAGGAAGAGAAGAAAGGGCAGGAATGCAACCCCATTGTATTTAAGCCAGCACGCATAACCAAGCAAAAGCCCCGCTACAAAAGAACTCGCCTCCCACCACCGTCCACGGCGTTTCATGAGCAAGTAACCAGCCAATACGCAGGCCACCTGAAACGTTTCGGGTTGAGTAATCCAAAAATATGCCATCTCGCCATGCATGGAAGCATGGACCATCACCGCGGGCGCGGCGCCGGCGCGGCCTAGGTAGGGCTCAGTGAACCGAAAAAGGAGGTAGGAGATCAGAAGCAACAAGAGGATATCCACCATTGCCACCGACCACATTGCCCTGCCGAAAAGCTTCGCGATACCAGCGTACACGATGAAAATTCCCGGGGGCTTGATGTCCCAGAGGTCCCGATACAGTTGCTTGCCTTCTAGCAGGCCCTTTCCAACCACCAAGTAAGTTGCTTGATCCCGACCCATTGGAAAGCTCAGGATGGGCAGCGCTCGTACCACCACGAATAGCACGGCTAGGGCAAGCAAGGCCCGGCTAAGAAGCGAAGTCCGCGCCTCGCCGGCCTTGGTTCCGGCCACGCCGGTGGGAACCGGCTGCGTGGGAGAAACGATTTCAGGATTCATGAGGTCCATGCGCGCAAGAGAATGAGCGGTTTCCTGCATTATGGTGTATCAGTTTTGAATTCTAATCTCTAGCACGAAAGTACCCAGGAAACAACACGGATCTCGGCGGGCTGCGCTTCGGGCAGGTTGGCCGGATGCGGCAGACTTGCAAGACTGTCATCCTGAGTGTGCATAGCCGAAAACGGCTATCCGTGATGTCAGAAACGGAGTGCATCGCAATTGGCGCTTGCCCTCTCCCGAGGGGAGAGGGTGGACCGCGATCCCGATGCACTTCATCGGGACGCGGGCCGGGTGAGGGGTCACTTGCACGATGAGGAGGGATCACATAGGCCCACATTACCAAGCAACCCCTCACCTGGCTCGCTGCGGGCGAAGAATCTCCGCACGCCTGTCACTCTGAGCCGCCGTTTTTTGGCGGGCGAACCCGCCGCGGCGGGTCCGCAGTTGTCTTTTGCTCTTGGCTTGTATGGGCTAGTAAGGTAGCGTACTCTTACGCCGGCGAACCGCGGAGTGTGCCACATTGCCACACTCATGCGCGCGCCCGCATGTCCCCGGCATTCTTCTAACTCATTGAAAACACATGGGAACAGGATGCCGATGGCGCAGAACACTTCAAGAAAGCGAGACCTGTGGGGCAGATGGAAATCCCCTTCACAGCCGCTCAGAAAGAGTTGGATTCCCGCTATCGCGGGAGCCCTCCTACAACGTCGGCGAGTTGTTCACCAGAATAGCGCACCTGCTCATCCGTCATTTCGGGAAAGAACGGCATGCTCAAAACTCGCTCGCAGGCGCGCTCCGCATGAGGGAAACTGCCGGGTCCAAATCCGAGCGCAGCGAAGGCGGGCTGCAAAGGCACGGGACGAGGATAGTGGATGGCGGTATGGACTCCGCGCGCTTCGAGAGCCGCGCGCACGGCATCACGTCGCTCAACGTAAACCACGAACAGGTGGTACACCCTTTCATCTCGCGGATCATCCAGCGGAATCTCCACGTTGGCGCCCTTCAACACACTGCGGTAGAGAGCGGCCATTTCCTTTCGGCGCGCGTTCCATTGTTCCAGCCGCTTCAGCTTCACCCGTAAGACAGCGCCCTGAAATCCGTCCATACGATAGTTGTAGCCGATCCTTTCATGAGTGTAGGGGCCACTCTGGCCATGGTTGCGCAGCGAGCGTGCGAGTTCGGCGCTTCCTGCGTCATTCGTCGTGAGCGCTCCGCCTTCACCGTAGGCGCTTAGATTCTTGCTCGGATAAAAGCTGAAGGCAGCAGTGTCGCCAATGCTTCCCACGCGCCTGCCCCGGTAGCGGGCGCCATGAGCTTGGCAAGCATCCTCAATGACCACCAACCCGTGTTTTCGCGCGATTCCCAAGATCGCGTCCATATCGGCAGGGCGTCCGTACAAATGAACCGGAAGGATGGCCTTGGTCCGGCCGGTTATGACCCGCTCGATCAGGGCGGGGTCCAGATTACCCGTCTTCGGGTCGATGTCCACAAACACCGGCTTGGCGCCTGTGTAACAGATGACTTCGGCGGTGGCGATGAACGTGTTCGAAGTGGTGATCACTTCGTCGCCCGGCTTAACTCCCAAAGCCAGCAAGGCCAAGTGCAGGGCGCTTGTGCCGGAGTTCAAAGCGACACAATATTTGACTTCGCAATAGGCGGCAAATTCCTTCTCAAACTCACTAACCTCTTCGCCCAGGATAAATGACGCGTTACTACACACTCGATCCAGGGCCTCCCTGATCTCATTGCGAAGGCTTGAGAATTGTTTCTTCAAATCAAAATAGGGGACATGCATGTGGTTCCTCGTGATTCCCCTCCTTGATAAGGAGGGGGCCCGTCAGCCGACGGATTGACCTGCGCTTGCTCCCGCACCCACCACCCCCTCCTCAGCCGAGGAGGGGGAGCTATTGAACCCTCAAAGTGGAGTGCCCGACTGTTAATGCGGGTTTAAGGCACTCGGTGGTTCGACGCGGGGGACGTAGATATGACAATTGGGACCCTTGAGCGCCTCGACGTAATATCGATCTATGGCGTCAAGCACATCGTCCGGGAACCGCGCGCTTGGCTTCTGAGTCACTGGAGTTTCGGTTTGGATAGCCCCATATTTTTTCGCAGCGATCCAACTCACGAGCCCGTTATTGTTCCCTCCCCGAAGTCTCGCGCGGATGCCGAGGCCAAACGGATTGACAGTATACGGCTTACCCGCGTCGTAACACAGAATCAAGCTCTCACAGATGGCAGGTCCCGGTTGCGCGACCAGGAATGATACCTCCTGGTCAAACATCCTCCCCCGCAAGGGCAGCTCGGAAAGCAATTTTGGAATGTCGACGCTCCGCGGGACATACACCATGATCACCGTCGAATAAAGCAAGACAGGCACCAGGAATCTCCACCGACCGCCTTTTCCCAAACTGGGGACTGGAGCTTTCCACAACGAATCCAGGCAAGCACCCATAATGATCGACATAGCAAAGAAGTTGTCGAAAAACGTGTTGGCGTTGACCCCCGCGCCTCCGGCAAAGGCCGCGCCAATCAGTAACGACGAGAAAAAATAGAAGGAGATCACACGCGCCTGCCGGTTTTGAAGCTGCCAGATTGACCAAAAGGCAGAAACTGCCAGGGGCAGCCCGAGTGGAGAATAAAACCCAAAAAACCCGTCGCGAACACCCACGAGTGAGTAAGGTCTTGGACTCAGCATATTAGAAATGAAGGATGGACCGCCGACCAGCATGTTGACTACGATCGACAAGGCCAAGAACAGAACTCCAAAGGCCATGAATCGAACTGCTTTGCTTAGGGAGGTTGTGAAAAAGTCGGAGAGTACCGAAACAGGAGCGGGGAGGAGATTGTGCTTAATGTTGCCTCCCAGAATAAAAAGAGTGGTGATCCCAGCGATCCGTATCGTGCTGGGAGGGGCCTGCAAATAGAGCCACAAGCCGAAAAGGAAAAATGGATGGGCGAGCATTTGCGGATCATCCATCCCCACGTAGTTTGGCATTCGTGCGCAAAAGAGGCCGAGACAAAACACGCCTCCAAAAACCGCCGGCCCCCAACCGCCAGTCAGCTTCTTAACAGTGAGTCCTACCAGAACGCACGAGACGAGCAGCGCGACGAGAGAAATCAAACGACCCGTCAATAAGTAATCGCCGGTAAAATGCGACACAAATCCAACCAGGTAAAACGAAAGGAATGGATAACTGACAGCAGGGGTCGAGGTACGCATCGCAGGGTACAAGCCGCGATGCTGCATCGCGGCTTGGGTAACGTAAAGGTTCCACCCTTCGTTGTAGTTGATTTCAAAACGATAGAAAGCTCGGGCCATCGGATAGACAAGGGTTACGAGGGAAAAAGCAACAAGAATTGCTAATGTAATCCACACCAACGCTTCGGCTATCGAGAAAGTTCCTTTCGAGGAAGGGGCCTCTGTCCTGTCAGGCAGGCGATCCGTTTTGGGAATCACGCCTGAACTTCTGTACTTGCGGCTACGTCCCATATGCTTTAACCCCGACTCAAGTTGGAGGCGTCTGTCATCCTGAGTCCGTCAACTGCCGGACGAACCCGCCGCGGCGGGACTGCAGTTGTTTTTAGCGCTTAGCAACCAGCCACAAACTGCTGGGCTGCTTCGCGGAGTTTAGCCTCATCCCGCCGCGGCGGGAGAATGGCCTCAGCATGACACCACTTGCAGAGGGCGTGCGACTCCTCAAAGCTTTGGCCGTTAAGCCGCGATTTCCATGGCAGCTTCGATCTTGTCGGCTTGTGCAACGTTTGCTTGCGCCAGAACGATCCAGAACCTTCATGGCTAGTTCCTTCGGGAAAGCGCTCTCGGGCTATTCTGCAAGCCTCGCTGTTCTAAACCGAGATCAACCTTCAGATTGGGGCGCCCGACCGTTAATGCGGGTTTAAGGCGCCCTGTGGTTCGACGCGGGGGACGTAGATAACACAATTGGGAGCCTTGAGTGCCTCGACGTAGTACCGATCGATAGCGTCAAGCACATCATCCGGGAACCGTTCACTTCGCTTCTGCGTCGCTGGAACTTGAGTTTGGATAGCCCCGTATTTTTTCTCAGCAATCTGTTTCACGATCTCACTGCTGTTCAGTTTCCCAAGTCGGACGAGTCTGGCGCTGTTGAACGGATCGAGAACGTACGGCTTACCCGCGTCGTAACACAGAATTAAGCTCTCACATATCGCGGGTCCTGGTTGCGCGGCCAGGAATGATACCTCAGCGTCAGACCGCCTCTGCCACTCCGGCAACGCGGAAAGCATCCTTCGCACATTGACGCCCCACGGGACAAACGTGAAGACCACACTTGAATAGAGCAACACAGGCACCAGGAATCTCCCCCGACCGCCCTTCCCTAAACCGCGGATTGGAGCTTTCCACAATAAATCCAGGCATGCACCCATAATGATCGACATAGCAAAGAGATTGTCGAAATACGTATTCTCGCTAACCCCCGACCCTCCCCCCAAGGCCGCGCCAATCAGTAGCGAGGAGAAAAAATAGAAGGAGATCACACGCGCCTGCCGGTTTTGAAGCTGCCAGATCGACCAAAAGAAAGAAATAGCAAGCGGCAGACCTAGGGGGGAGTAGAACGAAAAGAACAAGTCGCGAAGTTGCGCAAATGAATAAGCTCTCGAAGTCAACAGGTGAGAAATGAAGAATCGACCACCGACCAGCATGTTGACTGCGATCGACAAGGCCAAGAAAAAAACTCCGAAGACCATGAATCGCACTGCTTTGCTTGATGAGGTTATGAAAAGGTCGCAGAGTACCGAAATAGGAGCTGGGAGAAGATTCTGCTTAATGTTGCCTCCCAGAGCAAAAAGAGAGGTGATCCCCGCGATCCGCAGCGTGCTCGGAACTGCCTGCAAATAGACCCACAAGCCGAAAAGGAAAAATGGATAGGGGAGCATTTGCGGATCGTCCATCCCCACGTAGTTTGGGGCTCGTGAGCAAAAGAGGCCGAGACAAAAAACGCCTCCAAAAACTGCCGGCCCCCAGCCGCCGCTCAGCTTCTTAACAATCAGCCCTACCAGAACGCACGAGACGAAAAGCGCGACGAGAGAAAGCAAACGACCCGTTAATAGGTAATCCCCGATAAAACGCGACACATATCCAACGATGTAAAATGAAAGAAATGGATAATTGACCGTGGTCCAGCCATACTTCGGATAGTACAAGGGCAGATGCTGCATGGCGGCCTGCGTATTGTAAACGTTCCACCCTTCGTTGTAGTTGATTTCAAAACGATAAGAAGCTCGGACCATCGGAGAGTAGAGGGTTACGAGAGAAAAAGCAAAAAGAATTGCCAATGTAATCCACACCAATGCTTCGGCGATCGAGAAATTTCCCTTCAAGGACTGGACCTCCGTCTTGGACAGGACCTCTGTCCTGTCAGGCGGGCGATCCGTTTTGGTGATTGCGCCTGAACTTCTGTGCTTGCGGCTACGTCCCATGTGCTTTAACCCCGACTCAAGTTGGAGCCGTCTGTCATCCTGATCCCGCCGTGCCTTCGGGCGCGCGATCCCGCTGGAGCGGGACTGATGTTGTTTCTAGCGCTTAGCACCAGCCACAAACTGCTGGGTTGCTTCTCCCGCAGGGCGGGATCAGCATGACACCACTTGCAGAGAGCGTGTGACTCCCCAAAGCTTCGTGCATTGAACCGAGATTTTCGTTTCGATTCCACACCCCTGGCGATTATACACTCGACCACCTTGACTTGCGATCACAGCGCTTTCCCCTGCGATTCAGAAGCTGACGCACATTTGGCCAACTTCATCGCGCGGCCCGAACAAAAACAGATCCTTCTCCCGCAAGGCGGGATCAGGATGACATGTCCCGCCGCGGCGGGAGCGGAGCGCAGCGTAGCGAAGAATCTGCTTTTGGTTGCGGCTATGCCGCGATATGAAATAATCGAATATGTTCGTATGTCGCTAACGATTACTGAATAAATTAGGCCGCGCAAAACCGGCCCCCTGGGAATTATCTCACAGCTTCTCAGACACCGGGGAGGGGGGAGGAATTGATCCAAAGCACCTGATTGTCCCCGCTCGAGGTCGCTTCTGAATGGATTTTGGCAGTTAGTGTGCTAACCTTTGCCAACCATGCGTGGCGAGGGAGAAACTTTTCCGCCACTTTTTGCTAGCTTCGCCCGTGAGGTGGAATAGCGCAACAGAGCCAGCGTCCACTTCATCTGCTGGGCGGGATCGGTCTCCCCGCCTTCTTGCTCGGGGCGACCGGCCTCTTTCCGCTTGTGGTATGCTTGCTGCCGGGGAGCTTTGGAGTTAATAGTTTTAGGCCCAATGGCAGCCGGCCTCTGCTGATCTACTCTCCTGCCTGCCGCATCATTGGGTCTCGAATGCTCGCCATCGGAATTCTCAGTGAACGGGTCACTGCTCAGATTATCGGGAATGAACACAAGGACAGCATTGCAGAACTTACTCAACTCACTCACCAGGACGTCGGCCCGCAAGTCCTTTGCGTTCACCGGGTCGATCGCGCCGTTCTCGCGCCGGCGCCCTGAGCTCACGGATTGCCGATCTTGGCGCAGGAGAACGTGAGATGAACGATTCGACACAACTCAATGCGCCAGACGACAGACGAAGAGGGCGAAAAAAGCAAAGAAGGAAGCCATCGAACGTTCCGACACGACTCAACGCACAAGACGACACTCTTGCTGAAAGGAGGCGACTGGACTTCATATTGATTGCCGTGACCGCAGG
>Ga0187852_1001829_pt1 | contig 18882 bp, 10 predicted proteins | sample June2016WEW_6_40_FD_134511 | JGI IMG/M metagenome (GOLD analysis project Ga0187852, IMG submission 134511) | Peatland microbial communities from SPRUCE experiment site at the Marcell Experimental Forest, Minnesota, USA - June2016WEW_6_40 | ecosystem: Environmental > Terrestrial > Soil > Wetlands...
CGAAGAGCGCGTTGCCCATGATTACGGGGAACCAGCCGGTGAGCGCAAGGATGCCGAGAACCCCCGTGATCAAGGCCAGCCAGGCCGCGACCTTGCCGAATTGCGACTTCAGCATGACGATGCCGGTGAGCAGAACTCCGATGGAGGGGATCACGATCGCGTAGACGATTTCCATAGGGGTCGCGAGCACGGCGGCGGCATACTCGGCGGCGGCGAGAAATGCTGCGCGATGCGCGTCGTCGGCAGCTTGAGAGTAGTTGTGGAAGAGATTCAGAATGGAAGCGTAATGGCCCCAGGTGATAGCGAGATCGAGAATGACGAACATTCCCATGAAAATGGCGGCCAGCGCCATCAGGTGCTTGTTGAGCGGCTTCAAGGCCATGTAGAGGGCAAGCGCCAGCGGGATGTAGAGCAGGTCGGTAAAGACGGAGAGGCCGAGAATCCACCACCAGATCGTGGTCTTGCCGGGCAGGTATTGGAAGAACGCTTCGCCGCCGGTTGGTGGAGCTCCGACGTGCGCAAAGAGCGGGATGATAGACACGTAGCCGAGCGCGAGGATGAGAGTCGTAATGCCGCTCCACAGATGCCACTGTTCTCGATTCGCGAAAACTGCGTTCCCTGCCGTTTCATCAGTGCTCATGGACAGGACCTTTCGCTGGGATTGGATGGTTGTTTAATAAGATACGCCGCTTGGGCATCAAAGTTTCTGCCGCGTTTTCCTCCGAACCGGCAAGATGCGCACTCTTTGCCGTGAATCGACCGTATCGATAAACGCTAGAATCGTGTTGAGCCATGTCCGAATTCACCCATCTGCATCTGCACACCGAGTATTCCCTGCTCGACGGCGCGTGCGACGTTTATAAGCTTGTGGACCGCGTGGCGGCGCTAGGGCAGAAGTCCGTGGCCATGACCGACCACGGCAACATCTACGGCGCAGTACACTTTTTTGAGGCGGCCAAGGCCAAAGGCATCAAGCCCATCCTGGGCTGCGAGCTTTACGTGTGCAAGGCGGAGGACCACCGCGCGGAGACGCCGAACGATCATTACAACCACCTGCTGGTGCTGGCGGAAAACGAGGAGGGTTACCGGAACCTGATCCGGTTGACGTCGGAGGCGAGCCTGCACGGGTTCTACCGGCGGCCGCGCGTGAGCAAGAAGTATCTCGCGGAGAATGCGAAGGGGCTGATCTGCCTTTCCGGCTGCCTGAGCGGCGAATTGTGCGAGTCGCTGGAAAAAGGCGACTATCCTTCGGCCGTTTCTGTTGCCCAGCAATATCAGGACATCTTCGGAAAGGGAAATTTCTTTCTCGAAATTCAGGACCAGGGACTGGAAGCGGAGAGAAAGATTCGCGCCGACCTGTTCCGGCTGGAGAGCGAGTTGGGAATTCCGCTGGTGGCGACCAACGACTCGCACTACCTGTGCGGCGAGGACTCGCACGCGCACGACGTGATGCTGTGCGTGCAGACGGGTGCGAAGATTCACGAGGCCAACCGCTTCAAGTTCGACTCGGACCAGTTTTTTGTGAAGGGCGCCGACGAAATGGCAGCGCTCTTCAAGGATGCGCCCGCGGTGGTGAAGCGGACGATGGAGATCGCCGAGCGCTGCAACCTGAAGATGCACAAGGTCGACAATCCCTTCCCCGAGTTTGCCGTGCCGCAAGGCCACACCATCGACAGCTACTTCGAAGAGGTGTGCCGCGCGGGCTATAAGAAGCGACTCGAAACTGCCGTGCACCGGCTCGAAGCGCGGGGCGCAATGCGCGCACCCATCCATGAATACGACGCGCGGCTGGAGCACGAGATTGCGATCATCAAGCAGATGAAGTACGCGGGCTACTTCCTGATCGTGTGGGATTTCATCAAGTACGCGCGGGATAACGGCATTCCGGTGGGTCCGGGACGCGGCTCGGCAGCAGGGTCGCTCGTCGCCTACTCCATGGAGATCACGAACATCGATCCGCTGCAGAATGAGCTGCTCTTCGAGCGCTTCCTCAATCCGGAGCGCGTGTCGATGCCCGATATCGACGTGGACTTCTGCATGAACCGGCGCGGCGAAGTGATCGACTACGTGACGCGCAAATACGGCCGCGACCAGGTGGCGCAGATTATCACGTTCAATACGATGGCGGCCAAGGCGTCGATCAAGGATTGCGGCCGCGCGCTCGATATGCCTTACGGCGACGTGGATCGTATCGCCAAGCTGGTGCCGGCAACGGTGGGCATGACGCTCGACAAAGCGCTGGAGGAAGTTCCCGACCTGCGCAAGGTGTACGACAACGACAAGCAGATTCGCGAGCTGATCGACACGGCGAAGAAGCTCGAGGGCCTGGTGCGCGGCTCGGGCGTGCACGCGGCCGGGGTGGTGATTGCGCCGCGCCCGCTCATCGAGATGGTGCCCGTGGCGAAGACCAAGAACGACGAAATTGTCACCGCCTACGACATGAAGGCCATTGAGAAGATGAATCTTCTGAAGATGGACTTCCTGGGCCTGACCACGCTGACCATCATCGACGACTGCGTGAAGCTGATCGCGCAGCATCGCGGCGAAACGCTCGACATCGAGGCCATTCCGCCCAACGATCCCGAGACCTTCCAAAAGGTTTTTCACGCGGCGCTCACCTCGGGCGTATTTCAGTTCGAGTCGGGCGGCATGCGCGACGTGTTGCGCCGCTACAAGCCGGATACTGTGGAGGATTTGACCGCGCTCAATGCGCTCTACCGTCCGGGGCCGATCCAGGGCGGCATGATCGACGACTTCATCGAGCGCAAGTGGGGCCGGCGTAAAGTGGAGTACGCGTTCCCCGAGCTTGAGGGAATCCTGAAAGAGACGCTGGGCGTGATGCTCTACCAGGAACAGGTGATGCAGATCGCCAACGTCCTGGCGAGCTACTCACTGGGCGAGGCGGATTTGCTGCGCCGCGCCATGGGCAAAAAGAACGCCGAAGAGATGGCCAAGCAGCGCGACCGCTTTGTGAGCGGCGCGGTCGAGCACGGTGTTTCGAAGGAGATTGCAGGCGACATCTTCGACCAGATGGACAAGTTTGCCGGCTACGGATTCAACAAATCGCACGCGGCTGCGTATGCTCTCTTGGCCTACCAGACGGCGTATCTGAAGACGCACTATCCGGTAGAGTTCATGGCCGCGCTGCTGACGTCGGAGACTTCGAAGCCGGACAGTGTGGTGAAGTACATCGGCGAGTGCCGCGAGATGGGCATACGGGTCGAGCCGCCGGACGTGCAGGTTTCAGGCGCCCAGTTTACGCCGCAAGTTACGTCAGGGGGCGCGGCCATCCGCTTCGGACTGGCGGCGGTGAAGAACGTAGGCGGCAACGCCATCGAGTCGATCCTGAAGGCGCGCGCGGAAGCGGGCGGACGGTTCAAGAGCTTCTGGGAGTTCTGCGAGAAGGTGGACCTGCGCGTGATGAACAAGCGCGTGATCGAGTCGCTGATCAAGGCCGGCGCTCTGGATTCGCTGGGCACGCGCGGGCAGCTGAACAACGCCGTCGACAGGGCTATGGAGCGCGCACAGAAGGCGCAACGCGACGCCGAACAGGGGCAGAGCGGATTGTTCGGCCTCTTCGACGAGGCGCCGGCGCGCGGCCGCGAAGGCGACGCTTTGCCGCCCGCGCCCGACTGGGAAGAGAGCGTGAGGCTGGCGAACGAAAAGGAAGTGCTGGGATTCTTCGTCTCGGGGCATCCGCTGGATAAGTACGCAGAAAAGCTGCGCAATCTGACGGGCGTGATCACGGTGGCCGAGGCCCTCGAACGCAAGCCTGCCGAGCGGCGCTGGGGCGGTCAGCAGGAGATGGCGGACGAGATCCTGGTGGCCGGGATGATTCACGGCCTGCGCGTGCAAAAGAGCCGGCGCGATCAACGGCTGTATGCCCAGGCCGCACTCGAAGACGCAACCGGCAAGATTGAACTGATTTGCTTTGCGCGCGATTACGAGCGGCTGGCCGCACAGTTGAAGATGGAGGTTCCGGTGCTGGTGCGGGGCCAGTTGATGGGCGAGGAAGACGCCGCGCCCAAGATTGCCGTCAGCCAGGTGCAGGCGCTCGAAGAGGTGCAGGTGAAGCTGCCTGTGGGGGTGCGCATCCGCATTAATGTTGACAGAGCCACCGAGGAGATGCTGGCCGCGCTCAAGAGCGCTGCCGACGCCGCGCCCGGCCCCGGCAAGGTGATGCTGCAACTCGAGAAGAAGGGCGAGTACGCCGTGGTTCTGGAGCCGGAAGCGATGAGCGTCGCCGCAGATCGTGGATGGGTGGAGCGGGTGGAAGATCTGGCCGGCAAGGGGTCGGTGCAGGCGGTGGGGTAGAGGCAGGGACCAAGGGAACAAGGGAACAAGAAGACAGGGATTAGTGGTTAGTAGTTGGTAGTTAGTAGTTAGTAGTTAGTAGTTAGTAGTTAGTAGTTAGTGAATGTTGATTAGAAGACTGCGGAAAATGCGTGCTACGCCTCCGCGGGGCGGGTTAAGGATTTTTGCGGAGGGCGCGGTGGGCGCGGCGGGGCGGGACAGAAACAGGCGGCTGCGCTTTGCGGATCTTCCTGGCTGATGCGCGCCGCGAGGACGGCGATGGCGAAGAGCAGCCATGTGGTGCGGCTCTCTTCGACCGTGGCCGTAAGCGAGGTCTGAATCCAAACCAGCAGGCAGACGACGAGCGCCATGCGCAAGAGGCCGCGGCATTGAAACGCGGCATGCAGGGCCAGGGCCACGAGCAGCGAAGCCAGAAACAGCCCGATGAGCCCGCCGCCGACCACGACCGAAAGCGCGGTATTGTGCGCGGAGTTGATCGGCGCCAGACGCGATGCGGCGACAAAGGTGCCCGCTCCGGAGCCGAAGAGCGGCGCATGAGCGAAGGCGCGCCAGCCGGCAGCCCAGATGTTGACGCGCTGGTTTAAATCGCCGCCGCTGAGTTGCTCGGGGATGGTGGCAAGGCGGGTGAGCGTCTCCGCGGGCACAATGATCCAGAGAGCCGCGAGAAAAGCCGGAAGCGCGAAGGCTGTGGCGGCAGCGACGCGCCGGGCGCGGCCGTGAGCAAGAAGAAGCAAGGAGCCGGCCAGAGCCACGAGAGCAGCGAGGAATCCGCTGCGCGAGGCCGTAAGCAAAACGGCGAGAATGCCCAGCGGCAGAAAGCCCGCGGCCATCAGACGCAGCGGCCAGCGGCGTTCCGAGCGCATCAGCAGAGCCGCCAGTGGAAAGCCGAGGTCGAGGAAGCGGGCCACGTCGTTGGGGTCCTGGCCGTAGGCGGCAAAGCGTATCTGGCCGGCGGCAATGGCCTCGGGCGAGCGGAAGGCGGCCAGAGTGAGCAAGGCGAGAACCCCGGAACCGGCTACGGTGGCGCGCAGTAGATTACGCAGATCGGCGGGAGTGTCGGCAAACTCCCAGACCAGCCAGACGATCATCATCTCCTGGAAGTAGGCGCGGAGCTTCTCGAAGGTGGTCATGAAGTCGATGGTCCAGAACCAGGTCAAACAGAACCAGAGATAGAGGGCAAGGACGATCCAGCAGAAGACGCCGGGGCTGCGCATGCGGCCGGCTTGAAAGATGGCGGGCACGCCGGCGAGCAAAACCAGAATGCCGGCGATGCGCGCCGCGTTGCCCAGCGGCTCGCCCAGGTCGAGCGAGAACTCCCAGGGAATGGCGAAGGCGAAGAGGACGAGGCAGAGCTTGGCAATCGGTCTCATGACTCAAAATCTTTGCGAATAAACCAGCCCGGAGTAGACGGCGACGCCGATGACCGATTGCACGGCGGAATCCAGCGTGCGGTTGCCAAAGTTCTTGGCGAAGGAATCCGGCACGTAGAGGATGTCGCGGTCCTGAACGGGCTGGTCGGGGTCCTGGCCGTGCAGCATACGCTTCAAATTCAGGGAGGTCATGGTGCGGCCGCCTTTTTGTTCGCGAATCAGGAGGGCCTTGCCGATGGCGGCGTTCGGCGACGGTCCCCAGGCCAGGGAGAGCGCCTGCACGATGGTAAGCCCCTGCACCGGGTCGACGGGGAAACCGCCGGGGCGGATCACGTCGCCGACCACGTAGACGAGACCGGCGCGAGTAACCTGCACGGTGTCGCCGGGGTTGAGCTCGGGGTTGTGGTCCGAAGTGGTATCTGTGCCGCTGGGATCGAGAATCACCGGATGCGGGGTTTTGGGGTCTCCGTAATGAAAGACGTTGACGAGGCGGCCGGCATTGGGCGCGAGGCCCTGGGCGGCGGAGATCAGATCGAGCAAGCGATGGTGGTAGGTGTAGGGATAGACGCCGGGCCGGGCCACTTCGCCGAGCACGCTCACGTCCTGGCCGACATAGGCTGCGACCAGCACCGAAACCACGGGATGAAGCAACATGCCTTTGGCCACGAGCGTGGCTTCAATGGCGCGCGCCGCGGCCTTTTCGTCCATGCCGCTGAGATTGATGGAGCCGATCAGGGGCAGCGTCACCGTGCCGTCGGCGGAGACGCGCACCATCGAGTGAAACTCGGGCGTGTGGAATTCGCTGATGTCGAGGAGATAGCCGGGAGCGATGGGCGACGGCATGGGCGACGAGATTTGCGCGGCGGCGAGCGGCAACTGGCCGGCGACGCCGGCGTTGTCCCAGAGCAGTGGCGCGTCCTGGGGCTTGGGGGCGTTACTGTTCTGCTGTGGCTGCGGATTCTTGACGAGACCACCGCCGGGCAGACCGGAGGTGTTGGGCGTGGGCGGCTGCGCGTGGAGACAAGCGCCGGCGGCGAGCAAGGCCAGCAGCACCACCCTGGCGGCCGCCGCGAAACGGTTCCCGGATTTGCGCAACAGGGATTCGCGCGACAGGGAATCGCGCAAGAGCGCGGCGGCCACGGCGATCCACAGACCGGCGAAGAAGGTGATGGCAAGGTAAAGCGGCAGATTGGGCGCGACCGGTTTGGCCGGCTGCCGTGGTGGGTCGACGACCGAAATGTTGGAGCTGTGCACTCCGGCGGCGAAGCCTGCTTCCTCTGATTTCTGAAGCACGCGGAGATAGAGTTCGTGGCTGGCGTTGTCATCCTTACGCATGATGGCGTACTCCGTGACGGCCGCATTCAGCTTCATGCCCTCGCTGGTCGCCTGCTCGAGATTCTTGCGCACCAACTGCTCGCGATCGACGGCGGTTTGCCAGTTGCTGCGGAAGCGTTCGACGAGTTTCGCGTCTTCGGCCTGCTTTTGCCGGTCGAGATCCTCGAGCTGGCGGCCGATTTCGACGACGCGGGGAAAGCTGGGCCCGTGTTCGGCGCTGAGTTGGGCCTGTTCCTGCTCCAGATCGCTGCGGTGCGCATGAAGCTGATCGAGGAGCGCGGTGGCAAAGTTGGCGTTTGGCGCCTGCAGGCGCGGATCGGCGGCGATCACCATCTCCGGATCGCCCTGCGAGGCGGCGCGATACTCGGCTTCGCTGAGGATGCGATCGGTGGCGGCGGCGACAAGCTGGCGGCTCAGCTCGTCGATCTCAAGGAAAGCCGAAGCGTGCTCGGATTCGCCGGGCTGGCCGTCGGCCCGCACCTCCGGCGTGCTCAGAATGCCGTGCTGCGCCTCGTAGTCAGCCAGACGCTGGTCGTCGCGGTCGACGCGAGCCTTGAGATCGGCGAGCTGGGCATTGAGCCAGCCGGAGCCCTTGGCCGTGGCCTGAACCTGCGATTCGATTTCCTGCTCCTGATAGTCGCGAATGAGCGCATTGACGACCGCAGCCGATAGCGCGGCGTCGTGGCAGCGAAAGCGCATGTCGATCAGGAAGGTGCGCGGCACGGTCTGCACATGAAGGCGCCAGGCGAAGCGTTTGAGAAGCCACTCCTCTGCATCGGGAGCGGGTTGCAGGGGGTTGAAGCCCGGAAAGCGCGAGTCGAAGCGGCCGCGGAATCCAGGCTGCTGGTAGAGCTTGAGCTCCGTGATCACGCGCCAGGCGAGCTGATCGCTGCGCAAAACGCTGGCCAGAGTCTCCAGCGCCAGGGGCGCGGTGAGAATGGAGGCCGAAGCGAAGGGCTCCTGCGCATCGAGGCTGAGCGAAGAGATTGGCGCCGTGCGCAACTCCACACTGGCGCTGGCTTCGTACTGATTGGGCGCGATAAGGCAATAGAGAATGCAGAGCGCGAGCAGCGCCGCCTCAATCGTGGCAATGAAGCGGCGGCGGCGCCAAAGGGCGTGCCACGCCTCGCTCAACGATGTCGAACCCAGGCGCGGCACTTCGCTCGCGGCACGCGGCGCCGAATCGTCTGGAAATGCAGTCTGGAAAGGCTCAGAATCAGGCAACGGACAAAAACCTCGCTCCAATCCATCTACGCAGAGCAAAGCTTTCGCCCAGCTCCAGCCAAGTCGCGGCCGGAAGCGGAAAGGTCAGCCACCGGTTGCGCGGCTGACGTCTGCCATGAGCCTCGCCTCCCGCGGCGACAACCCGGAAGAAAAGTGATAACCCTGGCGTTCAGAACGAAAAGCCAATCTGAGGAAATCGTTGTCAGTTTCTTCCATAAATGGCGATTCGTCAATGCCGTTCGTCACAGAAACGGGGAACAAGGGACCGAGCCACCCCAGCGAGCACAGACCGCTCACCGTGAACCCCGGCAGGGAGCAAAGCATCCCGCCGGGAGCGAATGCACGGATGACGTAGGGTTTTGCGGCAATCCCCAGCGGCATTTCCCGCCCGCCGCACACGAAAACCGATCGCCTCTCGACGCCGGCCGAGCTCCGCTAACTCTGCTCTTCGGTCCGATACCACTCGACCGTGCGGCGCAGCCCCTCGGCGAAATCGACTGTGGGCGCGTAGCCGAGCAGCTCGCGCGCCAGGCGAATGTCGGCCAGGGAGTGGCGGATATCGCCCGAGCGCGGCTCCCCGTAAGCCGGCTTGCCGCGGTACCCGGTCAGGCCGCAGAGAAGCTCGAAGGTCTGGTTGAGCGTCACGGCCGAACCGGTGGCCAGATTCATCATGCGGCCCGAGACTCTTTCGGCGGGGGCTGCGGCGGCCAGCAGGTTGGCGCGGACCACGTTCTCAATATAGGTAAAGTCGCGGCTCTGCTCGCCGTCGCCGTAGATGGTGGGCTGCTCGTCGGCGAGCATCTTGCGGCAGAAGATCGCCAGAACCCCGGAGTAGTGCGAGGCCGGGTCCTGGTGGGGACCGAAGACGTTGAAGTAGCGCAGGGTCACGGTCTCAATGCCATAGACGCGGGTGAAGGCGCTCAAATAGTGCTCGCCCGCCAGCTTGGCCACGGCATAGGGAGTGATGGGATGGGGCAGCATCTCTTCGTGCTTGGGCAGCGTGGGCGTGTCGCCGTAGACCGACGATGACCCGGCGTAGAGGACGCGGCGCACACCAGCCTCCTTGGCCGCCACCAGAAGATGGAGCGTGGCATCGACGCAATTCCGGTTGGTGGCCGCGGGATCGGCAACCGACCGCGGCACCGACGCCAAAGCGGCCTCGTGAAAGACGATCTCGACGCCGGCACAGGCTTTGGTGCAGACGGCCGGGTCCGCGAGGTCGCCTTCGAGGAACTCCATGGCCTCAAGGCCAACCAGATTGGCGCGTTTGCCGGTAATGAAGCTATCGACGCCGCGTACCGATTCGCCGCGAGTCAATAACGCGGCGGCAATGGAGCGGCCAATGAACCCGGCAGCGCCGGTAACAAGGTACTTGGACAAAGTCTTACTCCGAAGAACAGGTGCCGAGGCCGGATGGAGGGCCTTCATTCACAGAATACCAACGCGAGAGAGCTACTCTATGGATCGGGTACTGTCTTAAAAGTGCGTTGACGGAAAACAGCGACCGCTTGCAATTCGATTTTAGCGCTCGTATCGTCAAGGCATGGCATCGACTCGCAAGGAACTGGCCGCGCTTAAGAATCTGCTCTCCGAAGCCGATCTAATCCTGTCTACAACGGAATTGCCCCAAGGGCGGGCGGTACGGTGCCGGGAGATTCTTCGCTCTGCTTTGGCCTTGACTGGCGATCTTCTCAAGCAGACCAAGATGCCCGCTGCCGCCGTTCTAGGGCGCAAGGGAGGCTCACAGACAGCCAAGCGGGGAAGCGACTACTTCCGCCAGCTTGCGGCCAAGAGAAAGACACGGGCGGGCGGAAGGCCAAGAAAAACAGACAATTAGACTCTGCGCTTTGTAGAATGGACGCTCTGGAAAGAATGAGCGATGAATCATTTTGAGTGCCCACCACTTGATCGGCTGACTTTTGAGGAAATCAGTCAAGCGGCCCACGAGATCGATAAGCGGTACTGGCCGCTGATTATTGCATTCAGAGTTGCCAACTTTATCCCTCCATCCGTTCCAGTCCCTCCCCAACGCCCTCTGCAACTGATTGAACTTTTCCGTTCTTACGCGTTGGAATTATTCAAGGCCGAAGCGGATCGGTTTGAGCCGTTTCGCGCAGACCGGCTTTATGTTCCTTGGTTGAGCGACCTATCGAATCGTATTGGAGTACATATCCAAGATGTGTTTAGGCAACTAGAGGAAGGCGATCCCGATTCGCTCCTGACCTATCACGGGGCGTCCAATCTCCGTATAGGTGCAGCGGTGCAGGAAGCCATGAGCGATCTGATAAAGCAACACATGCAGGAACCACGAATCCAGCCGGAAACGTCCAGTGTGGTCGCTGCATCAGTGCAAGACTCCAGTGGAACGCGAATTGGAAACCGAGAACGCATCGAAAAATTCATTCTGAAAATGGCCGCGTCTGGCCTAAAGATCAAGCGTAAAGATATTTGGCAAGTAGCCGGATACGAGGATCGAACGGAATTTGAGCGCTTCCAGCGTGGCGAAGAGCGCAATAGAGCCGCGTCCATGAATTTCAATCGAATCCTCAACCTTGAATCAGCGGACTTCCGCAAGCTGCTTGCAAAGCTAAAGCAATAGGCCAAATCCCGCATATTCCCGCATTCCCGCATTTTCAATCCCGCATATTCCCGCATTTTCCCGCATATTTTCCCCCGCATCCCCGCCTTGCGTCCTGCTCTGCGGGGCGGCCTACGCTCTTAATCGGTCAAGCAAATCGACCAGATAGGAGCAAGGATGGTCAGACAAAACGCAAGCATCAGGGGTCCACCAGTCAACGGCCCCAAGCCGGGGCAAACATCAACGCAAAACACTTGACAAACAGCAACCGCTTGCTGTATTATTTAACCATGATGAACGAAGCACAATCCGCAAACGGCATGACCTGTGAAGCCTGCACGGTCATGTGCCAGCGGTTCGGGCGGCATAGGAACGGGCTTCGCCGGTACCGTTGCCCGCAGTGCCAGCGGACCTATACGGAGCCGCACAGCCGCGTTCTGGACACGATGTACATTTCACGGGATCGCGCCGTGCTCGCCCTTCAACTCCTACTGGAAGGGAACAGCATCAGGAGCACGGAAAGAATCAGCGGCATGGACAGGAACACGATTATGAGCCTGATCGTCAAGGCTGGAAAGAAATGCCAGCGGCTCATGGACGAAAAACTGCGTGAGATTCCCGTGCGCGATGTGGAAGTGGACGAGATTTGGGGCTACGTCTTTAAGAAAGAGGCTCACAAGTTCAAACACGAAGAGAGTAACGACCAGATCGGCGACGCCTATTGCTTCGTGGCGATGGAACGCAGCTCAAAGCTGGTGCTCGCTCACTACGTGGGCAAGCGCAATACCGAAAGCACAGACCAATTCATCGCTCGGCTGTCTCTCGCCACATCGAAAGACAAGTACCAGCTTACGAGCGATGGATTTGGTGCTTACAAACCCGCCGTAAAATCCTTCCTGAAAAAACGTGTCCACTTTGCACAACTGGTAAAGGTGTATGCATCTGCCACCGATGGCGAGCAGCGTTACAGTCCGCCTGAAGTGGTCGATGCGCTTCCAGAAGTGGTTATGGGAAACCCGGACCCCGACCGCATCTGCACCAGCTATATCGAGCGCCAGAATCTTTCCATCCGCATGGGAATGCGCCGCATGACGCGGCTCACGAATGGATTTTCTAAGAAGTGGGAGAATCTGGAAGCCGCGTATGCGCTCTGGTTTGCCTATTACAACTGGTGCCGCGTGCATTTCAGCATTCGCGTTACGCCGTGCATGGAAGCGAAGATCGAAGATCACATCTGGACGATTGCGGAGTTGATCGCATAAACGCCCAACAATTTGAGGGCTATCCCTCGTATCATCTTCGGATACCGGATTGATCGAACGGCACGGAACCATTTAGCGTAATCGCGCCGTCATGGAGCACGTAGGAATTGGCGTCCTGTAAGGGCTTACACAATTTATTTTCGTCGGCTTTTATCGCGGTTGGGTAATCGACTACGGTGACACTTTTGGTTTTTAGATTGACGGTCAATCTGTGTCCTATGTGGCACATGCCACTCTCGTCATCGGCAATGACGCTAGTTTGACTCCATGAAGAAATGAGGTACAACTCTTCGGAAGGAATTAGCGCCCCAAAAGACACCTCAGCTTGCGTTTCTCGGCAAAGACCCTCCGAACGGTCACACTTAATCTCGACCGTCATTGGAAACGGTAACTGTTTCCCTTTATCTGTGCTCGTGGGAACCCAAAAGCCATCTACAACCAAATAGCCGTTATCTGGATATGGATCATGTAAGACAGTGGTCCCGGTGTCGGTGATTGTCCAACGCGGCGAAGTTGCATCCGCGTGAACGACGGCTTCACCGTCGCCTGCCAGTTGATTCTTGCACCCCGCTATGACCGTCAATAACAGCGGTAGTAGGAGCCGCGTCTTCATTGCTTCCTCCAGTCCAAACCGGGCCGGAGCATGGAGCACGCTACTTTGGCATCCTCTTTGTGGTTTTCTTCCCGTTCCCTTGGTGCTTCATTAAGGCAGCCAGTTCCGCAGCGTTGATCCGTCCAGCATACTTCCGGGCGACTTTGATTCTATTCTTTGCTGCGCTGTTTTGCGGTTTTTTTGTCGTAGAAGGTGCGGTGCCTTTGGGAATTGGTGTCCCGGTCAACTTGGAGTATTCGCCCCAGTTGAGCCGTCCACCAGCTTCTTTGCGTGCCTGCTCTAGTTCTTTGGTTGATACTTGTGCCATTTTCTTTTCTCCATTGTTTGTTCTCTCTCTCCCGGAAGCAGCCAACCATCCAGCGTATAATTCCGCAAATCGGAGGGGCTATGGAACTCACATGCCCGAAATGTGGAACGCCGTCTGAGATTAAACTTGAGGGACCGCCGATTCCCGGAACGGAATACTCTGCGGTGTGTCCAAACTGTAGGCAATACTTTTTTGGTGTTCTAATCGAGCCCGCTCCTCATCCACCGTCGTTCCCAAAGAAGGATTGACCCACTCATAAGGGCCATCGAATCCACAGAGCTTGCATTGAATTGAAGGAAAGCGCAAGTAGCGGATCGCAGGGCTGCAAGAGCCAAGCGATTGCTGGCAGTTCGGACACTGAATAGGGATATTTTCGGATGGATGTGGGGGAGAACCAGGACAGGCTGGCATATTACCCTCATCTGCGCTATGATGCGCGTGAGAGCGTGTCCTATTCACCTCTCAAAAACCGCAGGCACTCGCCTTTCTCAGAGGCGTGTACCGCGTATGCCCTTACCTTAGTACGAAAGGGCATCTGGCGCAACTCCAATTTACCGGAATGCGCTAGGAACAAGGGAATCCCCCGGTATCCGGTACTCAACGCACAATTCAGACAGCACCTATGGATCGGACCCTTAAGATTTGCGGGCAGGTTTCCCATCCTTGCCCGGTGGCTGCGGCAGCCCCGGAAGGGATGAGGACCCGGCGTGGCCTCTGCCTGGGGCCGCATCGGGAATGACGCCGTGAAGTCGAGGGCGGGAGAATTGCAATTCGGGAATGCTGCCCGCTCCTAGTTACCTTGGGCCTGTTTTCTCCCGCTTGTGCGTGGCGTATGATGTGAAACACGCATTTTTGCAAGACCTGTTTTTTTCGATTGCCTCGGGTTACCCCGTTGAGTTGAGACATTGAAATCTCACTGCATCCGTGAAGTGCGCGGTTCGCGCGCATGCCACTGCACGCAGAAGGAGCTGGGGAATGGCGCAAGAATCCAGGTTGCAGGAAATGTCCCTGGCCCGGGCTGGGAACCGGGCTGCGAGCTGCCTGAGGGCGGCAAAGAGAATCGTGCCGTCGGCCGGCCTTTTGGCGGCGCTGGCCATTGTTTGCCTGCCGAGATTTTCGCAAGCGCAGACCCCGGCCACGGCCTGGGGCTATATGGCCGGCTCGGAAAACGCGAACGTAAATGACAATACCGGCGCACCCGCCGTACCCGGCGGCCGTGATGGCGCTGCCACCTGGACCGACCAGAGCGGCAACCTCTGGCTCTTCGGCGGTTGGGGCGATGATTCCGCCGGGACCGTGGGCCTACTGAACGATCTCTGGGAGTACACAGCCGGCGCTTGGGCACTCAAGAGCGCAGCCGCGACTCTCACTGTGCCGGGTGTTGACCTCTGCAATGCTGGGAACTACACCAGCGGCAGCTACCTAGTCGGCGGACGACAGTATGCCGCTACCTGGGTGGACGATACGAGCGGCAACCTCTGGCTCTTTGGCGGGCAAGGCTGCGGCGTCGCGTCCACAGCGCCGGGCTATCTGAACGATCTCTGGATGTATAACGTCAGCTCGGGCAAGTGGACCTTCGAGGGCGGCGGCCAAACCACGAACCAAACCGGAACCTATGGCCAGCTGTACACCTCCTCGCCCACCTTCCTTCCTGGCACGCGCTCGCAAGCGGTTGCCTGGACCGGTGCCGACGGCAACTTCTGGCTCTTCGGCGGTTTTGGGTTCGATTCCACCGGAAACGAAGGGGATCTCAACGATCTCTGGAAGTTCGATCCCGCCACTCTGCAGTGGACCTGGATGTCCGGCGGGCTGGTCCGACTCCAAGTGGGCAGCTACGGCACACTGGGCCAGCCCCGCGCCACCAATGTCGCTGGCAGCCGGGGGTTGGCTGCGGGAACGGTGGACGGCAGCGGCAACCTCTGGCTCTTCGGCGGCGATGGTTGCGGTACCAGTTGCGCCTTGCCGAACGCATTGAACGACCTCTGGATGTTCAACCCCACGACGCTGGAGTGGACCTGGGAGGCCGGCAGCCAGGGCAACAACCAGCCGGGTAGCGCCGACGCCATGTTCGTTACCGCCGGCAGCAACCACCCCGGCTCGCGTACGGAGTCCTTCCTCTGGGCCGACGCCGCCAACAACCTCTGGCTTTTCGGCGGTGCCGGCCTTGACACCTCCGGCGACGGCGGCATACTCAACGACCTCTGGGAGTTCGACACCACCACCATGGAGTGGACGTTTATGGGCGGCTCCCCAACCGCATTGGGAGCCGAAACGCCGGTCTACGGGACCGAGTTAACGCCCGCCACAACCAATATTCCCGGCGGCCGGTATAGCTATGCCGCCTGGAATAATCTCAACGGCAACTTCTGGCTCTTCGGCGGGTATGGATATAACGCCACATCAAGTGGCTACCTGAACGACCTCTGGGAAGCGATTCCGCCCACCCCGACGCCAGCCTTCAGCCTGGCCGCCGGAACCTACGAGGGCACGCAGACGCTCATCATTTCCGACGCCATCCCCGATGCCGCGATCTACTTCACCACCAACGGCAACACGCCGGCGATCACTTTGGCCGACGCATACACCGGACCGGTCACGGTCACGAATACCGAGTACGTGCAGGCCATCGCCATCGCCGGCAGCCAAAGCCAGAGCCTGCCGCGCCAGGCCCAGTACGTCATCGAGCCCCAGACCGCCATCACCTGGGAGCCACCGGCCGCGATCACTTACGGCACGCCGCTCACCTCCGTGCAGTTAGACGCCACCACCAGCATCCCCGGCGCCTTCGTCTATTCGCCGGATGCGGGCACGGTGCTGCCGGCCGGAACCCAGACGCTCTCGGTCACCTTCACACCCACCGACCCCAGCACCGCCGGCTTCCAGGCGGCCACGGCGACCGTGACCCTTCAGGTCAACCCGGCTACGCCGGTCATCACCTGGGCCACGCCTGCCTCGATCGCTTACGGCACCGCCCTCGGCGCGACTCAGCTCGACGCCGCAGCTACTTTCGACGGCAACACGGTCACCGGTACCTACACGTATTCACCCGCCAGCGGCGCTGTCCTCACCGCGGGCACGCACACTCTCACCGTCACGTTCACTCCCACCGGCGCCGGCGCTTCCAACTACACGACAGCCACGGCCTCGGTGACGATCGACGTCACGCAGGACGCGCCCGCGATCACCTGGGCGGAGCCCGCGGCGATCACCTACGGCACCGCCCTGAGCGAAACCCAGCTCGACACCACGGCTGCTTACGGAGGCACAGCGGTTCCGGGCACATTCGTTTACTCGCCAGCCGCCGGCACCGTTCTGCCGGCCGGAACACAGACCCTCAACGTCACCTTTACGCCCACCGACACGATGGACTACGCGACCGTCCAGGGCTCGACGACCCTGGTCATCAATCAGGCTGCGCCGGTTGTCAGTTGGCCGACCCCGGCCGCGATCACCTACGGCACCGCTCTCGGCGCCACGCAACTCGACGCCACGGCCTCGGTCCCCGGCACCTTCGTCTATGCGCCCGCGGCAGGCGCCGTGCTCACAGCTGGCACGCATACCCTCAACGTCACCTTTACCCCGACCGATACCACGGACTATGCGACCGTCCAGGCCTCGACCACCCTGGTCGTCGGCCAGGCCATGCCGGTCATCACATGGCCGACGCCGGCCGCAATCCCCTACGGAACGGCTTTAAGTGCGACGCAACTTGACGCCTTGGCCAGCTATAACGGCGCCTCGGTCGCCGGCGCCTTCGTCTACTCGCCCACCATCGGCGCCGTCCTCACTGCGGGCACGCAAACTCTCACCGTCACCTTCACGCCCACCGATACCACCGACTTCACCACGGCTACGGGCTCGGTCACGATCAACGTCACGAAGGACACGCCCACGATCACCTGGGCGACGCCCGCGGCGATCACTTACGGCACCCCTCTGAGCGCCACGCAACTGGACGCCACAGCGGCTTACAACGCGGCGACGGTTCCGGGCACCTTCGTTTACTCGCCGGCCGCCGGCAGCGTCCTGTTGGTGGGAACGCAGACGCTCTCGGTCACCTTCACGCCGACCGATGCAACCGACTATTCGAGGGTGACGGCCACCACAACCATCGTCGTCAACCAAGCCACGCCTATCATCAGCTGGCCGATCCCGGCTGCGATCACTTACGGCACCGCACTCGGCGCCACGCAACTCGACGCCACTGCCTCGGTCCCCGGCACCTTTGTCTACTCGCCCGCGGCCGGCGCCGTGCTCACGGCTGGCACGCATACCCTCAACGTCACCTTTACACCGACCGATACCACGGATTACGCGACCGTTCAGGCCTCGACCACCCTGGTCGTCGGCCAGGCCACGCCGGTCATCACCTGGCCGACCCCGGCCGCGATCGCCTACGGCACCGCTCTGGGCGCAACTCAGCTCGACGCCGCGGCCAGCTATAACGGCGCCGCGGTCGCGGGAAGCTACACCTATGCACCCGCCGCCGGCACCGTCCTCACCGTGGGCGCGCACACCCTCACCGTTACTTTCGCGCCCACCGATGCCACCGACTTCACCCCGGCTACGGCCTCGGTCGCGATCAACGTCACGCAGAATGCGCCCGCGCTCACCTGGGCCATGCCTTCCGCAATCACTTACGGCACACCGCTCAGCGCCACCCAGCTTGACGCTACGGCGGCCTACGGCGCGACGACGATTCCGGGCACATTCGTTTACTCGCCGGCCGCTGGCGCCGTCCTGCCGGCCGGAACACAGACCCTCTCCGTCACCTTCACCCCGGCTGACGCATCCGATTACGCGAGCGTGACGGACTCCACCACCATCGTCGTCAACCAGGCCATGCCGATAATCAACTGGGAAAACCCGCCCGCGATCGACTACGGCACCGCGCTGAGCTCGGCGCAACTCAACGCTACGGCCTCGGTCCCCGGCACCTTCGTTTACTTGCCCGCGGCCGGCACCGTGCCCGCGGTCGGAACGCAAACCCTCTCCGTCACCTTCACTCCGGCTGACACGAACGACTACGCCACGGCCAATGCTGGCGTCACGATCACCGTGCTGGCTCCTGGATTCACCATCAGCGGCTCGCCCACCGGGCAAACCGTCTACGCCGGTTACTCAACCGACTTCGTCATCACCGTCGCGCCCGTCGATGGCACCTTCAATAACGCGGTCACGCTTTCCGTCACCGGCCTGCCTTCGGGAGCCACGGCCACCTTCTCGCAACCCACCCTCACGCCCGGCTCGTCGTCGGCCAGCGCGATCCTAACGGTCTCCGTACCCTCAAGCGTGACGATGAACCGGCACCCGGCTTCGCCCTTCGGTGGCGCCTCGCGCGCGCTGGCTCCGTTGATGGCGCTGTTGTTGCTTTTGCCCTTCCGCAAAGTGCGCAAGACGGCGCGAAGGATCTCGCTGCTGCTGATTCTGGCTCTCTCGCTGGGCGCCATGCTTTCCTTGAGCGCCTGCGGATCGCCCGCAACGAATACCCTTCAATGGCAGTCTGAGTTCGTCCTCACCGTAACCGGCACGAGCGGCGGCAGCACCCAGACCGCGCAACTGGTGCTCACCGTCGAGTAACCCACGGCGGGGCTGCGCTCACCGCCAGCCCCGCCTATCGATCCTGTCACGCCGTGCCCTTCCCCTCCTCGTGTATCGTGGCTTGGTATGAATCTGCTGCCAACCCTGGCCGAGCCCCGGCACTTTGCACTTTGGGAGAGCGGTCTGTTCGTCGCGCTCGCCGCCGCATCGGCCTACGGTTTCTGGCGGCGCTTCGGCCCCATCCTCGGCAGGATTCTCGCGTCCAAAACGGACCCCAATTTCCATCTCTCGCCCCTAGCCAAACGTGTGCGCGACTTCGTTTGGGAGGTTCTGTTGCA
>Ga0187852_1001840_pt1 | contig 18809 bp, 19 predicted proteins | sample June2016WEW_6_40_FD_134511 | JGI IMG/M metagenome (GOLD analysis project Ga0187852, IMG submission 134511) | Peatland microbial communities from SPRUCE experiment site at the Marcell Experimental Forest, Minnesota, USA - June2016WEW_6_40 | ecosystem: Environmental > Terrestrial > Soil > Wetlands...
CCACGCCCTTCGATACTCAGATCAAATGGGACTACTTCGAACTCTGGCACCACGAAGGACGAAGAGCCCGCATGGGGACGGCCATGATGGGGCCGGACTTTACCCAGTGGCATGGCTTCTACGAGGTAGCCAAGGGCTACTATATGCACTTCATCCCCGATGCCGAACAATTGATGCCCGGCGTCACCAAGGATGTGATGGATTCACCAGAAAACCTTTGGATGAAGGGACTGACCAAGGAGCAGATCCAACAGCAAATCGAGTACTACAAGGAGCGGTATAACCAGTGACCCGCCGAAAAACACGGTTTTCTCTGATCCGTGGACGTTGGCAGTATCGGCGGGTGGCCGGGTTTCCCAGCTCTCGATTTTAAGACCTGGGAAACCACAACTCCGGAAGCCGCGTGCCCCAGGTTCGGCGCTGCCTCATCGCGCCTAACCTGGGATATCTACAACTACAGTCTTTTACAATCATGCGCGGCAAACCCCATCCCCGTCTCCCGCCTCGATTACCCTAGTCTTCAGGGAGTACCGGAACCCAACCATGCCTCATCCTCAAATCAAATTCGGCACCGACGGCTGGCGCGGCCTCATCGCCGCCGACTTCACCTTTGCCAACGTCCGCATCGCCGCCGAGGCCATCGCCGCCTACGTCCACTCCCGCAAAGGCACAGCGGAAGAAGACCCCGCCAGGGGACTCTGCATCGGCTACGACACCCGCTTCGGCTCACAGAGGTTTGCCCGCGCCTGCGCTGAGGTGGTGGCCTCCACCGGCATCCCCGTCGCCCTGGCCGACGGCATTACGCCCACCCCGGCCCTCAGCTTCGGCGTGCGCGAGCGCGGCGCGGCCGGCGGCATCGTGATTACCTCCTCGCACAACCCGGCGCAATGGAATGGCGTCAAATACAAGGCCTGGTACGGAGGATCGGGCAAGCCTTCCATCATCGCGGAGATCGAGTCCCGCCTGGGCCGGCCCGTCGCCCGCCCCGCGCGGCCCGCCGCCATTGAGGAAGTCGATTTCCTGCCCTCGTACCTCAAGGCCATCGAGAGTTTTACCAGCCTCGACGCGCTGCAGAAATCCGGTATGAAGTTCGGCATCGATTCCATGTACGGCGCAGGGCTGACCTTCCTCTCGGATATCTTCACCCGCCTGGGCGTGGCCCACGTGCAGATTCGCGGCCACGCCGATCCGCTCTTCCCCGGCATCAACCCGGAGCCCATCGAGCCGCACATCCGCGCCCTGGCCGAGGCGGTCGTAGCCAACGGCTGCCAGGCCGGCTTCTCGACCGATGGCGACGCCGACCGCATCGGAGCCACCGACGAGCACGGCGAGTTCGTCGATCCGCACAAGATTTACTCCGTCCTGCTGAGCTGGGTGCTCAAGCGCCACAATGACTGGCCCGGCGCCGTCACCCGCGCCTTCAACACCACAAAAATGCTGGATCGGATCTGCTTGAAGCACGGCCGCGAGCTGATCGAGCACGGCATCGGCTTCAAGTTCGTCTGCGATTACATGCTGGAGCGCGAGATTCTGATGGGCGGCGAGGAGTCAGGCGGAATCGGCTTCCAACGCCACCTGCCCGAGCGCGACGGCCTGCTCAACTCGCTGCTGCTGGCCAACGTCATGGCCGAGGAAGGCAAGACCCTGGGCCAACTCGTCGCCGATCTCCAGGCCGAGTACGGCGAGCATCAATATGGCCGCATCGACCTCGACCTGCCCGATGAGGTGAAGAACAACACCATCGCCCGCGCCCTCGCCCTCCAGCCCGGCAACCCGGTCTTTGCCGGAATGCCCATCCTCCGCCAGGACACCCTCGACGGCGTAAAGTTCTATCTCGACAATCCCGAGGCCGCCACCAAGCCCAACGCCGCCGAAACCTGGCTCCTGCTCCGCGCCAGCGGCACCGAGCCCCTGCTGCGCATCTACACCGAGTCCTGCTCCAAAGAATCGGTGGCCAAGCTCCTCGAATCCGCCCGCTGCTTTGCGCTGGGCGCATAGCCGGATGCATCAGCCAGCAACTCACCCGATCGCGTGCGCGTAGTATCGAATGCCATCGGGCCATGCGCCGGGATGGTGCTCGAAGCCAACTCTGGCGCTGATCTTCGTGTAGTTCCGCTGGCCGGCCTGGATTATCTCCGGGCCGTTCTCTTCCAGAGCTGCGGCTGACTTCTCCGACGGGCGGACAATGGCAATGTGGCCGGGCACATGCCGGTTCGGATTGTGGTAGACCGCCAGCACCAGGCTTCCCTGGTTGGCCAGCCGCTGCGCCTCGCGCATATCGGAGACGCTTCTCCATTCGGCCCGCGCGCCCGCTTCGCTAGCCAGCCAATCGGCTTGCGCGTTGGCCAGCAGAAGCTGTCCGTGCTTCGGCGGGCGCAGCAGGTAAACTCCAAGCCGCTTGGCGGCCGCCGCGGCAAACGCGCTGCAATGCGAATGGTCGCCGGGCCCCTCGTACTCGGCTCCTCTGTCCGGTTCTCCGCTCTCCCAATTCACATGCTCGCCGACCAGCCAGAGCGACTCGACATTCATGCTGTCGAGAGCCGCCGCAAGCCGCTCGCCCGCGAGCGTAACCGGCCCGCAGCAGGGAATGTGTTCCGCTTCGGGCGCGGCCTCGACCGTGCGGGAACCGAGCATCGCGCCCGGCAGCAAGCCAGACAGACCAAGTGCGAAAAGAAGAGCAAGGCGAAGAAAACTGCGCATAGGCGAACCGCCATCCTTCGGGCTGGATAAAAATCCAGCGAGCAGAAGTCCTACGAAACCACCACAATCTTTGCCCGCTTGCCCAGCCGCACCGTCAGTCGCGCCGGCAGCCCGGTAAGCGGGACCAGCGCATTTTCGGCCACTTCGCCATCGAGCTTGACGGCCTTCTCGGCAATCTTGCGGTTGGCCTCGGCGCCGCTGGCGGCCAGTCCCATCTGGACCAGCAATTTCGGCAGCCGAATCTGCTTCGGCTCCGGCCCGGCCACATCGGCAAACGCCACAGAAACCTCTTCCAGGTCCTCGCTTTCGCCCTTCTGCTGGAACATCCGCGCCCAATTCTCGTCGGCGCTCGCGGCCGCGCCTTCGCCGTGAAAGCCCGAAGTAATCGTCCGCGCCAGCCGCTTCTTGGCTTCCATGGGGTGCAGTTTGCCGCCGGTCACCTCGGCCTTGAGCGCGTCAACTTCGCTCCGCTTCAGGTCGGTCAGCAGCACCCAGTACTTCCACATCAATTCGTCCGAGATGCTCATCAGCTTGCCGTACATCTCGGCGGGCGGCTCGTTGATGCCGATGGCGTTGCCGAACGATTTCGACATCTTCTGCACGCCGTCCAGGCCTTCGAGAATCGGCGTCATCAGCACGATCTGCGGCTTCTGGCCGTAGTACCGCTGCAACTCGCGCCCGCACAGCAGGTTGAACTTCTGGTCCGTGCCGCCCAGCTCCACGTCGCATTCCAGGGCCACCGAATCGTAGCCCTGCATCACCGGGTAGAGCAGTTCGTGCAGGCTGATCGGCTCCTCGGCCTGGAAGCGCTTGTGAAATTCGTCCCGCTCCAGCATCTGCGAGACGGTGAAGTGGGATGTGACCCGGATCGTTCCCTCATAGCCCAGCTTGCCCAGCCATTCGGAGTTGTAGCGCACCTCGGTCTTCTTCTCGTCCAGAATCTTGAAGACCTGCTGTTTGTAGGTGACGGCATTTTCGTCAATTTGAGAGCGCGTCAGCGCCTTGCGCGTCACATTCCGCCCCGTCGGGTCTCCGATCAGCGAGGTAAAATCGCCGATCATGAAAATCACCTGGTGGCCCAACTGCTGGAAGTGCCGCATCTTGCGCATCAGCACCGTGTGGCCCAGGTGCAGGTCGGGCGCGGTGGGGTCGAAGCCGGCCTTCACCCGCAGCGGGCGTCCGCTCTTGCGGCTTTCTTCCAGGCGCTCGCGCAGGTCGCTCACGCGGATGATCTCCGCGGCGCCCTTCTCAAGCAGGTCCATCTGCTCGTCTACAGGCAAAAATGTGCTCATGTTGTCTTTCAGTATAAATTCCGCCGGCTTGGGCGCGCCGGCAGCACGCGATTTCGTTCTAACCCACCTTTACTCGCCGCCCGCCTTCTCCGCCAGGCCCTCTTCCATTCCGCCCGGCTGCATCGCCTCATCCACGGCCTTCAGAAGTCTCCGCGTCATCACCTGGAAGTGATAGCCCATCACCGCCAGCGTCATGGCCGCGCCCACGCAGTGGCGATAGCGTACAGCCACTGTCAGCAGAAACTTCCAGTAACTCCAGCGCTGCCGCCCGAAGACTCCCTGGCGGATGATCGAAGTGACAAAGGCGCGCGCATTGTCGCGGGTGAGCCAGCGCTGCCTCGACACTCGTTCTCCACCCTTCGGCTGCGTGCGGCTCAGGTACAGCTTGACGCGCTCATAGTAGGCCGAGCTGGAGTAGATCCGCTTCAGCACCGACCGGTAGCCCTCCACCAGCTTGGCCGCGTCCATGTTGGGAAGAAAGTTCAGCTTGTCGCAAGTGTTGTCCCCGTGGCCCGCATCCACAATCCGGCCCTCCTTCCACAAGCGCCGGAAAAGCTGAGTCCCCGGCATGGCCTGCAGCAGGCCGACCATGGCGATGGGAATGCCGCTCTTCTGGATAAAATCCACCATGCGGTCGAAGATGTCTTCGCCATCGGTGTCGAAGCCCAGGATGAAGCCCCCCATCACCTGCATGCCGTAACTCTGGATCGTAGCCACGCTGTCCAGCAGGCTGCGCCGCGTGTTCTGCAGCTTGTTGCTGGCGATCAATCCGGACTCATCCGGCGTCTCGATGCCCAGAAAGACCGAGGTAAATCCGGCATCCTTCATCAGTTGCATCAACTCCGCATCGTCGGCCAGGTTCAGTGAAGCCTCGGTGATGAAGTCGAAGCTGGTCTTCGATTGGCTGCGCCACTCGATCAGCGCCTTGAGCAGCTCCTTGGCCCGCGCCTTGTTGCCGATGAAGTTGTCGTCCACGATAAACACTGATTCGCGCCAGCCTGCCGCGCGCAACTGGTTCAGCTCGGCCAGCACCTGCGCGATGGCCTTGGTGCGCGGACGCCGGCCGTAGATCTCGATGATGTCGCAGAACTCGCAGTTGAAGGGGCAGCCGCGCGAGTATTGCACAACCATGGTCGAGTAGCGGTTCATCTTGATCAGGCTCAGGTCGGGCAGCGGGCTGGTCTCCATCTCCGGCCGTTCCGCGGCCTGATAGACGGGCTTGGCTGTTCCTTCCTCCAGGTCGCGCGCCAGGCCGGCAATCAGCGTCTCGGCCTCGCCGATCACTACGTGGTCCGCCTTCAGCTCGGCCGGCGAAAGGCTGCTGGCGATGGGCCCGCCCACTACCGTCCGCAACCCGCGCGCCCGGCACCGCTCCACAATGCCCACCAGCGGCCCGCGCTGGATGTGCATGCCGCTCAGAAACACCACGTCGGCCCAGGCCAGGTCGCGGTCGCGCAGCCGCTCCACGTTGGTGTCCACCAGCCGCTTTTTCCAGCCCGCCGGCAGCAACGCCGCCACCGTCATCAGCCCCAGCGGAGGCTGCGCCGCACGCTTGCCCACGAACCTCAGCGCATGTTTGAAGCTCCAGTACGTTTCGGGAAATTGCGGATAAACCAACAGGGCATTCATGAGTCAACTCCGCTGCAAGGAGCGGCTGCCCGAGCAGGATTCGGAACTTCAGGCCGTATCTCCCAGCTCGGAAACACTGCGGCCGCGCTCGCTGCGGCAGGCCGCTCCCGTATCCATTTTCCCACCTCGCCATGGGAATTCTGTTCAATAAGAACCATTTCGCCGTAAAACCGCGCCCTTTCATCCTGCCCGGCCCACCGCTCCCATCCCATCCCCTCGCTGCATCCCCCGCGCCCTTTGCCTTAAACTTGTTGAATGGAAGAGTTCTCTCGCATTCAGCGCCTCCCGCCTTACGTCTTTAGCATCACTGACGCCATGAAGCGCTCCGCCCGCCACCGTGGCGAAGACATCATCGACTTCGGCATGGGCAACCCCGACGGAGCCACGCCCAAGCACATTGTCGACAAGCTGGTGGAGGCGGCGCTGAAGCCCGCCACCCATCGTTACTCGGTCTCCCGCGGCATCCCTCGCCTGCGCCGGGCCATCGCCAACTGGTACAAGACGCGCTACGACGTCGATCTGGACCCCGAGACCGAGGCCATCGTCACCATCGGCTCCAAGGAAGGCATCGCCCACCTGTGTCTGGCCATTCTGGACTCGCGCGACACGGTGCTGGTGCCCAACCCCAGCTATCCCATCCATATTTATGGGCCGGTGATCGCCGGCGCCCACGTGGTCAGCGTGCCCATCACCGACCAGGAGCAATTCCTGGCGCAGCTCGAGGAGCTGATTCCGCGCATGGTGCCGCGCCCCAAGGCCCTCATCGTCAATTTTCCCTCCAATCCCACCACCGAGTGCGTGGAACTGCCCTTTCTCGCCCGCCTCGTCGAACTGGCCAAGCAGTACGGCTTCCACCTCATCCAGGACCTGGCCTACGCCGACCTCGCCTTCGACGGCTACAAGCCCCCCAGCGTCCTCCAGGTTCCCGGCGCTAAAGACATTGCCGTCGAGTTCTTCACCCTCTCCAAGAGCTACAACATGCCCGGCTGGCGCGTCGGCTTCATGGTCGGCAACCCGGTCCTGGTCAACGCCCTCGCCCGCCTCAAGAGCTACTACGACTACGGCACCTTCACGCCCATCCAGGTGGCTGCCATTCAGGCCCTTGAGGGGCCGCAGGAGTGCGTCCAGGCCATCTGCGAGAACTATCGCAAGCGCCGCGACGTCTTAGTCGAAGGCCTCAACAAGCTGGGCTGGCCGGTGGCTCTGCCCAGGGCCACCATGTTTGTCTGGGCGCAGATTCCTCCGCAGTACCGCAAGCTCGGCTCGCTCGAGTTCTCCAAGCTGCTGCTCAGCGAGGCTAAAGTTGCCGTTTCGCCCGGCATCGGCTTTGGCGACTACGGCGACGGCCACGTGCGCTTCTCGCTGATTGAGAACGAGGAGCGCACCCGCCAGGCCCTCCGCGGCATCCGGCAGATGTTTGCAAAAGGCTGAGATAAGAGATTAGTGGTCAGGGATCAACACAGCCGGCAGATTTCCTAATTTGAAATCCAAAGGCTCACGCTCCTACTCAAGACTCAAGAGAGATACGCCATGGAACATAATCCAGACGGAACCAATGAAGAGCAGCGGGGACAGGATGGTACTCCCCAAGCCCCACAACCGCCTCTCACGCCCAAAAAATCCGATGGTCGCGGTATCCAAAACTCCGAAACATGTCAGCAGTCACCCGAGTCATCGCGGTTTAAGCGATTCCTTCACTTCTTCAACAAATCTGAATGGATGAATGTCCTTCTCACTGCAGTAATCGCCGTAACTGGTATTGTGGGCACCATTCTTGTCATCCAAGGAGGAAACGATACGGCACGAATCAGGGATGCGGCCGAAAAACAAGCGTGCAGTGCCCGACAAATCGCCGCTGCCTCTGAGAGAAATGCGATAGCAGCGGAGAATTTCGCCGCCAGCGCCGCGTCTATCAATCAAGGCGTTTCTGACGCTGCTAGGGGGTTGCAGATCCAAGCTGGAAAGATGGACGCTGCCCGTACTGCTTCTGTGCAGCAATCCCAACAATCTCTCCAAGCGACTATTGACAACTTTCATCTTGAACAAAGAGCTTGGATCGGAATCTCTGACGTACAAACAGAAGGGGGCAAGATCGATGGGCAGAACTTCACCTTTGATAGGGTATCCTTTGTCATTCGGAATACCGGAAGGACGCCAGCCATTCACCTGAGCATCCATTGTTGCCAAGTGATCACGCAGGTCTTTGATGATCGGACAATTCCAGATTACGACACAGAATTTGCAAAGAATCGAAAGAGGCTGGAAGAACAAATCCCGCCAAGTCAGGACAGGGAAAAGTTCATTGAAAAAATTATGAATCTTCAAGACACCGGGGGGCGGGGACATCTCTCCGAACAATCCTTGGCTCCCGATTCTTTTCGTAGAATCCCAGTAGAGGGACATTTGTTGTATGAAAACGTCGAAGGGGCGCTTGAACCGGCGCCCCAAGATCGTTCGCCTCAAGCGATGGATGCCTGGGTTGAAAGAAGGAGACCCAAAAACATATTCATGTTCGGGAAAATCGTCTATTCGGATGTTTTCACTGGGACACCGATACACACTACAACCATCTGCTTTGTTCGCGAAGGAATTACTCCACGTGGCCCAATGGCCATGTACGGGGGTGGGCTGACCTTCGAGGAGTGCCCCCAAGGCCGGATGGATTAAAAACAATGCAATCGGCACAATAAGCAGCAAACGCAGCATGTGCGTCAACCGTTCTATTGCCGGGTGCCCCAGGTCTCGATTTTGAGACCTGGGAAACCACGGACCCCAACCGCGCTTGGACCGGGCATGACGATCCGGAGGGAGCCGGGGGCTTCAGCCCCCGGAAAGAGCGCGACTTTATAGGGCCTTTAGGCCCGGGCCTCAACCCGAATCCTCGGCACCGGCCCCACTCTCCCTCGGGGAGAATGGGGGCCGTTTCGTGCTATTGCACAGTCAGGGCAACCGTGCCCGTTTCCGCGTACGCGCCTGATACGCCGGCTACGGTGACGACGTAGCTGCCCGGCGTGGTGCCCTGATCGCCCTGATTATTATTATTATTTCCTCCCCCTCCACATCCGAGGACAACGCCAGAGATGGCTGCCAGAAGCATCGCCATTCCGAGCATCGTCCGCCTCATGCCCAGCTCTTTTTTGGCAAAACCAGGCAATTGCGTTAATCTTCTCCGCAGAATGAAAGACATCTACATCGCCGATCTGGCCGCCTTTGACGAAGGAAAGCCCTTCGACGGCTTCTTCATCGTCCTGGCCAAGCAGCTGCGCTCCACCAAAAACAACAAGCCCTACCTGAACCTCATTCTGGGCGACAAGACCGGCCAGCTCGAAGGCCGCGTCTGGGAGCCCTCTGACCCGCGCATCGCCAGGGACTTCGAGCGCGGTGACGTCGTCAAGGCCCGCGGCAGCGCCTCCCGCTTCGACGACCGCTTGCAGATGAAGATCGACCAGCTTCGCAAGGCTGCGCCCGGCGAGGTGGACAAGGCCGACCTCCTGCCCTCCACCACCTATGACGTCGCCGCCCTCTGGCGCCAGCTCCTCGCCTTCGTCGACAGCTTCGCCAACCCCCACCTCAAGCTGCTGCTGGCCGCCATGCTCGCCGACCCCGCCCTCTCCGCCGCTTACCGTGAAGCTCCCGCCGCCAAGCAGCTCCACCACGCCTGGCTGGGTGGCCTGCTGGAGCATGTCGTTAGCCTGCTCACCCTGGCCGACCGCGTCGCCCTCCACTACCCCATCCTCGACCGCGACCTCCTCCTCGCCGGCGTCATTCTTCACGACATCGGCAAGGTCAGCGAGCTTTCTTGGGAGATCGGCTTCGAGTACACCGTGGAAGGCGTCCTGCTGGGCCACATTCAGATGGGCGTGGCTTTAGTCGAGCGCGCCATCGACAGCCTGCCCGGCTTTCCGCCGCGCCTCAAAACTCTGCTCCTGCACATGATCCTCTCCCATCACGGCAAGCTGGAGTTCGGCTCCCCCAAGCTCCCCATGATCCCTGAAGCCCTGGTCCTCAGCTTCCTCGACGACCTCGACGCCAAGATGCAGGCCGTGGCCGCGGAGTTTGATAAGTCGATCCGCGAAGGCAAAGGCCCCGACGAGTTGACCGGCAAAGTCTGGGCGCTCGATCAGCGGCAGTTGCTCAATACCAGGCGCTGGTTGGGCGAAAGCAGGGAATAGGGAATTGAGAACATAAATGGAACTCAAGGATTTGTATGGACTCTTCAGACATTCGTAGCGAAGGACAGCGGCATGACAATTACGGAAAAGCCGTTCTTGAACATGCAACCGAAAGTGCTTGCAGGAGCAGCGGACCTAGTGTCATTACAAGTTATGGCAGCAGTTCGGCTCGAATTGATGGGACTGTTGGATCGAATATAGCGGTAGAAATCGAATCCCGGACCGGGAAACAGGTGCGAGGAGCAATCCTTGATCTAATTCTCCACGCATTTCCCAAGAAGCTAATGATCCTTATTCCAAAGTACATAGGAAAACACCAAGTTCAGGAATGTGAATTCATCCTGAGACATTATATTGAACCTCAGAATTTCCGTGTCGTCCTCCTGAATGGATCAGGACATGATTCATGCCTGGAAGCCGACACGCAAAAGGTTCGGAGTGCGTTGCAGGAACTTGGATGGATGTACGGAAATGATGCTGGCTGTTCCAAGTCTCGCGTTTGATACTTGGAATATTTACCGGCTTCACTTTCCCTCAGGCCAGTACCTTCAATCCGTGTTTCTCAACGATGTCCAATAACTTGAGCGCCATGCCGCTGGGGCGCTTTGCGCCGGTCTCCCACTTTTCCACCGTGGATTCACTGGTGTTGAGATAGCGCGCAAAGACCGGCTGGCTGACATGCTGGCTCTCGCGAATCTTCTTGATGCGACGGGGTTCGAGCGTAGTGGGAACGGAGAGGCAGGACTCGTCGAAACGCCGCATGGTGGCCTTATCGATGGTCCCAGCGCGATACATGCCGGTTACGCTGCTATGGATCGCTTCAAAGGCATCGCTCTTGTATTTGCTATTCTTCGCCATGGCATATCTCCACCAGTTCGTTCAATTGCAATTCCTTCGTTATGTCGACGTCCGTCTTTCGGGCATACAGACCGGCTACGGCGCGAAAATCCGCCAACTCATCGTCGCCAATGTTGTCCCGGTCCTTCTTTGCGAAGAGATAGGCGTAAACCCAATACCGGCCGCCCCTGGCAAGAATGATGGAACGGTACAGGTTCTTGCTCAGGCGCTTCTTGAAGACGCCGCCACCCAAATCGACTGCCTGACCCAGCATCACCTGCCGGATAGCCGCGCAAAGTTCCGCGTCCGTGATGCGCGCCTTCCGCGCAGCCCTGGAAAACCATGCCGTCTTGAAAACCCGTTCCGCTCTTTCCGTCGGGTTTGACATATTCATAATATAGCACCAGGTGCTATCGATACACAAATTTCTGACGCTGCCGATACTCCTCCGGCGTTTCGATAACAAATATCGTCTGGCCCGCCAACGCCAGCAAATCCTCGTCGCCCGTCACCAGCGCGTCGGCCTTTCCGCTTTGCGCCAGGTCCAGCAGGGGCTGATCCTTGGCGTCTCGGCACTCAACGGGGCATTCGTTCACCAGATTGAGGCTCTCGCAGTAGGGAATGTACATCGCCAGCAGCTCCATTCGGTACTGTTCGGAGAGCCGGAACTTGGAATAGGCAAGAACCCGTGTCAGTTCCCGCGCCGTTGCCGGGGAGATCAACGGCACGGCGCCGCCTTCCCGCCAGTGCTGACGAAGCCAAGCCAGCCGGCCGGCGGGAAACAGCAGCGCGGAGAGAACGACATTGGTATCGAAGACCACCCGGTTTATGGGCTGCGCGGTCACTCGGTTTCACGCGCCCAGCGGACGGCGTCGTCCACGTCCTGCTCGGTGATGCCTAGCTTTTCCAGGTGTGCCCAGACCTCCTCGATCCGGCTGCGCCGCAGCGGCTTGAGCGTGATCGCGGAGCCATCCGTGCTCACATCGAAATACTCCACGCCCCGGAAGCGTGTGACCACCGCCTTGGGGAGCGTGAGCTGGTTTTTGACGGTCAGTTTAGCCAGCATGATTCACCTCTTTTAAGGATACAAGGAAATCTTACCACATTTCAGGCAGAATCGAGACTGAAAAAGTAGACTTCTTATTGTTCTCAGTTCTCTGTTTCCCTGGTCCCTGCTCCCAAGTCCCCAGTCCCTCCCTCCGCATCCGCCAGCAGCTTCGTCCACTTTCGCCGGTCCGCCATCTCCTCCAGCGTCTTCGCGTAGCGCGGGATCACCGCGTAGACAAGCTTGCAGCCCAGGGCGCTCGCCACCCGCTCCATCGAATTCAGCGAGATCGTCCCCCGCTCCTCGCTCTGCTCCAGCCGCAGAATCACCGAGCGGTTCACCCCCAGCTCCTGGGCCACCTCCGCCAACGGAACTCCCAGCACATGCCGCACCGTCCGCAACAGCTCCAGGGTGCAGTTCCTCTCCCTCGCCGCCAGCCGGTAAAACCGCATTTCCTTGTCCAGCTTCTTCCGCGCCAAATCCCGCTCTTCATTTCGCATCGTTCTTATCCTCCTGTGAAGCCCGTTCGCCCCGTCTCGCCCCTCGCAAAACACCGCTTTTACCTACTCAAAATGTACAAAAAAGGGGCCAAATTATACGCAAATGCACCTTATTTTGAGATGTTTTGCATGCCTTTGCTGGCCTCCAGGTCTGCCTTTCAGGTCTTTCCGCCCACTTGCGAGGCGGCTTTTCCGCAAAATGGTTTCCGATTCCGCCTTTCGCCGCCTTCCAAGTCAACAGATTCAACCCCCATTTTTACATCGGCGCGCCGCGCCCGGCCCGCCTGAAACGCGCTTGCACCGCCTCATCCCACCGGCACCAATTGCGGAGGCGCGGGCTCCGCCTCCGGCTGGTAGGTCAGGCGCGTCGGGCTGGGCGGAGCCATCAGCCTAAAGTGGTTGCGGTCTGCGTCGAGGCGCACCAGCAGCTTCTCCTGATCGAAGGTGATGGCAAAACTCTGCATGGGCGGCGATCCGAAGTTGACCAGCGGAAATGCCGGGTGGATTTCCACGACCGGATGGGTGAAGGTGTACTTCCCCACCGTCACGTCCGCGGCGAGCTTGGCCGCTTTGATTTCGAAACGCGTGCACAGGGTATGGCCCGTAGCAAAGACGACCGGAGAAATCTCCCATTTCTGATGAGCCGCCAGCTCCGCCGGCAGTGTTAGGCCTCCCCCGCCGGAATCCAGTTGCGCCTCCACGCTTTGCCCATTCACGCGCAGCGAGGTAACCGGCACCCCATCCGGCATGCGGAAGGGAAGCACCGTTTTCTCCCCATCCGGCGTGAGGGAGCCCGCGGTCAGCAGGACCCGGCGGTTGGGGAAATCGAGCGTGAGCAGATAGTTGCGGAAGAGAGTGAATCCGAGCAGGCCCTGGCAGAAACCCGCTTCCCCGGTCACTTCATGGCGGATGGCCTTCACCCAGTAGAACTTCACCCCGGCAAGCTGGATGGTTTCGAGCAGGACAACGGGCGCTCGCTGCCCGCCCTGCCCGCTTGGGTCATTCAACACCACCCCCTCCGCTTCGGTGGGCAACCGCAGCTCATCGGCCAGTTCCGGGCTCACAAAAGCGTCCGCGCCGGTTCCCGTGTCGATGATGAAGCGGTACGGCCCCTTCCCGTTGATGGTGACCATCACGTAGGGCTTGCCGTAGCGCTCGACCATGGGCGCGGAGTGGATGGCCTCCTGGGCAGGCAGGGAAGGAGCCGTGGCAACCAACAGGATCGCGAATGAGACGCCGAGCTTGCAGAGGGAATACATAGATCCTCCTTTCGCACGCTTTTCAAACCAACCCGGTCCAGGGTTCTTTCCCGTTCGCCGGAGAATGATTGATCGGACGATTCCGGCCTTGGCCAAAGGTTGCGGCGGCCACCCGGGAATTGTCTGGCGTGCTCAGCCCCGGACTTCTTCGACATGGATAGTACGCAGGAGACTGAGAGATGTTGTCGTTAAAGTAACGGTTTGATAGGTTTCGGCTGTCTGTAACCCCCCGAAAGGCTCCCGCTCTACAATGAACTGGTATGCCCACAACCGTTCGTTCGCGCGCCAAGATCAACCTGGGCCTTCATATTGGTGCGCCGCGGCCGGATGGCTTCCACGCGCTGGCGACGGTCTATCAGACCCTGGAGTTGTACGACTTGGTAACAGTTACAGCCCGTCAGGCTGGAACCACAGCGCTTCAACTTACCTCGAACGACCGGCGTGTTCCCACCGGCGACGGCAACACGGCCTGGAAGATGGTTGCGCAGGCGCTGGAGGCGCTGGGTCTTTCTGCCGAGGTGGAGATTCATATCGACAAGCGCCTGCCGGTTCAAGGTGGGCTGGGCGCGGGCTCGGGCAACGCGGTGGCCGCGCTGGTGGGGCTGGAGAAAGAATTGGGTGCCCCAGAGCCTGCCCTGAGCTTGCCGAAGGGTCTCGATGTTGAGACCTGGGAGACCACACGCCTTGAGATTGCCGCCCAGGTGGGCTCCGATGTGCCGCTATTCCTCATCGGCGGCGCCATTCTGGGCCTCGACCGCGGCCAGAAGGTCTCCCCCTTGCCCGACTTCGAACCTACTTGGTGCGTCGTCGCCACGCCTGAAGTCGGCGTCTCCACCCCGCAGGCCTTTCGCGATTGGGACGCCCTCTGCGCCCAGGAGGGTTTGACCGCCGAGGCCAGTACAGATAAACTGGAGAAGTTGAGCCGCGCCTATGTCAGCGCCTTTGCGGGAGCGATTCCGCGGGGTGGGCAGGGAGCAGGCTCCTCCGGTGTTCTCCTCAATTGGGAGAACCTGGCCGGACCCCAAGAGTCCGCGCTTGTCCGCACCGGGATCAGTAGCTGGCTTCAGAATGACTTTGAGCGCGTCGTCTTTCCCCAGCATTCCTCCCTTGCAGAGATCAAGCGCATTCTTTCGGGGCTAGGCACGCCGGAGGCTGCCCTCCATGCCTCGCTGTCCGGCTCCGGTTCGGCGATCTACGGGTTGTACCGCACCCGCGAAGATGCGGAAGCGGCGCAAGTTCGGTTGAAGAACCAGGTCCAAAGCGCGGAAGTGCGGAGCACGTTGACCCGCACCCTGCCGCGATCGAAGTACTGGAGCGAAATGCTTCTGCCTGATGCGGGTTGACAGCCGTCCGGTTGGCGGGAGAAACTCACGGTCGGCTGTCGAATTTTGGGCGATCGTCTAATGGTAGGACAATGCCCTTTGGAGGCATTTGTCCAGGTTCGAATCCTGGTCGCCCAGCCAAAGATTCAGTGAACGGTGAACAGCAGTCAGTGAACAGGTTTCAGAAGCAGGTAACAGTGAGCCGGTAGCAGCTTTTACCGGCCACTGAACACTGAACCCTGTCCACTGTAAAGCAGCAGCCAAAGCCAACCAGCTTGGAGGTGCTTCTCGGATGGAAACGGAAACATTGACGTTGACGGCGGAAGACAAACAGCCGGAAAGCGGGCCGATCGCGTCCCGGGATGGGGCGCCAAAAGAGCCCGATAAGGGTGCTCCCCAGAACGCCGCGGGGCGCGTAAAAGAGGCCAAACCGGCCGCGGAGCGCAAGCGGAGCCGCAACCTGAGCGAGGACAAGCGCTTCAAGCTCTTCAGCGGCACGGCCAACCGGCCGCTGACAGAGGAAATTGGCCGCCATATAGGTGTTGCTGTGGGCGAGGCCAAGATTCAGCGTTTCGCCGACGGCGAGGTCTTCTTTCAACTGCTGGAAAACGTCCGCGGAGTCGACGTTTTTGTGGTCCAGCCCACCTGCTATCCGGTCGACCAGCACCTCGTCGAACTCCTGGTGATGATCGACGCGCTCAAGCGGGCCTCAGCGGCCAGGATCACGGTGGTTGTGCCTTACTACGGCTACGCCCGCCAGGACCGCAAGGACAAGCCCCGAGTAGCCATCAGCGCCAAGCTGGTCGCCGACCTGCTTACCACCGCGGGAGCGAATCGTGCACTATTCGTCGATCTGCACGCCGCACAGATTCAGGGCTTCTTCAACATTCCCGTCGATCATCTCTACGCCAGCCCGGTGCTGGTGAGCTATTTCCGCGAACTCAACCTGCCCAACCTGATGGTGGTCTCGCCGGACCCTGGAGGCGTGGAACGAGCGCGGTTTTTTGCGCAGAAGATAGGTGCTCCGCTGGCCATCGTGGACAAGAGGCGCACTGATATGAACGTGGCCGAGGTGATGAATGTGATTGGAGACGTGGAAGGAAGAACCTGCCTGATCCTCGACGACATGATCGACACTGCCGGAACACTTGTGAAGACCGGCGACGCCCTGCTCGATGCCGGCGCCACCAGTGTGTATGCCTGCGCCAGCCACGCCGTGCTGTCCGGCCCGGCCATCGAACGCATCGCCGCGTCGCGCCTGGAACAGGTGGTGGTCACCAACACCATTCCGCTGCGCGAGGCGGCGCAGAAGTTGCCCAAGATCAAGGTGCTCTCCATCGCCGGCCTGCTGGGCGCGGCCATCGAGAGCATCCACATGGAGACCAGCGTGAGTACGCTGTTTTCGTAAATGGTCAGTGAACAGTGGACAGTGAACAGCAACCACTGTACATGGATCAATTCTATGAACCAATAGCTGGTAGTTGGCAATAGCCGACATGCGAGCAGTTTTTTATACTGACCACTGTCCACTGTTCACTGACCACTGGCTCAACAAAGGGAGCGGAGCAATTCACTTCGCAGCAACAGCCGGAGCTAGAAGCTGAAAGCTGCTTTTCCCGTGCCCGAAGATGAGGAAACGAGAGACCGAATGCCGGAAGTCGTCGTAGCCAAGCCCCGCGAGGGCAAGTTCAACAAGAATGCAGCGCGCCGTGTGCGCGCCGCGGGCAAGATTCCCGCCGTACTGTATGGTCCCGGGCACGCCCCGGTGGCCGTCGAATTGGACCCCAAGCAGATTTCGCGGATTCTCTTCTCAGAGGCCGGACACAACACCATCTTCGATGTCGAGGTCGCCGGCCAGCCAGCGGCCAAGGCAATGATCGTCAATTGGCAGCGTGATCCGATCCAGGACCATTTGATTCACATCGACCTGAAGCGCATCGCCCTGGACAAGGCTCTGCGCGTCAAAGTGCGCGTCAAGCTGCTGGGCATACCGGTGGGCGTCAAGACCTCCGGAGGCATCCTGGACCAGGTGTTGCGCGAGGTCGAGATCGAGTGCCTGCCGGCAGACATCCCCAGCCACATCGATGTGGACGTCAGCCACCTGGAGATGCACGGAGTGCTGCGCGTCAGTGGGCTGCCCCACTCCGACGCCGTCAAGTACCTGACGGCCGAGGATGCGACCGTGGCCCATGTGGTTTCCATCCGTGAAGAAGCGCCTACCGCTGCCGAAGTCGAGGCCGCAGCCGCAGCAGAAGCCGCCGCTGCTGTAACTACAGCCGAACCCGAAGTGGCCAAGAAGGGTAAAGCCGAGGCCGATGCTGGAGCCAAGACAGTCGAAGCGGGAGCCAAGAAGCCGGAGGCGAAGAAGTAAGCCTTGGCCGAGGCAACGGAATCCCGTCACTCCAGCGAGCAAAAATCGCTCGCCGGGGGCCCAGAGTCCGGCGGCCTGCGCAGCCCCTTTCTGGTAGTGGGGTTGGGCAACCCCGGCCTGGAGTATTTGTGGACCCCGCACAACGCGGGGTTTATGGCCATCGACCGCATCGCCCAGCAAGAGGGAGTTGTGGTCCAGAACCGGCGCTGCAGGGCCGTTACCGTAACCTGCCGCATGGCGGGACGGAAGGTGGTCCTGGCCAAGCCGGAGACCTTTATGAACGAGAGCGGAATGGCAGTGGCCGCTCTGGTTGGGGAGTTTGATGTGAACCCGGCATCCGATCTGCTCGTGATCTACGACGAGTTGGACCTGAGGCTGGGAACCATCAAGGTCAGGGAGCGCGGTTCTGCCGCGGGGCACAAAGGAGCCCGCAGCATTATCGGCGCCCTGGGCAGTCAGGAGTGGTTGCGCCTCCGTATCGGCGCGAAGCCAGATCTTCCACCCGATGCCATAACGGCTAAAGGCGGCAGGCGGCTGGGCAAGGATTACCTGCTCTCGCCCCTGCGCAAGGCGGATTTGGCGGTGCTGGACGAGGTGCTGGAGCGGGTGGCGAAGGCCGTGCGGCGCATCCTCGAAGATGGGCCGGCAGCCGCTATGAACGAGTTCAACCGCCGGAGCGAAATTCCTCCGGCGGAGGAGTAAAGAAGGCACGAATCCGTCATGACGTTTGATGGCGGGCGAGACTAGAGCGCAAGGCTGGAAATCGGGGCTGGAGATTGAGGCTTGCTCCTGAGAGTTCCAGCAGAAAAGGAATACGGATGTCCCGTGTGTATGAGGTCATGTTCATTGTTCGGCCCGACGTGGCCGAAGAGGATGTCGACAAGCTGATCGCCGGTTTTACCGCGACCGTCACGGGTGGCGGCGGGGTGGTGAAGTCTGTCGAGAATATGGGCCACCGCAAGCTTGCCTACATGGTGCGCAAGTTCAACGAGGGCAACTACGTTCTGCTCACCATAGAGGCCAACGGGGCGGTGGTGCTGGAGCTGGAGCGGCGGTTGCGCGTCACCGAGCCGGTGATCAAGTTCATCACCGTGCGCATCGACGAGGAAGAGAAGCGCCTGGCCAAGGTGAAGGCCCTGCGCGGCACCCGCCGGAAGATGAGCGCTGAACATGCGGCCCCGGCCGCCACAGTCCCCGTTGCAGCGCCTGCCCCGGCGGAAGTTGCGGAGCCGATTCAGGCCGGCGCTTAGCAGAGTTGTCACGCATTGCCGCCGCCGGTCCCAAGTTGTTGAGTAACCGGCGCGCCGGCCCGATCCAGTGTCCCGAGGCCCAAAAACGGGCCCACCGGAACCCAAGAAGAGAGTGAAGAGGAAAAAGCATGTCTGATGAGACTGAAGCAAAGGCGCCAGAAGCGGGCGCGGCAGCACACCAAGCCACTTCCGGAGCGGAGTCCGGTTCGGGCTCTGGACCCGGTTACGGTTCAGGGCCGCGCGCCGGCGGCCGGTCCGCAAGCGGAGCTGGAGGACCCGGCGCACGGCCCTCCAGTGGACCCGGCGGCCGCAGCAAGTTCTTCCGCCGCAAGAAGGTCTGCAAGTTCTGCACCGAGAAGATCGATGCGATCCCCTACCGCGATGTCCGGCTGCTGCAAGGGTTTGTGGCCGAGCGCGGCAAGATCGTGCCCC
>Ga0187852_1001841_pt1 | contig 18798 bp, 17 predicted proteins | sample June2016WEW_6_40_FD_134511 | JGI IMG/M metagenome (GOLD analysis project Ga0187852, IMG submission 134511) | Peatland microbial communities from SPRUCE experiment site at the Marcell Experimental Forest, Minnesota, USA - June2016WEW_6_40 | ecosystem: Environmental > Terrestrial > Soil > Wetlands...
CACCATAGCGCTGGCGATACCGGTCTGCATGCCAAAACAATCAGAGAGATTAGCGGCGCAATTGAACTCGCCGCCGCTCACGTGGATTTTGCACTCCGTAGCCTTGCGAAAGGGAATCATTCCCGGATCCAGGCGGTGAACCAGGGCGCCCAGCGACAACAGATCCAGAGCACCCTCCTGGCGAATATTAAGACCGTATTTCATCCTTATTCTCCTGACTAGTCGTTTAGACATTATAAGTGCTCGACGCCACCCTGCCCCCGTGCCCGGTCCAGTTGGTGTGGAAGAACTCCCCGCGCGGCTTGTCCACGCGCTCGTAAGTGTGCGCGCCGAAGAAATCACGCTGGGCTTGCAGCAGGTTGGCCGGCAGGCGCGCCGTGCGATAACCGTCGTAAAAAGCCAGCGCCGTGCCGAACGCCGGGGTCGGAACTCCGAACTGAACCGCCTGGGCGACGGCGCGCCGCCAGGACGCCTGGTAGTCGATCAACAGATTGCTGAAGAAGTCATCCAGCAGCAAGTTACTGAGCTGGGGATTCTTGTCAAAGGCCGTTTTGATCTTGCCCAGGAATCGGCTGCGGATAATGCACCCGCCCCGCCACATCAGGGCGATGCCGCCAAAGTTGAGGTTCCAACCCTGCTCTTTAGCTGCTTCGCGCAGCAGCATATACCCTTGGGCATAGGAGATAATCTTGGAGCAGTACAGCGCTCGCCGGATGTCTTCGATCGCCTCGTCGCGCACCGGCACGGCGGCGCCTTTGGGCCCCGGCAGAATCGCGGAGGCCGCAACGCGTTCTGCCTTGAGGGCCGAGAGGCAGCGCGAAAACACCGCTTCGCCGATCAGCGTCACCGGCATTCCGAGGTCGAGTGCGCTCAGGCATGTCCACTTGCCCGTGCCTTTCTGGCCGGCGGTGTCGAGGATTTTGTCTACGAGCGCTGCGCCGTCGTCATCCTTCTTGCTGAAGATCTGGCTGGTAATGTCAATCAGGTAACTGTCCAGCTCGCCTTTGTTCCATTCCACGAACACCGAGTGCAATTCGTCGGCCGTGAGGCCCAGCACGTCTTTCATCAACTGATAAGCCTCGCAGATCAGTTGCATGTCGCCGTACTCGATGCCGTTGTGCACCATCTTCACATAATGGCCCGCACCGTCTTCGCCCACCCATTCGCAGCACGGCGACCCATCGTCAACCTTGGCGGCAATGGCCTGAAAGATCTCTTTCACATGAGGCCAGGCTTTGGGGTTGCCGCCCGGCATGATGGAGGGGCCGTGGCGCGCGCCTTCTTCGCCACCGGAGACGCCGGTGCCGATGTAAAGCAGGCCTTTCTCGGCCAGGTATTTGGTGCGGCGGCTGGTGTCCGGCCAATGTGAGTTCCCGCCGTCGATCATGATGTCGCCCCGCTCGAGGTGCGGCAGTAGGCTATCGATCATGTGGTCCACCGTCTCGCCGGCCTTGACCATCAGCATGACGCGTCGCGGCCGTTTAAGCGCCTGCGCCAGTTCCTCCAGCGAGTGCGTTCCTACCACCTGCGTCCCCTTGGCCTCGTTATTGATGAAATCATCCACCTTGGAGACGGTGCGATTGAAAACCGCGACTTTATAACCGTGGTCGTTCATGTTTAAGACAAGATTCTGGCCCATCACGGCCAAACCGATCAGTCCGATGTCGCAACTCCCGTTCTGCATGTACCCTCCCGATGGATTCATTGCTGCTTGCCGCATCTATTCTATCCAAACTTATGCTTCCAGTCCAAGCGAGGTCGCCGAGACGTGCCCAGGCTGGTACCATACCCCCTCAGTTGGGGAGGGTGTCTTGCTGTGGCGCGGGCATTCCTTCGCAGTGCTCAGGACAGGCTCTGCCCGCGCGCGGGAGCGGGACGCTCCCGCCACCACGGCTGAGACGCGGTGCCACGACTCGCTGCTGCACTTTTCGTGCGCCTCTGATATAAATATCTGCTCCATGAATACAAAATCGCGATGGTCAACGGGGGCGCTTTTATGAAAACATTATTGAGGTGGGCTATAACTCTCTTTCTGATCCTAGGGGGTACTGTGACAAATGCAAAACGTCCCATAACCTTCGACGATATGATGAAGGTGCAAAGGATTTCCGACCCTCGAGTTTCTCCTGATGGGCGCTGGGTCGCGTACGTACAAGGGGCAGTCGATTTCGAGGCCAACAAAGTCGTCAATCACATCTGGCTGATCAGTACGGGAGGCGGCGAGCCGAGGCAACTGACGAACGGCGAAGGGTCAGACACGCGGCCTCGCTGGTCTCCGGACGGCGATTCCATTGCCTTCATCTCGACCCGCGGCGCCAAGTCGCAGATCTGGATTATTCCCGTCCACGGCGGCGAGGCGCGCCAACTCACCAGCGTCTCGACGGAAGCGGACGGCGTCACCTGGGCGCGCAAAGGTGATACGCTGCTCTTCACCTCGGACGTGTACCCGGACTGCGCCGACGATGCCTGCAACAAGAAGCGGCTGGAGGAAACTGAAAAGAGCAAGGTGAAAGCGCGGGTCATCGATGAGCTTCTCTTCCGGCACTGGAACGAGTGGCGCGACGGCAAATACACTCACCTCTTCACGGTTTCAGCCAAGGGCGGATCGCCGCTCGACCTGACCCCCGGCGCCGTGGACTCACCCACTTGGTTCCTGGGCGCTCCTGATGGTTACGATATTTCGCCGGACGGTTCCGAGGCCTGCTTTTCCTCGAACCGCTCAGGCGGTTCGCGGGTCGCCTGGTCCACCAACAACGATCTCTTCCTCGTCAGCACCAAGGGCGGCGAAGCCAGAAACATCACCAAGGATAATCCCGGGTCCGACGCTTCTCCCCAGTACTCGCCCGACGGACGCTACATCGCCTACACCTCACAGGCGCGCGATGGCTATGAATCAGACCTTTTCCGCCTGCGCGTTTACGACCGTCAAACTGCAAGCATCAAGGATCTAACCTCCGGCTTCGACCAGTGGGTGACGAGCTTCGCCTGGGCGCCGGACAGCGACACCATCTACTTCACCGCCGAGGAAAGCGCCCGGCAACCGGTGTTCAAAACATCGGTCAGCCATCCCAAGGTCGAGAAGGTCCTGGCTGGAATGAACGACGACGTGGCGGTAACTCCTGACGGACAATCACTGGTTTTGACTCGCGCCAGCCTGACGCAGCCTGCGGAGATCTATCGCGCCGCTGTTTCAGGGGGCGCTCCCACACAACTGACGCACGCGAACGATGCGTTGCTGGCTGAACTCGAGATGAACCCCGGTGAACTGGTGATGACCAAAGGAGCCCTGGGGGCGGAAATCCAGAGCCTGCTGGTGAAGCCGCCCGGCTTCGACTCGAACGCTAAATATCCGGCGATCGTCCTAGTTCATGGCGGTCCGCAAAGCGCCTGGGATGATGCCTGGAGCTACCGCTGGAATGCGCAGATGTTTGCTTCACATGGCTACGTGGTGATTATGACCAATTTCCATGGCTCGACCGGATACGGGCAGAGATTTGTCGAGCAGATATCGGGCGACTGGGGAGGAGCGTGTTACCAGGACATCATGATGGCAACCGACTACCTGGAGAATCTGCCGTATGTTGATAAGCAACATATCGGCGCGGCGGGCGCTTCCTTCGGTGGTTATATGATCGATTGGATCGCGGGGCACACTCACCGCTTCAAAGCGCTGGTTTCGCACGACGGCGTTTACGATTCACACAGCATGTATGGCGAAACTGAGGAGATCTGGTTCGACGAGTGGGAACACCAGGGACCCCCTTGGACGAAACGGGAATCCTACGAGAAGTCGTCGCCCTCGAACCACGTGCAGGATATCCAAACGCCCATGCTGATTGTCCAGGGAGCGCTCGACTTCCGCGTCCCGGAGGGCCAGGCCATCCAACTCTTCACCTCGCTCCAGCGCCGCGGCATCCCCTCGCGCTTCCTCTATTTCCCCGACGAAGGCCATTGGGTGCTCAAGCCGCAGAATAGCCAACTTTGGTATAAGACGGTGTTGGGGTGGTTGGACAAGTACGTAAAATAGTTGACAGTCAACAGTCGGCAGTCGACAGCTAAAACCTGCCAGTGGTCATTGGCCCATTGTCAGTTGCCGGTGCTAACACAAGCTTGTTGCGCAAGCCGGCGCGCTCGTTGGCAGCGCAAACATGTGGTTCGAGCTCTTCAGTCCGATTACGGAAATCGAAACCATTGCGGCGGTAAGCTCGATCCGTGAAATTGGCCGCCTGCGAAAACGATACGGGCCCGGCCGCTGGCGAAAACGAAAAGGCGTTGCCAAAATCCGCCTCGCCGATGGTACGATATGTGAGGGTGAGCTGCACTGGTATGAGGCGCACGGAATTGGTAGAAAGGAAATGAGAGTCAAGCAATTGTGGGAGTAAGTAATTGAATAAGCACACTAACGAATTCGTGGTTTGTGTACGGAACGACGGCTACGACGTCTCACTGGAACTGCGGAAAATATACCAGGTGGTTCCGGACACCGGTGCCGCGCGCCACCGTTTGCTCAGGGTCATAGATGAATCGGGAGAGGATTACCTGTACCCTCGCAATTTCTTCCTTCCCATCGAATTACCCAAGGCCGTCGAGAGAGCAGTCTTCGCAGCAGCCTGACACAAACAAGCCTGCTCTTACTGTCAACTGTCGACTGTGAACTTACGAGGACTTCATGACTCGCGAAGAGATCGTCCGCAAAAAGCATGAATACATCTTCAACTGCGTCACGACGTACTTCAAAGACCCGCTGGTAATCGACCATGCCAAGAACCAGTATGTGTGGGACCTGGATGGGAAGCGCTACCTCGACTTCCTGGGCGGGATCGTCACCATCAGCGTTGGCCACTCGAACGAGAAGGTGACGGCGAAGATCAAGGAACAGATCGACCGCGTCCAGCACACCTCAACTCTTTTCCCCACCGAAGCCCTGGTGGCGCTGGCGGAAAAGGTTGCGCAAATTGCTCCGGGGAAATTGAAGAAGAGCTATTTCTCCAACAGCGGCACTGAGGCCAATGAAGTGGCCATCACTACGGCGCGCATGTACACGGGCAACTACGAAGTCCTGGCGCTCCGGCATGGTTACAGCGGCCACTCGCAACTGACCAAGTCTCTCACCGGGCTGCACACCTGGCGCAAGGCCGGAGTGATTCCTCACGGCATCGTCCACGCTCCCGGGCCCTATTGCTACCGCTGCCCTTACGGCCTCACTTACCCGAGCTGCGACCTGCACTGCGCCAAGGACATCGAAGAGGTCATCAAGACTTCCACAAGCGGGCAGATCGCCGGCCTGATCGCGGAGACCATTCAAGGCCTAGGGGGATTCATCGTTCCGCCGCCCGGTTATTTCAAGATCGTCGCCAATATCGTGCGCAACTACGGCGGGCTTTTCATCGCTGATGAAGTCCAGACGGCGTGGGGACGGACCGGGAAGAAATGGTGGGGCATCGAGCATTGGGAAGTCGAGCCGGATATCATCACTTCCGCGAAAGGCATGGCCAACGGCGTGCCCATAGGTTTAACACTGACGCGTCCTGAGATCGCCGATGCCTATAAGGGCCTCACAATTTCGACTTTCGGCGGCAATCCCGTCACCTGCGCTGCGGCCAAAGCCACCATCGATCTGATTGAGGAAGAACGCCTGATGGACAATGCCCAGGAAGTGGGCAATCACTTTCATCAGGGGCTAGAAGCGTTGAAGGAGAAACACACCCTCATCGGCGACGTTCGCGGCATGGGGCTAATGCAAGGCATCGAACTGGTGAAGAACCGCCAGAGCAAGGAGCCGGCGACCGAGGCCACAAACCTCGTTATGGAGCGCGCCCGAGCCAACGGACTGCTAGTCGGCAAGGGCGGGCTTTACGGGAATGTGATTCGCATGTCGCCGCCGCTCAATATCTCTAAAGGCGATGTCGATCAGGCCCTGGCAGTGCTGGACAAGAGCTTCACGGAGCTTGCCGCTGCCAAGTGAAGGTTAAGGAATCTGAAAAGCTCTGCCGCGCCTGGCGTGATCGGCGCTGCGGGCGGCACTGGGATTGGGAATTGGGCATTCTTAACCTTAAAGCAGGTTGGAGAACTCCTCGACGCTGAGTTTGAGATATGGCGCGCAGCGTCTTACGTTTGATCGCGACGCCGCTATGCATGGGGATAACGACTCTAGCGTGATCGGTCGGACGGACGTAGATCGCGTGACTACCGGCTTGCCTTCGAAACTCGAACCCCAGGCGTCGCACTACTCGCGCCACATCTTTGCCGGTGAGTGCTGGCAGTTTGGGGCTCACGCAGGAATCTCGATCGGCTTGATGAGAATGTCTTCTTCGGGTACGGGTAGGCCGTCCTCGAGGAGGCTGTCGATATAGAGCTGGATAGCTTCCCGAATGTTCTGTAAGCCCTCATCGATGCTGTCGCCCTGTGTGTGACAACCTGGGAGAATGGGACAGAATACGTGGTATCCGCCTTCCTCCTCCTTCTCGAAAATCACGGTAAAATGACGTGACATACCTCACCTCGGCTTCTGCTATTCTATCGCGGACCAATCCCATTGTCGATTGACGATTGCCGATGGTCGATTGGGTCAGCGTCGCCCGAATCTTGTGGGGGTGAGCCCGCGGTCGGCATCCGACAATCGTTAATAGTTCGGGGGTTTCATGAACGGCATACCGGTTCTACATGTTGAGGCAGACTGCATCGCGCGCGCCTGGGAAGAGTCGCTGGAGTTGCTTTACAAGTGCGGGTGCGACATCAAGACGCAATACGACAAGCCGGACGATCCGCCCAGCAAAGACGCTACGATGATCATCACGATCCACGAGCCGCTGAAAGAGCCCATGATCCACAAGGATTTTCCCGGTGGACCTGAGGACTTGCAGGAATATGTGATGGAAGTCTCGGAGGGCATCAAGGACCACCTGGTGCGCGACACCCGCGACCCCGGCGACACTCGCTGGGAATATACTTACCACCAGCGCCTCTTCGCTTATCAGGTCCCCACCCTCCTGCCATTCGATCAGATTGAGACGCTGTGCCAGAAGCTCGCCAAAGCTCCTTACACACGCCGCGCGCAGGCCGTCACCTGGAAAGTATGGGAGGACAACGATTGCTATGACCCCGCCTGCATGCAAAGCGTCTGGTGCAGGATAGTCGAAGATTCAGGGAGTCAAGGAGTCGAGGAGGCGGCGAGTGCAGATCATAACTCCCCGACCCCTCGACTTTGCATGAACGTGCGCTTTCGCTCCAACGACGCCTACAAGGCGGCCTTCATGAATATTTTCGCCCTCGTGCAACTTCAACAGAAGATCGCGCGGCGGGTTTCCGAGCTTTTGGGCAGACCCGTCGCGTTAGGGCGGTACTGCCATATGGCTGACAGTTACCATCTGTACGGTTCTTACTTACGGGAGTTCGAGTCCCGTTTCCTGACTGCGCTCACGAAGCGTAGCTTCGAGCAACGCACACTTCGCTACGACGATCTGCGAGAAGTCATGGAAAGCGCGCGTCCTGCGATCCTTCAGAAGGCTCAGCAAATGGGAAGACAGTAGGCTTGGACCAAGCCTAGCTTCTTGACCCTCAACCAGGCTTGTACTCGGGGACCGATTCTCTTGGCGAGAATAGCTCTCCCAAGGGCGCAGCGAGCGCCTCAGCGAGAGACTTTTGAATCGCCAACAGGTCTCGCTTGGCGAAGCCCTCGCTTTCGATGGCGATCGCACCATCCGGCTCGATGAGAAATAGCGTGGGGACATACTCGAGCCCGTATTCCCGCGAGACACGATATGGCTTGTCATCAATGAGGATGGGGAAAGTCAAGGCATAGTCCCGCGCGAAGCGTTGACTGTCCTTCACCCCGTCCTGTGCGACTCCCCAGATCTGCACTCCCTTGGCGCGTAGTTGCTGGTGGAGCCGCTCCAGGAAAGGGAGCGTGTATTGGCAGGTAGGGCAGGTGACCTTGAAGAACGCAGTAAGCACGGGACCATTCTTCAACGCCTCCTGCAAGGAATAGCTCTTTCCGTCGATGGCGGTCAAGCCGAAGGACGGCGCTGATTTGCCGACTTTGATGAGAGACATGGGCTTCCTCCCGAACTTTACAGAGCTAGTGTAGCACTTCGTAGGGTCCCGATTTAAGTGTAGCGCTGGCCTTTAGGCCAGCACCTGCCGACCCTTCGCTGCGCTCAGGGCAGGCTCTAAAGCTCGGCGCTGCGTTCAGCACCTGGTTTCCCCAAGGGCGACGAGCGCGGTATGCTACAATAATAGGCGATCGGAAGCTCAGGGCGAGAATCCGAATCTCAATTCATCCGGGAGGCTTGAAATGATGTATCTCGAGGAGTTCGTTCAACCCATGAGAGAGGAGTTGACGCGCATCGGCTTTCAAGAGTTGCGCACACCGGGCGAGGTGGATAGCGCGCTTGGTCAGTCGAAAGGCACAGTGCTGGTAGTGGTGAACTCAATTTGCGGTTGCGCGGCGGGCCGCGCCAGACCGGCTGTTGCCTACGCTCTCTCACACGCCGTGAAACCGGAAAAGCTGGCGACGGTTTTCGCCGGCCAGGACCAGGAGGCGACCGCTCAAGCCCGCAGCTATTTCACAGACTACCCGCCATCCTCACCTTCTATCGCCTTGCTCCGCGACGGCAAGCTGGTCTACATGATGGAGCGGCACGACATCGAAGGCCGCATGCCGGAAGAGATCGCTGCCGATCTGACTGGCGCCTTCGACCGTTTCTGCATACCGGCGAGATCCACGGTTATGTAGGACTCAAGGGTCTGTGTGAAAAACTCCATTAGTCTGTCATTCCGAGGAGCCACGGGCGACGAGGAATCTCGCAGTGCTTTGAGAATACTCAGAGCGAGATTCCTCGCGGAGTTTACCCTGAGCGGCAGAGCGAGATTCTTCGCTCCGCTCAGAATGACAAGCGAAGGGCTCAGGATGACAGCGAAGGGCGCAGAATGACAGCTTGAGTGAGGCGCTCGCACAGACTCTTGGGCCGTAGGATCTCTGTAAGGGGGAATGGCTCCGCGTGCGGCTATTCGTCCTTGAGTTTGCGCTCCATGAGTTCACGGATAGCTTCACGGGGCGAAACTTGGCCCTCGAGGATGCGGTGGACCTGGGTCGTGATCGGCATCTCAGCTTGATTCCGCTCCGCCAAGGCCACGGTAGCATAGGTGGTTTTGACTCCCTCGGCTACCGTGCGCATGGAACCGATGATTTCCTCAAGCTTGCGTCCCCGGCCCAATTCTACTCCCACTGTCCGGTTGCGGCTGAGGTCACCCGTACAGGTCAGAACGAGGTCTCCCAGGCCTGCGAGCCCGCCCAGCGTCTCACGCCGCGCCCCGCACGCGCAAGCCAGGCGCGAAATCTCCGCGAGGCCGCGTGTAATGAGGGCAGCCGTGGGGTTGTGCCCCAGTCCCAATCCGGCAATCACACCTGCAGCGATGGCGATGATGTTCTTGACCGCCCCCCCGATTTCCACGCCAACCACGTCGGTCGAGGTATAAAGCCTCAAGGTCCTGGAAGAAAACTCCCTCTGCACCAACTGGGCTGCCGCGCGGTCTGGCGAGGCGATGACCAGCGCGGTGGGATCTCCTTTCACGACCTCTCGGGCAAAGCTGGGGCCCGAAAGCGCGCAGAGCCGTGGCGCGAACCGCGTTCCGACCACCGATGCAATAACTTCGCTCATGCGCATGGCGCGATCAGTTTCAATACCCTTGGTTGCGCTCACTAAGATCATCTCCGGCCGAAGCTCACCGAGCATTCGTTCGTACAAGCCGCGGCAGACATGTGAGGGCATCACGGTTATGACAAACTCCGCCCCCTCGAGCGCCTCACCCAAATCGTTCGTAGCTGCAATACCGTCGGGAAGACTCACCCCAGGCATGAAGACCACATTCTCATGCCGATTCCGAATGCTTTCGACAATCTCGGGTTCGTAAGCCCAGAGGGAGACCGCGTGGCCGGTCTTGGCAAGCGTAGCCGCCAGCGCCGTACCCCAGTTCCCTGCCCCGATAACTGCAATTCGCTTCATTGTCAGTTGTCCGTTGTCCGTCGTCCGTCGCTTGTTGTCTGAGGTTGCTAGTCGTTGTCCGCTGACGACGACCTGCTAATGCTCAAAAAATGGTTCTGAACCATCCTGCCACGGACAACCGACAACTGACTACGGACAACAGACATTCGTTCACTGCCGACTGCCTTCTGCCTTCTGCGTTCTGCTTTCTGCTTTTTTCTGCCCCACCTTGTTCTCCGTCCCTTTAAGCAGCCGAGCGATGTTGGCATGGTGGCGTCCAATGATGATGAGGGAGGCTCCGGCAGCTCCCAATACCACTTGCACGGGCGGATGTTTCATAAGCTCAACCAATACGGGGAAGGCCGCGGTGGCCACTATCGATCCGAGCGATATGTAGCGCCAGATCGCCACTACGACCGCGAAGATGACCAGCACAAGCACGACTTGCCACGGGGCGATAGCAATGAAAACGCCTACTCCCGTAGCCACGCCCTTACCGCCGCGAAACCGAAGCCAGACGGGGTAACAGTGGCCGAGGACTGCCGCGAACGCCGCTGCCGCAACAAGCGTGGGGTCTCCCCCCGTCATCCGGGAAGCAAGCACCACAGCCAGCAGCCCTTTGCCGGCGTCCAGAAGAAAGGTGGCGACAAACCCCAGCACTCCCAAGTTCCGCATGACGTTGGTCGCACCGATTGAGCCGCTGCCGGTGGACCGAACATCGATCCCGCGTTGCCAGCGAACAATGAGGTAGCCGAACGGGATTGAACCTAACAGGTAAGCAATCAGAGTCGTGAGTGGGCCGGTCATTTAGGGGAATCTTTCCACTTTGCGATATTGTGCGCCTTGCGGCGAGAGCCTGCTTTCAAAAAGGAAAAACTCCGAAACTTCAAAACTTCCCAAATCCTGCTCGCCTTGCTGGGAAATGGCCGCCTGGAGCGCTGGCTGTGCTCGCGGCTCTCTAAACCGTGCCAGCGTGAGGTGCGGCCGGAAGGCGCGCTCCTCGCCGGCAAAGCCGATGGTCTCCATTGCCTTGTCGACTTGTACGGCGAGGCGGATGAGGCTTGCCGATTCTTCAATCCCGACCCAGAACACCCTCGGCCGCCGGCCATCGGGAAAGAAACCCAATCCCTTGACTCGAACCGCGAAGGGTTCGAATGGCCCCAGCTTCTTCAAGCATTCAGATACCTCGCGCACCTTAGGGTCGGGAACCTCGCCCAGGAACTTGAGTGTCAGGTGGATGCCCTCGGGCTGAGTCCATCGCGCGTCCGGTGAGACAGAACGGAACGCAGCCTGCTTACGCCGCAGTGCGGCACGGATCTCTTCAGGCAAATCGATGGCTATAAAAGCGCGCATATCGGAGGTGGCAGTCGGTACGTAGTAGAGAATTAGCCGCGACTGCACACTATGGGACAGTGTAATGGTGAGTGATACGCCCCCTCACCCCCGCCGCTCTCCCCCAAGGAGGCGAGTGAAACGATGCGCTGAATTAATGCCCTCGCCCCCTTGGGGGAGAGGGCGGCGCACAGCGCGGGGCGAGGGGGTTCCTCCGTCACGACATTGTGCAATCGTCAATAGTCCCTTATTCTCCTGCGAATCATCTCCAGAGCCATCTGCGTGGACCACAGGCGCACTCTCTCGCGGTTGCCGGGGAAGCGAAACTCGCGCACCTGTGTCCCGCGCTCGTCTGCAAGAGCAATAAAGACCAAACCCACGGGTTTCTTCTCCGTGCCGCCTGTCGGCCCCGCAATTCCCGTAGTACTCACGCCGATAGAAGCCCCCGACCGCGCCCGAATGCCCTCTGCCATGGCCTGCGCCACGGGCCGGGAAACGGCGCCATGCTCCTCGATCAATGGGGCCGGCACGCCAGCCAGCCTGGTTTTCAACAGATTGCTATAACAGATCGCGCCCCCGAGGAAGTAATCGGAAGCTCCAGGTTTCTGTGTCAGCCGCTCGGCAAGCAGACCACCGCTGCAACTCTCCGCCACCGCCAAAGTCTTTTGGCGCATGACCAGGTACATTCCTACGACCTCTTCGAGCGACTCGCCGCGCGCGGAAAAGATGTATTCGCCCAAGGCAAGTTCGATCTGATCGCCCAACTCCGCCAACAACGCGTCAGCCTGTTCTTCGCTCGGGGCATGGGCGCGAAGATGGATTTCGATAGCTCCGGGCTTGGCCAATATCGTGGTAGCGGGATTGGTGTAAGCCTTGTAAACCGCTGCGGCCCGCTTGTCAACCTCCGATTCGGGCAGTCCTACGACCTTGTAAACGCGAGTTCGAATTCGTTGCCCCTGGGAAACCTGGGCGAGCCTCGGCATACAAAAGGCATCGAACATCGCCTCCAATTCCCCCGGTGGACCCGGCAGAAGCACCACAAGAACGTGGTCGTGTTCAATCCAGATGCCAGGCGCAGTCCCATGCTTGTTTTCAAGCCATGCGGCCCCCTCCGGCAGCATCGCCTGCCGCAGGTTGTTTTCCGCCATAGGCCGTCCGAACCGTGCAAGCCGCTCCTCAATCTTCCGTCGGACTTCAGGATCTTCGTGCAAGCTCCGGCCCAGGACTTCCGCCACCGCCTGTCGCGTGAGATCGTCCTCGGTCGGACCCAGGCCGCCCGTTAGAATGATCAAGCCCGAGCGCAAGAGCCCTTGTCTAAGGACTGCACCCAGATCCTCCGCGCGGTCGCCCACCACGGTCTTGAAACGCACCTCTATTCCCAGGGCGTTCAGCCGATCCGTAAGAAAAAGAGAATTGGTATCGAGGTAGAAGGGAGTCAGGAGTTCCGAACCAACGGCGATGATCTCAGCGTCCATTTGGAAAGTCAGAAAACAGAAGATCGAAGTTAAGAAGTCAGAATCAAACCAGTGTCCTGAGCCAGAAGTTCGAATAAGAGAGTCTTTCTCCTCCGCGACCGTTTCTTAGAGCCCCGTCAGGGGCGGCATAGAGTAGCCCAGGGCGCAAGCCCTGGGTGATGGCCCTCACCCCGCCTTCGGCACCCCTCTCCCGCTGGGCGGGAGAGGGGACGGGGGTGAGGGTGGGCTCTCGCGACCCACGGCTTACGCCGTGGGCTACTTGCTGCCGCCCCCTCCGCGGGCTGAATCCTCCACCGAACTTCTAACTCCGGACACTAAAAGATCATTACCCATCACTGTAGTAAAGGCATGCCTTTGATACCCACGGGCAGCTCGATCAGAGAACTGTTGGTGGCGACAATCATTGACTCATGCTGCGTAAAAGCGATGCCCACGATGCCGTAACCCGAAACCACGCGTTCCACTCGGCCGGCCGCCGTGATGCGCACAATTCCCCGCTCGCCGGCCAACGAACCTGCCACGTAAAGATTACCCTCGCTATCAAACGCCATTCCTTGCGGCCGGCCCAGTCCGCGATAGAACGAAGTTACTTCTCCACTGGGAGAAATACGGAACACGTGATCAAAGCTGGAAATCGTGGGCCCTGTAAGATAAAGGTTCCGATCGGGCCCGAAAGCCAGATGATAAGCCGACATGCTGGGTTCGATGGTCGCAAAGACAAAAATCTGGCGGTCACGATTGATCTTGAATACCGTGCCGGTCCGGTCACCCACGTACAAGTTCTCATCGTTATCGAAGGCAATCCCGGTAGCCACTCCCATGCCTTCTGCGTAGATCTCGCGATGGGCGTCCGGGCTGACTTTGTAGACTGTCCCGTCCATGCGGCTGGAGACATAGAGAGAACCGGCACGATCGAAAGCCAATCCGGTGGGATTCAACAGATCGTGGAGAAAGGGCCGCACGGCGAGTTGCCGGTCGACCTTGAACACCGAAACCGGAACCTTCTGCCCCCGGCTGCCGCTGAAGGTCGAGAAGATGTTCCCGGCGGCGTCGACCGCAGGATTCGCCACGGGGTGCAGGTTCTCCGCGATCGTGATTCCCAGCGCTACCGAGGCCGGAGCGCTCACTCCAACGCCGGTGTCCACAGTTACGGCTCCGCTCGACGCGCCCTCGGGGACGCGCACCACCAGCCGGCTCGGAGAGCAGAGAAGGAGGTTCCCGGGCTGATTGCCGAACCGCACCTGGGGCCTGCCGCGACCATTGTGACTGAGGCCCCGGCCCGAAATGCAGATCTCGCCGCCCGGAATCGCTGCGCGCGGAGTAACTCGTTCAATCAACGGTTTATCCGTAACGGGTCCTTTCTTCGGAGCAGGAGGCTCGGGTTTGTCGGCTTTTTTCCACAAGCTCATTTGATCATGCGTCCCAGAATTAGCAGCGCTGCCAGGCTGTAAAGCCCCGCCACCCCGTCATCTAACATGATACCCCAGCCGCCCGGAAAGCGCTCGCACCGCCGCGCCGGAAAAGGTTTCACGATGTCGAAGATTCGGAACAGGATGAAACCGGCAATCAGTCCTGCCCACGAAATCCGCGGCGTCGCGAGGAAAGTAATGATCTGCCCCATTACCTCGTCAATCACCACCTGGCCGGGATCAACACGTCCGAAGGCCTTCTCCGCTTTCCCCGCCGCCCAGACTCCAACGGCGAAGACCACGGCCGCCAAAGCCGCCAGCGATATTCCGAGCCATGCTGCATCGAGCGAAGTCTGTTGCAAGGCAATGACCAGCGCCAAGCCCACTAAGGACCCGGCAGTCCCGGGCGCCACAGGAAAATAGCCCGCACCTAAACCGGTTGCGATCCAAACGCTGAGACTGCGGAGTTCTTTAGCCACTCCCCCCCTTATCGTCGTGCTTGTCGTCTCCGCCCACGCTGCTCTCGCTCTCAGTTTCTACCGGCGTCGAAACCCGGTAACGCTCCGATAGCCAATGGTCAAGATCGATCAGTTTGCAACGCTCGCTGCAAAAGGGCCGAAATGGATTGCCCTCCCAGGAAACTTCTCGATGGCAAATAGGACATCGCATGGCCAGGAACGTTTCCAAACGGCCGATCCTGTGAGGGCGTAAAGAAATCAGCCGGTGTGTCATTCCGAGCGCAGCGAGGAATCTGCAGTTGCGTGTTCCATATGAGAAAAATGCAGATGCTTCGCTTCGCTTCGCTCAGTATGACAGCCGATTTTTCCCCGCCTTCTCTTGGTTGCTTTCCGGGACGGCCGCGAAGGCGCCCCTATACTGCGCGCATTGCTGCCGGCTGTATCTGAACCAGGCGGCTCCCAACCGGAAGCGGCGAAATCGGAACCGCACTCTCTCGAAAGCTCCGGGCATCCAGGTGTGCCACCAGATCGTAATCGCCGGCGCTTGTGATAGTGGCCCAGCGGAATTCTCCGGGCACTGGTTCTGCCCCTTCAAAATCATTGATCAAAACTTGACCGTCAATCCCAGGCGCTTGCGATTCCAGTCTTCCCTGAAAAAGCAACTCTGTCTCCTGCGAGCGGCCTTCCACAAGAACTGGGACGACGCTCCCAACTTTCTCGCGTAGCATGCGTCTTGAAATCCTGCGCTGCACGGTCATCAGCTTCTGCCTTCGACGGCGGGCCACCGCCGCAGGAACCTTCCCCGGCAGCGCATGGCTCAAGCTTGTCTCTTCATCGGAGTACAGGAATACTCCCAGATGGTCAAACTGCGCCGCCTCGACGAAATCCAGCAAGCGGCCAAAATCCTCTTCAGTTTCGCCCGGGAAGCCAACGATGAAAGAAGTCCGCAATGTAACGCCTGGAATGGCGGCACGAGTTCTTTCGAGCAACCTGAGGAAGTGCTCCCCGCTCGACCCGCGCCGCATGGCCTTCAAAACCTGTGCGCTCGCGTGCTGAAGCGGAATATCAAAGTACTTCGCGAGCTTCGGAGTTTCCGCCACGGCCGCGACAAGCGAGTCCGTCAATCGGTTGGGGTAACAATAGAGGAATCGCACCCAGACCAAGTCGGGAATCTTTCCCAGTTCGCGCAAGAGAGAGGCCAGGCCGTCGCGCAGGCCCAGATCCTCGCCGTAACTCGTGGTGTCTTGGCCGACGATCGTCAACTCAGCAACGCCTTGCCGCGCCAGATTTTCCGCCTCGCGCACTACCGAGGCAAACCGCCGGGAACGGAACTTGCCGCGCATCTGCGGAATTACACAAAATGAACACGGGTGGTCACAACCCTCAGCGATCTTCAGATAAGCAGAATAGGAAGGCGTGGCGAGCACGCGAGGAGTCAGGTCGTGATAAAGGTAAGGCTCGGCGACACCCTCGAACCCCCGCGCCGCACTTCCCTCCCCACAGGCTTCCAGAACCCGCTCCAGTTCGTTGGTCCCAATGACGAAGTCCACTTCCGGAATCTCTTGCAGAATCTCCTGGCGGTATCGTTCCACCAGGCAACCGGCCACAACCAGCTTTTTGGCTGCACCGGATTTCTTGTACTCTGCCATTTCCAGGATGGTGTCGATGGATTCACGCTGGGCAGGCGAGATGAAAGCGCAGGTGTTGACGATGATGACTTCGGCCTCTTCCGCGCGCGGAGTCAACTCGTATCCCTGACGGGCCAACATTCCCAACATCACCTCGCTGTCCACAAGATTCTTTGGACAACCGAGGCTCACCATTCCCACTTTTGTCATATGTGTGCTAACTTCCGCGCGAGGTCAAACTACCCTGCCCTCTCCAAGACATAAAATTCTAGCATACTTTGCGGATTGCGTCCGGCGTCGCCTGTCAGTCGCCGCCCGCTCGTCGTCTGGCAGGCTTCGGAAGAAGGGAATATGTCATTCTGAGCGAAGCAAAGCATCTGCAGTATCTCCTTGAAAAGAATCAAATGCAGATCCTTCGCTTTGAAAATCGGCGGGTTGGGTAGCGCGGACCCCCGGGTTTGGGTAGTGTCCTAATTTGGCCCGTAGCGCCGGCTTCCAGCCGGCAATGGAGCCGCCAAGATGGCGGCGCTACGACCAAATTAGGACAGCACCCGGGTTTGGGGTCCGCGGCTTATCGATTGTCCCACGGAAAAACCGCGGACCCCAAACCCGGGGGTCCGCGCTACCAGACCCTTCGCAGCCATGAGAATGGCTCCCCTCCTCCGAAGGAAGAGGGGTAGGGGTGGTGGCTCGAGGCTCAACCACCCCTCGCCCCTCCTTCTCTAAGGAGGGGAATTGTGCCTCCGCATCCCGCCAAGACCGCGAAATCACTGCCGTTTCCACAGCCACACGGTCTTCTCTGAAGATGCAGCAAAGGCCTCACTGTTGGGAGCGAAGCTTACCGTGAGCAAAGGGTCGCGGCCCTCCTGTAGCGTCTGCTGCAACTTGCCGTCCTCGACTGACCACACGCGCGCGGTCGTATCCTCGCCAACTGAAACGACCCATTTCCCGTCCGGAGAGAATTCGGCCCAATGCACCGGCCCGTTGTGTCCGCTGAGTGTTTGAAGGAGAGTCCATGCCGGCGCAGAGAAAATCCGCACCTTTCCATCTTCGCAGGCTGTGACCACCTTCGTCCCGTCGCGCGAGAACGCCATGCCGAGCACGGTCCCCGCGTGTCCACGCAGGCTATCCACAAACCGGTGCTGCTTGGCTTCCACCACTGCCGGATCGGGAGTCGTGCTCATAGCGATCTGCGCCAGGAGCGCCCAATGCACATCCGGAGAAAACGTATACAAGTTGGGCGTTTGGGTCAGGTCCGGAATAGTGAGTTGGCCCCCATGGTGGGTGCGCGGATCCCAAAACTCAAAAGTCCCCGCCTTGTAAAGTACCAGGGTCTCGAAGTGCGGAAAGTAAAGGATGGGCCCGAAGCCTCCTCCCTTGCCAATCGCCTCCATGGTGCTGGCCGACCGGTCTTCAATCGTGTCCCATTCAAGGCCGATGAGCGGCGTTGAACCACCGGCGCCTTTACCCTTGACCGTGAATATTCCATTAAACAACAAGAACAGTTGATTCATCGCCAGGAAGTTTGCGGAATGAATGTTCAGTTCGCTGAGGCCTGGAATGTGGATCTTCAGGATCTTTCGAATGCTGCCGTCATTGACTCCGAGCAGAACGATCTTCTCTTCACTCACGACTGCCAGCATCGAACTGTCCGGAGAAAAAGCTCCGGCAGGAGAATAGTGCAGGGCCAGATGCCCCTCCACCCGTCCGCCGCTGACCCACGTATACTGCGGCGGCTGAGTGCCTTCAACTGTCTCAATCTGGGCGTGTGCAGAGGAAGAAAGCAGAAGGCAGAAGGCAGAAAGCAGAAGGCGCAATGCAACCGGAGTCGGTTTGCTGACTCCTCTGCCTTGAAGATATCCGGGAGCGCGGGCATCCTGCCCGCCTGTCGCGCCCCAATTGCACGCACGCTGCGGGCAGGATGCCCGCGCTCCCGGGTACTTTATGGTTTCTGGGCGCCCGTAAGGCGACGGGCAAGCGCGACTGTAGCGACTTCTACCACCGGCTTGGAGGTCAGAAGTGGATTTCATAACGTGAGATCTGGCGCACCAGTTCGCGGTCCGCCTCGAGGAAATTGAATTCTGTCAGCCGGGAGCGTTCCACCCACTCGATCGCCTCAAACACCTGGTTCCGGACCTTCCCGCTAAATCTGCGCACCGCAAAGAAAATCACTTCCACATTTCGATCCGGATACTGATGACGCAGGCGATAGACCTCTTCGTCGATTTCCGCCTGGATCGCGAGCTCTTCGTTCAGCTCGCGGCGCAGCGAGGCCTTGAGATCCTCGCCCTCCTCCACCTTGCCACCAGGGAACTCCCATTGCATTCCGTAAGGGTCGGAATGATGGCGCTGGCAAACCAGCACTTGGTCGCCATCCACTAAGATGCCGGCAGTGACCAGGATGGATTTCCGCTCTGTCATGAGGCAAGGGTGTCAAGGCAAAGTAGAAATGTCCTAATCCCAGCAAAGTAGAAATGTCCTGTTCTTAGCAAAGTAGAAAGTTCCGCTTTTCG
>Ga0187852_1001842_pt1 | contig 18794 bp, 15 predicted proteins | sample June2016WEW_6_40_FD_134511 | JGI IMG/M metagenome (GOLD analysis project Ga0187852, IMG submission 134511) | Peatland microbial communities from SPRUCE experiment site at the Marcell Experimental Forest, Minnesota, USA - June2016WEW_6_40 | ecosystem: Environmental > Terrestrial > Soil > Wetlands...
CCGTGGGCTACTCCCTGTCGGCCCTCCGGGCCTGAATTTAGTGGCGAACGAGACCCAAATTGCCACCACTTGACCAGTTGAGGCGTTAAGTGAACGCTTATGAGGGCAAGCCCTACCCCTACAAGTCACCCTGAAGCCCGCTTGGCCCCGGCGGCCTGGGCTTCGAGTTCGGCCATGTCGAGAACGATGACTTTGCGGCGCTCGAGACGAATGAGGCCGCGATCGACGAAACGCCGGAGATTGCGTGAAACCAGGTCTCGCACCGTGCCGATTTCAGCGCCGATCTGTTGGTTGGTTTCCTCCAGGGGAAACTCCACGCCGCGTCGCGTGCGTACTCCCAGCCTCAACGCACGGTCACGCAGGAACCGCGCCAGACGATGGCTGACCTCTTTAAGCGATAATTCCTCGACCAGATCGGCAAGGTACCGGAACCTCCACGCCAGGGTGCGGATTACCGCCAGCGCCACTTCCGAATTGCGGCGGCACAATTCCAAAAACTCCTTCTTGGGAAGGAAGAGGAGGGTGGAGTCTTCCACCGCCGCAGCCGAGGCAGGAAAGGTGCCGCCGTCAAAGATGGAGAGTTCGCCCACCGTCGATCCGGCGCGCTCGATCACCAGCACCTGCTCGCGGCCGTTTTCGGCCATCTTGAAGATCTTGATTGCCCCGGACTGGACGATGAAGAGGCCGCCACAGGCGTCACCCTCCGCGACCAGCATCTCCGCCTTGCCCAGCCGCCGCGCCACGCAGTGACACGCCAGGGCACTGAGCTCATCCACGGGCAAAACAGCGAAAAACGCCACACGGCGTAGAGTTTCAACTGGATCGAGAACCGTCATGGAGGTGTTCTGTAGGGGCAGCCCTCGTGGCTGCCCTGACGCAAGCCAATGAGCAGGCGCGCGCACCCGGGCCGCCCTTACTGCTTTGAGAATCGTAGGGTGGGCGTCTCGCCCGCCGTGGCACGGGCATCCTGCCCGTGCGCGGGAGCGGGACGCTCCCGCGACCGCGGGCGGGACGCCCGCGCTACGTCCGTCCGTCGGCGTGCTATTCTCACGGTTACTGGCTGCCCGGCAGCCGACGGGCGTGCACGACTTCTCCAAAATAGCTTACCAGACACTTTCTCTCCGAGCACGACTTAAGTCATCGCGCTTTTCCGATCGCCCGATTAACCTATAACTACATGGGGGCGAGACTTTACTCAAACTTAGATGCCCTCGGGAGGGATCTCCTATGGCTTACGTAATTGCTGAACCGTGTGTGAACACCAAGGACACCGCGTGCGTGGATGTTTGCCCGGTGGATTGCATTCATCCTCGAAAGGACGAAGCCAACTTCGCCGATGTTCCTATGCTTTACATCGACCCGGTCGAGTGCATCGATTGCGGCGCCTGCGTGCCGGTGTGCCCTGTTTCCGCCATCTTTCCGCTGGATGACCTGCCGGAGAAATGGAACGAATATACCGAGGGTAACGCCAAATATTATCAGAAATAATAAGTGCGGGCCGGCGCAGACTCCGCCTTTTGGGGTCTGCGATCCCGCAAGGCGGCAATCGTTGCCGCGCGCCGGTCAGTCAAGCTCATACTCATGGAAGGGTGATGCTTCCAGCGAAAGCACTCGGCCCTTCGGCCGTGTCCCTCGGGGACGTCGCAGACTGCAAAAGGCGGAGTCTGCGCCAGCCCGCACTTGGTCTGATTTCCAGCGAAACGCAGAGATTGGCTCTGTGCCGGCCTGCGCCGGACCGTGATATACTGCGCGATTATGACCGCCAGGGTTTCTCCGCAAGGTGCGAAAACTTTGCAGCGACTCGGGGTCTTGGTCTTGGCCCCGCTAATGCTCGTTCTGATTTCTCCCGGCCGGGCATGGTCCGATAAGAACGAAAAGGCGCGGAAGAAATTGAACGAGGCCTTGAAGCACTACGAACAAGGCGGCGTTCTTTATCACCAAGGCAAGCTTGAGGCCGCCATCGTCGAATACCGCGCCGCGCTGCGCGGGGATCCGGATGAACCGTATTGGCATCAGGCCCTGGGCGACGCGCTCGAAAAGCAAGGTGACTCGCAATCCGCTTTGGAAGAATACCATCAGGCCAGCCGGCTCTCACCCGATGACGCCGGGCTCCAGCACAAGTATGACAAGTTGCCAAAAATGACGCCTGGTGACGCTGGCGGACCAGGCAAAGCTGCGGTTCATGAACAGCACACCTACACTGTCGGCGGAATAGTCACTGCACCTGTCCCACAGTTTAAGCCTGAGCCTCCCTATTCGGAGAAGGCCCGTATAGCCAAGTACTCGGGTACGGTTGTGCTCATGCTCGTAGTGGACGCACACGGCGATGTGGGGGAGGTCAGCACTGTTAGGCCTCTGTCCTTCGGGTTGTCCGAACAAGCAATTCGAACCGTCCGCACCTGGCGGTTCCAACCTGCCACTCGAGACGGGATGCCGGTCCCGGTCCGAGTCCTCGTTGAAGTCAGATTTCGATTGTTCTGAACAAATCCGGCACGGCCACCTTTTCCATCACCCGCGGGTGGCGCGGTTCAGGTAGGGGCGGTTCGCGAACCGCCCGTACGTGGCTGGCGCGGCTGGTGCCGTAGGGGCGCCGCTTGTGGGCGCCCGGTCCGGGCGAGCACAAGGCCCGCGCGACAACGCCGGCCCGGCTAATGATCTTAATGCCCTTCGGGCATTCACTCGCGGATCCCCACGTACCATAGGCTAGTGAGCGCCATTTCGCGCAAGGAGTAGAGAGTGCGCTGGTAGGAATCGGCTTCGATGGGGCTATCGGGATCTGGCGAAGCGTAGGCGGTGATGCCCAGAGACCGGAACATCAGCTTGATGCGGTACAGGTGGAAGCCGTCGCTCACGGCAATACAAGTGCGCATCTGGCGCTGGCCCAGGAGAAGGGTTACAGCCTTGACGCTCTCATAGGTCGTCAGGCTTCGCGAGTCCGCCAGGATTTTGGCCTCCGCCACGCCGCGTTGGATCAGGTAATCGCGCCCCACGCCGGCCTCGGTGAATTGCCGGTCGCCGCCGCTGCCGCCGGTAGTGATGACCAGGGGCGCGAGGCCGTGCTCCTCGAGGTTGAAGGCATGATCGAGGCGCGCTTTCAAGACCGGCGAGGGCGCTCCGTTATATTCAGCCGCGCCGAAGACCACGACCGCCTCGGCGGGCCTGGCTTCGTCTCGCGAGGCCTGATCGCGGATGGCTAGATAAAGCGACCTCTCCGCATAGGCGAGAGCCAGTACAGCCAGCAGCAGGATGCCGAGAACGCCATGGCGAACACGCAAGTGAATCAGCCCAGAAACTCCTTCAAGTCGGACTCCGGCACGCCGCCGGGACGGAGTATGCGCACCCGCTCGCCCGTCAGGTCGAGCACCGTCGAGGCCAGCTCTCCCTGGGTAGGACCGCCGTCCAGGATGAGGGGGAGAAGATCACCGATCTGCCGATCCACGTCTGCCGCGGTGGAACAAGCGGGCAACTCCGAAAGATTGGCGCTGGTTCCCGTCAAAGGCCGCCCGGAAGCCTCGACCAGGGATGTAGCCAAGAGTGCGCGCGGCCAGCGGATGCCCACTTTGCCGGTGTTGGCCGTGACCTTCAGCGGGATCTGGCGAGAGGCGGGAACCACCAAGGTGAGCGGGCCTGGCCAAAACTTCTTCGCCAGGGTGAAGAAAAGCTCGGGCGGGTCGCGGGTTAGATCCGCCGCCTGGTCAATCGACGCGACGAGCAGCGGAAGGGGCCGGTCGGAAGTGCGGCGCTTGATTCGGAACACCTCGCTCACCGCCGCCAGATTGAAGGGATCGGCGCCGAGACCGTAAAAGGTGTCGGTCGGAAAGGCAACGACCTTGCCGGAATGGATCATGCGAACGGCGTATTCGAGCAGGAATTCGAGTCGTGATTGGTCTACTTTAATCAGTTCAGCCATGTGCTTTACCGTGTGTCTCGGCGACCTGACAAGGGCTCGCGGCTGACCGTAACATAAGCTGCTCGACGGGTCAAGGCCCGCTGGGGCTTGTTTTTCCTAAAATCTCCTTGACTTATGCCCGTTCCATCGGTCAGAATAACTCCAGTACAGTAGTTATTGCGATTTCATTACTTCAATCTGAAATGGGGGTGTTGATAGTTTGGCTGAAGTAAGACTTCAGGACGGAGAGTCCTTGGAAAACGCGCTTCGCCGCTTCAAACGTAAGGTGCAACAGGAAGATATCATAAAAGAAATCAAACGACATTCTTTCTACTTGAAACCTGGTGAGAAGAAGCGAGTCAAAGCGGCCTTGGCTCGCAAGAGAGCACGCAAAAAGGCCAGGCACGAACAGGATTAGGGATCCAGAAGCAGCGCGATAAGGGGAACGGCACAGGCCTCGCAGTGCTGGACCTTTGTGCAGATCGTTGCGGGTGGGGCCCTGTTCGAGCGGAGGAGTGCACCGATGGAGTACAGGGACAGGGTCCTGAAGTGTATGGACTGCGGGGCGGAGTTTGTCTTCACCGCTGGGGAGCAGCTCTTCTACGCCGACAAGGGCTTCAAGAACGAGCCCAAGCGCTGCCGCACTTGCAAGGCGAAGCGGGGTCAAGCCCCGAACGGTCAAACCCACCACCGGGTGGAGACCACCACTACTTGCACCCAGTGCGGCAAAGAGACGACCGTTCCGTTTAAGCCGACTCAGGGCCGGCCAGTCTATTGTCGGGAGTGCTTTCAGCAACGGCGGGTTTCCGCCGCTCCCGCTTAATTCCACCTTTCTTAACTTCCCGCCTGACAACTCCGGGTAAAGTGTGCAATCCTAAAACCTCCGTTCGGGGAAGCGACGTCAGTCCGGCATCGGCTGGATGGCTGCAGGGCAATCGAACGATGTTCCCCGATATTCGACCATGGCTACGTTCCAGATCCTCAATTTCGGATGCCGTGCGAGCCAAGCGGACGGCGCTGCCATCAAGAAGCAGTTGCTCGAAGCCGGGCTTCACGAGGCAGGTGATGCCGCCGCGAGCGAAGTGGCGATACTGAACACCTGCACTGTGACCGCGAGGGCGGATGCCGAGGTTAGGCAACTGGTCCGCCACATCCACCGGGCAAACCCGCGCTGCCGGATTCTGGTAACCGGCTGCTACGCGCAGCGTTCGCCAGCCGAAATCGCCCAGTTGGGCGGGGTCACCTGGGTGGTTGGGAATTCCCACAAGCATGTCATTGCGGACCTGCTTGGTTCAAATCTGCACCTGGAGACAGGAGTCGGAACTCAGGAGTCAGAAGTCAGGAGTCAGGAGTCAGAATCGGTCACGCAAACAGAACTTGTACAAATTCGGGAACTCGTGACTATCCAAACGCTTTCCAATAAAGCGAATGTCCACCTTCCCGCTCCAGCCCTTCCGTCGAAAGCTCCGCAGCAGCCCCTCGTCCTGGTGGGAGAAATCAGTGAGGAATTCCATTTTGCTCCCGTATTTCCTGACGACCGCACGCGTCCAACGCTCAAGGTTCAGGACGGGTGCAACGCCCGTTGCTCCTTCTGCGTGATTCCCGCGGTCCGTGGGCGAAGCCGCAGCCTCGAGCCCGCGAAGGTGATCGAGCAAGTCGGGGAGCTCGAGAGGGGCGGATACAAGGAGATCGTTCTCTCAGGCATTAATCTGGGCAGCTACGGGCGCGACCTTGACCGCCGCATTAACCTTCTAAGTCTCCTCGAGAGATTGCTGGGCGAGACTGCCATCGCTCGCCTGCGCATAAGCTCGATTGAACCGATGGACGTTACTCCCGCGCTCATTAGTTTGGCTGCTAACGAGCCACGCCTGGCGCAGCACTTCCATATCCCTTTGCAGAGCGGTTGCGGCCGGATTCTTCGCCTCATGAACCGAAGATATTGGCCCTCACAATATGCCGAGCGCATCCTTGCCATTCGCGAGCAAATCCCCAATGCCGGCATCGGCGCGGATGTGATGGTGGGCTTCCCCGGCGAGACGAATCAGGACCACGCCTCGAGCGCAGCGTTCATCGAATCGCTGCCCTTCACCTATCTGCACCTCTTTCCGTATTCGGCACGGCCGCAAACGCCCGCGGCTGCCTCTGCGCAGCAGGTAAACGGCCGGGTGGCCCACGAGCGCGCACAGGAAATCCGTACGCTGCTCGCCCCCAAGCGCCAAACCTTCCTTCAGGCACAACTCGGCCGTAAGCTCTCCGCGCTCACCCTGGATGAATCCCAGGGCGGCGAGCGCGTGGCGCTCAGCAGCAATTACCTGAAGATTGTCCTGCCCGACACGAACCTTCCGCCCAATACCTTGACCGATTTCCAAATAGGGCGGGTTCACGAAGGACTGCTGTTCGGGTTTGCCGGCCTACCTTGAATCCCCGCTGGACAGACGGAGCGGAATTGCTCAGAATAACTCTCTGGCAACAAAGCCCCCTGACTTCGGATAGCAGGGTGAGCGGGATGGTGAATCTTGAGCATTGCGGACACTCCAGCGCCGGAAAGCATTCCCATCAGCGAGTATATCCTGGGCAACTTCGTTCCGCTTTCCCACTTGGCCCACGGCTGGGAAATACACTCGATGACCACGCTGACACCCGCTGAGGACCGCACTATGGTGCGCGAACCGGCGCAGGCGGTGCCGGAGAAGGTCGCGGAGCGGATCGGCGCCCTTCGAGTCCTGATAGTTCCTTACATCGCTTGCTTGGATTCAGGTGATGCCATCTCCACCACAAAACCCACCGGAGAGAGTCACACGGCTGCCTGGGTCGAGAGCAGTGAAAGAACCCATCTCATCCTCGCCTGCCGGGAGGTTGACGCCCACGATACGGGGTTCGAGTTCCTGGCCAGCGTCGCCGAGTTGTTTCGGCCGCGGCTGACCGTCTCGGAGTTCGCCGCCTACGATGAACTCCTCGAAGACGAGCTTCGCCAGGGAGTGCGCGGCGAAATCGATGAGGAATCCCTGACCGCCAAGCAGGCGCTGCTGGCCATTCGCCCCTGGCGCCGCAGCCGCCTTCAGTACGAGCCATACCGGGACGTCTCCCTGGTGAGCACGCTCGCTGAATACATACACGGATTGTGGCACGACGTCCAGATCCGCGTTGGACCTCAACACCTGCCCCTCGAGCAGCTACGCCGCCGAATGAACCTGATGGCCAGACTGTTCCCGCCTAACCCCGGCTATGCCGTCTTCGCGAAGGAACTGGAAGAGGAACCGGCCGAGGAAGCTGGAAATCAGAAATCAGAAACTAGAAAATCAGAAATTGGAAATTAGAAAACGGAAACTGGGCCGCGAAGGCCGCAATGCTGTCATTCCGAGGAGCCGCAGGCGACGAGGAATCTCGCACTGCCTTGAGAACACTCAGAGCGAGATTCCTCGCTCCGCTCGGAATGACCGCTTAAGAATGAAGAGCGCTCCGCGTTGAGCTCTTTCTACGGGCTCTCCGCCAGTCGCACCCGGATATCGACGGCGCGGAAGTCCTCGCCATCTGGAAAGACCATCAAGGGATTGATGTCCATCTCAGCGAGCTGGGGAAAATCTTCGACGAGTTGGGAGAAGCGCTCGAGGACCTCCGCCAGTTTCCCCAAATCGACGGCAGGCTCGCCCCGCACTCCTTCGAGAAGGCGGCTCCCGCGGATCTGGCGGATCATCTCCCGCGCCTCGAGGTCGGTGATAGGCGGCACGCGAAAGACAACATCCTTGAAAGTCTCCACGTAGATGCCTCCCAGGCCGAACATTACCAACGGCCCGAATTTGGGGTCGTGAGTCATCCCCACAATGACCTCGCGTCCGCCGCGCACGTACTCCTGCACCAGGAATCCCATCTGACCGTCGGCTAACGCCGAATCCGGCTGACGGCGTTTCACTTCTTCGCTCATTTTCCAGGCCGCTTCCAGCAACTCCTCCGGCGTGTGAATATCGAGCCTCACGCCGCCTGCCTCCGTTTTATGGACGAGGCCGGTAGCGACCGCCTTCAGGACCGCCGGGTAGCGCACTCGACTCGCAATTTCGCTGAGTTGTTCCGTGTCCTTCGCGAGCGTCGATCGAGCGGCGCAAATGCCATAACACTCAACTAGCCTTTGCGCTTCCAAGGGAGTCAACTGAGTACGCCCTTGGCGGGCGGCCTCGTTTAGAAGTTCCGAGGCCGCTTTGCGATCCACATCGAAACTCCGCACCTCGCCGAGAGGCTTTTCGCGCCACTGCCGATAGCGGTCCAACGCCGCCAAAGCATGCACGGCAGATTCCGGGAACAAGTAGATGGCCATATGGCCAGGATGTTTTTCATTCAGCTTCTGGAAAAACTCGTCGGGGGCCATGAACACGCCAAAGATCGGTTTGTCGCACTTCTTTCGCACTGCCTCGAGGCCTTCGACAATTTCCATCGCGTCGATCATCATGGGAGGGACAAATACCACCATGAGCGAATCGATCCCATCATCCTCTAGGAGTATCTGCGCGCAGGCGTCGTACTTGCTGCGGTCAGATCGGGGAGTCATGTCGATAGGGTTCTGCACGATCGCCTCGGGCGGCAGGAGGCGGCGAAGCTCCTGCCGCGTCCTCGAAGAAAGTTCACCGATCCGCAGCCCAAGATTGACGGCCCGATCCGTCGCCATGATGGCCGGGCCGCCGGCGTTGGTCAAAATCCCCAAGCGGTTGCCGCGCGGCAGCGGGTTCTTCGAAAAACCCATAGCCAAGTCGAAAAGCTCTTCTACGGTGTTCACCCGGATAACTCCAGATTGTTCCAGCAGCGCGTCGGCTGCGAGGTCGAGGCCCTGGAGCGCTGAAAGCGCCCCGGTGTGCGACATGGCTGCCTTGGCTCCCGCCGCGGTCCGGCCCGACTTGACCGCCACGATGGGCTTGCGTTTCGAGATGCGGCGGGCGATCTGCATAAAGCTCTTGATATCGCCGATCGACTCGAGGTACATGAGGATCAGGTCCGTGTTGGGATCGTCTTCCCAGTACCGCAGCAGCTCATTGGGCGAGACATCAGTCCGGTTGCCCAGGCTCACAAAGTAGGAGAAGCCGAGGTCGAGCTGATGGGCGATGTTCAGGATGGCTACCCCAAGCGCTCCGCTCTGCGACATGAAGGCGATACGCCCGGAGAGCGGCAGTGTGGGCGCAAAGGTGCAGTCCATGTGAACCGCCGGATCGGTGTTGATTAATCCCATGCAGTTGGGTCCAATCATGCGCATTCCATAACGGCGGATCTGCGCGCCCAGTTCGGCCTCCATCCTCCTGCCTTCTTCTCCCGTTTCAGAAAAACCCGCCGTGATCACCACCAGGCCCTTCACGCCCTTCTTCCCACAATCGTCCACGACCGCCGTTACGGAGTCGCGCGGCACCACGATAATCGCCAAGTCCACCGGGTCAGGTATGGCGCTGACTGATGCATAGGCTTTCATCGAGTGAACGAAATCCGCCTTGAAGTTCACGGGAAACACCATGCCCCGGTAATCGAATTCGACCAGTTGGTGCAGAATCTGCCGGCCGATCGAGCCTTGCTTTCGCGAGGCGCCGACCACCGCAATGGACTGTGGTTTCAGAAGTGCGTCGAGGGGATGCATAAGGGCTCCTTTCGCGCCCTCTCTTTTACTCATATTGAATGGATTTGCCAAGCGAAGAAACAGCGAAGGCGGGCAGATGGGCAGGTCGGCAGCTGGGCAGGTCGGCAAATGGGAGCGTTGAGAACTCGGTAGTATGCAGGTCGAGGCCTCGCCTACCGCCAAGAAACGTCCACCAACTCGGCTCACCACATGCAATGAAAAAAGCCCCCTCCCCCTTGGGGGAGAGGGTGGCCCGCGACGGCGTTTTCACCAGCCGGCGCGGGTCGGGTGAGGGGGTCCGGGTTCGCCATTTTCATGGCAGTCGCGCATGCCCGTCGGCTGATTTGCACTCGGAAACCACGAAAACGGTTCCCCTCCTTGCTAAGGAGGGGTCAGGGGTGGTTGACCGCTCGGCCCACCACCCCCTACCCCCTCCTCCCGCTGAGGAGGGGAGTACTCGCAAGCCCGCTCACTCATTGCCAGGGCGATTCTGTGCTTTCCCGAAATCTGATTGCACCTCGGTATAGTCCGACGGGATTGAAAACAGCGCAGCGTCGAGCGAGTCGCTCGAATATCCCGTGACCTGAACGGTCATATCCATGAATGATCCTTGCGTTGCCGGTGGCGCCGGTGGCAAGCCCGCGGTATCTCCGCCGGCGGAACCACCCTGCGACGACTGGTCCTGCTGTTGTTTCTTCTTGCGCCCGAAGCCGCCAATCATGCTGCCCAGGCCTTTCGCAACGGCGTCGCTCGGGCTGTTGATTTGCCCTGAGGGCGAGTTTGTTGATGAGTTCGGCGTCTGTTGGACCTCGCCGCCCTGCGGCGCGGTTTGTCCGTTCGCCGCCATGCCCATGCTCACATACTGGACCAGCGGGAAACCCTTCAGCGCGCTGGCGTTCTGCCGCAGTTGGGCGAGGCCCTGCGACATCTGCGGGTTGCCGCCCATCATCTCGCCCGGCGCCCACGCCATTTCCTTCGCAAGCTTCTGGTAAAACGCCGTCAACTCTTCATATCCGGGAATCTTGGGCGTGATCCAGGAGTTTGACTTCACCCACATCGAGGCCGATTGCCCTTGAGCCTGATGGTCGGTGCTCGTCATCTCCATGTCGATGCGCATCAGGACTTCGTCGGCCGGCAAATTCAGAACCGTGGCCGTCTTGCCGGTCGGCGTGACCTCGACTTTGGGAGTCATTTGGACCTGGGGCTGCTCACCTTGAGCCTGGGGCCGGCTGGCCTTCTCCGACTGCACATTCTGGCGTGCCTGCTCGAGCGCAGCCTTCATCTGGTCGAAGGTCATGATCCAGTAAGTGCGCTTCTGGTTATCGATCGTAATCATGCGCCTTCCATCGAGATCGATAATCTGGATGTGACCGTCGGTTTGATCCTTGCGCATCATGTTGCCTTTTACGTACGTGGTGGTCTGCGTGGGCTGCATCCCCTGCCGCGCCTGCTTGCTGAATGCTCCCGCGAATTTCACCATTCCGGCCATGGCACCGCCCGTGATCTTGGAGGACTCGGTATACTTGAAATCTCCGTAGGCCGGAAAAGTCGCGACGATCAGCGCACCCACACAAAGAGTCGTAATCTTCCTAACCATGGTTGCCTCCCGCTGGAATGTCTCGAGTTAGGTCAAACCCTTCCGGTAATATACACCGCACCATTTCGGCGTGCAATGGTCTTCCGGGAAGGGCACTGTCCGAGTTGTAGCGCTGGCCTTTAGGCCAGCACCTGTCGACCCTTCGCTCTGCTCAGGGCAGGCTCTAAAGGTCGGCGTTACGAGTTAAATCAGGTCGCTGCACCGGAAAGTCGGGGCGGCAGGCGAGGGTCCCAAAGCACAACGCCTTGCTTGATCTATGAAATCTGAGTAATCTGTGGACCATGTCGAATCGCACAGCTACTCGGTACTTGATGGGAACGGCATGCGCCGGACTATTCACTTTCGGGGTTATGACATCTTTCCTTGGCGCCACTCTTCCTGAGCTGAGCACCCGCCTGAGCTTTGATTTGCCGCGCGGCGGAGCGCTTTTCAGCTTTCTCTATCTTCCCCAGATCCCAATGGTGTTTCTGGCCGGCCCGCTGATCGATCGCTTTGGCAAGAAGCCCATCCTGGCTGGAGGCTTCCTGCTTTGCGCGGCGGCGCTGGTTGGAATCGCCTATGCACCCACCTATGCGGTGTTGGCCGCGCTCCTCATTGCGCTCGGCTTGGGCGGCACCTCCGCCATGAGTGCTTCCAACACGCTCATTCCGGATCTTTACCCTGAGAATCCTTCTTCGCCTTTGAATCTGGCAGGCGTTTTCTTCGGGGTCGGCGCGATATTCTTCCCGTGGCTGGTGGCTCTCATGGCAGCGCGGCTGGGACTGGTTCTTACCATCTGGCTGATCACCTTGATGGTGGCCGGGGTCGCGCTGGTGGCCATGATGCAGACCTTTCCGCCTGCCAGTTCTGGCGGAGGATTCGATTGGCGAGAGGTGCGCCGGCTGGCCCGCGACCCGGCGGTGATAATCCTGGCTCTCGTCTTGTTCTTCTATTCCGCGGTCGAGATCTCGACTGCCGGTTGGACCCGGACCTTTCTCGAGCGGGACCTCCACGCTCCGCCGCAGAGGTCCGCGGTTATCCTGACCATGTTCTGGGTTGCCATGATGGTGGGACGACTGGCGGCGAGCCAGGTGGTGAAGTGGGTGCGCGGGCCAAGGCTTCTTATTGGCGCGGCGCTGGGCGCGGTGTGCGGACTTTTCGTGGTTATCATGGCGCACTCGGTCCTAGTGGCTACCGTGGGCATCATTATCTGCGGCTTGACCTATGCCCCGGTGTTCCCCACCACGGCCGGAACTGCCAGCACTTACTTTCCCAAGTTGTTTGCCACGGTCTTCGGCATGCTCATGGCCGTGGGCTTGTCGGCCGGAGTGATCCTCCCTCCCGCCATTGGATACGTGGCCAAGATCGCAACCGTCAGGGCAGGTATCTCCCTGGTGCTCGCTTTCGCTGTTCTCTTGGCCGCCATGCAAGCAATATTCCTGGCCTACGAGCGCCGGCGGCTTGTCGGGCAGGTGGGCAGGTAGCCAGATGGGCAGGACTACTGAGATTTTCCCCTCTCCCCCTTGGCGCAGAGGGTGGCCCGCGACGGCGCTTTCATCAGCCGGCGCGCGCCGGGTGAGGGGGTGGCCGACAGTCGGCGCAATTGCCGATCATTTCTTCGGATGCGATTTGCTCAGCCGGGAGGAAGCAACGAGGAAGCGTCCCTCGTCGGGATCGAGCCGCTCGAGGACGAGGTCCGCGTGTCCGCTTCCTTCGCCAGCAGTAGAATAGGTGACGTGCGCGCGGAAGTAGTAGGTCTGCCCCGCCACAGCGTTCAATTGGGCAAGAGCTATGAGTTGCGAGAACCGTTTCAGGCTCGACTGCCAATTCGTGCACAGGTGATGCTCGCCGGGGTCGACCGAGAAGTAGAGATAGGAAGTGGCTTGGGTCGCGCCCGTCCAGACGCCGTCGAGTCCGACGCGAAGCGTGGGGTTGATCATCTCACCCGGAGCCAGTTTGTAATCTTCGACAACATACACCAGAGCCTTTCCTTCTTCCGGCCCCGCCGTGGGCAGACTCTGGAAGGTTTGCGTGTCGAAGCGGCTGGTGAACGGGCCGCACGCGGCCTGGGCCTGAGCAAGAGCCGGGTTGATTTGGGATAAGGCAGACGCTGCAAAGAGCAGTACCGCTAGAAGCGTTTTCATGATTTCTCCTCCGCCTGGAGCTGCGCCGCGGGGCAGAGCGCCGAACCATGGCGCGGAAGCCAACGGTCTTATGATAGCCTGAATCATAGGGGCCGAGAGCTGGGTTTCCATACTGTTTGACGTTGCTCCGCCTCGTGCGGTTTCCCCATGGCTGCGTGCGCCCCCAGGCGGGGGTGCACCAAACGAATGATGATGAATCGCCGCCACTTCCTCCAGCAGTCGATCGCTTTTTTGGCGATCCCCAGCCATTACGCGAGAGCCAGCGAGCTCGATTGCGAGATCGCCGTGATCGGAGGGGGCGTGGGCGGATATGCGGCTGCGCTCGCTGCCCTGCGCAACGGCAGGCGCGTCATCCTGACGGAGGAGACGCGATGGATCGGAGGGCAATTAACCTCCCAAGCGGTTCCACCGGACGAGCATCCCTGGGTCGAACAGTTCGGCTGCACCCGCAGTTATCGCGCCTATCGTGAGTCGGTGCGTGAATACTACCGACGAAACTACCCTTTGACAGCGCAAGCTCGGGCGCGCACCGAGCTGAATCCGGGAAACAGTACGGTATCTCGACTGACTCATGAGTTTCGCGTTTCCGTCGCGGTGCTGGAGGCAGCCCTCGCCCCATACGTGAGCAGCGGCCAACTGCTGGTCCTCCTGGAACACGTTCCCCAGTCCGCCGAAACGGACCATGACCGCGTGAGGAGTGTTGCTGTCCGCGACACGCGCAGCGGGATTACGCACACCATCAGTGCGAAGTACTTCCTCGATGCAACCGAACTCGGCGATCTGATTGCGCTGACCAAGACGGAATGCGTTACTGGGGCGGAATCTCAGGCGCAAACCGGGGAGTTGCACGCCGCTGCGCAACCTCAGCCCTCCAACAGTCAATCCTTCACCCACTGCTTTGCTATCGACTACCTCGAGGGTGAGGACGACACCATCGAGCGGCCGCGGGACTACGACTTCTGGCGCGGGTATGTGCCCAAGCTATCGCCCCCGTGGCCTGGGCCATTGCTTAGCTGGACGTACTGCGAGCCAACCAGTTTGCGGCCCGTCAAAACGGACTTCATTCCTAATCCGCAGGCCGACGCCGCCGGGGACCGTAACCTCTGGGTATACCGGCGCATCGCCGATCGCGCCAATTTCACGCCCGGCGCCTATCAGAGTGATATTACGCTTGTGAACTGGCCAGAGAACGATTATTGGGGTGGCGATCTCGTGACGGCCTCGGCAGAAGGGCGGAAGGAACTACTGCGCAAAGCAAAGCAGCTCAGCCTATCCTGGCTCTATTGGATGCAGACTGAGTCTCCCCTGCCGCGCGGTGGGTACGGCTGGAAGGGACTTGACCTGCGCAAGGACGTGGTGGGGACGGAGGACGGCCTCGCCGCCGCTCCTTACATCCGCGAGGCGCGGAGGATCCGCGCCGAATTCACCGTTCTCGAGCAGCATGTGGGAACGGAAATGCGGATGACGCGAACCGGCAAATCGCTGGCCGAGGTCACGGCAGAGAAATTCCAGGACTCGGTGGGCGTAGGCGCTTACCGGATTGACCTGCACCCTTCGGCGGGCGGGACCAATTACATCGACATCAGTTCCCTGCCCTACCAGATTCCACTCGGAGCGCTCGTGCCACAACGGATGGAGAACTTGTTAGCCGCGGCGAAGAATATCGGGACAACTCACATTACGAACGGCTGCTACCGCTTGCACCCAACAGAATGGAATATCGGCGAGGCCGCCGGCGCACTGGCCGCCCACGCGCTTAAGCTGGGCGAGCCGGCTCGCGCCATTCGCAACAACCGCAAGCTCTTCGAAGACTTGCAGCGCAGCTTAGTGTCACAAGGGTTCGAGCTGGATTGGCCGCGCGTTCGGCCGCTCTGAGGATTTTCCCTTTCCACTACGTCGTATGACCAATCCTCATGCTTGATCCCCAGAGGGGATCAATACAGCAGCCGGGGGCAACGCCCCCGGGATTTGAAGCCCGCCACCTCCGACCCTGAAAGGGTCGATTCCGGATGACGCGATACGTGTTTTGCCTTTCCCGAACTTAAGATGCGACCCCTTCAGGGTCGGCGGGTCAGCCCCACGTTTTCCGGGGGCGTTGTCCCCGGCTACTCTCTTGTGCCCTTCCAGGGCAGACGGTGACGGCCAGCTTCGGACTTATTCCAGCCGAATCACAACGATTTCAGGATGGTTCCCGGTGCGCATCGTAGGGCCCCAGGTGCCGGCGCCGCTCGAGGCGTACAGGGTGTAATCACCTTCAACATGCAAGCCGTGATAATACTTGCCATAGACTAACCTCGAAATGAACTGAATAGGAAAGATCTGGCCGTGGTGGGCGTGGCCGGAAAGCTGCAGGTTGATTCCCGCCTCCTTCGCCTGCGCGATGTGGGTGGGGCTGTGGTAGAGCAGGATCGAGGGTAGTGCAGGGTTGTAGCCCGGAAGGTCGGCGACCGCCCGACCCATGTCCAGTGAATGCCCTCTCTCGGGATAACTTATGCCGATCAACTGGAGGCCGTCGATCTCCACTCTCTGGTCCGCGAGGATTTGCACTTGAGTCGTGCGCAGCGCCTCATACGCGCGTTCCACGCCCAGGTATGTTTCGTGGTTTCCGGTCACAAAATAAACTCCCAGCGGGGCTCGAAGGGAATTGAGCGGTGCAACGAACTCCTTGAGTCGCCCATCGCCTCCATCGAACAGATCGCCGGTAATCGCCACTAAGTCTGGCTTTTCGGCGTTGGCCATCGCCACCAGCCGCGCAGCGAAACCTGCGCGCAGGATGTAACCCAAGTGAACGTCGGTAAGCTGCACCACTTTTCTCCCTCGCCAAGCAGGCGGCAGGTTCTTGATCCATACGGTAAGCCGCCGGACGCGGGGGTGATAAGCGTTCCACAGGCCGTAGGCGGAGTACACACCGGCCAGCGACACAGCGGCCCAGCCGAAAATTTTGGAACTTGGTGAATGCGTGAAGAGCTTTACCGTTCCCCAGGCCCCCCAGGCGATCGCGAAGGTCAGTATCAGCGTCAACCCTACTCCCAGCCACAATCCCGAGCAGAAGTAGACCGCGCGGGAAACGAGGTTATCGCTCCAGTGCGCGAGGATGGACGAGGCGATGAAGATCGAGGGCAGGAAAAAGAGAATCGCCGCCAAGGCGTCGCGGCGAGCCGCCGAGGCAATGCTGAAGAAATAGGCGAGAGAGAAATACACAAAGTAATGGCTGAAGAAGAGGATCGAGAAAGCAATCAGGACGAACACCGGAATGGCGATGTAGCCTCGTGACATGTGATGGAACCCTAAGAGCAGCCCAATCGCCATTCTACACAGGAAGGTCAGGAATGGAAAGAATCGGAGACCAGTCGCTCATGCCCGTCGGCTGACGGGCGCCTGGAAAGCACGATAACGACTCCCCTCCTTAGCTAAGGAGGGGGTAGGGGGTGGTTGGTCCCGTCGTGGTGCTAGCACACACCACGCCTGCCCCTCCTCCCGCTGAGGAGGGGAGTAGCGCGGACCCGCGGTTTCGGGGTCCGCGGCTTTTCCGTGGGAACATCGACGAGCCGCGGACCCCAAAACCGGGGGTCCGCGCTACCGAACCGGTCGATTTTCAAAGCGGAGTGCCCGTTTCTATTCCGGATTCGTCTCAGCTCCCTCGTTGAGGCAAGTCAAGAGGGTTCCGCGAAGGAAAATGGTGTTGACAAGAGTATATACCTTTTGCTAAACATTAGTCCGTTGCTCGCGTTGAGCGCATTGCTCAGCGCGGAATACAAAGGGTTAATAATCCCAGAAACTCTCCTTAATAAACGGCACTCTTGGGACGTACCGAGAGGAGAGGTGATGTGCCCGCTTGAGTGACGGCCGGCTTCTAAGATTGGTAGTGTCCTGGTTTCGGCGTAGCTCTGGCCTTTAGGCCAGCATCTGACGACCCTTCGCTCCGCTCAGGACAGGCTCTAAGGTCGGCGCTACGAGTCAAATCAGGACACTACCCTTAGAGTGAAGGTGTTTACAGATCTGTAGACCTGAGAGCGTAACGGAGGGAATCCTATGAAGATAAGCATCGATCCCGTAATTGCCGGCCGCATCAAGGCGGCTTGGAACAAACTAAGCTCAGACCAACGCGGTCAGCTCGCTCCCCTGGTTCTCGAGGCCAACCAGCAGGCGGTGACGGTGACACAGACCGGCAAGGCTCCGGCGGACCCCGCCGTGGCGCACCACCTTGTGCTGGCGCACAGCGTCTTGAACAACGACTCAGACGGGGTGGCGGCCAGCCTTGAGTCAGGCGTGGTAATTGTTGTTGGTCCGGACGGCGTGATATGGGGAACCGGCAAGTACCAGCAATTTGATCCGGGATGGACGGAAGCCTTGGCAGTTTATCTGGAAACTCTGGCTTTGGGCGGCAAGCATCCTTTCATGGCAAGTCCCCAGGTAATTCCCATGCCCGATGAGGTGCAAATCGGGCTGGTGGGTGACTGGGGCACCGGCGACTGGAGGCCGGCTCTTAATCCGGCGCCCAGCACCGATGTGGGCAACCATCTGCGATTTCTCCAGCCCGACCTTACCATTCACCTCGGGGATGTCTACTATGCGGGGACCAGCGACCAGGAGCAGCACCTGCTGGTCAACATCTGGCCCAAGGGCTCGCTAGGATCGCTGGCTTTAAGCTCCAATCACGAAATGTACTCCGGGGCAAAGCCGTACTTTGACGCGATCACCAATCCGGAGTCGCCGTTCGCGATGCAGAAAGGGTGCAGTTATTTCGCGCTCGAGAACACGAATTGGGTGATCGTGGGTCTCGACTCAGCTTATTTCTCGCCGGATAGTAATCTCTATATGGATGGTGCTCTCGGTCCGGCTGAGGGGACCCAGGTCCAGTTTTTGCAGCGACAAGTGGCCAAGGGCAAGCGAGTGATAGTCCTGACCCATCACAACGGTTTGACTCAGGATGGTTTGAGCACCACCGGGTTGTGGGAGGAAGTGATGAGCGGCTTTCCTGCCGGAACCGGACCCGCGTATTGGTATTGGGGGCATGCCCATGCCGGAGTGGCGTATCAACCGAAGCCGCCGCGCGAAGGAGAACCTGCGAGCATCCTCTGCCGCTGCTGTGGCCACGGCGCCCTGCCGTGGGGCCACGCCACGGAACTTGACAACAACCCCAATGTCGTCTGGTACGAAAACCGCCTTGCGCGTGACCCCGATATCCCGCAGCGCGTCCTGAACGGCTTCGCCATGCTTTATTTGGACAGGGGAAACATCGAAGAAGTATTCTATGACGAAAACGGCGGCGAGGCGTGGGACAGTCAGGGGGCGTAACCGCCAGGTCATGCGAATTCCGCTTTGAAGATCGTGGCCCGGGCGTCCCGCCCGCGGTCGCGCGGGCATCTTGCCCGCGAGCGGGAGCGGGACGCTCCCGCGACTGCGGGCGGGACGCCCGCACCACCTCCGTCTACCGGGCGTAAGCGACTGCTCAGCCAATGCTGAAAGGAGACTCAAAGATGAGTCCGGGCATGCACCTTTGGATAATTTGGATCATTGTCGCCTGTGGAGCCGCGGGGGGATTCGTGAACGTCTTTATCGGCGACTCAGGGCTCCACTTGCCGAAGATCGAGAACG
>Ga0187852_1001844_pt1 | contig 18784 bp, 13 predicted proteins | sample June2016WEW_6_40_FD_134511 | JGI IMG/M metagenome (GOLD analysis project Ga0187852, IMG submission 134511) | Peatland microbial communities from SPRUCE experiment site at the Marcell Experimental Forest, Minnesota, USA - June2016WEW_6_40 | ecosystem: Environmental > Terrestrial > Soil > Wetlands...
AGGATAAGAACATCCTGATCGGCGACAACTTTATCGCGCCGGTTACGCAGGAATTCGGCGCGCTGGGCGATATCTTCATTCTGCCCGACCAGGCGTCGGTTGCCTCGAGCGGCAGCGGCGCTTATAACCCGATCGGCGGCGTCGGCTACAACGCGAACAATCCCCAGAATCCGACGGACAGCCTGGGAATGTCACAGAGCAACGGAATCGTCCCCGGGTTCGTTCCTGAGCCGGTGTGGCCGTGCGTCGGCGAGTCGCGCGTCGTCCCCGACTACATCAGCCTCTTCCCAGAGTCGCAACAGGTGGCGCCATTTGCCGGAGCGACCAGGAATCTTTGCGACCGCAAGGAAGTCACGCTTGGCGACCAGATGGGGGCCATCGCCAAGTTCTACATCTACACCTCAACCCACAAGGCCGCGAAGTTCACGGGCGTAATCACCGACGACTTCACCTCGGAATTCGATCCGTTCTCGCCGCAGTTTGGCGAAAAGTTCGCGCCGCCCAACATGCCCATTTCCGTTGAGGATTGGACCGGCGCCGAGATCGGCCGCGTCTACTCCGACTGGTGGGGCGACTTCGACGGCCTGGTCTATTCGACCTGGGAAGTCAATCCGCCGAACCCGACCGGTTACTCGCCCAACATGATGATCTTCTGCATGAACGACAAGGCGAGCAGCCCCACGGCGGCGACGGATCCGTTGTACAACCCGGCATATAGCCAGTTCTGCTATGAGCTGCCCTATATGCCCGGCCAGACCCAGTACCTGGATACACCGGTCGTGCCCACGTCCGCGTTCTCGGCTGGGTACAACCATCCTGACTGCGCTTATCCCGACGCGACTCCGGCTATCGCGGAAGTGGACGGAAACAAGAGCAAGGGGCCGTGGGCGAGCGCATCTGGGGTACCCATGACGATCACCGCGCTGGGCGACGATGCGGTGAACAACTATGGATACTCAGGCCCGCAAGTCACCACGGCGCCATACAACAACAAAACCGTCACACGTCACTACGGCTTCGGCACGCAGTGCACCAGCCCGACGCCGGGCAGCGCCACCTGCAACACGGCGTCGAGCGTGACCATAGGCGGCGTGCCGGCGACCATTACCAAATGGACCGATTCAACGATCACCATTACGGTCCCCAGCAACGTACCGCTTTGCTCGATACAGCAGCAGGCGCAATACGGCGGACCTGGCAATGGAGCGACGCCTGCAAACGGGCTGTCCTTCGCCCGCTGCGGCCAGCTCGTGGTCACTGCAGGCAACGGCAAGCAGTCGGTCGACGCTGTGACAGTGACCGTTGGCGGCAAAGCGCCGGTCTTCGTTACGGCCAACAACCCGCTCACCCCGTACGGCACGGGCTCCATCCAGCAGGCCATCGATGCGGCCCAGCCCGGCGACATGATCATGATCCCACCGGGCACGTACTACGAGATGCTGCTGATGTGGAAACCAGCCCGGTTGCAGGGCGTAGGTGCGCATTCGGTGGTCATCGACGCCAACACGCAGCCCGCCGGAAAGATGGATCCCTGGCGGCGGCAGGTGAACTGCCTGTTCGGCCTGGCCCTCGATGGCACTCCAATGGGAGAGAAGACAGGCCAGTTCCCGAACGGACATCCTTACGATCCGAGCGGAACCTTCACCTGCGGCGCGACCAACGGAAAGGCCTGGGCCGACTTCGTGGGAACCACGGATGCTCCTCAGATCGACCGTATCCCGCTGGAAGGCATTGTGGGGTGGGATACGACAACCAATGGCAACCTGGCGCAGCTGTTGCAGGAGCCCACACTGATGGGCGCCTACGAGGGCGCAGGAATCACCGTGCTGGGCAAGGGCGTCAGTGTCCCTGCCAACGCGGCCTCCGGCTACTATGGCAGCGGAAATGAAGCTACCTTCCCAACCGGGACTCTTAACCTTTCGGCGAGCAATTGCACGACCGGTCCCAGCGGGTCGAACCTCTATCCCAGCAGCTTCTGGTGCAACCCGTCCCGCATCGATGGATTGACAGTTACCGATTCTTCGATGGGCGGCGGCGGCATCTTCACCCACGCGTGGACGCACAACCTGGAAATCTCAAACAACCGCGTCTACTCGAACATCGGCACCCTGTCGGGCGGCATCAACGTCGGCCAGGGCGAGTTCCCCGATGCGTATCTGAACGGAACGACCCTGGACACGGATCCTGGTTCCTGCGAGTCCGGAGCGTCCGATCCGGCCAACACACAAGAGCCGTACTGCTTCCAGAACTATGTGAACGTCCACAACAACGCGGTGACCTCGAACACGTCGATCGGCGACGAGCTGTTCTCGGGCACGCCGGCTGGCGCGGGCGGAGTATCGTTCTGCACCGGGTCTGACTACTACAAGTTCAACTACAACTGGATCTGCGGGAACATGAGCACGGGCGATGGCGGCGGCGTGGCCCATCTTGGATTCATCAAGAACGGCGACATCGAGCACAACACGATCATCTTCAACCAGAGCCTGAACCCGACCATTCCCACCAACGGCGGCGGCATCATCGTGATGGGCGCGGCCCCCGACGGGGAGGTGACCATCAACGGGCTAACCGTTGAGTGCGGCAGTGTGACCGACAACGATTGCACTCCTGGACTCAGCGACGGCACTGGACCGGGCCTGGTGATCAACGCCAACCTGATCCAGGGCAACGCGGCCGAGGCCGGCAGCGGCGGCGGTATTCGCCTCCAGTCCGTTAGCGGCACTGAGGTTGCGCGCTTCCCCTCGCAACCTCAGCACTGGTATTCGGTCAACATCACCAACAACATCATTACTGACAACTTGGCCGGATGGGACGGCGCCGGCATCTCGCTGCAGGACGCACTGGTGTCGAACATCCTGAACAATACGATCGCTTCGAACGACACGACGGCCACGGCCGGCGTGCTCACCGACACCATCGGGGCTCCGCTGGCGAGCGCTCCTCCGGCCGGTTCCGGCTCGGGGCAGGGCTCGACGACCACATCCACGACCACTTCTGCCGCACAACCGGCCGGCCTGGTAACGATGGGTAACAGCACGGCGCTGACCTCGTCGTTCACAACCGGAGCCATCACCTGCCCGTTGAACCATGGCGGCAACGGCGTAAATAGCGCAGGCAATGCCACCGGCAGCAATAACTGCCTGGCATCGTCGATTCCTTACATTTCCAACGATGTGTTCTGGCAGAATCGCGCGTTCTATGTCGGTGTAGGCTCATTCGCTGCGCAGTATCAGCAGAACGTCCTCACGATTTACAACGCGAACTTTACCAACCCGACCGCCGGAACGGCCCTTACACCGCAGACGGCGACCGGCCAGTGCGTGTCAGGGTCCAGCTACTGGGATATCGGATCTCGCGGCGATACCGGGCCGGGTAACCACGGTTCCGGAGTCACACTTGCTCCGGCATACTCGGTGCTGACCAATCCATCGGAGATTGGCGGCGGGCACGACATTCTCGCAGAGAACCCGACGTTGAGCTCTCAGTACTGCAACGGCTCGCGCGTTCCTCCTGAAGTGGGAGGCCAGGGCGCCTTTAATGTGCCGCCGGGCATCTCCGACGCCACGGTTCCGAATCCGCTCTTCAACCTGACCCCCGCTGCTACGGTGGACGAGGGCAACAACTGGATCAACATGACGTGGGGCCCGCTCTCGCTGGTCAAGCCTACGGACAACGAAACCGTGCTGGGCAACTACGCGCTGGCGAACACGTCACCGGCCATCGACTGGATTCCCAAGAACTCCACAACCTACAACTCGACGTCCTTCCCGAGCATTGTGAAGGATTTCTTCGGCAATCCGCGTCCCGATCCCAGCAACCCCGGATTCTTCGATATTGGCGCAACCGAGTACCAGGGCACCGTCGCTACAACGACGCCTGTGCTGACCTCGATTTCGCCGAATTCGGGTCTTCGCGGCGCGACCGTAAGTGTAACCCTTACCGGTACGGGGCTGTCCGGAACTACGGCAGTCAATGTGTCTGGAACAGGAATTACGGTCAGCGGGGTAACAGTCACGGGTCCGACAACTGTAACGGCTGTGTTTACCCTTTCCTCGACAGCAACGCTGGGCGCGCGTAACGTTACGGTCACCTCGAGCGGTCTCACCAGCAATGCCCAGACCTTTACGGTTCTCGGGCCAACCATCACCTCCATCAGCCCGGCCTCGGGCGTTCGTGGAACCAGCGTTCCGATTACGATCACCGGAACTGGACTGACTGGTGCGACTGCAATCACTGCCGTCGCCGGGTCGGGCATTACGGTGAGCGGATTCGCGAACAACACCGGCACGCTCACGGCCACATTGACCTTCGCGCGTACCACAGCGCTCGGGAGCCACGTACTTACCGTCGTTACCCCGAACGGAAACGTCACGGTCAACTTTGTGGTTACCGGCGCCACTCTCACCTTCTCTGCGCCATCGCCGGCTTTGAACTCCGGTGGCACCTCGGCCAAGAACGGTACCATCACGGTTTCCAATACGGCTTCTGGAGCTAACGCCGGCGCATTCACGCTAACCGCGGCGTCGGCGATCGCTCTGACGAGCGGCACCGGAAATGGAACCTTCTCGATTGTTACTGGTGGAACCTGCGTGTCGGGCTTTGCGATCAATCCTGGAAGCAATTGCACGATCAATGTCAGTTACTCAGGTGAAACTAACACCGCAACTGCAAATGGGCATGTAACTTTGACCGGAACGGGATTGGCCGCGGCCACACAATCCTCGGCTAGCTTCCCGGCCAACTAATCAAATCGGGACCGGACGGGGTGCTCCAACCAGAGCGCCCCGCCCCCAATGATCGATGAGGGATTCCCATGAGTTACTCGCGGGCTCTGCCTTTCCACCGGAAGGTATCGGGCGCAAAAATCATGCTGCTGGCGGCCGTCCTTGCCAGCGGCATTCTCTTATCGCCGCTTCGGGCACAATCTGCGGTATCTTCCGGCCAGAACCGGCCAGGCGCCGCTGCGGTTTCTACCCCGCAGGCAAGGCCGGCCCCAGGCAGCACGCCGGCCACCTACAGGCCCAGCATGCCGCGCCGCGAGATCGAGTACTACGGCATCGTTTGGGGCATCGACTCCCTGAGCGTGAAGGCGGTCGAATCCGGGGAGCTGATTCGCTTTACCTGGCGAGTGCTGGACAGCGACAAAGCCAAGTCGCTGAACGATGTGAAGATCGAACCATTCCTCATCGATCCAGCGGCCCGCGCCAAGCTGGTTGTGCCCGAGCTGCCGTTCATGGGGAAGATGCGAGTCAAGAGCACGCCGGCAGCCGGCGGGATTTACTGGATGGCCTTTTCGAATCCTGGGAAGGTGGTAAAACCAGGCGATCACGTGAACGTTGTCATAGGTCAATTTCACGCCGACGGTCTTGTGGTCCAATAGCTTACGTGCCGAGGCCCCGTAGGACTGGCCAGCAGTTGGTGGGGTTCTCAGATTTCGCCGCAGCCAGCAAAAACCGTTCGTGAGGTGTCGCTCAAATGCTAAGAAAGTTGCTCGCAGTCGGACTTTTGGTTGGGTTCGCTAACTCTGCCTTCGCCGTGGATGCGAAGACAACTGGCGCCATGCTTTCTGCCGCCGAGGTAGCCAGCAGAAATGTTGCAGCACGTGGTGGACTCGAGGCCTGGCGCAGGGTCCAAACCATTTCGGAATCCGGGTATTTGGGCGCAGGAGGCGATCAGCGGGGGCCGGCCGCGACGCCCTCTATTGCGCCCCCAGGAGGGCCGAGCAAGCTGCAACCCCTGCCTGCTTCCCCGCGGCTTGCAAAAGAGGCCCAGTTGCCTTTTCTGCTCGAGTTGGAGCGGCCCCGAAAAGTACGCCTTGAGGTGCAGTTCGAAGGCAAGACCGCGATCCAGGTCTACGACGGCGCCGGCGGCTGGAAGGTGAGACCGTATCTCAACCGCGTCGATGTCGAGTCGTTCACCCCGGAAGAGTTGAAGCTCGCCTCCATGCAGTCCGATCTTGACGGTCCACTTGTCGACTACGCGGCGAAAGGCACGCGCATTGAGCTGGTGGGCATGGAAAATGTGGAGGGCCGGCCAACCTACAAGCTCGCGCTCACCATCAAGACCGGCGAGGTTATCCATGTGTGGATTGATGCGGAGACCTTTCTCGAAGCCAAGATTGACGGTCAACCGCGAAAGCTCGATGGGAAAATGCATGCGGTAGAGATCTATTACAAGGACTATCGCAAGGTTGATGGCCTTCAGATCCCGTTCCTTCTGGTGACGAAAGTGCTGCCGTCTGAGAATGCAAGCCCAGCCGAGATCAATTTGCGCGTTCCACCGGAGCAGATCGTTGTTGACAAGGTTGTCGTGAATCCCAAGCTTGATGCGGCACGCTTTTCGAAGCCTGAAATCAAGGCTGCTGCAACCGGTCACCAGGGATTGTAAAGGACACGCCGAGTCAAATCGCTTTTCCATTGTCCGACCCTGAGTTCGCCCGTTGCACGCTCGCTGTACGCACCGAATTGGGCGGCCCGCGCCGTAACTGGCCATTGCCTTACGGCAAAGCCAGGCGGGATGTTTACTTGACCTGGCCAAATGCAGGCAGCTGCCTCACGCGAGCTTGAAGCGGAATCGCTGTGCTTCTGCCTTGGCGCGTCTTCGAAATCCCCGAGGGGTCGAAAATGACAGTATTGGTGCGAAGGATCGAATTCCTGGATGTTGCAAATCCGCAGTGGCTCCGCGCCGCAGCAGAACATGGAGGGCCGGAGGGAGAGCTGCCGCGGCACGCAGCAAAACAGGACGCTGCGCGCGGGGAACTGATGCTGAATCTTACCGTTGCTGAATTTGTAGCACGCAGTTTTCTGCCCGAACACATCGCTGCAAAGCGCACTTCGGGACGCAGGCATTATCAGGCGATCCTGAAACACGTTCTCTGCCCCGATTACGTCGACCGGATCTTCGGCGTGGATGCTTTGGGATCGAGAGCGAAGCTTCAGGTCAACCCTAACTGGCCCTATATTGACAATGTTCGGCTTCGCGATATTCAGCCCGAGCATGTGAGACGGCTTGTTTCGGCCGCGCTGGAAACGGGTTACTCAACCCAAACCGCGAAGCACATCCGCAACGTGTTGAGTGCTGTCGTCTCTCACGCAATAAGGGTGGGCTGTTTCGTAGGCGCAAATCCGGCAATCCTGGTGCCTCCCCCCGGAATGCAGAGAAAACAACTCCACGCTCTGACGCTGGAGAAGACAGTTGAAGTCCTGCAGGCAATGCGCTATCCCGAGTTCGAAATTACTCTGATTGCGATCCTCACCGGGATGAGCATCGCCGAAATCTGTGGATTGCAGTGGAAGTATGTGAACCTGATGGATCACACGGTGAATAGGGAGGGCGAACTCATTCCGCCAGGGTGCATCGCTGTCAGAAAACAATCGTACAGGGGCGAACTGAGCAGCGTACCGGAAGGCCGAAGAAAGAACATCCCCATTCCCAACCTCCTGCGATCGGTACTCTTCCGGCTCAACAGCACAAGAAGTGCCGGGTGGAATGACTTTGTTCTTGTCTCCAGAACCAGGAGTCCGATCAACCAGATTAATGTGGCCGCGCGCCGATTGAAGGTCATCGGCGAACAGCTTGATGTTCCTTGGCTTTCCTGGCAGGTATTTCGGCGCACCCGCGCGCTGCTGCTTCATGAATTCGGAGCTCAGCTCGAGAACGAACTCGCAATGGCCGTCAAAACGAGGCCTGATCTGCGGCTGGCGGAAATCGACAGAGGGCATCTGCGATATTGAGGCCCGGCGCCAGATAGCCGGAGGCGGCTTGAGTTGCGCCGCAAAGATCCACAAGCAGTGCGCCTGTAGTCGCCGCGGGGTCTTGCGGGAACTTGGAACTCATCCGCTGGCCGATAAGGCTTCGTTTGGTCATGATGATCGACACGGAAGACCGAGGGGGGCGGAAAAGAAATAGAGCGGATAATTCCGAAAGCGGGGAAGAAAGGGTCGAATCGCTCGTCTGCAACGCTATCTCGTAAATGTGACGCTGGAGGAAGAAGTGAACATCTTAAGGCGTAAGCGTTGTCTCTACATCGGAAACTCCCCGCACTTGTGGCGACTTCATTCCAGTGCAATTGAGTCACCCTCCGGCGCGACGCTGATTCCGTACCTTTCCTCCCGAAGCTTGCTCGGCTTGACGCCCGCCAGCTCACCGTCTCAGCTCCGATCCGAAGCACCGGTAACAGGCAGTCTTATTAGAGGGCTGATTTGGGCGTTGGCAATGGAGGGCGGAGCCGCAGTATTGGGCTTTCTTATGTGGCGCGCATGGCGCGTTCTATTGTAGGCAATCCGAAGATGGGAATGAGCTTCGATCGGTCGGGGCCTGCTATTGTGCTGTGCTCGGGAACGCTGAACCGCCTGCCGGTGGATTTGCGCCAGCCGAGCCCGGATTGAATCCCGGACTTCCGCTGTTGGTCGGTGGACCGGGTGGCGGTTGCGTTGGGACTTGTCCTCGCAATGCCCAATCGGCGAGCGGGTCATAGACAAACTCCCATTCGTTATAGTGACTCTTGGTCTTGTAGACCAGGATTGACGGCTTGTGACTCACTGGAGAAAATCCGATGATTCCTCCCCCGCCAAACACAGGTTCCTCCGCACTAGAATCCGCACCCGGCTCAGAGCTGACGCTCGAATCCGCGCTGTCCGAGCCGGTGTCGCTCGGGAAATCCGCGTTCGGGTCGGATGGCAATTCGTTGTCCGATGAAGTTGAAGAATCGGTGTTGTTGCCGGCGTCTTGAGGATCCGAACCTGCGCTTACCGCGGCTCCCATGGTGAGCGGTTGCCCAAAGAAGCCCATTACTGTCGGCGCTTTGTTCCGCCCAAACTGAATGGGTCTCCAGTCGTCCTTCATGGTTATCGGGTCGGTATACCGCTTCCGCAGGAATCGGATCCCATTTGAATCGATGAGCGCATCAATGTTAGGCGGGTACGCATGGAACCTCCTGTAATATAGCTGGATTGCACGGGAGTATTGCTCGCCCCGATGTATGGTCTCAATCTCCTCGTCGCGTTGAAGTGCTTTGCGCACCACGGGCATCGCAAGGGAGAGGAACAGTATCACAAGCGCGACCGCAAACACGGCGGCGACCAGAATATATCCTTCCTCATGATTAGGTGAACGGTGCATTTGACGACGTGTCTTCAGGCGAGCCTCCCCTTTCATTTCTCGGCGAGATGAATCGTCTCAGTATTGTTGAAACTTAGATCTGTAACCTGAACGCTGGTGGGCTGGATAAGTCCGATCCTGTAACGGTGAAAGACGATTTCCCCCGTCCGGGCCATCAGGCTGTCATTGCCCCGCAAAAGAACGGCATTGAAGCTCTTATCGCTGCCTTGCGCGTAACCAAGATATTTCATGTCCATGGCGGGCGGTTTAGGCTGTTCCGGAAGCGGCACCGGCGGATTCGCAGCCGCTGGATCCGGCCGCGGGGGAGCGCGAGGGACTTCGATACGGGGGGCCTCCGACTTGGGAAAGAATATATCCCGGTCCGTACTGGAATACACTACCTGCTCTACGCGCGCCAGCTGACCGATGTGAAGCTTCAAATCGAAGCTGGCATCGCTCTGCCCATGAATGGATTCCGTTGAGCGTTGAGCGCTAGCTGCACTGCGCGGGGCTGCATGAGTAGGCGCAGCGGACTGGCTTGTCGAAGAGCCGTGGAACTCCAATGTCGCAATTGCAACAATAATCGCACAGAGAAAAGCGAGGAGGTAAACTTTGCGTTTGTCTTCAGTGCCGATGCGCATGGCTTTGTTACTCCTCCTTGCTGGCAGCGTTCAAGGAATTGAGAACGGGTCCGCTCGCAGTCGCCGCAGGGATTGTACTGGCCGCGGCGTCATACGGACGAAGCCAGGTCGAAAAGCGTATTCGCAGATTCACCTGACCGCCTTGCTGGGTGACGAGCGTCATGCTACGGATGACAAAATAGGCGTCATCTCGCTCAAGCCCATTCACAAAGCGCATGATCTGGGGATACTCGCCACCCACGTCGGACTCGACCACGATCTCCGTCAGGCCCGAACCGTGCGGCTGCTGCAGGTAAACGACGTGCGTAAGATTGACTCCCGACTGTATTTCAATCTCGCCTATGCGCTGGGCAATGGAGGAATAGTTGGCCAATAGTCGATGATCGTAGAAAGTGTCGATTTGTTTCTGCGTATCGGAAAGGCGGCTGCGCAACCCGCGCAGGTCCACATTCGCCGCCGTCAAGGACTCCAGTTCCGTTCTTTTCTCGGCCACACTGCTGCCCGTATCCCGTGCCAGCGCTTTCCACTCCATGCCTAGCCATATCGCCAGTCCACATACCATCAAGACGAGCATCGTGAACCAGGCAAGATGCGTTGCCAGCGGAGAGCGAAAACGGTCCCGCGAGAAATGAACCAATAGGCCGTTCACCTTTCACCTCCCGGTGATCCGAGTGACTGCGCTCTCAACCTGTCGGCATTTCTGCCAGTAGCATCAGGTGGTGCTTCATTGTGTCGATCCAGCGCGGTATGACTTGAACCGGTGTCTGCCGATTCGTCGCCGGGCGAAACGGCGCCCGTTCCGTCAGAAGAGCTTTCATCGTATCCGGCCAGAAGGTCGAATTGCGTGATTCTCGAAGCGCCTGGCGGTGCTGATTTCTGCGCGGCGTCGCCATTAATACTGGCGGATTCATCGACAATGCGCGGAGATAGAAAACGCCCGGAAAGTTCTAAATGTCTTACGAGGTCAATGCTCTTGTCTCTGGGGCCCTGAACGCGCAGGCGAAGGGTAATGCTGCCGTCTTTGGCGCGTGTGGGTTCAACGGCGCTCACCTGCACGCCGCTGGGCAGAACGCCTTCGAGTTCCTGCATGACCAGCGTCCAGGACAATGCTTTCGCATCGACAATCTGATTAAGAGCCTTGGTTTGCGTGAGGATCTTCGCACTGTCAGGGCTGTGAAACGCGGCCTCGTAGTCTTGCCGCTCGCGACGGACGAGTGACAGTCGATCCTCGAGCGATCGAATATAGTTACGCGCCTCGCCGATCTTTCGGTGCACTACAAATACCAGAGTCAGGAGCACCAGCGAGAGGAAGGCGAGCACGCCAATGGCGTTGCGCAACCATTTGAGTATGGGCCGCAAATCAACAAAGGGCTCTCTTGCCAAATTGATCGTAATTTCCATCAGACTACCTCGCGCCGGCCAGCGCTCCGGTTACGCCGGCGATGCTTGTGCTTTCATGCGGAATGGAAGTGAAGTTGTCGAGCCGCGGCGCAAGATCGGCGACAGACAGCCCGGGCAAAGCAAGTGAGCGTGCGAACTCAGTTGTCGTTGAAGTTCCGGCATACCGCAAACACTGTGGGCTGGTCATCACCCAGTCTTCGAAATAGGCGGCCGCAACTGCAACGTCTCGTCTCACATCGCTGAGCCGCTGTGTGCGGTCGTCCGGTAACTCGTGCGCGCGATAGAGAAGGACGTCATTGCCGTGAGTAATCGCCGTGGTTAGAGAAGACTCACTGAGGTATGCAGATAACACCGGTTCCGATGAGCGTATTGCCGCCAACGCCGCCAGGCCCGAAGGAAGCACCGCGCCAGCCAGGTATCCTGCCGCGTCGACCGCTTCTTCGTACTCTGCCAGAACGGGCTCGGGAGTAATCGCGGCCAGTATCCGGCATCGTTCAGCCTGTGGCGGAAGTGACTGATAACTCACATTTGCGTTCTCCACATTGAAAGGAACGACCTTGCGGAGCCTGAAGCGGATGATATCCTCAGTGTCGGCTGCGAATTCGGGCAGAGAATCGAAGTCCAGCAGAAAGACACGCGTAGTGACATCAGGAATCACAACTGTTACGGCACGGGAATCCACGCATACCTGTTGCAACGTGGAACGAATCGCGTCCGTCACTGACTGGCACATGCGCAAGTTACGCTCCATTGCTCCTGGCACGACCGCACCCGAAGGCAAGGCATGGAAGGCATAAGTTAGAGAGTCGCCGGGTGAGGGACGAGAGGCCGCCAATACTCCCTGAGGCGCAACTTCGACAGCCGCCGGCGGACGTCCTGCGCGCAACGAATCGAGTTTCAACCTGCCTAGGATCGCCTGCGATATCACGGCGCCTCCATCGTCCTAACATCAAGCAATCGGACCGTCGTATGAATGGTCGCGAAAGCCGTCTCTAACTCGTGAAAGTCATTGGCGTACCTGCGGCGGCCGCTGTGAAGCCGGTAAGGGTTTTTCCGCCGGTTGTGGACTACTGGTCGCTGGTGAAGGGGGAAGGGAATCGGACCCATTCCTTGCGTAAACTCTGCGATATGTTGTTGAATTCTCAGAGCCCAAATCGACGATCTTCAGGTTGTCATCCGTCACCGGCGTAGTGCGAATGATGTGCGGGATGATGGCGAAAATAATCTCGGACTGCTGGCGCTCTTTATTCTCCTGACCAAAGAGATACTTCAGGATCGGCAGATTCAGGATCCCCGGATAGCCGCTGAGCGACTTTGTCTCGGTATCTTCAAGAATGCCGCCGATCAAATTGACTTCGCCATCGGCCAGGCGCGCCTGATGCTCGATGCGTCGCTGTCCAATCGTCGGTTCTGTGACTCCGTCGACCGTCTGTTCGCCGGTGACCGATGAGATTTCCAGCGACATCTTGAGGGTCACCTCGTTCGTCGAATGAACGTATGGCGTAATGTCGATATTGACGCCCACGTCAATGTACTGGAATTGCGTATTCACTCCTTGTGTCAGGCCGCTCTGGAACGAACCTGTCGCGATGGGAATGCGGTCGCCAATCCGCAGTGTGGCCTTCTCGCTATCCATCACGCGAATCTGAGGACGCTGGATGACCTTGGTATTGGCGTCCGACGCCATCGCGGTAAAGCTGGCGCTGGGAATGGAAACAGAAATGTCGCCGGCAGTCAGTCCGTGGAACGAGTTTAGGGTGAGCCCCGATCCCGATCCGGAGGTGGAAAGGCCGCCAGGCGCTATGGACGCGCTGACGGTCGTCGGCAGCACCGAACCAAAAGTGCGCAGCCTGTCGCGGCTTACCTCCATCACCAAAACGTCGACAAGAACCTCGGACTTGGGTTTGTCGATATCATCGAGAAGCTTCTGGGCGAGGACCATCTGATCCGGCGTGCCGCGCAGTGTGAGGGACCGCAATTCAGGAGTCGCCTGAATATGGGAAATGTCGAGGATGCCCTTTAATGTCCCCGCGGCTTCCTGAAGATCGGCCGGTGTTGCCGCATTGCGCAGGTAGAAGGTCTTCATCACACTCTGTTGCAACTCTTTTCGCTTTGAAGAGCTGTCCGCAGAAATCAGGATGGTATTAGAGGATAAGGGCCGCCAGAATGTTCTTGACTGGATGGCCAGCATTTCAAGCGCGTCGTGAACCGTCACGTCAGTAAGTTCAAAAGTGATCTTGGGCGGTTTGTATTCCGGGTCCAGCAGGACATTGAGACCGCCAAGCTTGGCGATTGTCTTGTAGATCGTGTCGACAGTCGACGTCATCTGAATTGAAACCGGCACATTCTCTCTGTAAACCAGCTTGATCGGACCAGCGGCATTTGATGCCTCGCGCTCCAAATCCGGAATCTCTTCCGTTGGTTTTAAGGCGTTCTCCTTGTCCCGCTGCGCCTTCTGAATCTCATCGGTGGTACGCTGGATGAGACCCAATGTCTCGAAGTTGGACGGATCGATCTGCGCAGCTGTACGGAATTCGGCAAGCGCATCCTGCAGATTGTGCTGATCGAGCAATCCCTGACCTAAATGGATGTGCCGTGTAGAGGCAGAGGACCGCAGACGAAGATATGCAGCCATATACTTCGGATCGTTTGGCCTGTCATCGTGGGCCTGTTTGAAGGCCTGAAAGGCGGTGTCAAGGTCGTTCGTCCTTTCCGCTCTTGCCCCAGCCTTGTAGGCGTGTTCAGGGCTTTCAGCCGGAGTCGGCATCGCAAAGGAACACGTCAAAACCACCAAAAGCAGGAGCCGCAATCGCATCGTGTCGCCTCGTTGTATAGGGCGGATCTACCCTAAGCAGACACTCTAATCCGTCACTCACACGCTCTCCTTGCGCCAGGTCAATATGGCAAGAGGGAAACCGCAATCGCCCCAGGATGCAACGTTAAATCCAGGTGAATGGACGATCCAGACTCCACCGGTACGCACCGTGGGAGAGAAACGTGCGTCCCCGGGGGCGAGGGTTTGACAGGCCGCAAGAGCGCGTGTTTGCGCCGAAGCAAATTAAGAGCAATTTGCCTGTGCAACCATTGCGACAATCGATGTCCCACAAGCGCTGGTCGCCGGCTCAGTGCGGATGTGAGCGAGGAGAATGCGCTTCCATGAAGCGATCTTCGCCTCACCGTGGGACGATGTGGAGGTCAATTATGGTGCAGCTCTGTGCCGCGGTGGCCGCGCTCTTCCTCGTCTGGCAACGTAAAGATCCAAATCAACCCAGGCCGCAGCTTGCGTTTCGGCCAATCTCGACCGTGATACCCGGCGTGAAGACGAAAGCCGATCGGCTGCCAAGGAGATGACCTGGAGTCCGCCTACGGCAGCCCCATTCGCGCCAGACGATAGGGAATGTGCGAAGGGCTTTCTTGCGGGATGTGAGGACGTCTCTTCAGCAACGATCAGCGCTGCGATAGGGGGAGAGAAGGAGGCTTGACCGCGCCGCAGTCTTCGCTCTTGAACACTGCGGTGGATTCAGTTGTCCACTCTACCGGCTGTTCCTCCGCCCCAACCCGAATTGTCCCCACAAAATGCACCGAGCTTTTGGAATGCCGGGGGTCCGGCCACGTGGAAACCAGGTCCCCCTTCCCGCTCATGATCCCATTGCACACGTAGTCAGCCGTAATTGCGCCGGGGTTGATCATCTTATTCGTCAAGGTACATTGTCCGCGCGACTGCGGCAGCAGCGCAGCGTATTTGTCGATCATTTCCTGCGTAAGGCAGACCTGTGTCGTATGAGTGCCGCCTTTAAGCGGCGGGTTATCGCTTCCGGCAATCGAAGGAGACTTTTGCCAGGTCGTGGTGGTCGTCAGCTCCCAGAGTCCAGCCTGCCGGGTTCCCGCCCACGCAAGAACCGCTCCTGCACATACCAGGCAAGCCAATGCCATCCAACGTCGCTGTATGCATGTCATCGTATCTTCCCCCACTTATTGATTGAGAATCGGCGCCTGCGGCAACACGCGCGCTACCCTTTTCATATTGGAAGAGCAACGGTTCTGTCTTTGATTTGGAGCATTGCCGGGCGGATGAACTACTCGGCGCCGCAGCGATCGCCGCTGCGCGGTCTCCGCCAGGGCCGTCCCGGATGCTGCATCGGACGGTAAGGACCGTCCAGAGGGCACGACTCTGAATCCATCTCAATGATCTAGGCCCTTTGGAGTATAGGAGGGGCGCTCAATTCCGGCATCGCGATTGAGATCGAACGCACATCTTCAACACGCTCAGTCGTCTTTGTCGCCGATCTGGTGAAGCCGCCTGGCATCTTTGACCACGACCGCCTCCCTGCGCGGCACGATGAATCCCTCCTCAGCCCATCTCGAAAGAATCCGGCTGATCGTGAATAGGGTGGTGCCCGTCATCTGGGCCAGCTCTTCACGCGATAGCGACAGCTCGATTCCCGCCGGGCGCTCTTTTCCGACTCGCTTGACTAGCCGAAGCAGAGCTAGCGCGAGACGCTTGGCCACCTTCTCAGTAGCCACCTCGCGGAAACGCTCTTCGAGCTCCTGCAGCCGGCCCGACAGGATCTGGTTAATGTTCTTCCTGATCTGCGGGTATCCCGCCAAGAATGCCTGCAATCGCGAATATTCCCAGACCAGGGCTTTGCAGTTCTCGAGGGCGCGTGCAGAGCAAGTGTGGGTGCACGGCTGCTCGCTTGGGTTCATGCCTACCGCATCGCCCTGGCCGTGCATCCATAGGATGACTTCTTCGCCGTTGGGGCTGAGCTGTGTTTGCTTCACGCTTCCAGTTTGCAGAAGCACGAGAGCCTGCACCGGCTGTCCCTGCATAAACAGGAGTTCGTTGCGCGCAAACGTCCGTGCTCTTGCGCAGGAGGCGACCTCCAGCAATTCCTCGCGGGTTAATCCCGTGAACAATGCCGAAGCACACATCATAACGATACGTTCGGCTGTGGATGAATCTGGATAAGGGGAGCGGACGGGCACGGAACTCAATGCCGTCATACGCACAGAGTTCATGGAACTTCCTCACGGCAACAATGTCAATTCACGGTGTCAACGTCATGCAGCTCTTCATGCATGACCACGATGCGCACGGTTGAACTTCAGGCGAAGGTGTCTCATCCTCGGATAATCCCCAGAAAGGATGGGCAGCTGCCTTGGGCCTGATGTCTACACAGGCTACCAAAAGTTTGGGCTGTTTCCAAGTTGATTGGCGCAACTCCCAGTTAAAATTCAGTGAGCCAAAGGGAAGCTTGGTAGTTACCTGGAGCTGCGAAACCTTCCTACGATACCGTAGGCAATGGCTGGAGCATACACTGACCACCCTGTGCTTATTTGATCTAAATCAAACATTGAATCACAAATCTGTTAAGGGGTAAGTCGTTGACCTCCAGAGGGTAACCTCACCCCGGTGACGAGTGGGGATGACTACGGCACTCGCCGCGCCGGACCTTGCAGCTTGACGCATAGTTGGGCGACAGCAAATAACGCATGTGCCTGTGTGCAAGCAAACATTGCATGGGAGCAAGCATTCAACACGGCTCTTCCGAGGTTGCCTCCAGCCTATTGTCCTCCCATGGTTGGCCGGGTTTACTGAGCGCAACCGCAGGGCCAGGCCGCGCTGATGAAATGCGATCGTGCCCCAGTTCTCGCCCACGGATTCCGCTCCGATTTGAAGGAAGACGTTCTTGCGGCCAGTTCGCTTGCTCCAGCGCAAGTATTCATCTCGAACAGCAGTGGTAGCGTAGCGTTGAGTGGATCGGTCGCAAGTGGCGATCGGCCGTAAAAGTCAACCTTCCGGATATGGCGGATCCCGCTAGCCGAGGCAGGCGTGGAGCCGTTCACTGGGCGCTTTCTTGAGAGGTTGGAGTGGGCTCACTCGTTGTTGATTGGAAGCGCTTCTCATGGCATGCCAGCGCGACTCGGACATTCGCCCGTAGTCATGCCGGTTATCGGCCAGGCGTGGCCGCTCCCGTAAACCAAGGGCGTGTGCTGACGCGACGGCCATGTGGAGATCGCAGTGTTAACAGACGGTGTGAGACGTCCGCTTCCTTGTACGCGGTTCTTCTCGACCGGCGGCGATCGGAATATGGGCAACTGTTGTAGCAGGGAGAGATCAAGTGGCTAAGAAGAGTGTTGGCTTCTTGCTGTTTGTGGCTGCGCTCATCGGGGCGTTCGCGTTGGGATACATGCGCCACCCGGCAACATCGAATCGTGTGCGCCGCATCCTCTACTATGAGGATCCGATGCACCCCTCTTATCGCTCCGACAAGCCGGGCATCGCGCCCGACTGCGGTATGGAACTTGTCCCCGTCTATGCGGACGAGGCTGGAAAGCCGATTGCGTCCGGCCGGGAAGCGGCAGCGGGAACCACGGAAATCGATGCAGTTTCGCAGCAGCTTTACGGAATCCGGCTGGCCAAGGCCGAGCGCGATCAAGGCAAAGGGACCATTCAGGTGTTTGCCCGGGTCGTGCCCGATGAAACACGTATCTATCACTTGAATTTTGGAACCGAAGGTTATGTGAAGGAAACGCATGACGATGCAATCGGCAATTATGTGACCAAGAACCAGCATCTCGCTGCGGTCTACTCGCCGGATTTCCTCGCCGTGGCGGGCGGTTATCTCGCGGCTCATGAGCGTGACCCGGTTGCACCCAACGCGCCTTCAGGCAACTTCGTTGCAAACAGCTCCCAGGAAGCTGCAAGCGTGCAAGCTCGAGCAGACAGGCTGCGAAATCTGGGCATGAGCGACGCTCAGATCGATGAGATTACGCGTACTCGCAAGCTTCCTGAAGATATCTATATGGTATCTCCGACAGATGGATTCATTCTGACGCGAAACATCTCCCCAGGGATGAGATTTGAAAGGGACGTCGATCTCTATACCATCGCGGACCTTAGTCGCGTGTGGATCGTCGCGGAAGTGTTTGGGCGAGATGCTCAGGCATTCCGCCCTGGAACCGAGGCCATTGCAACCGTAGCCGATACGGGGCAGAGTTTCCGCGCGAAGGTCAGCAACGTCCTTCCGGAGGTCGATCCGGTCACGCGCACGCTCAAGGTTCGGCTGGAAGCCGATAACCCAGGATACAAACTTCGTCCCGATATGTTCGTGAGCGTAGCCGTTTCGGTTTCGCTGCCGTCCGGTATCAGCGTCCCTGCCGGCGCCATCCTGGATTCCGGCCTTTCCAAACGCGTATTCGTACAAACCTCAGAGGGATCGTTCGAAGCGCGCGCGGTCGAGACCGGCTGGCAACTGGGTGATAGGGTACAAATCGTCAAGGGGCTGAAGGAAGGCGAAAGCGTAGTTTCTTCGGGAACATTTCTCGTCGATTCGGAGAGCAGATTGCGGGCGGCCGGCCAGGCAACCGGTCCGCCGACGGAGGCCTCCACGATGGATCATGGCATGCAACACTCCATGAACTGATTCACAACGGGGACCCACGCCCTCGAAGCGGCTTACCAGATCGGCGTCGTGTGTCCCGCTCTCCGTGCTGACACTGCATAGCGCAGTTGATCGCGCAAGACGGCACTTGGTTCCTCGCGGGAGGCTTCGACATTGATTGAGCGCGTCGTCGATTTCTCAATTCGTCATAAGCTGGCCATCATTGCTGTCGTGGCGGCCGCATGCATCGCCGGC
>Ga0187852_1001847_pt1 | contig 18761 bp, 16 predicted proteins | sample June2016WEW_6_40_FD_134511 | JGI IMG/M metagenome (GOLD analysis project Ga0187852, IMG submission 134511) | Peatland microbial communities from SPRUCE experiment site at the Marcell Experimental Forest, Minnesota, USA - June2016WEW_6_40 | ecosystem: Environmental > Terrestrial > Soil > Wetlands...
CGAAGGCCCGCTGCGCCTTCCCGAGGTCGCCCTTCATGCGGTACGCCACACCCAGCGCCAGTTGCGCTTCCGGGGTGCCCGGACTAAGGCGCGCCGCTTCGCTGTATTCCTGAATGGCCTTGTCGAACTGTTGCCCGCGCAGGTAGACCGCGCCCATCATCATGTGCGGGCGCTCGTCACGCGGCGACCGCCGAGCGGCGGCCTCGAAGCGTTCCAGGGCCTTGGCATCCTGGTGCGCAAGCCGCAGCCGCACGCCTTGCTGAAGCAGCCGGGCAACATCGCGAGAGATGGCGTAATGCTGCGCCGTTGAGACCATAGCCAGTCCCACCACCAGCACGGGCAAAACGATGATCGCTTGTGTAGGCCGTTCCTCGCCGAACTCTAGCGCCAGGCCGTGCTTGGGCGGCGGAATAAAGGCCGCCAACATCCCGCCCGTCAGCAACCCTCCCACATGTCCCCAATTGTCGATTCCCTTCTCAGAAAATCCGAGGAATAACATGAGGGCAATGAAAGGAACGATCCCAGCGCCGAAGGCGCGGCCCCAACGAGGCGGAATGATGTCTCGGTGCATAAAGCCCGCAACCAGCATGGCGCCAGCGATTCCGAAAATGGCCCCGGACGCGCCGGCCGCGACGTTCATCGAGACGCTCATGGACAGCGCCGAACTGCCAATCCCGGCGGCAACGTAAAGGAAAGAAAAGCGCCCTGCGCCGTATACCCGCTCCAGAATGGGCCCCAGGATGAATAGCGCATAACTGTTGCCGATTAGGTGCAGCCAACCGACGTGAAGAAACATCGGCATCACCAGCCGCCAGTATTCTCCACGGCGGAAGTAAGGACTGAACGACGCGCCGAAATCCAAAAGCACGTCGGTATTCGTCGAGCCGCCCGCGTATGTCTGCAGGAGAAAGATGGCAACATTGATGCCAATGATCGCCAGCGTGACCACAGGCCAATATCGCCGCCGGACGTGCACGAAGGGCGGCGGGTAGTCGGAAATCGGTGTGGGAATGCCGGACATATAAGAAGGAGTCAGGAGTTAGAAGTCAGGAGTCAGAATCCCTCGCCCGCCAAGATGATATATTCCTCCAACGACTTCATCCGCGCAGCCTTTGTGGAAGCACCTTCCCCTGAACCCGCGAGCGACGGTCAATCACGCCACCACCGCCCTCAGCGTTGTAAGCTCACATTATACCACCCGAGATGTATGGCGGGTTTGAACGAGGGCGGCGGAGCACGGGCGAGTACCTGCCGGCTGATGGGTAACCAGAAACCGTGAAGACGCGCGAAGCGCCATGGAGTGCGGAAGCGAAGCTGCCGCCTTGGAACTCGAGCGATCGGCGGTAGCTGGCGCTACCGCACGCCAGCGAGGAATCTCGCTCTGCGTCGGGCGGACCGAACCAAAATGACCAGAGCGAGATCCTTCGCTGCGCTCAGGATGACAGCGAAGGGCTCGGTATGACAGTGCATTTCAGAGAAGGGGGTCGAAAAGGGGAGAGACGGTATGAGCAATGGAGAAGGGCCGTATTTCAGGCCTGTCGCGACAGTCAGACAGGGCGGCCAAGAGGGCCGCCCCGACAATCTTAATGCAGCGGGTACTTCCCGCAGTCGCGCACTGTCTCGTACGTCGCGAGCACGTTGGCGACGGGCACGCGGGCCTGAACGTTGTGAATGGTATTGAAAACGAACCCCCCTCCGGGGCCAAAGGCTTTCAAACGGTCGCAAACTTCCTTTCGAACCTCGTCCGAAGTGCCGAAGGGCAAGGTGCGCTGGGTATCGACGCCGCCACCCCAGAAGGTGACGCGCGCCCCGAATTCCTGCTTAAGTTCGCAAGCATCCATGCCTGCTGCCGAACATTGCACGGGATTGAGGATGTCGAATCCGGCATCGACGAAGTCCGGGAGCAACGCCCTGACCGACCCGCAGGAGTGAATGAAGGACTTCCACGTGGTGTGCTGGTGAAGCCAATTATTGACCTGGATATGGAAAGGCTTGAACAGGTCACGGTAGGCCTTGGGGGAAATGAAGGGGCCGTGCTGGGAACCGAAGTCGGTCCCCGTCACGAAGACCGCTGTAACTTTGTTGCCGACAACCTGGCGAATCCTCTCCAGGTTCGCAAGACCGATCTCACACTGGCGTTCGAAGATCTTGTACACATAATCGCGACGCATCGCGGTGCTCACGTACCACTCTTCGACGTCGCGGATTCCCTTCGGGTGCTTCATCCAGGGACCGGGAACCAGGGCGATATCTCCGAAAGCCGTGCCGCCAAAGTTCCCCAGGATGGCCTTATCCGTTTCGGTGTAAATCCGCTCGGCTTCATCCTTGAGGTATTCCAGATCAGCGTCGGAGATTGGGCCGAATTCTTCCAGGTTATCTTCCACATTCAGGTTTGCATCGTCAATGGGATCCTGCCGGGGTATGCTGTCGAAGTAGAACCCCCCCTTGGGCAACCGCCCGCTCGGCGGAACGGACTTGTCGCCTTCCGGATACATCAGGATGTCGCCATTCGAGTCGGGGTCGATGTTGAAACCCTCGGGAACCAGGACCGGCGTGCCGCCAAAAGTTGTCCACGGTCTCCAGCCTTCGTTCCTGAATCCAAACATGTTGGCAGGCTTGCCCAGGCCAACCACGTCCACTCCCAACGCCTCTCGCAGGTCCGCGCCGATCTCACCGAGCATCTGGTAAGGCTCAACAACCTTGACCGGCGTTCCCGCCTTGTCCAACCTTAAGGCTTGGCGAAGGGCATAAACCGTGTCCACTTGCATCCCAGTCACAGCGCTGCCGCCCAAATCGAGTGGGACGCGGTCGGCTTCCTTGTGCTGAAGAGCCAGGCTTACTCGTTCTCGCGAAGTCATGATAGTCCACCCCCATCTTCCGCCATCCTGTGATTCCGGTTCGGCCTCGGAGCGCGGCAGTTCGCAACGGATTTCCTCCGGCGTGCATGCTTGCGACTCGTAGCGCCGACCTTCAGGTCGGAATCCCGAGTGCTGACCTAAAGGTCAGCGCTACGCAGCAGCAAACGTCCGCGCTCAGAAGCCACGTATCAGGCATTTGCCGGCGCCAGCTTACGTGCCAACTCGACCGCACCGGGAGCGTCTTTGCCATAACCGTCGGCCCCGATCGAATGCGCCCAAGCATCCGTGAGAGGAGCTCCACCCACCAGGATTTTCACCTGATCCCGCAGCCCGGCCGCCGTCAAAGCTTCAATAACCGCCTTCATGTTCACCATCGTGGTGGTGAGCAGGGCCGACATGCACACGAAATTGGCCCCATGTTGCTTCACGGCCTCGACAATCTTGTCCGGCGGAACGTCCACTCCCAGGTCTACGATCCGGAACCCGGCGCTTTCCAGCATCATCGCGACAATGTTCTTGCCAATGTCATGCAAGTCGCCTTTTACCGTCCCAATGACAACGGTGCCCGCGGGCTTCATGGCTTCCTCGCCCTGGAGCAACGGCCGGAGGATGTCCGTAGCGCCTCTTGCCGCCCGCGCGGCAATCAGCACTTCGGGGATGAAGAACTCACAGTCCCTCATCCGACGACCCACTTCGTCCATGGCTGGAATGATTGCGGCGGGGAAGAATTCATGGGGCCTGATCCCTTCGTTCAGCCCTCGCTCTGTCAGTTCCTTGGCGAGGGGAGCCTTTCCGTCAATGATCGCTTGTTGCAGCTCCGCAAAAATGCTCATTTCCATCTCCTTAGTTTGTCAATATCCGTTCTATAGTTCTTTTGTCTAACTCGTAGCGCTGGCCTGTACAGGTCGCTGGAAAACCCTCTTTGCCGGTCATTCCGAGGAGCCGAAGGCGAGGAGGAATCCCGCAGCGCCTTCAAAACAATCCAGAGCGAGATTCCTTCACTTCGTTCAGGAAAGTCTCTTCGCTTCGCTCAGGATGACAGCGAAGGGCTCGGAATGACAAGGAAGCGGAGGTTTCCGCAGTCTGTCTCAGTCAGCACTTGCTACTCGTTGGAAACGCCAGTTCCTCCACAAAAACATCCTGAAAACAGGGATCGGCGTTGAGCGCCACGTGCTCGATGCGGCGACGCAGGCCGTCGTAGGAGCCGCCCTCGGAATCGCGGCTAAAGAGGGCAAGCTTCGCCCCCAGAAGCGCTGTGTTCCCCGCCGCTTCGACCCGCTCGGGCGGAAAATCAATCAGGCCGATGTGCTGCGCGCTCAAGCGATCGATGTAATTGCCGAAAGCTCCGGCCAGATAGAGGCGGCTAAGCTCCTTTGCGCCCCTCCTCTGCATCAGCAGCTTTATGCCTGCAGCGACCGCCCCTTTGGCGAGTTGAAGCTCGCGAATATCATTCTGCGTAAGGGCGACAGGCTCGGCCAGCATCCAACTGGTTTCGCCGTTCACAAAGCGCCCGGAAGCTCCGATTACTTCAAGCTCCAGACCCGCTGCCACCGCGTCCACCAATCCGCTGCCACACAAGCCGCGGGGCGCACCGTCGCCGATAACGCGGCAATGCAACTGTCTACTCCCCGTCTCCCTGCGGAGGGGATCAAGGGGTGGTGAGAGCGTCACTTGCGAGATGGCCCCAGTCGAGGCGCGCATGCCCATAGAAATCTTTGCGCCTTCAAACGCCGGACCCGCGGCCGTAGACGCGCAGAGCAATCCTTCCTTGTTCCCGATCACGATCTCGCCATTGGTTCCCAAATCGACGAGCCCCACCAGGTCCTCGTGCTCAGAGAGCTTTGTGGCCAGAATGCCGGCCAGCACATCGCTTCCCACAAATCCGCCCAGGCACGGTAGAAAACGCACTTCGGGGTCTCCTCGAAGCTTCCATCCCAGTTCGCTCGAGCGAAATCTCTTCAATCCGCCTTCCGCGGGCTCAAAGGGATAATGCGAGAGCGGCTCGGCGTCGATGCCGCAAAAGAAGTGGTGCATGACGGTGTTTCCCACCACCACGATGTCGACGATTTCCGTGGGGAGCCTTCCCGCCGAAAACAGCAGTTGCTCAATCAGCGCGCCAATCTGCCGGCGAATCAAACCCTCGAGTTGGCGTTGTCCTCCCTCCAATACCGCGAAGTGCAGCCGGCTCATCACGTCGCCGCCGTAACGCGCCTGGGAATTCAGCGCCGTGCTTACCGCCAACACCCTACCGCTTTCCAAGTCGAGCAATTGGGCGACCAGAGTCGTGGTGCCCAAATCCACCGCCACCCCCAGCCCTTGGCGAGGCTCGAAGGCGAAGGGTGTGTCATCGACCAGTATGGCAGCGTCCCATTGCCGCAGCTCAATTTCCAGATCGCCTTCGACGGCACACTGGCAGGCGAGACGCCAGCCCTCCGCGATTTCCCCGGGCGAAAGCCGCTCCTGTTGCGCCCGGTTAACTTCCGCGTGCCCTTTGAGAACCCGGATGCGGCAGCCCCGGCACCTGCCTTGGCCACCACAGGGGAACTCGACCCCTTGCTCGAACAACAGGTCGCGCAGAGAGGTTCCCGCCCCCGCGCTCAGCTCGACCCGCGTGGGCCAAAGAATAATCCGATGGGATGGGCTTGCAGTCAAGCGCTTTCTGTTACCTTCCGCCTTCGTAGGGGCGGCCCTTGTGGCCGCCCTGGGCAACCATCCGCCAATTGGCGTGCCCCTACGCCGCCGTGTGCTCCCGCGCGTAGCGTACCATGGCCAGCAGGTTGGCGGGTGGCGTCCCCCGCGGCACTTCACAGCCCGGCCCGACAATGAATCGGTCTCCAGCCTGCCGATGACAATCCCCTACCGCCTCGTAAACGGATTCGGGCGTTCCCTCTTTCAGATCTCGCACGGGGTCGAGGTTGCCCAGGAGGACCTGCTGTGGTCCCATTATTTCGCGTCCCTCGGACATCGGCGAAAGCCAATCCAGGTCAACCATGGAACATCGCAGCCGGCCCATCCCCTCGAGGATCTTCCGCGTGTTGCCGCAGATGTGCAGCCTGGTCTTAATCCCCTCCGCATGCAGCGCGCCCACCAACATCTGTTCGTAAGGCCAAACAAACTCGTTGTAAAACTTCGGGCCCACCAGGGAAGCCGCGGCGTCTCCGACGCCTATGAGATCCGCTCCCATCTCCACTTGATATCTCGCGAAACCCAATTCCAACTCGACAATAAACTCGAACAGATCGCGCACGAAGGCGGGGTCATCGAAGAAATCCAGCATCAAAGTGTTAATGCCGCGCAGATCAGCGCCTTCCGCACACGGGCCCTCGATCCAACCCTCGACCACTTTATCTTTCCCGGCGCGCTCCTTCAACAGCCTCACGGCCAGCGCCCGGTTGCGAGTTCTTTCCGCCTTCTCGGGATGTGGAACCTCGAGAATGGCCAGTGTTGCCTTGTCCTTCAGCAGCGCGTGTTCCTCATCGACAGCGGGTGGCTGGTCAGGGAAGAATTTCAGCGCGGCGCCCAGAGCCGAAGCCTCACACCCGGGATCCGAAATCACGCTGACATAGTCAAAATCGAATCGCTCCGCCACCGCGACCTGGGCGTCGGCCAGGACGCGATAGTTCGTAGCATAGTCGTAGTACTTCGCGCCAATCTGGTTGGCCGCGTACATCATGGTAATGGGCATGGCAGGAAGAGAATCCACCGGCCGGCCTTCCAGCATGGCAAGTATACGCTCGCGACCGTTCATACGTTTTCCCGGTTCGCGTAGGGGCGGTTCGCGAACCGCCCCTACACCTTAATGGTGATCAACCCGCCGCCGTAGTCAGCCGCCACCTGCTTTCCGGGCGGCACCACCAGGAATTCCTTTTCGTCCCAGACTCCATCCACCAGTCTCTCGAACATGCCGAGGTCTCCCTCGAGTTTCTCGAATTCCCAACCCCGTTCGGCGGCTTCCTCGCGAGCCTGCCGCTCGAAACTCGCATCCGGTCCCATCCCCATGTCAATGTAAGTGAGCTTGTGGTAGTTCTTTCTCAGGTCGCCCAGTTCGCTCCAAAGATACTTGGCGTTGTCTTCGCCGTAGCGCGCCACAAGGTCTTCGTAACTCTGACCGACGCCCAGCACCTTTCCAACCGAAAGCTGGCTGAGTTCCCCGTCCGCTTTGCCACGCTCCATCCAACCGGTGGTCTCGAAATAGACGCCCGGGTGGCTGTTGAAGTATTCGAGATAACGCTCGGAACTTCCGAGGAAGAGCGTGATGCAATCGTGGGCGCGAGGAATCACCAGCGGGTACTTGCCGGCAGTCAACCCCACCACCCCGTTGTTGCAGAGGGCGTAGCCCATCAACACGGCCTCATAGCGCGGGTCGTCCACGCGGTCGAGCGCAGCCTGAAGGCGCGTGCGCATGCCCTCGACGCCGATGTCGTGCAGTCCTTTGGGGAGGAATTCCGCGTCCACCGTATTCGGCGAACGCGCCATGACCGAGCAAAATTCCCGATAAAAAATCTCACAGGTAACCAACTTAAGCCGCATAAAACCGTCCCATGCCGGAAGAACAACCACCCCCGCCCCTCCTTACCAAGGAGGGGAGTCCGCTCGTCTAATTCTCCTCCTCACTGAGGAGGGGCCAGGGGTGGTGACACCCGCATCCCGACTGGCGAAAACCGACTCTCAAAAAGTAATTGCATTCCGTACCGGTAGTCGGTTTATCATACGAGGGTCTGCGCCAAGACAAGCAAGATACCACGCTTAGGTTCTGATTGCAGCAATCTTTGGGCAGGAACATTGGCTCAACTCGAATTAACGCCAGGCTGAGGCACAATATCAGAGCCATATGAACGCTACTAACGCGCGACCGGACTTTTCCGGTGTGTGGGAGCTGAATGTTGAGCGAAGTACACTGCGCGGGTCAGGACCGAGGCGTATCGTGATGGAGATCGAGCATCGGGAACCGCGGCTGGTTCAGCAGATTCACCTCACCAACGCGGACGGTGCGGAAAAGCGGGTCTCTTTCGCTTATGAAACCGGCGCTGAAACAACGAAATCCGTTGGCGGAGCCCCGGCTCGGACGTTGGCGCGCTGGGAAGGGGACGAACTGGTAATCGAATCGAGGATGATGACGCCATGCCGGGAGGTCTATTTCAGAGACCACTGGTCGCTTTCTGATGACGGCCGAACGCTCACCATGGCGTATCGCGACGACGACCTGGCGGGGCAGATCTCGATACTTGAGAAAGGGTCCCCTAGTGAATCCTCTCCTTCGTAGGAGGACAGGTAGGGGGCGGTGGTGCCAAGGTCAACCACCCCTAGCCCCTCCTCATCAAGGAGGGGAGCCGGCCGGGCGGGCGCCGGGCATGACATTGTGTCCTCGCGAGGATTGCTTATAAGTTCCATAAAATCAATTGCTGGCGCGGATTTAAACAACTGTGTATAGTTTTCTGCCCGTGCGTATTCTGCATAAAAGGAATTTAAATCTATGAGCCTCAGTCAACTCGCTCGAAATATCAAAGAGTCTGTGACTTTGAAACTTAACGAGACCGCGGCGCTGCTGCGCGAAAAGGGTGAACCGGTAATTCACCTGGGCGGTGGCGAACCCAAGAGCAAGGCGCCCATCGACGCGGTCATCAACTGCACCTCCATGTTGCATACCGGCGAGATTCGTTACACGCCGCCGGATGGCATCCCGGCGCTCAAGAAGGCCATCATTCGCTACACTGAGGAGCGATACAAGAAAATCGCTACGGCGGATAACGTGATCGTCTCGGGCGGCGCCAAGCAGGCGATCATGGTCCTGCTCCACGCTATCCTCGATCCCAAGGACGAAGTGATCTTCCCGGCGCCTTACTGGGTGAGTTACCCGGAGATGGTAAAAATGGCGGGAGGCTGCCCGGTGGTGATCACGCCCGAAGATGGCAGTTTCCAGCCCGCCATGCGGGAGATCGCTGATACCGTTGGTTCTTATACCAAGGCGATTATTATTAATAGTCCTAATAATCCCTCGGGTGCGATGTTCTCGAAAGATTTCATCGCTGAAATCGTGGAGTTCTGCGAGAAAAAGAGTCTCTACCTGATCATGGACGACATTTACAACCGGCTGGTCTTCGAGGGCAAGAGCGCTCCGGTGTGCTACGACTACGCCGACGCTCCCCTGGAGCAGTCGAAGCTGGTGGTCATCAACGGCGTGTCGAAGATGTATGCCATGACCGGCTTCCGCATCGGCTGGGCCATTGCCAACAAGGAACTGGTGGGAGCGATGGCGACTCTGCAATCGCAGCAGACTTCCGGCCCCTCGGCACCGTCGCAATGGGCCGCCGTGGGAGCCTTGAACGGCGTGCAATCTTCCGTTGAGAACCTGCGCATGACGCTCGAGAACAACCGCAATATAATGATCGACCGCCTGCGGGCCATCGACGGCGTGCAAGTGACCAAGCCGGACGGCACTTTCTATTGCTTCCCGGACTTCAGCGCCTACATGAAAGACTCGCAAAAGCTGGCGAATTTCCTTCTCGAGAAAGTCCGCGTGGTGACGGTTCCGGGCAGGGAATTCGGCTTCGAAGGCCATCTGCGGCTCAGCTATTGCGGCACGATCCGCGACATCACGGAGGGAATCGAGCGCATCCAGTGGGCGCTTGACCCGACCTCCGCAAACGAACTCTACCTTGGCGACCGCAAGCTGGTGAGGGACTGGTTATGAATATCTATCTTGACGTTCAATCTCCTGCAGTTCAAGAAGCCGGCAAGCTGGCCAGCGACTACGGCCTGCAGAATCACGGTCTCACGAACCTGCGCCGCGTGTATTGGAACCTGCCGACTCCGGCGCTCTACGAAGAAAGTGTGTTCCGGTCGGAAGCCCGACTCACTCACCTCGGGCCGCTGGTGGTGAGCACCGGCAAACACACGGCGCGCGCGGCTGCCGATAAGTTTGTGGTCCGCGAGCAGACGACCGAGGACAAAGTCTGGTGGGGGCAGTACAACCGCCCCTCCACGGGCGAGAACTTCAGCGGCCTGCTGTCGCGTTTGCAGGGCTACTTGCAGGGCCGGGACGTCTTCGTGCAGGATTGCTTCGCGGGCGCCGACCCGGAATACAGCCTGCCCATCCGTATCATCACGCAGAAAGCCTGGCACAGCCTCTTCGCGCGCTGCATGTTCCTGAAGATTCGCAACCAGGACCAGTTAAAGAGACACGTCCCGGAATTCACCGTCATCGCCGTGCCCGGCTTTCTCGCCTCGCCCATGATCGACGGCACGCGGACCGAGACGTTCATCGTGCTGAATTTCCGCGAGCGCCTGGCGGTCATCGGCGGCACAAGCTATGCCGGCGAGATTAAAAAGACCATCTTCACAGTCCTCAATTTCATGCTGCCGCTGGACGGCGTGCTCTCCATGCATTGCTCCGCGAACGTCGGCGCGGACGGCGACGTGGCTATCTTCTTCGGCCTCTCCGGCACCGGCAAAACCACGCTTTCGGCTGACCCCAAGCGCCACCTGATCGGCGACGACGAGCACGGTTGGAGCGACAACGGCGTGTTCAATTTCGAAGACGGTTGCTATGCCAAAGTTATCCGCCTGTCGCCGGAAGCCGAGCCGCAGATCTATGCCTGCACGCGCCGCTTCGGCACCATCCTCGAGAATGTCACCTTCGACCCGGTCTCGCGCCGCCTCGACTTGGATGATTATCGTGTGACCGAGAATACCCGCGCCGCTTATCCCCTCGAATACATCGAGAATTATCTGCCCCAGAAACGCGCCGGCCATCCTAAAAACGTCATCTTCCTCACCTGCGACGCTTCCGGCGTGATGCCGCCGATCGCCCGGCTCAGTCCGGACCAGGCCATCTACCACTTCATATCTGGTTACACCAGCAAGATTGCGGGCACTGAAATCGGCCTCGGCACGGAACCCGAGATCACCTTCAGCACCTGCTTCGGCGGGCCGTTCATGGTCCACCAGCCTTATGCTTACGCCGAGTTGCTGAAGAGAAAGGTGCTGAAGCATGGCGCGACTGTCTGGCTGGTGAATACCGGCTGGACCGGCGGGCCCTTCGGCGTCGGGAAACGCATCAGCATCCACCACACCCGGCATCTTCTTAACTCCGCCCTCAACGGAAAACTGGCCAACGTCGAGTATAAGAAAGACCCCGTCTTTGGCTTTGAGGTCCCCACCAGCTGCGAAGGCGTACCCTCGAACATTCTCGATCCTGCCGGCACATGGCCCAGCCGCGACGAGTATTTCAAAAAGTATGACGCCCTCGCCGCGCGCTTCATCGAGAACTTCAAGCTGATGATGGTGGAGGCCCCTGAACACATCCTCGAAGCCGGCCCCAAACGTCTCACCCTCGTCCCGGCGCACTAGCAGCCTGTAGACTTACCGCCCTCTCCCTTGGGGAGAGGGTGTCACGCTCCGGCGCTTTAATCAGCCGGAGCGTGACAGGTGAGGGGTCCCTTCCGGAGATTCCAACAGATCACCTCCCTCCGCACCTGGGGGGGGAGAAGGTGGACCGCAGCCGGAGCTTTCATCAGTCCGTCAGCCGACGGAGCCGGGTGAGGGGGTGGACGCGTGAAAAACACCGCGAGCGGCCAATCGCGTACCGCACCAGCCGCACGCCTTCGTTCTCAAACTCACAATCAAAGTCGAGCCCCAGTTTTTCCATGATTCGAATCGAAGCCGCATTTTCCGGCCTGGCGACGGAGATGATCCGCTCCAGCCGCACCCGTTCAAACGCATCCCGCAGCGAGGTCTGAGCCGCTTCGGTCGCGAGCCCGCGACCCCAATAACGGCGCGCCAGCCACCAACCAATCTCCGGGTCCGGCGCGTCGCGCCAAAACCCCACGCCACAAAAGCCGATCATTTCTCCAGCGGCTTTATCGAGCAGTTTCCATCGGCAGAAACTCCGCTCGGAATACAGTTTGATCTGACGCTCCACGAAATTCCGGATCTGGTCGTCGGTCCATGGTGCGCCACCCGTGATGAATCGCATCACGTCGGCGTCTGTCGCGATCGGACGAAACGCTGTCCAGTCCGCCGATTGCCAGGTATCAAGAATGAGCCGCTCAGTCTCGAGGACCATAGGTTCATTATGCAGACGAACGGCCTCCAATCATAGGTCTTACCCTTTTGCGAATGGTAGTCCTCTCCCAAGGGGAGAGGGTGTCGCGCTCCGGCGCTTCCATCAGTCCGTCAGCTGACGGAGCCGGGTGAGGGGTTAGTTCCAACGCCAATAGGAAAAGCTGCGGATCCCAACGGCCTGGTCCGCCGCTACTTGCTTTTTGTAAATGCGCTATCCGTGAACCGTGCTGTCGAACAATGCCGCTGTGATGTCAGACCCGAAGTTCGAGGTTATACTATGTTTATGTTGCAGTCGGAGCTGCGAGTAAATTCGACTGGACCTTGACATTAGAGGCGGACGGCTGTAGATTTCGGGCAGTTCGAAAACTGAAGACGGAAATTCCAGTCTTAAGAGGCAGAGGAAAGGCTACCTAAAATTGGTAGCACGCTCCGGCACGTTGCGCCACTCGGAAACAGGGCGAGGGCGTTGCTGCTGGCGCGAGAGGAGCGAGGTATGCCCAATCCTGTCGATCAGGAACGAGCCAGAAAGAACAACTCAGAGCGGTTCACGGCGTTGTGGAGTCGCGCCCACAGCAACGCCAACCCTCAGAGCTGGAGCCAATGGTGGTCGGCGGGAATCTCGCGCTTGAGTTCCGCCGGTTCAACGGCCAAGTCCGTGGCAGCTTCCGGCGTTAAGCACGCGGTCCTTCACACCACAGCTAAGTTCATTGTGTTTGGCGTGGGATGGCTTGTCGGAGGGCCTGCCTGGATCGCCGCTATTGTGGCCTGGGGAGTCGGCGATAGTCTGGCCGCGCACCTGGGGGAGAAGGCCATGGACCAGTTGGCCGACTACGGCGGCGGCGTAGCCGAGGACTGGATCAAGTTCTTCGCGGAAGAAGGCACAGGCATGGCCGTGTCGGCGGTGCGCGGCGAGACGCCACCGACACCGACCGAGAAGCAGCAGAAGAATCTCCGTGACAAAACCGACAAAATGTTCGCCACCATCGGCGCGTTGGATCTCCTCATGCGTCAAATGAACGACCTGAAAGACAAGGGTTTGATGTACTGCGATGACGGCAACATCATAGCACGGCTGCAGGTCCGTATCGACGCGGAGATAGTGCGCGCGAAGAAGCAAGTATCCAAGCTTGAGCGGCAGTTAGGATCCCTCAAGAGTTCCATCGAGAGCCGCGAGAACGTCAATAACCTGAATCGTCCAATTGTGGAAGCGGCGGTCAAACAAGTGGTGAAGGCCGGAGCGGCCCCGCATTGGAGCAACACCTATGCCGACACTTTGGCTGCCATGTACCGCTGCAGCAAGCAGCACTGTTTCGGCCCGGGCACCGGCAGTCCGGCTAGCGACACGACCTAGCCGGGCCCTCATGAGGACCCATGACGGGCAGCGCTTCCGGGACTCTTGAACCTTACTGAACTGCAAGATCCCCGATTTTCGAGGCATGCTGACCTACCTCTTAGGCCCCTTCCTTTCCCTGCTGCCGGAAACCTGGCGCGCCAAACTGCCTTGGGCGGAGTCGATTCGTTGGCGGCCCGCGACCTTTATATCCGGAGTCCTGGAGGTCCTCGCTTCACTCTGCGCCCTGGTGGTTTGGTATTCGTATTCCGTCACCCATCACACCCAGGTCCAGCTCGATAGCGCTCTGCGGGGCCATCCGAATATTCACCCCAACGAAATGATGATGGGCTTGTTAGGTTACATTTTTGTCGCGCTCAACGCGGTGACCTGGACCATCTGCTGGTTCTGGTTTGAAGGCGTCGTCCGCGCCCTCGGAGCCGCCTTCACGGAAGAGATTGTGGGAACTCTCCCGCTCTGGATCATCGACAAGTCGTATCGCGTCCTCCGTCAGCGGAGTCAGAGTCGCCACCAGCCGCCCCTCGTGGCTGATGAGGTCACGTGGCTGAGTGACGGTCAGGCGGAGGCTCTCATGATCATGTCCTGCCAGCCAAAGTCCACCTGGCAAAACCGGCGCACCATTCACTTCAAAGGCGAGTTCTTCAAAGTTGAGAAATCGCTCACCGGCACGGGCCCGCGGCCTTACGTCTACCATCTGAAACGATTGCAGCCGGGAGAAATCATTCGCGCCACTGAAAATTACGACCCGCTAGCGGTGCCCCTCGAGCCCCAGCGAGAGGAGAACATCTGGCTTTCGGCCTACCGTGCCCTACGAAAAAGGTGAACTATTGACATTCCTCCTTGTTGAGATACAATGCATCTCAGCGAGGTTCAAAGCTTATGGCGACGACGATGGTACACATCCGCGTGGACGAAAAGGTGAAGAAGAGAGCCGCAAAAACACTGGCCGCAATGGGCATGTCGGTCTCCGACGCAGTGCGTATCTTGCTTGTCCGGGTGGCCGCCGAGAAGGCATTGCCCTTTCGCGTAAGAGTCCCCAATGCCACCACCGTCAAGGCGATGCTAGCAGCGGACCGAGGACAGGGCAAGCGCTTTAAGTCCGACGCCGACCTTTTTACTGACCTGGGTATTTGAACGTGCGAAACCTCATTAGCGGAGCGCGGTTTCGGCGTGACGTTAAGTTGGCCAGGAGGCGCGGGAAGGAGATGTCGAAGTTGCGTGAGTTGATCTCGCTCCTTACGGAAGGCGGTGCTCTTCCGCCTGGGTACAGAGACCACCCTCTCAGAGGCGAATGGAAGCATTACCGCGACTGTCACCTGGAGCCGGATTGGCTGCTCATCTACAAGATAGAGGGGGACGACCTCTACCTGGTCCGCACCGGCACGCACTCGGACTTGTATTAGTTGGCGATATGAAAAACCAGAAATCAACTACAAGCAACTTAGTGCGAATTGACCGCACGACCGATGCCCAGATTGACTATTCGGACATACCACCGCTCAGCAGGTCTTTCTTTACGAAGGCGAGGGTGCCTTGGCCTCCGGCCAAGAAACAACTCAGCATCCGTCTTGACGCGGACGTACTGAATTGGCTCAAGAGTCAAGGCCGCGGTTACCAAACGCGCATCAATCGCATTTTGCGTGCCGCCATGGAAGGCGAACCCGCGCGAAGTTCGCGTCCCACCACTGACTCCTAACGCTTGGCCTAGTCGCCGGCGTGATACCCGCGCGTGTTTGCGTCCCCACACGCCTGAGTCAACGCGATCCAGCAGCAACAGATTGTCCCAGCGCAGTCCGGATCTTCTTCTCCACCGTATCCACGAACGTGGCGACTGACAACCCTTCCTGCCGGAACACCACGCGGCCGCCGCGGTCGAAGATCATCAAGGTGGGGAGCGAGACCACACTCAGGAGCCGGTCCAGTCCCTGAGCGTAGACCACAGGAGTAGTCCAGTGCTCTGCCTTGACGAAGGCCGGCACGTTGGCCCGGTTTTCGTCCACGTTCACGGCCAGGAACACGGCGCCGGGCTCGTTGCGGAACTTCTCAGTGACGCTTTCGAGCAGCCTTCCCTCCAGGCGGCAGGGGCCGCACCAGGTAGCCCAGAACTCCAGCACCAGAATCTTGCCGCGATAATCGGCGAGGGTCAGTGGCGAGCCGTCAGTCCGCTTAAGCACATAGGCAAAGGGATCCCGCACCTCGGTGTTGGGCTGCCCTGAGCCCTGGAATCGTGAGGCGAGCGTTCGCGAGAGTTCGTCATAGCGTGCGAGGATCAAGTCACCCAGGCCTTTCTCGGACCGGTGCAGCGCCAGATAGCAACTGCCCAGCTTGCGCCGCACTTCCTCGCGCTCGGCCGGGTCGAGGCCGGGGCCAGGAAAAGCAAACGCTGTAGCGTACTCATCGACAGCCCGATTAACGTCATTCCTCTTTACGGCCAGGTCGCCCAAGCGCTCGGCAAGCTGCTCGGAGGGGTAGACGGCATAGCTTTTTTCGTAATCCGCCTCGGCCTTGTCCAGGTTCCCGGCCTCGGCGTAAAGCTTTCCTCGCAGCAGGCTGGCCTGAGCCAGCGCGATAGCAATCGGGTCGGCGATCCTCGCTGTTTGCGGCGCGGTGCGGGCAGCTTCCTGGTATACCCCTTCCGCGTGATCGACAAGCCGCGTGGCATATTCAAGCGCTTTGGCACGGCTCGAGGTGTCTCCCTGACGGCCCAGCATGTCCACTAAAGAAGAGACCAGCGCCGGATCGTCCGGCTTCAGCGCCGACAGCTTTTCGCCGTATTCGATAGCGGTTTGAAGGTCGTTGGCGCGCACGGCGGACTGGTAGATGACCTCGATGACCTGCTGGCGCCGCGCACTGGCCGGAAAGCGCTCGAGAAAACCCTCCAGGTTTTTGATCAGCAGTTGCGGATTGTCCTCGGCCGATCGGACCGCATCCTGAAGCGCCTGAGTTTCCTTCACTTCCTGCGAGGGCTGAGATTGCGGCGGCGCAGGAGCTTGGATTGCCTGTATTGAAAATGGGCTGAGCAGCAACAGGAGAACACAGTGACCAGCAGCGAGTGCTGAGTGACGAGTCAACGGGCTCCTGGTGTGAGATCGCGCCACTGGACGCTCGCGGCTCCCGACAGCACTGTGATCGACGCGTTCCTTCCTCATCTTGCTAAATCTAAAGAGAAGCGGAAGACGGGTCAAGGCAAAACGTATTCCTGGGGAGCGCTACCCGGGTGTTAACCCAGCCGTTAACAGGCCTGGGAGGTGCTGTCCTAATTTGGTCGTAGCGCCGCCATCTTGGCGGCTCCATTGCCGGCTGGAAGCCGGCGCTACGGGCCAAATTAGGACACTACCGCCTGGGACGCCGGGTTGCCGCGGCCTTTGCGCTACGCTATACTTAAACCTCGGGGCATTGAACTATCGTTGAGTACGCAAATGGGCGGCTTGGCCCGCGAGGGAGATTTCGCGGGGTCTTGTACGTGCGCCTGGCTCTTCGAGCCATCTCCGCCGCTACAATATTCGCCGGGGCAAATCGTCACCACTTATGGCGGGGTAAATCCGCCGCCACGAGAATGAGGACACCATGAGAGTGGCGCGTTTTTTCATTTTTCTTCTGGTGATTTTCGTCATCTCAGCGCTGGTCTACGCCTTCACAACGCCGAGTTCGAAAGACATCCAGTTCACCGGCATCATTATGGGCAACGACTACATCGCCAGTCCACTGGTGCAGGGGCGCCTCGAGCATTTGCTGGTGCAGGAAGGGACTTTCGTGAAGAAGGGCCAGTTGATCGCCGAAATCGATCCCAAGGACCTTCAGGCGGCGCGCGACTCTGCGGCCGCCAATATCCGCACCTTTCGAGCGCGCCTCGAGCAGTCCCGTGAGACTCGCGCCATGGATGACCAGCAAACTTCCGCTGCCGTCGCACAGGCGGAAGCCGCGGTAACGGCGGCTCGCGCCCAACTCGAGCAAGCCAAGACAACGCTGGCTTTGAACGAAATCACCTACAAGCGGGACGAGGGGCTTTTCAAGGAAGCTGTCCTCACCGCGCAGGAGCGCGACACCGCCGAACAGAATTACCTTGGCTCCCAAGCCAACGTGAAAGCGCTCACAGACCAGGTGCGGGTGGCCGAGGGTCAATTGGCGGTTGCCGAAGCAAACCGCAAAGAGGTGGAGGTTCAGCAGGACGATATTGTTGCCACGCGCGCGCAGATAGCACAAGCCGTCGCACAGGAAAACCAGGCGCAAACGCAGCTCGAATACACCAAGGTTTACGCCCCGACCGACGGCGTGGTGTCGGTGCGTGTGGCGCGCCAGGGTGAAACCGTGCAGGCCGGCGGACCCATTGTGACGGTGCTGGATATCGACCACCTCTGGGTGCAGGCCGACGTGGAGGAAACGTACGTCGACAGGATTACCTTTGGCCAAAAGCTGCGAGTGCGCCTGCCTTCCGGAAATATTCTCGAGGGGACCGTTTTCTATAAAGGCGCGGAGTCGGACTTCGCCACGCAACGCGACGTCAGCCGCACGAAACGGGACATCGTGACCTTTGAAATCAAAGTATCGATTCCCAACGAGGAACGTCGCCTTTTTGCCGGCATGACGGCGTATGTGCTCCTGCCACGGCCGGCGAGCGAACGCCGCTGGCTGCATTTTTAGACCACGCCAGGGGACGGCAAGCCGACCCCCTACAGGCTGTAGGGGTAGGGCTTGCCCTACCCGCCGGATGGCAAACAAGGGCGTATGAATGCGATTGAAGTGCAAGGATTGACCAAGCGATTCGGCGAGTTTGTGGCGGTTGACCACGTGAGCTTCGAGGTGCCGCAAGGGGAAGTCTTCGGACTGCTGGGCCCCAATGGTGCGGGCAAGACCACGCTCATCCGCATGATCACCACGCTCACGCCGCCGAGTGAAGGCGTGGCGCGAGTTGCCGGACACGACGTGCGCAAGGATCCCGAAGGCGTGCGGAACTCGATTGGCGTGATTCCGCAGGCGCTCACCTCCGATCCCGAACTGACCGCCGAGGAAAATCTCAAAATCCACGCCAAGATTTACGGCGTCCCTGCCGAGGAGCGCGAGACGCTGATCCGCGAACTCCTTGAAGCTGTCGACCTGGCGCAGTTTTCAAAAGCCCTCGTGGGCACGTTCTCAGGCGGCATGCGCCGCCGGCTCGAGATCGCGCGTGGATTGGTACACTCACCCAAGATTCTCTTTCTGGACGAGCCGACGACCGGGTTGGATCCCGTCTCACGCACGAATGTTTGGGAGATGATCGAAAAACTCCAGAAGCAGTCCGGATTGACGATCCTGCTCACCACGCACTACATGGACGAGGCGGACAAGCTGTGCGAAAGAATCGCCATCGTCGACCACGGGAAACTGGTGGCGCTCGATTCGCCTACGCGGCTGAAAGACAGCATCCCAGCTCACGAGGTGATCGAGGCGGAATTTGGCGGAGCGCCGGCCGACTGGCACGATGCGCTGGCAGCGCTCCCGCTGGTTTTAAA
>Ga0187852_1001851_pt1 | contig 18718 bp, 18 predicted proteins | sample June2016WEW_6_40_FD_134511 | JGI IMG/M metagenome (GOLD analysis project Ga0187852, IMG submission 134511) | Peatland microbial communities from SPRUCE experiment site at the Marcell Experimental Forest, Minnesota, USA - June2016WEW_6_40 | ecosystem: Environmental > Terrestrial > Soil > Wetlands...
CGTATACCCGGTCTCAGCTTGCGCGAAACCTATAAGACCTGCGTAGGGCTCACACCCTAGAGCGAAACGTTCTCACCTCAGCTTTTCAGCCGAGAGGCAATGGCCCGACAAAATCGAGAGAACAACCCGCGTCCGTTGCTCAGTGGCAGCGGCGCCGTCGATGTCCGTATATAGGGCTATGCCGTTCGGCCTGTCAACACGACATTTTTAAATTCGTCACACGAACTCAGAAGTGCATGGGAATGCTCGCGAAATGAACAAGGAGCGCAAATCTCCGAGGGCGCCTCCGAAATCCGTCCTGGCGCGAAACTAGGCGCGTGCCGCCCGTTTCCGGGCGCCACCTACGCCGGAGCGGTGGTTAAGGCTCACGATTCATCCTCGATCGCGATGCTCATGGAAAATGTCGCGGCGGACCCCGGCGTCACGTTCGAAACCCCAGGCTTTTCCGCGAGTTCGCCTAAAAATCCGTCTGGAGCGGCATAGCCGTGCCAGGGTTCGATACAGACGAAGCCGGCGCCGGGTCTCGACCAGATGCCGAGATGCGGCATGCCGGGAAAGGCGATTCGCACGGAGGCGTGGGTCGAGCGATAGGTCACGCCGCGCGAGACCAATTGGTCGAAGACGAGCGCATCGGCGGCAAAAAGGCTGTCCCGCAAGGCGACGGTGCGGCCCTCGACGGGGGTTGGGAAAAGCTCCGGCATGAGCAGCCCGTCGCTCAACCGGCGAACCGGCGCGGGTTCGGCCTCGTCGAAAACCACAGAGTGCGCGCCTTTGCCGGCAGTGCCAGGAAGCGGCCAGCGAAAGGCGGGATGAAAGCCAAAGGACACGGGCATCGGGCCCCGGCCGGTGTTCGTCACGCAAGCGGAGAGCGATAAACTGGGGCCATCCAAGGCGTAAGTGACCTCGAGCCGGAAATCGAAGGGGTAGTGCACATGCGTGGCCGGCGAGGACTCCAGGCTGAAAACGCAGTCCCCGCCGCTCGCGCGGATCAAGGTGAACTCCGAGATTCGCGCCAATCCATGCTGACGCATCGGATATTTTTGCCCCCCAGCGAGGATGTGATCGTCCGGCACCCGCCCGACGATGGGAAACAGCAGCGGCGCCCTGCCCTTCCACCAAACGGGGTCGCCATCCCAGAGAAAATCACCTCCGCGACGATGCCGCAAATGAACCAATTCCGCGCCAGCGGATGATACGCCGGCTTCGAGATGCGCATTTTCGAGCGTGACCATGGTACTTCCCGCGTTTGCGGTTCAAGCATACCTTCTTTGAGACAAATCCAATGCCGCAACAAAAAAAACGCCGCGATCAACGCGGCGTTTATACCGTCGTTAGCTGTACGGGGCGGCAAACAAGGTCAATGCGCGTCCGGCGACGTCGCGCCATGCACATCATGCCAGATCTTCCGCTTCACGAAATAAAGCAAGACCGCGAAAACCGAGAGGAAGATGATCACGCGGAAGCCCATTTCCTTGCGCTGCTCAAGCTTCGGCTCGGCGGCCCAAAATAGGAAGGCGGCGATATCCTGCGAATATTGCTCGACCGTCTGCGGCGACCCGTCGGTATATTCGACCTGGCCGTCGGAGAGGGGCTTGCCCATCGCGATCTTATGGCCGGGGAAATAGAGATTCCAATTAGGATCGTCCGCATGCGTATATCCGTTCAAGATCGCATGAATATAGTTTGGCCCCTCGTCTTCCTCGACCTGCGTGACCGCGTCGAGGATAAAGACGGGAAAGCCCCGCTCCCAGGCGCGTGCCTTGGCCAGCAACGACATATCCGGGGGCAGAGCGCCGAGCGCGGCGCGCGCGGCGGAGGCATTGGGGAAGCTCCACGGGAAATAATCCGACGGGCGTCCTGGGCGGTCGAACATCTCGCCCTGATCATTCGGCCCGTCATGGATCTGATAGGTCGCCGCCAAGGCCTTGACCTGCGCTTCGCTGAAACCCGGCCCGCCGGGATCGCCAAGATTGCGGAAGGCCAGCAATTTAAGCGAATGGCAATTGGAGCAGACTTCTTTGTAGACCTTGAAGCCGCGCTGGAGCTGCGCCGTGTCGAAATGACCGAAAAATCCGGTGAAGCTCCAATTGACCAGGGACGGAGAGACTTCCTCCGCTGCCGCGGCGCCGTTGGCCTCCTCGGCTGCGGAAACCGGCCCCTGGAGGGCGATCAGGCCGAACATCATGGCGGCGGCGGCCGGCAAGACGAATTTGCCGGCCCCCAGCGCCGGGCGCTTCAGGTTGAGAAAACGCATCGGCTTAGCCCTTCGTGTTCGGCGACGAGGCCGCATGAGCGGAAATGGCGGCGGCGGATCCGGCCTTGCCAAGGACAGCCTCGGCGATCGAGGCGGGCATCGGCAACGGCTTTTCGAACAAGCCGAGGAGCGGCGTGATCACCAACAAGTGGAGGAAGTAATAAGCGGTGAGGATCTGCCCCCAGATCACATAGCTCCCCTCAGGCGGCTGCGAGCCGATGAAGCCGAGCACGACCGCATCGAGGACGAAGATCCAGAAAGCGATCTTGAAATAGGGCCGGTAACTGGCCGACTTGACCTTCGACGTATCGAGCCAAGGCAAGAAAGCCAGAAGAACGATCGCCATGAACATGGCGATGACGCCGCCGAGCTTGTCCGGGATCGAGCGCAAAATCGCGTAAAACGGCAAATAATACCATTCCGGCACGATATGGGCCGGGGTCACCAGCGGGTTGAACTCGATGTAATTGTCGGCATGGTTCAGATAGTTCGGGATGAAAAACACGAACCAAGCGTAAAACACCATGAAGCAGACGAGAGCAAAGCCGTCCTTCACAGTGAAATAGGGATGGAAGGGCAAGGTGTCCTTCGGGGTTTGCGGCTCGATTCCCTCGGGGTTGTTCGATCCGGGAACGTGCAAGGCCCAGATGTGCAGGACGACGACGCCCGCGATCATGAAGGGCAGGAGATAATGCAATGCGAAGAAGCGGTTGAGCGTGGCATTATCCACCGCGAAGCCGCCCCAGAGCCATTGCGTGACCGCATTGCCGACGAAGGGAATCGCCGAGAACAGACTGGTGATCACCGTCGCGCCCCAGCCGCTCATCTGCCCCCAAGGGAGCACATAGCCCATGAAGCCCGTCGCCATCATCAAGAGATAGATCACGATGCCGAGCAGCCAGAGCACTTCGCGCGGCGCCTTGTAGGACCCGTAATAAATGCCGCGGAAAATGTGGATATAGACCGCGATGAAGAACATCGAGGCGCCGTTGGCGTGAACGTAGCGCATAAGCCAGCCATAATTCACGTCGCGCATGATGTGCTCGACCGACGAAAACGCCATCGTCGATTCCGGGGTATAATGCATCGCCAGCGGCACGCCGGTGATGATCTGGGCCACCAGCATGAATGCGAGAATGCCGCCGAAGGTCCAGAAATAATTCAGGTTCCGCGGATTCGGAAAGACCACGAAGGAGGAATGCACCAGCCCTATGATCGGAAGCCGGCTCTCCAGCCATTTCGCGGCTGCGCTCTTGGGGACGTAAGTGGAAGGTCCGCTCATGGATTTACATCTCTTCAAAGGGCTGGGCGCCGGCGCGAATACGCCGGCTCGAGCGTCATCAACCGATCGTGATCTTGGTATTGCTGGTATATTTGTAGGGCGGCAGCACCAGATTTTTGGGCGCGGGTCCCTGGCGGATACGGCCCGCCGTGTCATAGACCGACCCATGGCATGGGCAGAACCAACCCTCATATTTGCCCTGATGCCCGAGCGGCACGCAGCCGAGATGGGTGCAAATCCCGACCACGATCAGCCATTCCGGCTTCTGCGCGCGGGATTCGTCCGTCGCGGGATCTTTCAGCTCGCTCAGAGGTGTCGCGCGGGCGTCGGCGATTTCCTTGGCGGTGCGGTGGCGCACGAAGACCGGCTTGCCCTGCCATTTGATCGTGACGATCTGGCCTTCCGCGATATTGGTGAGATCGACCTCGGTGGTCGCCTGGGCGAGCGTCGAGGCATCGGGTTCCATCTGATTGATCAGCGGCCAAATGGCGCCGGCCGCGGCAACCACGCCGATGGCGCCGGTCGCGAGATAAAGGAAATCCCGGCGGGCCGGGTCTTCCAGGGTCAATTCGGCCACGGTCAGATCCTTTAGCTAAAGGCTTGCGAATGCGCGTCCTCGTTGGACACGCCGGTGGTAACGGCAACACCCATGCCAAACAATGCGACCCAAGGCCACCCTCGCCGCCCGGTTGGGATCGCGCGAGCGTGTCATGGATTCACCCGCGACAACGAGCATTGCAGCGCTTTTGACTTGTCAACCCCGCCACGGTCAAGAGCTTACGGTTGATGATCGTACACGAATTGATGCCATCGATGCCGCGCCGCACCTAGCAGCATGGCCTGAACCAAGCGGTTTCATACGCGAGAGAAGAGAGCAACATGTTGAAAAGAAGATAAAAATTCTAAAATCTTGGGGAAGGCCAGCGGGTTTTGGCGCCGCCCGGCGCCGCTTTCGTCCTTGCGAACATTTCCGGGCTCTGTGGTTCTCTTCATCCCATGCGCCTGTTACAAAGCCGCGCTCGTTTCCGCAGATCGCTCATGGAGCCGCCGCCATTTCCGGCCACCCTGCCCTCACCCTGGCTCTCTACCAGCCGGATATTCCGCAAAATTGCGGCACGATGCTGCGGATGTGCGCCTGCCTCGGCATCGCGGCGGCGATTATCGAACCGGCGGGCTTTCCCGTGAGCGACCGGCATTTCCGCCGGGCCGGCATAGATTATCTCGACGCGCTTACGATTCAACGGCATGTGTCCTTCGAGCAGTTCGAAGCCTGGCGCGCCCAGCAGACGAGCCTCGAGGGGAGTCCGCCGCGTTTGATCCTGCTTTCCACGAAGGCGGCCATCCCCTATACCGGATTTACCTTTCGCCCCGGCGACATCCTGCTAGCCGGGCGCGAATCGGCCGGTGTTCCGGAGGCAGTCCATGCCGCCACCGTTCATCGCATTCTGATCCCGATGCAGCCGCCGTTCCGGTCGCTCAACGTCGCGGTGGCGGCCGCGATGGTCGCGGGCGAGGCCCTGCGCCAGCTCGCCGGGACCGGCATCACCTCCAATGGAGCTTCCGCATGACCGGAACACAAGACCTCGACGCACAAAAGGCCGAAGCGCGCGCCTGGTTCGAGAACTTGCAGCTCGAGATCCTCAGCCATCTCGAAAGCATCGAGGCGGAGGCGACGGGCCCCTTCGCCGAAGACGGCCTGCCGCCTGGCACGGCGGAACTCAAACCCTGGAGCCGCACGAATCACGATGGCGCGGAGGGCGGCGGCGGCCGGATGGGGGTTCTCACCGGCCGGGTGTTCGAAAAGGCCGGCGTCCATACGTCGACCGTCCATGGCACGTTCGCGCCGGAATTCGCCAAGCAAATGCCCGCCGCCTCGGAAGACCCGCGTTTCTGGGCCTCGGGCATTTCGCTCATCGTGCATCCCTGGAACCCGAATGTTCCCACCGTGCATATGAACACCCGCTTCGTCGCGACAACCAAGACCTGGTTCGGCGGCGGCGCCGATCTGACCCCGATGCTCGACCGCCGGCGCACGCAAGAGGATCCCGATACACTGCGCTTCCACGCCGCGATGAAAGGCGCCTGCTCGGCTCATGCCGGCGTCGCCGATTACGAAAGATACAAGGCGTGGTGCGACGAATATTTCTATCTGCCCCACCGAAAAGAGCCGCGCGGGATTGGCGGCATCTTCTACGACTATCTCGAGCCCGAGAGTTCCGGTCACGGTTTCGCGCCGCTGCTCGCCTTCACCAAGGCCGTGGGCCAAGCGTTCAACACGATCTATCCCGAAATCGTCCGGCGCAATTTTTCGACGCAGTGGACACTGGGCGACCGCGACGAACAGCTCGTGCGGCGTGGCCGCTATGTCGAGTTCAACCTGCTCTACGATCGCGGCACGATTTTCGGGCTGAAGACCGGGGGGAATGTGGATTCCATCCTGTCGTCGCTCCCGCCCATGGTGAAGTGGCCGTGAATTATGGATTTGGCGCGGGCGAGGGCAACCTGAATCAGGCTCAATGTCCCCCACTGCGCGCGTTGAGATAGTCCATCGCGGCCAGGAGAAGACCGGAGACGACGAAGGTCAATTGCATGATGACCATCCATTGAATTTGCGTCGTATCCAAATTGCCTTCATCGATCTTCATGAACGCCTTGAGGAGCGCGATGGCGGAAATGGCGATAATGGACGCGATCAGCTTCATCTTGAGCCCGGAAAAATCCACCGTTCCCATCCAGACCGGCCTGTCTTCTTCAGCGGCCGCATCGATGCGCGACACGAAATTCTCGTAGCCGGAATAGATCACGATCAGGACGAGATTTGCCGCCAGCGACAGATCGATGAGCGAGAGAGCCATGAGGATGGCGTCATCCGGTTTCATCGCCGGCAGGTGCGATAGCTCCTCCCAGAGCTCGTGGAAGAAGACCCATAGGAGGGCGCCGAGTGCCACAACCAAACCAATGTAGAATGGCGCCATGAGCCAGCGAGAGGCAAACAGCCCGGCTTCGAGCCAGCGTATTGGCGCCGCTTTGGTCATGACACGCATCCCCCATGGCCGCCGGGGCGGCACGGGAGATAGCTAGCCAATTTTGGAGCGCACGGTCAAACGGCGGATCGATGCCCGAGGCGCGAAAGTCCTCTCTCGTGAGGACGCGCATATTGAAATGCGGTCCAACTCTTGGAAAACGCTTCAACTCCCTCACATTGAGGAGGCTTCGCCGGCTCGATCGGGACCAGTCTGGTTCCGGCTCGGGCGAAGCCGTCTCGAAATGCGAGGGTTTCAGCAAGCCGGAACGTTGCAAACGCTCACCGGAATCGAGGGACCGCCCTCGTGCTTCGAGACGCCGCGCCTTTGGCGCGCTCCTCAGCATGAGGGCTAATGGATAAGCCCGCTCATTTCGATTCGTGTGAAGCCGGACGTCAGCGGAGAGGAGATTCTCCCCTATTCCGCCGCCTTCATGTAGCTCTCGACCGGCGGGCAGCTGCAGACGAGGTTCCGGTCGCCATAGGCGTTATCGACGCGGTTGACCGGCGGCCAATATTTGTCGATGCCGCGCGATCCCACGGGGAAACAGGCGGCCTCGCGCGTGTAGGGCCGGTCCCAATCGCCGATCAGATCTTGCACCGTATGCGGCGCGTTCTTGAGCGGATTGTTGGCGCGGTCGATCCGGCCCTCCTCGATGGCGCGGATTTCCTCGCGGATCGCAAGCATGGCGTCACAAAAGCGGTCGAGTTCGGCCTTGGTCTCGGATTCGGTCGGCTCGATCATCAACGTCCCCGCCACCGGCCAGCTCATCGTCGGGGGATGGAAACCGGCATCGATCAAGCGCTTGGCGATATCGTCGACGGTCACGCCGGCGCTTTTCGCGAAGGGCCGCGTATCGACGATGCACTCGTGCGCGACCCGCCCGTTTTCGCCGGTATAGAGCACGGGAAAGGCCGGCTCCAAACGTTTGGCGATGTAATTGGCGTTGAGGATGGCGATTCGCGTCGCCTGGGTCAGGCCGCGCCCGCCCATCAGCAGGCAATAGCTCCAGGAAATCGGAAGGATGGACGCCGAACCATAGGGCGCGGCCGAAACCGCTCCGGTGCCGCCCGTCTCGGGATGGCCGGGCAGGTAGGGAATCAAATGCGCCTTGACGCCAATCGGCCCCATGCCCGGCCCGCCGCCGCCATGCGGGATGCAAAATGTCTTGTGCAGGTTGAGATGGCTGACATCGGCGCCGATCTCGCCGGGACGGGCCAAGCCGACCATGGCATTGAGATTAGCTCCATCGAGATAGACCTGGCCGCCATGGGCATGAACGAGATCGCAGATCTCGCGCACCCGCGTCTCGAACACCCCATGCGTCGAGGGATAGGTGATCATGCAGGCCGAGAGTCTTTCGCTATATTGCGCCGCCTTGGCGGTGAAATCCTCGAAATCGATATTGCCCTTGGCATCGGCGCCGACGACGACGACCTGCATGCCACACATATGCGCCGAGGCCGGATTAGTGCCATGCGCCGAGGACGGAATGAGGCAGACGTCGCGATGCCCTTCGCCGCGGGCGATATGATAGGCGCGGATCGCGAGCAGCCCGGCATATTCGCCCTGCGCGCCGGAATTCGGCTGCATCGAAATCGCGTCGTAGCCCGTGATGTCGCAAAGCTTCTTCGAGAGATCGCCGATAAGTTCGTGATAGCCGAGCGCCTGATCATGCGGCACGAAGGGATGGATTTCGGAAAATTCAGGCCAGGAAATCGGCAGCATTTCCGCCGTGCCGTTCAGCTTCATCGTACACGATCCCAGCGGGATCATGGTCCGGTCCAGCGCGAGATCGCGGTCGGCGAGGCGGCGCATGTAGCGCGTCATCTCGCTCTCGGCGCGATTCATCTGGAAAATATCCTGAGTCAGAAAAGCCGAGGTCCGCAGCAGGTTTGGCGGCAGGCGCGAGGCAGGATAGTCCTCGTGATAGACGAGATGACCGCCGCCAAAGGCGCGCCACACCGCCTGGATCACATCGGGCCTCGTGCGCTCATCCACCGTAATGCCGATATGGCTCGTCCCGATGCGGCGCAGATTGACACCGTTCTTGACGGCGTTTTCGAGAATCAGCGCCTGGAACCGGCCGGCATCGACCGTGATCGTGTCGAAAAAGGTCTGAGGCTCGACCGTAAAACCCAGCGTCCCCAAGCCCTCGGCCAGCCGCCCCGCGTCGCGGTGGACCCGCTCCGCGATGGCCTTCAGGCCCCTGGGGCCGTGAAACACCGCGTACATCGAGGCGACGACCGCAAGCAGAACTTGCGATGTGCAAATGTTCGATGTCGCCTTTTCCCGGCGAATATGTTGCTCGCGCGTCTGCAACGCGAGGCGATAGGCGCGATTGCCCCTGGCATCAATGGAGACGCCGACAATCCGGCCGGGCAGATTGCGCTTGAACGCATCGCGCGTGGCCATATAGGCGGCGTGCGGTCCGCCAAACCCCATGGGAACGCCGTAGCGCTGCATGGAGCCGACCGCAATGTCGGCGCCGAGTTCGCCCGGCGGCTTGAGCAACGTCAGCGCCAGCGGATCGGCAGCCATCACGGCAATGCCGCCGGCCTCGTGCAAGGCCTGGATAGGGCCTGAGAAATCGTGGATCGCCCCCTTGGTGCCGGGATATTGGAACAGAGCGCCAAAGACGGCGGCCGGATCGAAATCCCTGAACGGATTGCCGGTGACAATCGTCCAGCCCAGCGGCGCGGCGCGGGTTTGCAGGACGGCGATGGTCTGCGGCAAGCAATCCTCATCGACGAAGAAGGCGTTTCGCGCGGATTCGTTCTTAGGCGATGCCACGCGATGGGCCATGCTCATCGCTTCGGCCGCGGCGGTGGCCTCGTCGAGGAGCGAGGCATTGGCGACATCGAGCGCGGTGAGTTCGCAAACCAACGTCTGGAAATTGAGCAAGGCCTCGAGGCGGCCCTGGCTGATCTCCGGCTGATAGGGCGAATAGGCGGTATACCAGGCCGGATTCTCGAAAATATTGCGTTGGATCGCCGGCGGCATGGTCGTGCCGTGATAGCCTTGCCCGATGAGCGAGACGAGCAACTTGTTTTTGTTGGCAACCTCGCGCATGCGCTCCAACATGCGGCGCTCGCTCAAGGAATGGCCGAAGTCGATCCGGCTGGATTGGCGGATGTTGGCCGGGAGCGTTTCGCGGATCAAGGCATGAAGGGTTGGAGCCCCAACGGTTTCCAACATCTCCACGATCTCGCCGGCCGTCGGCCCGATATGCCGGCGATTGGCGAAATCATAGGGATCGTATTTGTCGCTCATGGGCACCTTCCCAAATCCAACCGTCATGGTTCAAAGCATGTCCCGAAAAAGTTGCAGACTTTTTCGATCGAGGACATGCTCTAACTTCTTAAAAAGAGAGCGAGTTCTTATCGCTTTGGTGAGTCCACCAAAGCGGAACGCGCTCTAGCCAATCAAAGCGGCATAAGCGGCTTCGTCGAGCAGATGGCCGAGATCCGCCACATTGGCGAGGCGTAACTTATAGAGCCAGCCCGCGCCCTGAGGATCCTCGCCGACGAGGGCGGGATTGGCCTCGGCGGCCGCGTTGATCTCCGTCACTTCGCCGGCGAGCGGCGCATAGACATCGGACGCCGCCTTGACCGATTCGACAACGGCGGCCGGCGCGCCTTTCTTAAGGGCCACGCCAACTTTCGGCAATTCGACAAAGACGAGATCGCCAAGCTGACCGGCGGCATGGGACGTGATCCCGACCGTGGCAATATCGCCCTCGAGCTTCACCCACTCGTGTTCATCGGTAAATCTCAACATTTTGACGCTCCTTAATGCCTAAAAATCGTTTCAGCTTCGTTTGAAGCCGGCGGAAATGAAGGGCAGAGTCACAACCTTCAGGGCCAAGCGCTGGCCTCGCACGTCGGCAAAGAGCCGGCTTCCGGCCTCGGACAAAGCCGCCGGCACGTAGCCCATGGCGACGGGGGCCTGAAGGCTTGGGCCAAAACCACCAGACGTTACCACGCCCACCGGGTCGCTCGCCGTCTCGCTGGCGTAGAGGGAGGCGCCGGCGCGCACTGGCGCACGGCCCTCGGGCCGCAATCCCACGCGGCGGCGCGGGGCGCCTTGGGCGATCTGATCCAAAATCCGGGCCGCGCCGGGAAAGCCACCTTCCCGCGCGCCGCCTCGCCGCCGCACCGGCGGAATCGCCCAAACCAGGCTCGCCTCGGCCGGTGTCGTGCCCGCATCGATATCCAAACCGTAAAGGCAGAGCCCCGCCTCGAGCCGGAGAGAATCGCGGGCACCGAGCCCCACGGGAAGGACGGCGGGATCGCGCAGAAGCTCTTCGGCGAGCGCCTCGGCGGCCCCGGAAGCCACTGAAATCTCGAACCCATCCTCCCCGGTATAGCCCGACCGGGTCACGAGGCACGGTTCGCCCAAGAGAATCACCTCCCGCGCGTCCATGAAACGCATGGCCTCCACCTCGGGCGCGAGGCGGGCGAGCACGGCGCCGCTGGCCGGGCCCTGCAGGGCGAACAGCGCACGCGGCAAAATCTTGACCTCGCAGGCCGGCTGAAGATGGGCCCGCAAATACGCCTCGTCCGCCGCCTTGCAAGCTGCATTGACCACAATGATCAAGCGCGCGCCAAGATTGACGACCATCAAATCGTCGAGAATTCCGCCGTCCTCGTTGGTCAAGAACCCGTACCGCTGCCGCCCGGCCTCTAGCCCGAGAACATCAATGGGAAGCAAAGTCTCCAGGGCCCGCGCCGCGTCGCGGGAATCGCCCGAGCGCGCGGTGATCTCGATCTGGCCCATATGCGACGTGTCGAAAAGCCCCGCCGCCACCCGCGTATGCAGATGCTCCTTCAAAAGCCCCGCCGGATATTGCAGCGGCATGTCATAGCCGGCGAAAGGCACCATTTTAGCGCCCAGCCGCACATGCAGGCGATAAAGTGGCGTGTGAGCAAGTCCAGGGGAATGCGGCGCTCCCGGCACGGCGGCCACGGACTCCTCTCCAGACATCACGATCTCTCCGCATTCGAGGCAGCTGCGCACGAAGCGCGCGGTTCACGGCTCCGTCCCGGACATATCACCCGGTCCCTTACGCGGGAAGTGGGAGGCCAGGAAGCCAACAAGACCTAGCATTGACGGATCGTCATTGCTCTTGCCGGAAGGTCCATAACCGGTTCGCGCCAAAGGTCCAAACCATCACGATCAGGGTCGTGACGACCTGCGCCAGCAAATAAGGCCAATGGGCGAATTCATGGAACAAACGCATGAATAGATACGTTAAAGCAAAGGCAAAGCTTGCGACGAGAGCGAAGCGCCAGGCCGCCTCCTCGTGCGGCCTGTCGCTTTCGAACGTATGACGCCGGTTGAGCCCATAGGAAACAATACCGCCAGCGGTAAATCCGCAGAGCGCGGAGGGCACGGGCGACACGCCGCCAAACTCGACCAGGGAGACGAGGAGGGCATAATGAATCGCGGTGGCGATCACACCAACGCCCAGGAAGGATGAAAGTTGCTTGATCAAGGAAGCCACTTAACTAAGCCATAAACTAAGCAAAAAACCGCTTGCGGAAGCGGCGAAGGTTTGCGACCGCAATAACCGCAATCCGTTTGCTGAAGGTTCATAAGAGCGTCCGGCACGCATTGCATTGTACAAAATGGAGATAACCTGATGCGTTTCAACTTGATGGCTTCCGGCCGCCTGGCCGCCGCCTTCGCAGGAACTGCCTTTCTCGGTCTCATCGCGGCAACCCCGGCCAGTGCCGGGATCCAGGCCGGCACCTTGAGCTGTGCGATTGCACCGGGCGTCGGCGCGGTCATCGGCTCGGAGAAAGCGGTGACCTGCACCTTCACGCCTTCCGTCCCCGCCCCGCTCGAATATTACACCGGCACGTTGACCCGTATCGGCCTCGATATCAGCCAGACCAATGCCGGTGTTCTGACTTTTGCCGTCGTCGAGGCAGCGGATTCGCTCCAGCCCTTCTCGCTCGCGGGCACTTATGCCGGCGCCGGCGCAGGCGTGACCATCGGAGTGGGCCTCGGCGTCGATGCCCTGGTTGGCGGCAATGCCAATCAAGTCGCGCTGCAACCAATCGCGGTCTCGACGACGTCGGGCGTCGGAGTCAATGCGGGCGTGGGCTCGCTGACGCTTGTCCCAGCCGGAACCGGCCCCGTCGTTCATCACCACCGCCATCATCATCATCATTTCCACCACCATCACCACGTCTAATCAATCTTCCCCGGCGGCCGCATCCCGCGGATGCCGGGGACCACTCTCGCGCGAAACGGTCCTTTCAGACTTGGGCAAAACGCACTTATTTAACAACCGCGCCATGCGTGATATCGTTAGGCACGGCCAAGCTGCCACGATCACCTCGAGGCGCTCAGTTTATTTAATCTAGCACAGGGCGCATCATGGTGGCGATTTCTCCAGGCGAAACCTCTCTGACGGGAGGGGCGACGCATGCGCCCATGATCATCATCGGCTCGGGACCGGCCGGCTATACCGCCGCCATCTACGCCGCGCGCGCCATGCTGAAACCCATGCTCATTGCGGGTTTCGAGCCCGGCGGCCAATTGATGATCACGACCGATGTCGAGAATTATCCCGGTTTCGCCAGCCCCATTCAAGGCCCCTGGCTGATGGAGCAAATGCGACTCCAGGCCGAGCATGTCGGCACGGACATGGTGAGCGACCATATCGTGAAGGCCGATCTCGGCCGTCATCCCTTCGTTCTCACCGGCGACAGCGAGCGCGTTTATACCTGCGACACGCTTGTGATCGCGACGGGCGCCAAGGCCAAATGGCTGGGCATCCCCTCGGAAGAGACGTTCAAGGGCTATGGCGTCTCGGCTTGCGCGACCTGTGACGGATTTTTCTATCGCGGCAAGGATGTCGTCGTGGTTGGCGGCGGCAATTCGGCCGTGGAGGAAGCGCTCTATCTCAGCCAAATCGCCCGCCATGTGACCGTCGTGCATCGCCGCGAAGGCTTTAGAGCCGAGCGGATTCTGCAAGAACGGCTGTTCAAGCAACCGAACGTGGACATCATTTGGAACCATGCGGTCGATGAAATTCTCGGCACGCCGGCGCCGCCGAACGTCACGCACGTGCGATTGAAAAATACCGCGACAGGCGCATTGCGCGACATCGAAACACATGGCGTCTTCGTCGCGATTGGACATCAACCCGCAACGGACCTTTTTCACGGCCAGGTCAAGCTCAAGCCGAATGGCTATATCGAAACAGCCGCGAATTCGACCGCGACCAATATACCGGGCGTTTTCGCCGCGGGCGATGTGACCGACGATATCTGGCGCCAAGCGGTCACCGCGGCCGGCATGGGCTGCATGGCCGCGCTGGAAGCCGATCGCTGGCTGGCCGCGCGAATACAGGCCAGCGCGGGATAAACAGAATCCACGGCTCTTTCCCAGTCACGACGAGGTGTTGCCAACAAAGTGCGTCTGATTGAAACCGGGTTTTGCAGCATTCCAAATCCTGCAAGCTTTGCTATATAGAGACGAGCTTGCGCTTGATCGCGCCATATCGATACCAAGCATTGCATGCCTGAAAGGCCGTCTGGACTTCGAGCGTGTTTTTAAAAAAAGAAGCCGGAACGGCGCTGTGACAAAAACGCGCTCAACTCTTTGAAATAGACCGGAAACACTGAGGACATGGCGTTGGACTGGGATAAACTCCGGATATTTCACGCGGCGGCGGAGGCGGGTTCGTTCACCCATGCCGGCGAAGTGTTGAAGCTGAGCCAATCGGCCGTCAGCCGTCAGGTCAGCGCTTTGGAAAAAGACCTGCAGACTCCGCTGTTCCATCGCCACGCCCGTGGCTTGATGCTCACCGAACAAGGCGAACTCCTCTTCCGGACCGTGCAGGAGGTGATCGGCAAACTCGAGCTGATCCGTTCGCGCTTGACCGACAGCCGGGAGCGCCCGCATGGCGAATTGCGGATCACGACAAATCTCGGTTTCGGAACGGGTTGGCTCACGCCGCGCCTCAAGCCGTTTCTAGAACTCTACCCCGACGTGAAAATCCGGCTGCTTCTGACCGACGACGATCTCGATCTCGGCATGCGCGAGGCGGATGTCGCGCTGCGCTTACGCGAGCCCGAGCAGCCTGACCTCATCCGCCGGAAGCTCTTCACGATCTCGTATCATCTCTATGCCGCGCCGAGCTATGTCGCCGAGCATGGCCAGCCGCAATCGCTCGACGATCTCGCAAAACACCGTCTGCTCAGCCTCGACGTCGGCGGAAACTTCCTCGATCACCTCAACGCCCATCTCTATCTCGGCCGCGGCGCCAAAAATGCGCGCATCCCGTCCTTCTCCGTGAACAACATCCCGGCCCTGTATGGCGCCGTCGCGGCGGGCCTCGGGATCGCCACCCTGCCCGACTATCTCGTCGGCCCCGGCAGTCCGCTCGTGCAAATGATGACGCAGACGGTCACACCCGAACTCGACGTGTTCTTGGTCTATGCGGAAGAAATGAAAAACGTCGCGCGCGTCCAGGTCTTCCGCGATTATCTCGTCGACGCCGCGCGCAAATGGCGCCAGTAGGATCGCTCTCTACATATAGAGCCGGTCCGGCGGCATGCCGGCATAAAGTCCCGCGACCTGCTCGCCATAGCCGTTGAAGATCTGGGTGGGGATGCGCTCATGCGTCCCCAGAACCTCCTCGGTCGCCTGGCTCCAACGCGGATGCGAGACGGCGGGGTTCACATTGGCCCAGAATCCATATTCCGAGGCCGCCAAGGATTCCCAAAACGTCTTGGGCTTCTCGTCCGTGAAGGTGATTTTGACAATCGACTTGGCCGATTTGAACCCATATTTCCAGGGCAGATGCACCCGGACCGGCGCGCCGAAGCTATTGTCCAGCGGCTTGCCATAGGCGCCCGTGACCATGAAGGCGAGATCGTTGACCGCCTCGGCCATGGTCAAGCCTTCCGTGTAAGGCCAGGGATACCAGAATTGTTTTTGACCTGGCGCGATGCGGGGGTCTTTGAAGGTCTCGAACCGGACAAATTTCGCGCCGGAAAGCGGCTTGGCGAGATCGACCAAAGCGCGGAGCGGGAAGCCGGTCCAGGGGACCGTCATCGACCAAGCCTCGACGCAGCGGTGACGATAAAGCCGTTCCTCGAGGCCGATCGTCTTGACGAGATCGTCGACCCCCACGCTACGCGGCTTTTCGACCAGGCCATCGATGGCAATCGTCCAGGGATGCGTTTTGAGCGCCTGGGCGGCATCGTGGATGTCCTTGGTCATGCCGAATTCGTAGAAATTATTATAGTGCGAATTGATATCTTCCGGCGTGACGTCACGCCCGGCCTGATAGGCCTCGTTGCGTTTGGCGGGATATTCATCCGCCGCAAGGGCTGTCCGCAGGCCAAAGTTTTGCGCCGCCACGAGGGCACCGCCCGCCGCGGCCGCCTTGATCAGATACCGGCGATCCAGCGCCACGGATTCCGGCGTGGCCCGGAGACCCGGCAATTCCCAGACTTTCCGGCGATGATAAAACATACGAATTCATCCTGATTCTCGTGACAGGCATGTCCCGAAAAAGTTGCAGACTTTTTCGATCGAGGACATGCTCTAACTCCCTAGTAAGAGAGCGAGTTCTTATCGCTTTGGTGAGTCCACCAAAGCGGAACGCGCTCTGGCGCTCTGCATATACGCAGCCGGCGGCGGACCGGTTACAGCGGCCGGCCGGGAAATCTTGCCGCAACCCTTTGCCTTTGTCCGCAAAATCGTTCACAGAGCGCCTTTATGCCGCGTGCGCGCGCTGTTCGAGGGATAGACGCATGACCAAAGCCATCGTCGGGATCATCGGGGGCTCGGGCGTCTATCATTTGCCGGGTCTCGCCGATGAGCGCGAGGAGCATGTCACGACCCCCTGGGGCGATCCTTCCGATTCGCTGCGCTTCGGCCGGATCGGAGAGACCGAGGCCGTCTTTCTGCCGCGTCACGGACGCGGACACCGGCTTTCGCCCTCCGGCATCAACTATCGCGCCAATATCGATGCGCTGAAACAAGTTGGCGTTACCGATCTCGTGTCGGTTTCGGCCTGCGGCTCCTTCAAACAGGAGCTGGACCCCGGCCTTTTCGTCATCGTCGATCAATTCGTCGACCGCACGTTCGGCCGGCAATCCTCCTTCTTTGGCAATGGCTTCGTGGCCCATGTCTCGCTAGCGCATCCGGTCGCGCCGCTGTTGGCCGCCCGTCTCGCCAAGGCCGCCGAAGCAGAAGGCATCCGCTATAAGACCGGCGGCACCTATGTCTGCATGGAAGGGCCGCAGTTTTCGTCGCTGGCGGAATCGTTAGGCTACAAGGCCGCCGGTTACGATGTCATCGGCATGACCGCCATGCCCGAGGCCAAACTCGCGCGCGAGGCGGAACTCTCCTATGCCTCCGTCGCCATGGTGACCGATTTCGATTGCTGGCACCCGGACCACCAGCATGTCGATGTGGCCTCCGTCATCAAGGTGATCCAGGCCAATGCGGGCAATGCCGCCCGCCTCGTGGCGCGTTTGCTGCGCGATTTCCCTCGCGAGCACGAAGCTTGCCCCGAGGGCTCCGATACCGCCCTGACCAATGCGATCATCACAGCGCCCGAGGCGCGCGATCCCGATCTCATGCAAAAATTGCAGACCATAACCCGCCGGGTGACCAGCCTATGAACGCTCCTTACGACCTCGCCAAAACCATCCGGACCATCCCCGATTATCCCAAGCCCGGCATCATGTTCCGCGACATCACCACGTTGCTGGGCGATCCGCGTGCCTTTCGCCGGGCGATCGACGAACTCGTTCAGCCCTGGGCCGGCACCAAGATCGACAAAGTGGCGGGAATCGAGGCGCGCGGCTTCATTCTCGGCGGCGCCATTGCCCATCAGCTCTCGGCCGGCTTCGTGCCGATTCGCAAAAAGGGCAAATTGCCGCATACCACGGTGAGCATTGCTTATTCCCTGGAATATGGCCTCGACGAAATGGAAATGCATGCCGATGCCGTCACGCCCGGAGAAAAGGTGATCCTCGTCGACGATCTCATCGCCACCGGCGGCACCGCCGAGGGCGCCGTGAAGCTCCTGCAGCAGATCGGCGCGGATGTGATCGCGGCCTGTTTCGTAATCGATTTGCCGGACCTCGGCGGCGCCAAGAAAATCCGCGCCCTCGGAACGCCCGTGCGGACATTGCTGGAATTCACGGGGCATTGACGGGGATGGCGCCCCTCGCCGTCATCCCCCTCGTCGCGGCCCTCTTCCTTGCCGCGACTCCCGCCGTCGCCGGCGAAACCGCGGCAAAGCCCTTCATTCCCAATTTGTTCGATCCCGCCGGTCAAGACGTGAAGCCCGAAGCGCTGCCGGTCAAATCCATCCGCTTTCTGACGACCGATGATTTTCCGCCGTTCCATTTCGCTTTACCCGATGGAACGCTTGCCGGTTTCGACATCGATCTGGCGCGAGCGATTTGCGCCGGTCTCAAGATCACCTGCACGATCCAAGCACGGCGATTCGAAACGCTGACGAGCGCACTTGCCGCGGGCCAGGGCGACGCGGTGATCGCGGCCCTCGCCAATACGGCGGCGAACCGCGCGGCCCTCGATTTCACAGCCCCGTATTACACGACGCCGGCCCGTTTCGTGACGCCTCTCAAAAGCCCCGTGAGCGACGTGACGCCCGAGGCACTGTCGGGCCACACGATTGGAGTGCAAGCGGGAACGGCGCATCTGGCGTTTCTCCAAGCCTTTTATCCCGCCTCCATCGTCACGGCCTATCCGGACCAAGAAACGCTGCGCGCGGCGCTACGCGACGGCAAGGCCGAGGCGATCTTCGGCGATGGAATCGCGCTCAGCCTTTGGCTCAATGGCACAGGCTCGGCCGGCTGCTGCGCGTTTCAAGGCGGCCCGTTCACGGAAAGCCGCTTTTTCGGCAATGGCGTCTCCATCGCCGTGGCGAAAAACAACACCAAGCTTCGCGCGACTCTCGATTACGAGCTGGAAAAGCTCAGCCAGGACGGCATCTATGCCGACCTCTATCTGAAATATTTTCCCACGGGCTTTTACTAAGCGCCCGTCAGGAAACAAACGCTTCACGTAATTGGGCTGAAGGAGCGATCGTATAGTTCCATTCGCCGTGGAAATCGGCGCGTTGGATGTTGAGGCTTTTCATTTCGTCGTTTGAGA
>Ga0187852_1001855_pt1 | contig 18670 bp, 16 predicted proteins | sample June2016WEW_6_40_FD_134511 | JGI IMG/M metagenome (GOLD analysis project Ga0187852, IMG submission 134511) | Peatland microbial communities from SPRUCE experiment site at the Marcell Experimental Forest, Minnesota, USA - June2016WEW_6_40 | ecosystem: Environmental > Terrestrial > Soil > Wetlands...
GGGATGAGTCCGCTGGAGGCGTGGTGCAACGAGGCGCAGGAGCGCTACGTGTTGGCGATTGCGCCAGAGAATCTGCATCTGTTTGAGGCCATCTGCGAGCGTGAGCGGTGTCCATTCGCCGTGATCGGGACAGCGGTGCAGGATCCCCATCTTACACTCAGTGATAGCGCGACACCCGAAAAGGCCATCGATCTTCCGCTGCAAGTGCTCTTCGGAAAGCCGCCGAAGATGGAGCGCGAATTTGCGAGTACAAAGATTACCGCTGCGCCGCTCGATCTTGCAGGTGTAACCATTCCGGATGCGGTGGAGCGGCTGTTGAGACTGCCGGCGATTGCGTCGAAAACATTTTTAATTACGATTGGAGATCGCAGCATTACGGGAATGGTAGTGCAGGACCAGATGGTAGGGCCGTGGCAGGTGCCGGTGGCCGACTGCGCAGTCACGCTGGGCGCATACGACTCGTTGTGGGGCGAGGCGATGGGCATCGGCGATAGAACACCGTTGGCGGTGATCGATGCGGCGGCTTCGGCGCGTATGGCCGTGGGTGAAGCGATCACTAATCTTGCGGGCGCGGCGATCGGGTACGAACTAGTTGGGAGGCTCGGCGACATTAAGCTCTCGGCAAACTGGATGGCGGCGGCAGGCGAGGGGCAGGAGGATCAGAAGCTCTTCGACGCTGTTTATGCGGTGGGAATGGAGTTTTGCCCGGCGTTGGGAATGACTATTCCGGTGGGCAAAGACTCGATGTCGATGAAGACGAAGTGGATTGGTGAAGGCGGTGAAACGAAATCTGTGGTGTCGCCTCTGTCGCTCGTTGTGTCGGGTTTTGCGCCGGTAAGCGATGTGCGCAGAACTCTGACGCCGCAGTTGTGCGCAGGCGATGCGTCGCTGATCATGATTGATCTTGGCCAGGGAAAAAATCGACTGGGCGGATCGTGTTTGGCGCAGGTGTACGAACAGGTTGGGAATGAAACTCCGGACGCGCCTTCGGCTGAAGTAATGAAGGCGTTCTTCGCTGCGATGCAACAGCTCAACCGCGAGGGGAAGCTGTTGGCCTATCACGATCGCAGCGATGGCGGGTTGTATGTGACGCTGGCGGAGATGGCGTTTGCCGGGCGGATGGGACTGGAGATTGATTTACCGGTTGCGGGCCTGGCGGAGCTGTTCAGCGAAGAACTGGGCGCGGTGGTGCAGGTAGCGGCGAAGGATGTTGCTGAGGTGCTTGCACGGCTCAACGTTGTTGGTGTTGCGACGCAGGTGGTTGGGCGTGGCGTGCCAGGTAATGAGATTGTGATTCGAAGTGGCGGCAAGATTGCGTATCGCAACACGCGCACGGCTCTGCATGCGATGTGGGCAGAGACGAGCTTTCATATCCAATCGCTTCGCGATAATCCGGAGTGCGCGCGGCAGGAATTCTCGTTGCTCGAAGATGCGGAGCGACCCGGACTATCCGTGCGCGCGCCGTTCGATTTGGCGGAACGGGTGAATGCGCCGTTTGTGAATACAACACGGCCGCGGGTTGCCATTCTGCGCGAGCAGGGCGTAAATGGGCAGGTGGAAATGGCCGCGGCGTTTGATCGCGCGGGCTTTGCTGCCGTCGATGTGCATATGAGCGATCTGCTCACCCGGCGCGTGAACCTTGCGGAGTTCAAGGGGCTGGCTGCGTGCGGCGGGTTTTCCTATGGCGACGTACTCGGCGCGGGCAGCGGATGGGCAAAGACGGTCCTTTTTAATGACCGGCTGAAGGAGATGTTCACGGAGTTTTTTGCGCGCGTGGATAGCTTTGCGCTGGGTGTCTGCAATGGCTGCCAGATGATGGCGCAGTTGCGCGAGATGATTCCAGGAGCCGCAAGTTGGCCGCACTTTGGGCGCAATGTGTCGGCACGGTTTGAGGCGCGGCTGTGCATGGTGGAGATTCAGGAGTCTTCCTCGCTGTTCTTTGATGGCATGGCCGGCGCGCGCGTTCCGATTGTGACTGCGCATGGCGAGGGCCATGTAAGCAGCATAGCGGCGGACGCTCGGGTCGCGCTGCGTTACATTGATACATATGGCAAGGTTACCGAACATTATCCGCTGAATCCGAGCGGCTCTGTGCAGGGTGTTGCGGGATTGAGCAGCGCGGATGGACGCGCGCTGATTGTGATGCCGCATCCGGAGCGCGTCTTTCTGGGCGTGCAGCACACCTGGGTGCGGGACAAGATGCGCGAACTGAAAAATAGTCCGTGGCAGCGGATGTTTGACAACGCGCGCAAGTGGGTTGGGTAGGAGAGAGCGTGAGTTCAAAAGTGGATTACAAGTCCGCGGGAGTGGACATCGAGGCCGGCAACGAGGCGGTGCGGCGCATCAAATCACATGTGGCCGAAACGCACAAGCAGCACCCATCGGCGGTGCTCACCGGGCTCGGGTCCTTTGGAGCGCTCTTTGCCTTGGGCGATGCGCTGAAGGGTCTGAAGGACCCGGTGATGGTGCAGAGCACGGACGGCGTCGGCACCAAGAGCAAGGTAACGGTGATGGCCGGACGCTATGAAGAGCTGGGCCGCGATCTGGTCTTTGCCGTCGCGGGAGACATCGCGGTGATGGGAGCGATGCCGCTAACATTTCTGGACTACCTGGGATTTCACAAGACGGAGCCGGAGATTGTGGAGGCGCTGGTGCGCGGAATGAGCGCTGCATGTGTTGAGGCCGGCATTGCGCTGGTGGGCGGAGAGACTGCAGAGATGCCGGCAGTGTATGCCGAGGGCGACATGGATGTGGTTGGCTTTGTGACTGGAGTGGTGGACCGCGAACGCTTGCTGACGGGAGCGAATATTGTTGCGGGCGATGTGCTGTACGCGATCAACTCCAGCGGCCTGCATACCAATGGATTTTCGCTGGCGCGCAAGCTGATCTTCGAGATCGGCGGCTATGCGATCGATGCGCGTCCTCAGGAGCTTGCGGGAAAATCGATAGCGGATGCGCTGCTCGCTCCCCATACAAACTACATTGCGCTGGTGAGAAACATTCTTGGTTCCGGAATTCCGGTGAAGGGCATGGCGCATATTACCGGCGGCGGACTGGTGGAAAATGTTCCGCGCATTTTGCCGGATGGGCTGGGCGCTGTGATCGACCGCGCGACGTGGAAGCCGCAGCCTGTCTTTGCGCTGATGCAGCGGCTGGGAAATATCGACGATCTTGAGATGCATCGCACCTTCAACATGGGTGTGGGATTGGTGCTGATTGGACCGCCTGGTTTGCATAGTGCGTTGGCGGCTGCAACAGCGGGCTTTCCCGCGCTGCGTGTCTGGGAGTTGGGGCGCGTGGAGGCGGGTGCATCCGGAGCGCGTTTTAGCGGGGTGAATTGAGATGAAACGAGAGGCGCTGCTTGATGCGATTCCAAACTGCCTGACGGCGACCGATTTGCCGCTGGCAGAGAAGTCTCTGACTGAGAAGTACGTGGGCAAAGTGCGCGACACATATGAAATGGCCGATGGACGCCTGCTGTTGGTGACGACAGACCGGCAGAGCGGCTTCGATCGCTTGCTGGGCGCGATTCCATTCAAGGGACAAGTGCTGAATTGCACGTCGTTGTATTGGTTTGAGCAGACGCGCGGCATTATCGGCAACCATGCGATTTCGAGTCCGCATGCAAATGCGCTGATCGCGCGCAAGTGCGCGGTGCTGCCCATCGAGTTTGTGGTGCGCGGCTATATGACGGGATCAACCGATACGTCAATATGGACACAGTATCAGCAGGGTGTGCGGAATTATTGTGGCCACGCGCTGCCCGAAGGCATGAAGAAGAACGAGCGCCTTGTGAAGAGCATCGTCACGCCAACGACGAAGGAGAAGACCCACGACCGACCGATTACGCCTGCGGAGATCGTCTCCGAGGGCTGGCTGACGGCGGAGCAGTGGGAGTTTACTTCCTCGAAGGCGCTCGAACTATTTGCTTTTGGTCAGAAGATTGCTGCTGAGCGCGGACTTATTTTGGTAGATACAAAGTATGAGTTTGGCGTGGCGAGCGATGGCGAGATTATGTTGATCGATGAGATTCATACGCCGGATTCGAGCCGCTATTGGCTGGCCGATAGTTACGCGGAACGGCTGGCTGCGGGGCAAGAACCCAACATGATCGACAAGGAGTTCTTCCGGCTGTGGTTCCGCGAGCGCTGCGATCCGTACAAGGACGCCGTGTTGCCGACGCCGCCGGACGATCTGATCGCGGAGCTTGCGGCGAGATACATTCAACTATTCGAGAAAATTACGGGGACGGCATTTGAGCCAGACCTGCGACTGCTGGAAGCAACCGTGCTGGCGAGTTTGACGAAATGACCGAGACGATTCTCATCGTTGGTTCGGGCGCGCGCGAGCATGCGATTGCGGCGGCGCTCGAGCGCTCGTTACCGCAGCCAAAGCTGGTGTGTATTAGTAGCATGCGCAATCCCGGCATCGTGAGCTTGTGTTCCGCCTATGGAATTGGGAGCATTACGGACCCGGCAGAAGTGGTCGCGTTCGCTGGTGAGCAGCGTGCAACGATGGCTGTGCTTGGCCCGGAGGCTCCGCTGGCGGCGGGAGTTGCGGACGCGCTGTGGGCGGTGAAGATTCCAGTAGTTGGCCCGACGCAGAGCCTGGCGCGCATCGAATCGAGCAAGGGCTTTGCGCGTGAGTTACTGGCGAAGTACAAGATTCCGGGCAACCCGTTCTTTCAGCGCTTCGCGTCGCTCGATGATCTCGAAGAGGTATTCGCGCGTTTTGCGAATCGGCATGTTATCAAGGATGACGGCCTGGCTGGCGGAAAGGGAGTAAAGGTCTGCGGCGATCATCTGCAGTCGCTCGAAGACAGCTTTACGTTCTGCCGGGAGCTTGTTGCTCATGGGCATTCGTTCGTTGTCGAAGAGAAGGTCGAAGGTGAAGAGTTTTCGCTGATGAGCTTTTGCGATGGCAAAACCTTGCGGCACATGCCCGCGGTGCAGGACCACAAGCGCGCGTACGACGGCGACAGAGGTCCGAATACGGGAGGCATGGGAACATACACAGCAGCGGATCACAAGCTGCCATTTATGCTGGATGCTGACATTGCGGCGGCGCAGGAGATCAATCAGCGGGTTGCCGCTGCGCTGGCCGAGGAGTGTGGTGGGCCGTACCAGGGAATTCTCTATGGCGGATTCATGGCCACGAAAGATGGCGTGAAACTGATTGAATACAATGCCCGCTTCGGGGACCCTGAAGCGCTTAATCTACTAACGCTGCTGGAAACGGATTTTGCGAGGATATGCCGCGCAATCGTGGACACAGCGCTGGCTGACTGCGTGGTGTGTTTCGCTCCCAAAGCAAGCGTCTGCAAGTACGTCGTGCCCGAAGGCTATCCGGACAACCCACGCAAGGGCGATAAACTACTGCTTCCGGCGGAATTGCCCCAGGGAGTCACGACGTACCTGAGCGCCGTCGATGTGAAGGATGGGGAGTTGGTTGCAACGGGTTCGCGCACGCTTGCGGTTGTCGGAACCGCCGAGACGATTGCCGAGGCGGAGGCTCTGTGCGAGCGAGTTGTAAGCCAGATTCCAGGGCCGTTTTTTCATCGCTCGGATATTGGGACAGGGCCGTCCATTGCCCGGCGTGTGGAGCATATGAAGGCGGTACGATCGGCATGAGCTTGAAAGTCGGTGTTCTTGGTTCAACTCGTGGGTCGGCGTTGCAGGGGATTCTCGACGCCATCGCGGCGGGCACACTCGATGTCAAGATTGTATTGGTGGTATCGGACAAGCAGACTGCTCCAATCCTAGAGCGGGCTGCAAGGCATGGAGTTCGTGCGCTGTTTCTCGATCCGGCAGGATTGACGCGCGAGGACTATGACCGGCAAGTGAGTGAGGCGTTGTGCGAAGCTGGAGCGGAGTTGGTGCTGCTGGTCGGTTATATGCGCATCGTGTCCGATCAGCTTGTTGAGACGTGGCGGGGAAGGCTGTTGAATGTTCACCCGTCGCTGCTGCCTGCGTTTGGCGGGCTGATGAATATGCGGGTGCATGAGGCGGTGCTGGCCGCAGGTGTTAGTGAGACTGGGTGCACGATTCACCAGGTTACCGAAGAAGTTGATGGTGGCCCGATTGTTTTGCAGAAGCATTGCCCCGTGCTGCCGGGAGATACCGCGGAGAAGTTAAAGCACCGCGTAGAAGCGTTGGAGCAGGCCGCTTTTGTGGAAGTGTTGCATGGGTGGAGGACTTGATGGCGAAGACGAAGAAAAAAGTCGACGTTGGGATCATTATGGGCTCGAAGTCCGATTGGCCAACAATGGAAGCGGCGGCCAAGGTGCTTGACGAGCTTGGCATCGCGTATGAAGCGGAGATTATCTCCGCGCACCGAACTCCAGACAGGACGTTGCAGTACGCTGAGAGCGCAAAGGCGCGCGGGCTGCGTGTAATTATTGCGGGAGCGGGCGGCGCGGCGCATCTGGCGGGATTTGTGGCGGCAAAGACGACTTTACCGGTGCTGGGCGTGCCGATGAAGAGTAGCGCGCTGAATGGCCTTGACTCATTGCTGTCGATCGTTCAGATGCCCGCAGGAATACCAGTGGCGACGTTTGCCATTGGGGAGGCGGGCGCGAAGAATGCAGGCCTTTTTGCCGCGTCGATTCTGGCGCTGGCGGACAAGGCGGTCGAACAACAGATGGATAAGTTTCGCAGCACGCAGACAGAGAAGGTCTTGAAGGGATTCGATCCGCGCACATAACGACAGCATCAAGGCCACGCATTGGGATTAGTGCGTTCTCAACCTCATGCGCCAAAAAGCAACCACAAAGACTCTTCACTCCACCGTCAGCACCAGCTTGCCGAAGTGCGTGGCCTGTTCCATGCGGGCCATGACTTCGCGGGCCTTTGTCCAGGGATAGCTCTCGGCAACGGGGCGCATCCCGGTCAGGGTGATGGCCTTGTTCATCTCCTCGAAATCCTTGCGCGAGCCTACGTAGATGCCCTGGATGCGGGCCTGCTTGTGGAGGATGAGAGCGAGCGGCAGAGGCTCGGCTGCGCCTGCTAGCACGCCGATCTGGGCGATGACGCCGCCCATACGAATGGCGCCGAGCGAGCGGGGCAGTGTGCCCACTCCGCCTACCTCGATTACCAGGTCCACGCCCTCGCCGCCTGTCTGCTCCAGCGCCCAGCGGTCCCAGGCGGGGGTCTCGCGATAGTTGATGCCGGCGTCCAGTCCGAGCGAGCGGGCACGCTCCAGTTTGGCCGCGGAGCCAGAGATTCCCAGTACTCGCACGCCCATCAGCCGCGCCAGTTGCAGGGCAAAGATGGAGACGCCGCCGGTTCCCAGAATCAAAACGGTTGCCCCCGGCTTCAGGCTACCAGCGGCCAGCGCGTTCCATGCGGTGACGGCGGCGCAAGGCAGCGTGGCGGCTTCCGTGTAGCTGAGATGCTCGGGCAACCTCACCAAGCCGGTGTCCCTGAGGACAACGTACTCGGCAAGCATGCCGTCGATGTCACCGCCCAAAGCGCCTTTGGACTTGGCCGGGGTGAGTGGGCCGTCCAGCCAGTTCTGCATGAAGATTCCGGCTACGCGATCGCCTGTTTTCCAGCGGGTCACGCCCTGGCCGACGGCGGTAACCTCGCCCGCGCCGTCTGAGCAGGGGATGCGCGGCAGCTTCAATTTGGGGTTGTAGAGCCCCTTTACCATCAGCAAATCGCGATAGTTGATAGAAATCGCATGGACGCGAACCAGCACTTCGCCGGGGCCCGGCTGGGGCGCGGAACGCTCTGTAAACTCCAAAGAATCAATGCCAAACGACGAAAACTGCCAAGCATGCATGGGAGATCCTCCAGCGCATCCGGGGTGAGCCGCATCACTTGGCGGGACGCGAGGCGGCCAAAGCCCCGTAGAATGAAGATATGGCTCGTGGATGGGAAAGTAAATACGTGGAGGAACAAATGGCAAGTGTCATGCAGCAACAGGCGGCCGATCATAGCGACGGCTTTGTTAGCGAGGATGCTCGGCGCCTGAACGATCTGGCGCGCACCGTTCGGGAGCGCCAGAAACAGTCGCTCCATCTGCAACGAGAGAGCATTCTGCATCAAACGGTCTCTCAGCCGGCGCGCCGCGCAGCCCTGGAGGCCGCCCTGACCCAGATTGACGGGCAGATCGCGAAACTGAGCTAAGAGGTTCTGCATCTTGCGGGCTTTTCCCCGCCCGCGGCTACGCTGTGCGATGAAAGAGCAGGACGTTGGCCTGATGCACCGTGGTCAGGACCACGCGCGCAATGTTCACATGCTCGGGCTGATTAGCGGCCCATACGATAACCTCGGCGACATCTTCCGAGGCAAGCGGCTTGATGTTCTGATAGACCTTGGCGGCGCGCTCAGCGTCGCCGTGGAAGCGCACCAGGCTGAATTCTGTCTCCACCATGCCGGGATCCACGCTGGTCACGCGAATCGGCGTGCCCAGTACGTCCATGCGCAAACCGTCGTTGATGGCCCGCTCGGCGGCCTTGCTGGCGCAGTAGACCGCGCCGTTGGGATAGGTCATCTCGCCGGCCACTGAGCCCAGATTGATTACGTGGCCGCGGCCCCGCTCCACCATTCCCGGCACCACGGCGCGAGTCACGTAAAGCAACCCCTTTACATTGGTGTCGATCATCTCGTCCCAATCGTCGATGTTGCCCTGGTAAAGCTTGTCCAGTCCACGGCTTAGGCCGGCGTTATTGACCAGCACGTCGATGGCTGCCCACTCCGCAGGCAGCTTCTCGATGGATTTCTTCACGGCTTTGCGGTCGCGCACATCGAGGCTGAAGGTGTGAATTGCTTCTGCGCCGGACTTGAGAGCGGTTTCAGCAACAGCAGCCAGCTTGTCCATGCGGCGAGCGGCCAGCAGCAGGCGCGCTCCCTCGGCGGCAAATGCGAGAGCAGTGTCCGCGCCAATGCCCGACGAAGCTCCAGTAACGAAAACGGTCTTTCCTTTGAGTGTCATGGTTCTATTTTAATCAATTTCCACAGCGTCAACGAGTGCGGAAATTCGCGCGGAATATGTTTGGAAGTTGTTTATCCTAAGTATGTTCAATGGGATTCCGACGTTTTCAACGGCAGAAACGCGGAAATAATCTGCAAGGTTTGAAAATATCGAGGGGGGTAGGGGGGTGCTTTTTCCCTTCACAGTCTCACAGTTTCACAGTAAATAGGGGGGTGGGGGGTACACAGTTTTCAGTGGTCAGTGATCAGTGGTCAGCCACCCCAGCGAGCAACGACCGCTCGCCGGGGACCCCGGCAGTGGTCAGAAACTGCCCGCATATGTGGACTTTGCTCATGCTTTGATTGTGCGCCTAGGGATGGTAATTATCTGCAAACCTCCTGCTGTGGGGCTGACTGCCCTTCGGGCCATGGGGTGTGGGAATGGCGGAAAAGGTGGCGCAGAAACCTTATGCGTAAATATGGGTGTGGTTTTGGGGGTATATATGCGTATTTATGGATGAGCTTTCTGAGCGTTTATGCGTAAATATGGGTGAGACAGGGAACAAGGAACGGACCGGAGACATCCTTGATAGATCGAAGAGGGGTTTCGGTCCCTTTCTCTATCTCTTCCTGTGTGCGCCAAGGGAGGGTAATTATCTGCAAGGGACTGGCCGTCCAGGCGGAGGCCTTCGGCCATATGCGGAGTGTGATCGGATGATGGAATTGCAGCCCCCAAGTTTCAATAGTGAAATTTATTAAGCATGATCAGATTCTCTTGCTATAGAAAATAAATCTGCGCTTTATGGATAATTTCTATCCATTTAACAACTAATTTGTTATAAGAAGGACTACACGAGCACGTTCCTCTGGCAAGCGCTTCCCCAAGACTGTCGGCAACCCATTTCCCCAACCCAGAGATAACACCTTGTATCTCACAACCATGAATCCGAGAGGATCAAAGATGAAAAGAGCAGCGCTAGCCGTTTTGTTACTCAGCTTCGCCGGTGCGATGTCAGTGGTTCCCGCATTTGGCGACTCCGTGCTCGACGACAACAACTTTCTGGCATCCTCACGTAGCTTCGGCGATGTTGGTTATGGCGGTGAGATATCTAATTGGTTCACTCTAACATCCAATGCGACCATCAAAGGTGCGATATTCGACGTCTGGGTTGACCCAGGAGCTTCACTGGAGAGTATCGGCTGGTCGATTGGCACAACCCCCTATTCTTCAGGGGCTGGCGGTTTGCCTGCTGTGACGCTGTATCTTCCACCTTGCTTGCAACCGGTTCGGCAGGGTACTACGATTTAGATGAGGTGTCGATCACATTTCCGGGCATCACTCTTGGCCCCGGAACCTATTCGTTAACGCTCGGTAATGCGCACCCATCGGACGGTCTTTACGGCAATGTAATGTGGGCTTGGTCTGGCCCTATAACAATAGACGACGGCAGCGGCCCCGGCCCCTCGGATACCTCAGCAACGCCAGAACCCTCAAGCATACTGCTCCTGGGCAGCGGATTGGTCAGCTTGGCAGGCATGGTTCGCCGAAAAATCAAGGTTTAAGAATTGCAGCATATTGAGGCTTGTGATTCCCAGGTCTCTAAATACGAGTGAACTGTGGCACCCGGCACTTTGTTACGATAATCAAATCATGGCGAATGCGATCTTCAAGGAATTCCGGCAGTACTGCCCAATCTGCGATCACACCTTCACGCAGTTGGTGGTGTTGCACAAGGTACCGGAGGACTATAACTGCGACCGGATTCTGGCCGACGCCGCGGCGCATCATGACCACAAAGCATTTGAGGAGGCCAAGGCACGGGGAGAAATCGTCAACACCGGCAAGCAAGAGAATACGTATAAGTTCGGTCCCATAGGCGGTTGAGGTTTCCCACTCATACAGGGGCTAAAGCCCGGCGTCTTATTTGCTGCATTTCGGCACGACTGAAGTCGTGCCCTGACGCTTCTTGCTCCACCGTTTGCATTTTTGTACAAGTTGTGAATTCGTACCCTGATACAGAGACAAAATACTTTAAGATAAATGGATCTATCCCACCCTAACCGCAAAAACAAAGACGCGGCGAGGGTGGGGCACCCGGCATACCTCAGGGGCTAAAGCCCGGACATATTTTTGCTGCATTTGCGGCACGACTGAAGTCATGCCCTGACACAATGGCGAAGAACAAATGCAGGTCCTTCGACTCCGCTGCGCTCCGATCAGGATGACAAATTGCAGCCGGGGATCGTGGTTTTCCAGGCCTCAGAGGCGAGACCTGGGAAACCACAAACACTAAGCCGATTCACACAATGCCGGTTCAGCAGCCGCCGCCACCTGGGCCGCCGTCATAGAGATAAAGTGTCCAGGCGCCGGAGCCCGTAAGGGGACCGTTGATAGCGTAACAGGGAGCTACGTTCCAGTCGGAGAGGGATTCATAGATGCCCCCGTGGGAAGAGTTGATGTAGAAGAGGTCCCGCTGATAAGCGGCTTTGCCCCAACCGGTCGAGGGCCATGCACCGCTGCCCGCGGGCGGCCACACCGTGGATCCCACGGTCTCCGTTCCATACTGGGCGTTGGTCGCATGCTGCGTCAGTTGCCCGCCATGGAAGAGAGAACCGGGGTAGTAGCCGAAGGCGGTGGTTCCATAGAAGAGCCACCAGTTGCCCTGATAGAGCTGGGCCTGGAGGTTGAACTCGTACTGGGTGCCGTTGGTGGTGCTGTAGTTGCTGAATGGGCTGCCCAGGTAGACACTGCCGTTGGTCTGCACAAAGTCGCCGCAATCGTGGTTGTAGCAACCGGTGTGATTGTAGCCGTCGGCGGTGTGGTAGATGAAGAGGCGCGAGCGCTCGTCGCCGTACTTGGCGGGGTAGTTCTGCCAGCCAAGCTCGACGGTCTGCAGGCCGGGCAAGGAGGTGCCCGATCCGCCCACGTACCAATGCTGAGTCAGCGAGAAGATCTCGCCTTTGCTGGTATCGACGTAGGGGCTCCAAAGATTGAGCGTGGAGTTGCCGCCCCAGTTATTGACCGTTTGGTTCACCACCGAGTATTTGTGCAGGACAGGGCAATTGCCGGTGCAAGGCGGAACTTTCGGATTCTCCCTGGGAATGCCTTTCTCTTCCGGACCCTTGTTGAAGAATTCATGCAGGGTGGCGAAGTGGGTCATCTCCTCCAGGGTCACGCGACGGATGGGGACGGTGCTGGCCTCGCAGTGAGTGGAGTTGCCGAACTTACCTTTCAGGATGACTTCGGCGACCTGCTTGGCCTGCGAAGCTGAATGAGGCGCCAGCTCGGATTTTGGAGCGGGCGCGGCTTCGGGCTTGGTTTCGCTGACCAGGCCGGCCGGGGGCGCTTCCGCGATTTTGGTGATGCCGAGTATCCGTACCGATGGCTGCTGGTTGATGGGGATGCAATCGTAGGTGTCGGATTCCAGCACAAAGCTGTGCGTGACCTTCACCCCGGTGTAGAGCTTGACGAGGTGCTGGCGCATCTCCTCGAAGTCGGCAGGTTGCTTGACGCGGACTTGAGCCTTACCAATGTAGTCCGTATGTTTGACGGTGCCCAGGCCGGCCTGGAACTCGTTGAAAGGGGTCAGACGGGCAGGGCTGGTTTGAGCGGACAAGGCGGCCGAAGCAGCCAGCACGCCCAGGGCGATAAGCGACAAGAGAAGGGAGTGTTTAGACATCATAAGCTGATTTTTCTCCTCGAACAACGGGTAAAGGGGGTTACCGAGAATGCGCGTAGAGGAAATTCAGATGTGAAACGAACCCTCACTGCGCAAGGGAAGTGTTCGATGCCGCCGCGCGGGGAGCGCCGACGACGATGCAAATCTAATCCAGGATGCGTAATCGTGTCAATCATTATTGTTGCGTCGCAAGGACAGGCAAACAGCCTGCGAAACGAGGCGGGCGGGAGAGTATGCGGCCTTCCGGAGTTACTCGCTGGCGGTGGATGCTACTTCGCGATGCCAGTCGGGGGCTTTGAGTAACTCGCGGGGGCGGGGGCCGTCGGCGGGGCCTACTAATCCATCGCTCTCCATCATGTCGATGAGGTGGGCGGCGCGGCCGTAACCGATTCTCAGGCGGCGCTGCAATAACGATGTGGAGGCTTTGCGGAACTCGAAGACCAGGCGGACGGCGTCGTCGTAGAGGGAATCATCTTCGCTGGAGTCGGAGTTGGAGCTGTCTGCCCCGTCGTGCTCGTCTTTGGGGGCTTCGAGGAAGCTCTGCACATATTCGGCGTCTCCCTGCTCCTTCCAGAAATCGACGACCGCTGCAGTCTCCTTTTCGGTGACCAGGGGCGCGTGGAGTCGCAGGAGGCGGCTGGTTCTTGGAGGCAGAAAGAGCATGTCGCCGCGACCCAGCAGAGCCTCGGCTCCGTTAGCGTCGAGGATGGTGCGCGAATCGACCTTGGTGGCGAGGCGGAAGCTGATGCGGGTGGAGATGTTGGCCTTGATAAGGCCGGTGATGACATCCACGCTGGGGCGCTGCGTGGCCAGGATGAGATGAATGCCGGCGGCGCGGGCCATCTGCGCGAGGCGCTTGATGGAGTCCTCGACATTTACGCGGTCGAGCATCATCAGGTCGGCGAGCTCGTCGATGATGATGACGATGTAGGGGAGCGGCTGCTCTTCTTCAGCCTCGGCGAAGAGCGATGGTGTGGTGCCTTCGAAGAGCTTGTTGTACTGGTCGATATGGCGCAGCCTGTGGGAGGCGAGCAGCTTGAGGCGGCGATCCATTTCGCGGACGGCATTGCGGAGGGCGTTGGCGGCCAGCTTGGGCTCGGTGATGATGGGCGTGAAGAGATGGGGAATGCCTTCGTACATGCCCAGCTCGACTCGCTTGGGATCGACGAGAATGAGGCGGACCTGCGCAGGCGTGGTGCGATAAAGCAGGCTCATGATCATGGCGTTGATGGCCACAGATTTGCCGCTGCCTGTGGAGCCGGCGATGAGCACGTGGGGCATCTCGGCCAGATCGGCGGTGCGGATGAGGCCGTTGATGTCTTTGCCCATGGCGATGGTGAGGCGCGATTTGGCCTTGCGAAACTCTTCCGATTCGATGCAGTCGCGCAGGTGAATAGTCTCGCGGCGATGGTTGGGGACCTGGATGCCGACGGTGTTCTTGCCGGCCATGCGCTCGATGAGGATGGATTCGGCGCGCATGGCGAGGCAAAGATCGTCGTCCAGTCCGGTGACGCGGGAGTACTTGACGCCGGCTTCGGGACGGAACTCGTAAGTGGTGACCATGGGGCCGGGATTGATTTGGACGACCTGGCCGCGGACGTCGAACTCGTCGCATTTTTCGACCAGGACTCGGGCTTCTTCGCGCAGTTCATCCTCGCGGACGGCCTGAGGACCCTCGCCGGGGTTGAGCAGAGTGCTGGGCGGCAGCTTGAAGCCGCTAACATTTTTGGGCGCGACAGCAGCCTGGCGCATAGCGGCGTCGGCGCGTTCGTTGATGGCGATTTGATCGGCGGGCAGTAGCGCGGCGGCGGGCACAAAAACGGGGCGGACGGCGGGAGGCTCAAAGCGGTCAACCGCGGGGTGCGGAGTTACAGGCTGAGGCTGCGAGGGCGCGGGCTGCGTGGATGCCGCAGACTCCTCGATCGGGATGGGCTCAACATGCGCAGACATTTCCCCGGCTCGCTCCCAAATGCTGGGCCGGCGCACCAGACGCGGACCAGCGTCTTCATCTTCTTCTGGCTGGCTGGTGATGCGTTGATAGGCGGGAATGTCCTCGGGGTCAGTTTCGACGGCTCGATGGCGGCGGAAGAGGCGGGCAAAGAAGCCGGGACGCGCGTCGAGCGACGCGACCTCGGAATGAGGGGCCGGCACGGGATCAGGAACGATTTTGTGTGAGACGAGATGCGGACCCGCTTCCGGGTTGCTCTCCCGCTCGCGCCGGAGCTCACGCTCGGCGATGCACGCTTCTTTCAGTTCCGCGCGCTCCTCGCGCCAGTTGCGCCAGCGGTCGTGGAGGGAGACAAGGTTGCGCCAGCGAGCCTGGACGGTTTCGGCGATGGCGGAGACGAAGACGGCTGAAGCAAGGTAGATTCCCGCGACGGCCAGCACGCCGGCCACCAGCGCTGCGCCTTTGAAATTCAAGTAGCGCACCAACAGATCGGAGAGGAGCAGGCCCGTTATGCCCTCGATGGGCCTTCCGTGCCAGAGCAAACGCCAGGGCATCAGCGCCAGTACGGCGGGCGTAAAGGCCAGCGCCAGCAAAGCGCCCATCCAGCGCAGCCAGGCCGAGCCGCCGGGACGCGAACGCATCCAGGTCCAGCCGAGGCCGCACAGCCACAGAGGCAACAAGAAGACGGTGATACCGAGAGATTGCAGCAGCAGATCGCTGAGCGATGCTCCGAAGAGGCCGATCCAGTTGCGCACGGCGCTTGGCCCGGCAGCGCCTGAGGCAGTATTCCACGAGGGGTCGGTCGCATGATAGGTGGCCAGCGCGAGCAGGACGAGCACTGCAACCAACACCAGCACCAGGCCCAGAAAAATGTTGAGAGGGCGGTTGCGCGTCGGCGCTAAAACAATGCGAAGTGGTGACATGGCAAGTGCGCTCCGTCTCGATGGACGATTCTGGAATGCTGCCGCGAGTGAACGGATGGAGCGGACGCAGAATCCCAGAGCAACTTATATTATCTTCGCCGGGAGTGTGGATAAGGGGGAAAAGAAGGCCTGGGGAACCATGGTGTGGACCCCCGGCGGGGGTTTTCCTGAGGTAGGGCTGTGACTTCGTAAGGTTCGATCCGGTTAGCGCAACCTGGGAACGTTCGAAGCGGGCGTCAGCGCACCTGCGATAGCCACCATTTCAGTCTGTGCAAAAGGCCTTTGAGTCTGTATATGCCCGCCTTGATTCGAAGCAGAAGAAATGAAAGATCCTCGGATGGCTGCTTACGCCGGTATTGCAGGATGCCCAAACCGAACTGAGCCTTGACTCGGAAGAAGTTGTAATCCGAGGGGTGTTGCGCAATAAAATCTTCGATAGCAGTCAACACGCCATTCCTCGGTCCGCCTTCGCGGACAGCGTTGCAGAGTTCCGGGTTCGCGCCTCCATGGTCCGCTAGCTGGCTTTGTCCTCGAATCATTCCCTTGCACTCGTATTCTTGCCGGTACTCGGACGGAATGGTATTTGGCTGGTAATACATATCTCGCCGCCCATAGGGCCATCCGACGTCATGGAAGAAGATCATTCCTCCCATGCGCAACAGGTTTCGCTGCCGGATCAGGCGCAATTCATTGATCACGGTGTACCAATTGTGATCTCCATCCATGAAGATGCAGTCGTAAGCGCCAGCAAGATTCGGGAGCGCATCGAGGCTGTTGCTCTTTTGGACCGTCACCCGTGCATCGCCAGCGTACTTGAGAACAAGGTCTGCGTCGAAGCAGGGGTCAACGATCGTATAAGAAGCGATTGGGAGTTTCAGAAGTTCATCCGTACTAAGGCCGGTGCTGGCTCCGATCTCGCAAAAGCTTGTCCAACCTCGCTTTCGTGCGAGAGGAATAATAAAATGCCGCACAAACTGTTGCATATCCGGTCTCCAGCCAAATCGATAGGTTTCGATCACCCAATTCAACCAGTTCAGCCCGCAGAAAGCGCAAATCACTAATAAGCCAGCAATCTTTTACAGTGAGGGTAGGAGATATAATTCAATCCACACTTCCTCAAGATCGAGCGAATCTTATAAGAATAGAGGACTCGCTGTATGAGTTTCCACTTGCTCAGCCGCATGGTCGTACAGGAGGTCTTGATTTCCGCCCAGACAAAACGCCGGTTCCAGAAGTGGGTGAAATCGCGCACTGCATCCTTAAACTCACGACTCTGGATATTCCCGCTGCTCAAGTGCGTCACTTCGAAATCAATCACATAGCAAGATAACCCGGAAAAATATGCATTGAGGCAGACGTCCGTCCCGTAAAGGTGAAAGCCGCTGAGTCCCGGCGAACAAGACAGACGGAGATTCGGCCGGAAAACGAGAAAATTCTCGTCAAGTGAAATCACTTTCTGCGGAAACGGGCCTGGAAACGAACTTCCATGGGGGTCGTTTACCTTCCCGGTAAATTTGCCCCGCGGTGTGGTGCCGAAATTTCCAGCTGCCGCCCATCGTGCATCCATTGCTGAGAGCTGGCTTAGCCTGCGCAGAAGATCGTCATATCCAGTGTTGCGGTCTATACGAACATCTTGATGACAAAGGATAATGTAGCGATCCTGCGGCTCGGCACTCAGCGATGATATGACGTGATACGGATCATGTTCGTTCTGCCGTGAATTGTCATAGAGCCGAAAATCGCATCTCGCAGTATCGAAACCGGCTGAGATAAAGGAATCACGCATGGCTTGATATTGCGCCAGATCATTGGCTATCGTGCAGATCTTAAACACGGCAAGTTACCTTCTATCTCTGGAGAATCCAAGTAAAGTGGAATTTCCATTTTGCCTCTCTGCTGCGAACCAATATACCACCAACTGCATTCGCTTTCGCAATCAATGCCAGGTTGGGGCCCGCCAGCCCGGCGAAGTTCGCGTCTATAGACTGTTTATCTTTAGCCTCTCATTCTAAGCTGGCCAATTCATCCCGTATGTTCGGCTGGCATTTTTACGGTCCGCTTACAAGAAAGTTAGCTCCCGATAAACTTTGTTCCCCAGAGCAGCAGCGCCGTGCCGAGAATAATGCGGTAGATGGCGAAGACGGTGAAGCCGTGCTTGCGGACCCAGTGAAGGAACCACTCGACGACGCCCATGGCCACGATGAAGGAGACTACAAATCCGATGATGAGCACGATCCAGTTGTCGGTGGACATGACCACGTGTGCGGCGACGCCGTGGCTGGGGTGGAGTTCCTTGAGCAGGTCCCAAACCGTGGCGGCGATCATGGTGGGAATGGAGAGCAGGAAGCTGAACTCAAGGGCTGCGGGGCGGTCGAGTCCTGCGATTTGGCCGGCGGCAATGGTGGACATGGAACGCGAGGTTCCGGGGAAGACGGCCGAGAGCGTCTGGCAGAGGCCGATCCAGATGGCCTGCAGCAGCGACATCTCCTCCACATGGGTAGTGCTGGCGTCGCGGCGGGCCGCCCAGGCATCGACGATCCACATGACGATGCCGCCGATGAGCAGCGCGAGAGCGATCACGTTGAGGCTGCCGAGGTTTTTCTCGCTCCACTTATGCAAAAGCAGCGCGGGAACTGAGGTGCAGGCAAAAGCGATCAGCGTGAACGAAATGGGATGGGTGAACCAGTTGCGGTCGCCTTTTTCGCCCTTGGGAAAGGTGCGGATGAAGCCTGCGATGCGGCCCGCGAAGAGCAAAGCGAGCGCCAGAATCGCGCCCAACTGAATGACGATGGTGTACATCTTCCAGTAGGCGTCGTCGAGGGGAATCTTCATCAGCGCTTCAGTGATGCGCAGGTGCGCCGTTGAGCTGACCGGGAGAAACTCGGTCAGGCCCTCCACAATGCCCAGGATGATGGACTGAATGTATGCGTTCACGAAGCCTCCGGTGAGCGGTTAATGGGGTATTCCGATGCAGTTTGCGAACTGCAGAAAAGGGCAAAATCCAGTTTGAATCTATAAGAAAAGCATACATCATATGCAGTTTCTCAGATTCAGCGAAATCTTCAAAGTTCAGTGAGGATTTGGGCCAGCATCTCCGGGGCAACGTTGCCGCCGCTGACGATGACTACGGCCTTCTTGTAGGGTGGCAGCTCGGCGGCGTGGAAGAGCAAGGCTGCCGTGGCCACGGCTCCGCTGGGCTCGGGA
>Ga0187852_1001856_pt1 | contig 18663 bp, 16 predicted proteins | sample June2016WEW_6_40_FD_134511 | JGI IMG/M metagenome (GOLD analysis project Ga0187852, IMG submission 134511) | Peatland microbial communities from SPRUCE experiment site at the Marcell Experimental Forest, Minnesota, USA - June2016WEW_6_40 | ecosystem: Environmental > Terrestrial > Soil > Wetlands...
CAGACAAATATTACCTGTTGATCTCCATGACTGCGGTCGGCATCGCGTGGGCGAGCATTCTCTCCATGCCTTACGCCATGCTCGCACCCTCGCTGCCGAAGGAAAAAGTCGGGGTCATGATGGAAATGTTCAATCTGTTCATCGTGCTGCCGCAGATTGCCGCCTCCAGCCTGTTGGGATGGATCCTGAAAAATTATCTGCACAGCGAACCCATGAATGCCCTCGTCCTGGGCGGCGTGAGCATGGGACTGGCCGCCCTGCTGACGCTGTTGGTGGTGACCTTCAAGCAAACCGGCGGGGAAGCTGCTCCGCGCGGCATGGCCGGCACACATTGATGACAGTGGAGAATTCACGGATCACACCAGCGCTGACGATATACTAATTCGATGATGCTCAAAGCCTGCCTGTTTGATCTGGATGGCGTGATAGTGGATACCGCCAGGTACCACTATGTCGCGTGGCGGGAAATTGCCGAAGAACTGGGATTTGTTTTCACGGAAGAAGACAACGAGAAACTCAAAGGTGTTTCCAGAATACGATCCCTGGAAATACTGCTCGAAATCGGAGGGATTTCTCTTGATGACGAATCAAAAACGCTATTGGCTCAGAAAAAGAATTCGCTTTATCTGCAGTACGTTTTGAAAATGCGTCCCGACGAAGTGCTGCCGGGAGCAAGGGAATTTCTGACCGATTGCAGGAATAACAACCTGGGAATTGGCTTGGGGTCCGCAAGCAAGAATGCAACAACCATCTTGAACCTTTTGCAAATAACGCATTTATTCGATGCGATCATCGACGGCAATAAAGTGACAGAAGCCAAACCCGATCCGGAAGTGTTTCTAACCGGCGCCAGGGAACTTGGCGTCCTTCCGCAGAATTGCGTTGTCTTTGAAGACGCTGAAGCCGGAATTGAAGCCGCCATAGCCGCCAACATGTTCAGCGTTGGCATTGGGAATCCTGTTATTTTGAAAAAAGCGGATTTTGTTGCTTCGGGCTTGAAGAATCTTTCCGTAAAAACATTGATCGCAAAGCTGGAGCGTCAATCCAACCGAAATGCACTTGGTTAAACGCCAATTCTTAATTGCCTTACTATGAATAAATATCTGACTAGTGACGAATGGTCTGTGATTGAAGAGAGATTTGATCCAGGCAGACAGGAAGCCTCCGAGAGCATTTTCAGCATTGGAAATGGACACCTGGGGCAACGCGCAAACTTTGAGGAAAAATATTCCGGTGAAACTCTCCAAGGCAGCTATGTGGCCGGAATTTATTTTCCAGATAAAACACGCGTTGGATGGTGGAAAAACGGGTATCCCGAATATTTCGCAAAAGTGCTGAATTCGCCAAACTGGATCGGCATAGATATACAGGTAAACGGAAACCATCTGGATTTGGCGGGATGCAAGACGGAAAGCTTCAGACGTGTTTTGAACATGAAGGAGGGCGTCCTTTCGCGAAGCTTCGTCGCAACGATGCCCGGAGGCGAACAAATACGAGTTGAAGCGCTGCGATTTGTCAGCATGGCAAATCCTGAAATTGGCGTCATCAAATATTCGGTCACGGCGTTAAAAGACATCCGATTGACTCTTTCTCCTTACATTGACGGCGATGTGAAGAACAAGGATTCCAACTACAACGAACAGTTTTGGAACATCCTGGAGACGGAATCCGGCAAACATGACGGATTCCTGCTGGCCCAAACCCGGAAGCTCGATTTCCAGGTTGGCTTTGCGATGAAGTATCGGTGTGAAAGGAATGGCGGAATGATCACGACGGAACCCACCTGTGTAAAAAATCCGAAATATACCGGCAATGTGATCGAGATGGAGCTTAAGAAGGGTGAGGTGGTCGTTATTTACAAGTTCGTGGCGGTGGCAACCTCGTTGGATTATGAAAAAAATGAATTGAAAGCCAAAGCCTGCGAAAAAGTATCGGCTGCTTATCAAGTTGGATTCGACGCATTGCTGGAGGCTCATAAAACGAAATGGGCGGATATCTGGAGCCATAGTGATATCGTGATCCAGGGTGACGTTGAAGCCCAGCAGGGAATCCGGTTTAACATATTCCACCTGAACCAGACCTACACGGGCGACGACGAACGGCTCAATATTGGCCCGAAAGGATTCACCGGCGAAAAATATGGCGGGAGCACGTATTGGGATACGGAAGCCTATTGCATACCTTTCTTTATTTCCACGGCGCCCAGCCGGGTGACGCGGAATCTGTTGATCTACCGGTACAAACATCTTCAGAAAGCGATAGAAAATGCCGGCAAATTGGGTTTCACCCACGGCGCCGCGTTATATCCCATGGTGACCATGAATGGCGAGGAATGTCACAATGAATGGGAGATAACCTTCGAGGAGATTCACCGGAACGGCGCCATCGCATTTGCGATCTTTAACTACATTCGGCACACGGAAGACGAGAAATATCTGGCGGACTATGGACTCGAAGTCTTGATAGGAATTGCCCGTTTCTGGAGTCAACGAGCCACTTTCTCCAATGATAAAGGGAAATACGTGGTGTTGGGCGTGACCGGGCCCAACGAATACGAAAACAACGTCAACAACAACTGGCACACAAATACAATCGCTTGTTGGTGCATGGACTACGCCAGAGAAGCGCTGGCAAAGGTCGAGAGCGCCTGGCCAAAGAGGTATGCCGAGATTGTGGCGAAAACAAATTTTGATTACGAAGCTGAAACCAGCCGGTGGAAGGAAATCTGCGCAAACATGTATTTCCCTTACGACGAAAAACTGAAGCTCTTCTTGCAACAAGAGGGCTACATGGACAAGGAACAGACGCTCGCCAAGGATTTGGACGTTTCACAGCGCCCGATCAACCAGCATTGGAGTTGGGATCGCATTCTGCGTTCTCCCTTCATCAAACAGGCGGACACGCTTCAGGGGATTTACCTGTTCGAAGAAAAATATGATACGGAGTTCATAAAACGGCATTTTGAATTTTATGAAGCTCGCACGGTGCATGAATCATCATTGTCACCCTGCACACATTCCGTATTGGCCGCAAGAATCGGAAAGATAGACAAAGCCTACGAGCTTTACCTGCGCACGTCGCGTCTGGACCTCGACGATTATAATCGTGAAGTGGATGAGGGCCTTCACATCACCAGCATGGCAGGGACGTGGATGGCGATAGTCGAAGGGTTTGGTGGAAAGCGGGTTCGCAATGGCAAGCTCTTTCTCAATCCGCTGATTCACGAGAAATGGCAGAAATATTCGTTTCGCATCTTTCTAAAGGATCATTCCCTGCAGGTGACCGTTACCAAGGAACATGTGGGCCTTTTGTATAAAGGCCCCGAACCGATAGTCGTCAACGTGTATGGCGATGACAAAAAGGTGTTCCCCAATGAAACCTTGAAAATCGAGCGCGTGGCTGCTCCTCCACCGCGTTGATTGGCAGCAGGCGCGACGGATTGGCGCGACCTTGCACAACGGTTGGGGACTGGAATACGCGCACTGCTTGATAGTCCAAACGACTTGGAGGAAGCCCGGCATATTTGCGAATATGGTTTGCTGGCTTCACAGCCTCTCAGCTCTGAACAGCTTCGAATTGTAGCACTCCGCTTATTGCAGGACGCCGTTTCTCCGTTGGAGGGGCTGGGACAAACAACATCAACCCCATCATCATGACCACGGTCATCACGATATCAACCCTGGCATTAGTGGTACGCTGCCATCGGAGTCTCTGGAGCGATTCGAGGAGATTCTCCAGTGGCTAGAAGCCAGTGGCACTCGCAATGTAGGTTTCAATCTCGTCGGTAAACCTGCATCAGGCTACGACTCTCCAGAATACCATCGTAGAGGAACTGAACTGCTAATCCGAGCGTTTCTGCGGTTCCGGGAGAACGGTATCTACGAAGACCGCATTATGCGTAAGTTGCGCGCGTTCGTAGAGCACTCCCTGTAGGCGGCCACTGCGCTGGCGATAACGGCGCACACCGCATTTGATTTGCAGGCGGCATGAACCATCCCCAGCCGGGGACGATCAACCTGCGGACAGGGGCGATAGATTCGTCCAGGCTGCGGCAATTCTGCCGGTTGTCACCCGGCAAGGCAGTTCCCTGCCTGCCAGCGCCGCGGAGCGGCGCGGCAGGCGGGATTGCTTGAAGATGAATTCTGCCCAAATGAAAACAACTGAACCAACCAAGCTCCTTTGGCGAGCGGTGAACGAAAGCGACCGGATGCCGCTTTCGGAGGCGGAGCAGCCGCTATACACAGCCATTCACCTGGCGGTGATGGCATGCGAGGACGAAGTCCGACTGGGCCGTCCGGCACCGGAGCGGCGGTGCATGATTTGTGGTGTTCTGGTGAGTCAACTCGTGGCGAAGCGCTGCGAGCCGGACGTTCCCAGCGCACTGATTGCCCCGACCGAGCGCGAGGGTCGGGACGCCAAACCATCAACTTTCGGTCTGAAAAAGTTTCACCTGACGGGCAATTTTGAACAACCGCTGGCGGAGTTCCTCCGGGGGCAATGACCGTGCGTGTGCATCCCGGAACAAATGGTCCCGCCTTTGACGAAAAATCCGCAACCAAATGAATGTCCAAATAATGTGCAACTGCTTGTCCCAGTCCAGCCTGAGAATGGCAACCCGCAATGGAATCATCATGTAAACATTGTCAATTGCCCGACTTTTAACCGGCCATAAACTCAACCCTCCGGCGGCATAAAATGTGCTAATTTAGGCCAAAACAATAACCAGTAAAGCAGTTATGATTATGAAAAAGCAAATTCTCGGATTCACCCTCGGCCTTGCCCTGCTGGGCGCGGCGGCCATCCGACCATGAATGGGTCGGAAAGAACGAACTTATGAACAATGCCTGTCAGGCAATGCTGATTCGGCGCACGCGGGCGGATTTGGTTTGGCCATACGCGCGTGCCATTCGACGGCTGTTCAAAGCGGCACTTCGCTCGCTGGCCGGGCTGATGCTGTTCACCACCACGGCTGCCTTTGGCCAGCAGGTGTATGCCGTGGAATTCAACCAAGGCAACAACCTTTTCGGGACCATCAACCTGCTGACCGGCAGTTTCACGCAATTGGGCAGCGAAGGTTCAACCCTTTTTAACGACATTGCCGCCGCATCCGATGGCACGCTGTATGGCATCATTAGTTCGTCTTCACTGGTGACCTTGAACCCAAACAACGGCGCGGTAAGCAGCAGTGTTTCCTTCAGTGTCAACGGCATCGAATCCCTGGCCTTCGCCCCCAACGGCACACTTTACGGAGCGACCCAAGGCGCTCTTTACACCATCAATCCCGCCACCGGGGTTGCGACCCTCGTGGGTTCCTTCAACAACAGTGTCATTGGCAATTCGGGCCAAAACATCCGCTTCGGTTACGACGGCGACCTTTACGACACCGATGGCGGAGTCAACGCCACCAGCACGCATTTATTCCAGATCAGCACGACCACCGGGGCGGCCACGTTGATGGGGGTGGTGACCAACTTTCCGGGGTTGTGCCTGGAAAACGCCAGCTCGCAGATGTATGGCGTCGGCATCCAACTCGGCGCGGCTTCCTCCTTGATGCAATGTCTGCTGGGAATTGATCTGAATACCGTCGTGCCCGGCGGAACCAACCTGGACGGTTCGACGGTGAACCTCAGTTACGAATTACTGACCGACAACTTCCCCAACAATTACAACTTTTCGTCTGACGACCTGTATGTTGTTCCCGGTTCCATCCTTCCCGCTCCTGAACCGGGGGTGGGCCTGATCTGCTTGACCGGCGGGCTGATGCTTCTGGTCATCACCATAAGCCGCAAACGTCGTTTCGCGTAGTTCCAGCACCTCGCCGATGCAGCGGATTTTGATTGCTCCGCGACAGTGCTGTAAAGGTGTGGGCGATGGCCATTCGAGGCCGGTGACATGGATGGTTACCGCGTCTCGCCGCTGGTGAAAGTTTCACCTATTTCTTCACCTTAAGTTTCACCTGACGGGCAGTTTGGAGGCGGTAACGGGGCAATGCGTAGCGGTGAACAAGTAGCTGAAAAAGTAGCTTGAACCCCTGTAAAACAAGGCTGGAATAAGCCTTGAAACAGAGTGTGTTAGCCTCGGAACGGTAAAGCTTCCTCGTTCGATTCCGACCTCCGCCTCCAGTTGCTCCGTTGGTGCATCGTTGCCATATGCGACCTCCGGGCGCGCCGTCAACATTTTTGCCGGGCAAACCTTACGTTTTCCACACCCCCGCAATCTTTGTCCCGCAAAAATTGCATTTGCCGTCCGTGATGTCCATGCGGGTGACGGCGAAAATGTCCCGCTCGACGATGGCTTTCTTGCAATTGGGACACCATGTGGTCTCTGCGCCCTCGAAACCCGGCACGTTGCCGATATAGACGTAGTGCAGTCCCTCGGCGCGGGCGGCATCGCGGGCTTTCACCAGCGTTTCGACGGGCGTAGGCATCAGGTGCGTGAGCTTGTGCTCCGGGTGGAACCGCGAGAAGTGCAACGGCCGGTCCGGTCCCAACTCTTTCACAATCCAGGCGCACATGCGGCGGATGGTGTCGGGGTTGTCGGTGTAGGTTGGGACGACGAGGTTGATGATCTCGAACCACACGCCCAGTTCCTTGAGCGTCTTGAGCAAGTTGAGAATGGGCTGGAGCTTGCCTGAGTTGAGCTTCTGGTAGATGTCCTCGTCGAAACCCTTCAGGTCCACGTGCGCGGCGTCCGCGAACTGATACAGGTCGCGCGCGGGCCGGTCTTCGATCGAGCCGCAGCTCACGACGATGTTCTTGAGCTTCCGCTCGCGTGCGGCTTGGCAGGTGTCCTGCGTATATTCGTAGAACGCCACCGGCTCGGAGTAGGTATAGGAAATGGACGGGCAACCCAGCGCCTCGGTCACCGCGACGACGTCTTCCGGGAACAGGCTGAGCCGCGACATTTGTTCGAGCGAAAGGCTCGAAGGCAGCGGCGGGCGCAAGCGCAACTCCTCGCCGCGCGGGTCTTTGGTTTCTTCAGGTTTCTTCTGCGAAATCTCCCAGTTCTGGCAATTGAGGCAGCGGAAGATGCAGCCGGAGGTAGCGAGGGAAAAACTCAGCGTGCCCGGCAGAAAATGGAACAGCGGCTTCTTCTCAACCGGATCCACGTGGAACGTGCAGGGGGCGCCGTAAACCAGCGTGTAAAGCGTGCCGTCGCGGTTGATGCGGTTGCGGCAGTGGCTGCGGTCGCCCGGCTCCAGGATGCAATTGTTCGGGCAGACCTTGCACTGGACGTTGCGGCCGAGCTTGAGGTAATGGCGGCCTTCCTTCACCCAGCCGCGCTTTTGCCACAGTTCCCAAAGCTCGCCTGTCGGCGCGTCGCCTTTGAAGATGTCGGCGGGCGCTTCGGACTCGCGCCACTTGGCGAAAAAATCGAACAGTGATACCGCGCCCGCCAATCCCACAACGCCTGCCGTGCCCAGCCCGATGGCGGCGCGGCGGGAAATGCCCGCACTGCGCCGTTTACCGGCAGCACCATGAACAAATGAATCGTGATGGCTCATGCGGAAATCCGAATGCCGAAGCCCGAAATCCGAAAGAAATCCGAATGCCGAATGCCGAAAAATTGAAGACGGGCGGTTTTCGCGAATGCGCCTGCACGGACAACGTCTCGGTGCCCGGTCCGAATTCGGTTTCGGATTTCGGGCTTCGGGCTTCTTTCGGTCTTCGGATTTCGGTTTTCGATTTTCATGCGCGATGCTTGATCCAGCCCCATCGCTGCATGGCAAGATACACCGCCGGCACGCTATGCGCCAGTACCAGCACGATCAACGGCCAGTGGAGCATCCGGTGAATGGTCAGCGCGGTCTTTTCGTCAAGCAGCCGGCTGAAGCCGTGTTGGCCGGTCATGGCATAGCCGGTGACCAGGAATCCCGCCAGCACCGGCAGCAACAGCCAGCCGCTCCAGCGGATGATTTTGAGGGAAACCATGTTGAGTTTGTTCATGTCGAACCCTTTCTCCAAAACAGGACGCCGCCCGCCAGCGCATTTAACGCCGCCGTCAGCAGACAGACGCCCGTCACGCCAACCAGCGGAATCAACAGCGTGCTCGCCAGCAGCGCCCCGAGGGATGCGCCCACGAAATCCGCTGTGTAAAGCCGTGACGCGCCCGTCGCCGTGCCGTCGAACTGCAGGCGGTTTGCCAGCGGGAACTGCATTCCCACCAGTACCGCGAGAATCAAAGTCAGCGATGTAAAGATCGCTTTGATCGCCAGGAGCGACGCAGCCGTGCCCCCCATTCGATTCAGCAGTGGCAGCATAAGCGGAAGCAGGATGGCGTAGCCGGCAAGGGCAAAAGCAAGGTAACGCAAGCATTGTGCCTGCCTTGGGCAGAGCGCGCCGGTTTCGGAGGGCCGAGTTACACGAGGCCCTAAATTTATGGGGCTCGCAGAGCTCGCCCCTCCGAACAGCCTGACAGAGGGACGATTCGCCATCAGGGCCCCACCCGCCAGCCCAGCCATGAAAACCGTCACGATCACGCCGACCTGATGATAGACCGAGCCGCACAAAACCTGGAAGGCCAGCAGCAGCACGACCTCCAGCGCCGATCCCGCGAAGCCCGACGCAAAGAGCACGAGCGCCGGTCCGCGCAATCGAATGAGATACACGAGCAACAACAGCAACAGTGCCGCTTGCAGCACTCCGAAGCTCAAGGTGAACTGACTCATCCAATGGCGCAGGTGGTAAAAGTAAAGCATCGGACTGAAATCCCGGTTCAGCGCGGCGGGTTGCGACACCGCACGCTGGATGTCCGCCATCCGGTCGGCGGTGAGCATGGCGTCGAGATAATGCCGGTTCACGAGCTTCGTCGGAACACCCTGCGCTGCGATCCGCGCGGCGATGTCGCCGTGCAGCGGCCCATCGGACGCGAGGAAGAAGACCCGGCCTCCGGGCAACACCAGAATGTTGGCGAACGACTGCTTCAACGACCGGTGCGCCGAGGCCAGCAGTCGCGCCAGTTCCGGACTGACATAGTTTTCGTAACGGCCCAGCGCGAACGAGAGCACGCCGCCATCGGCCAGTACTCGTTTGACCCCGCTGAAAAACTCGACGGTGAAGAAGCGGTTGAGCTGCGCCGTGGACGGGTCGGGTAGCGCGAGGATGACGACGTCGTAGTGGTTGGTCGTCTGCCGCACGAATTGCCGCGCGTCGGTGGCGATCACGCGGATGCGCGAATCGGCGAAGTGCTCCGGCAGGAAGCGGCGGCCGGTTTCGATGACGAGCGGGTCGAGTTCCACGCAGTCCACCCCGGCGGCGTTGTATTTGAGGATTTCCTTCGCCACGCCGGCGACGCCGCCTGAAACCAGCAGCACCCGCCGCGCGTCGGGCCGCTGGGCCATGGCGTAGTGCGCGGCTTCCTCCACCTGCTCGATGTTCGGCGTGGACACAACGGCGATGCCGTTCTCGATGAAATTGGTCTCGCCACCCGATTCCGTGACCACCAGCCGGCCGTAAGGCGAGTTGCCGCGGAACAAGACGTTCTGGCCGGGGAATTGGAGCGAGGTCGAGAGCGCATCGGCGTTGGCGAGCCAGACGAAAGCGGCAATGCCCGCGACCAGTGTCAAAATGAAAATCTCCCAACGGAGCGCCGGCCTCCGGCACGGCAGGTGTTGAGTTTTCTCAGAAACACGCCGGTCCGGAGATCGGCGCTCCAATGTTGCCATCGGAGTCGGGGACGGGGCGAGGGGGCGCGATGTTGCCCTGCCAAGCCACGCCGCGGCTGCGAGGTTCAACAGGGCCGGCACGGCGAGCAGCGCGATGTGGTCGAGAAACCGCACCAACACGAAACTGAACAGCGCGCCGCCGGCCACGCTGCCCAGGCTGTCGGCGACATAGACGCGGCCCGCGGCGGAGGCGGCGTTGCCGGTCAAAGTAGCGCAGGCGTCTCGCCTGCCCTTGATTTCCAGTTCCGCATCAGGCTTTCCCTGCTCCATGCCGCTGACAGGCGGGACACCAAACGCGCCAGCGTTCGCGATGCGCGCCAGAATCGAGCACGCCAGCGTCAGGGTGTACCCGGCGACAAGGCAAAACGGCAGCAACAAAACCGCGGCGCTCAAGACGGTTCCAGTCACGCCCACCTCGGCGCCCCGCACGAAGACCACGTTGCGCAGGGCACGGACGGCAAACACCTGCGCCAATGGAATTACGGCGATGAAGATTTGCGTGGTGAACAGGACGGCCAGGGGATTGCGGAGTTTGTCCGCCGTCCGGCCCAGCGAAGTTCCCAGGCCCGTGAGCAGCAGCCAGAGGCCGAGAGCGATGCCCAGCACCATTTCATTGCCCGCAAAGGCGCAGAGCAACTCGCGCATCAGCGCCAACTGCGTCATCACCGAGGCCATTCCCAACCCGGCGAGCGCCCAAAGCACCGGCAGCCTGCCGCGTGGTGGAACTTTACGCGGCCTGCCGCTGTCAGCAGGCGGTAGATTCGGGGTGTCAGCGGCCATCAAACATTCCCTTTACTTTTCCGATTCCTTGAACGCTTCGACCCGATAAATGAGGACCGACGTGCCGGGTTTGCGCCAATCCCCGGGCGCGCCGCCCGCCTTTTCGGAAAGGTGATTCAGGAACTCAACCTTGTCCGGCAGTTGTTCCCAGACCTGGGGCAGATATGTCGCGCCCCGACCGTCAAGCTTGAGCACCACGCCATCCTTGCCGGGCTGCAATTTGGCCAGCAAATCTTCCGGCGAAGTGAACGGCAACGGTTTCGGCTCGGTCAACACGCTGATTTCAATTTCAAGCTGGTTCAGTTCCCCCGGTTGCACCGGCCGGAAACGGGGATCTTCCAGCGCGGCACTCCGGGCGTTGTCCTGGATGGCCCGATAGAGCGACTCTTGCGGAAAGATGTGGCCGATGCATCCGCGCAACGCCCTGGCCTCGGTAAGCGTGACGAAACAGCCGCGCGACTCGCGGAATTTTGCCGGCCAGTTGTTGGTGTCCGCCAGCGGGGAACGGCCCGGCGCAACGGCTTCCTTCAATGCCCGCCGCGCCAGCTCGAGGAGTTGTTCTCTCTCCGTTGGGTTGAAATTCCCCTGCGCGGGCGCGTAGAACGCGATCGCTGCGTAGCCAACAACACCGTGGCTCTTGTCGCCCGAGGTGTCGCCGCTGTTGCGATAATCCAGCAACCGCGCCTGCCATCCATTCTGGTGGGCCAGGTGCAGCAGCGCCAGAATGGGTAGTTTGCCGCAGGCCTCCTGGGACTCCATGGCCCCGATGTCCAGATTGCACATCGCGTTGACGCAACGGGTATCCAGTGCTTTGGCCTCGTCATAGGGATGGTAATGGCTCAAATCCGAACTCACCACGATCAGGGTTTTGTCGTCGAGTTGTGTCGCCACCGCCTGCGCCACCTGCGCGGGATCCACGTTGCCGAACACCACCGGCAAAATGGAAAAATTTGTCAAAACCTTTTGCAAAAATGGGACCTCGACTTCGGCGGAATGTTCCCACGTATCCGGCGTATCTTTGCCCGGATCGGGCGCCGGCTTGGATGACTGCTGCCACCAGGGGGGGCGTTGCACCGGACAGCAAGGCTCGCTGAGGCAGGGACTGATTTTTGCCAGCGCCCGGGCTTTGGGAGAGATTGGCACCAGCCCGAGCGGCGTGCGATAGGCATCCACCGCCGGGACCGATGCCCCGTCAAAAAGCGCGTAATGGCTCGGAGCCAGAATGATTACCGTGTCGTATCGGCGTCCAATCAGATTCTTGAAGGAGTAGGCCGCGACCGGGCCGGAAAACTCGTAGCCGGCATGGGGACAAACGATGGCTTTAAGGTCCCCAACCGGGACGATGGGCGCGGCGGCGAGCAGGCGGTCAATCATGCGTGACAATTCGGCCGGGTCTTTCGGATAAAACAGCCCCGCCACGGCCGGCTCCCGCACCAGTTGTTTTGCGACGGCCTTGGGCGTTTCGACCTGTGCCGGGCGTTCACCACCACTGAACGTTTTTCGTTCCGTCGGCGCTAACAGCACTGCCACCAGCGCTGCCGCCGCGATTGTGCCTGCCAGGATGAACCATCGTGACCACTTGACGCGGGACAAGCGCCCCGCCGGTTCACCGCTCGCCGCCCCAATGAGAAACAAGTTTAGCATGAAGTTCATAAACATCCTTTGATTTGCGCCAAGACATTCTTCGGAATATAGCAGTTCCAGTTAACTTTGGTACCGTTTGATATGCCTCTGGGAAAAGCGGCGGAGGGCCGCCGCACTCCAAGACGCTGCGCGCGACACGATGATTCTTGAAATACGCGAAGCGTCTTGGACTGCGCCAGTCTCCTGGCGCTTTGCCAGAAGACGAAATGACCGCGAGATTTCCGCAGGAGCTTTTGTGTGCCAATGACAAGCCACCACTGCCGGTCGGAACGCCGGTTTCCAGCCGGCTTTCGGACAAGCTCGCGCCAACCCGCCAGCATCAACCCACTCATGCCCCCCTTTTATCAAATCGCGTCAAACCGTTCAAGCAACGCTGCATCGGCCTTGGAAATCGCTCCGTTAGTCATTTCTGGTCTGCCTCCCAACACCGTACAAAATTCCAGTTGAACGCAGTGCTAAGAGCACAGTATCATCGCCTCGTGATACGACGATTTTACGTTAATAACTTCCGGTGCTTGGAGAATTTTGAACTGCCGATCGCGGATCGCTCATCCGTTCTGCTGATTGGAAAGAATGGCGCGGGCAAGACAACGGTCGGGCTTGCACTTGAAATACTTCAGAGAATCGCTCGAGGAGTGAATCGGGTGGATGAGGTTGTGAAACCCAAGGATCTCGCTCGTGGGCGCACTGACGTTCCCATGAGGTTTGAAATCGAGGTCAAGTTGGGCGGTCAAACCTATGAATATTTTATCGCCTTCGACTTTCCGCCGGGGTTCAAGGAATTACGGGTGGTTGAAGAGGGGCTTGCGGCAGATAGCAAACCGGTCTTTACGCGACAACTAGCGCAAGTGCATCTGGCAAAAACAAATCAGGAAAAAGAAGCGAAATTCCTCATTGACTGGCATCTGGCTGCTCTGCCGATTGTTCAAGAGCGTAACAAGAATGATCCTTTGTTCATTTTCAAGCAGTGGCTCGCTCGCATAGTCATTCTTCGTCCGATGCCCAGTTTGATTAAAGGAAACTCTGAGCAGGAGACTTTACAACCAAACATTCAAGGCACGGATTTCGGCGCGTGGTTTTCTGGTTTGCTGGCCTACGCACCGGCCGCGTACGGAAAGATTGATGACTATCTCAAGCAGGTGATGCCAGATCTCAAAGACATCAAGAATCCGGTGATTGGCAAAGACGCGCGAAGTCTTGAGGTGCAATTTTCGAATGATCTGGGAAACGTCACTATTCCTTTCGCAGACCTCTCGGATGGCGAGAAATGCTTTATGATTTGCGCGATGGTCCTTGCGGCGAATGATGCTTACGGACCGTTAGTGTGCTTTTGGGATGAACCAGACAATTATCTCGCGCTGTCCGAGGTTGGGCACTTTATAACGGCTCTTCGCAAAGCGTTCCAATCCGGTGGCCAGTTCATCACCACTTCGCATAATCCAGAAGCGATCCGGCGTTTTTCCGAAGAAAACACCCTTGTTCTTTACAGAAAGAACCATCTTGAGCCCACAAATGTCCGGCCTGTAAGCGAAATTACAGTAAATGGGGAACTGGTGAGCGCACTCATTCGTGGAGATGTCGAACCATGAGCGTTAACAAGCGTGTGCCACACGTTTTGGTGCTTCCGGAGGACGATGCCAATCGGCAATTGGCCAACGGCTTTCAACTCGATCCGTTGTTAGACACTCGGAGAATGCAAATACTTGAGGAAGCGGGCGGCTGGCGAGAGGTTCTGAATCGCTTTAAAGAAGACCACGTGCCGGAAATGGACCGATATGCCTGCCGCTTTATGGTTCTTCTGATCGACTTCGATGGCCAGGAAGAAAGGCTTAACACAGTGAGGGCTGAGATTCCAGATCACTTGCGGGAAAGAGTATTCGTTCTGGGCGCGTGGCGTGATCCTGAAGAGCTGCGACAAAATCTCGGTTCATACGAAACCATCGGCTTGGCGATGGCCAAGGACTGCCGTGACAACGCTGAGGTGACATGGGCGCATAATCTCCTTCGTCACAATGCCAGCGAGCTTGAGCGTTTACGAAGACACGTTCGCCCTATCTTATTCTCCAATGCTGAACCGTGACTTGTGAGGTTCTCTGCGGCGGAAACTTGGCTGCCGGAATGGAGCGGCAAATTGGGCGGAGTGCAGCGGTAGCGCAGTTTGGTTGCGTCGGGTGTTTGGTGCTTTGCCGCCGACGATGACTGGTTTCAGATCGTGCCGGGGATGCGTGGGAATCCGCGCGCGGCGTGCCAGAATCGAACGATGTCAATGCGCTGCTCGTCGCGCCGCAGCCGGTAGATAATGCGATAGGAACGGCAAATCACTTCCCGCAGATTCGGCTGCTGAAATTCCGGCACGGTGCGTCCGATTTCGGGAAAATTCGCCAGATTCTCGGCGCGGGTGATCAATTCGTAACCCAGCGGGCTGCCGCATCGGAATTATGCTGGGCGACATAGCGGACAATATCGGCCACATCAGCCTGTGCCGACGGGGCGATGATTATTTTCCAGCCCATTGGACGATCTTCGCTTTGACTTCCTCAATCGGCACGCCTTCGCCACGGTCCAATTCGTCCAAGCTCTGCTGGACAGCCTGGCGAAACTCCAATTCGTAAATGGCGTCATTGATGGTGGCGTCGGGCGGCAGTTTTTTGGCCACTTCCAGAAGAATTTCTTTGGCGCTCATGGTTTCAATTTGCGCTCAATCATGAACAATTTCCATTCAATATCGCCGGATTGCAACAATTTTCACGAGCGCCTATAAACAGTTCTCGATATTGGCATAAACGTATAATTTCACTGACAAACCGACGGGATGGTGTTTGGAAGTTAAAGTGAATTTAGACCCGCTGACGGGAAACAAATAGTTTTCCGATTCATCCTTTCATCGTGCGAAACTGGCGCAAGGCGACCAAGGGATCGATTCGGGTCAGTAAAAAATGCGCCCAGTGATTTTCCCAACGCTGCCAGAATGGAGCGCCAACCTGGGCGGAGCGCAGTTCGGTCGCGGGTGTGCCGTCAATACGCTGGCAGCCGCGCCCAAAATGACAAGCCCCGGCCGGGTAGGTTGATCCGCCGGCCGGGACTGGAATAATGAAGCACCGTGCAGGTTACTGGCAGGTTAACTGGAAATTAATTCGGAAGTATCAAGATAACGCAAGGGGTGCAAAATGACTTCAAATCACTTTTTAGGCGGTTCTGGTGATGGCTTTGGCGGTTGCGGCGTCGGAATAAAACTTTTCTCTGGTGTGTGGTGCGTGGCTTTTACGGGCGGATCACCAATGGCGATTTTGTTAATGCCGATAATCGGAGCGGTTGATTGCGCTTGCGGGGCTGCGGCAGCCACCTTCGCCGCCGGAATGAAAGGCTGTTCCGGCGCGTGTTGTGTGCGCGTCATGCGGGCGATTGGCGCGGGGCTTGGTGAGTTTGATTGTGGTTTATTTTTTGGGGTTTCCATATGATTGCGAACATGAACCACGACCAGTTTATTAGCAAGCTAAAAGAAATGGTCTGCCTTTCGGATTGGCACAAACGGTATTACACAAAACGGGCGAGAAAATTTAAGCGAATTGATTACTGGGTAAAAAGCTCACTCGGATTGATTGCTGTTGTCGGGGCGTATATGGCCAGCAGTGACCACTTCCGAGTTTTCGGTGCTTGCATGGCTGGCGCAAGCGCGTTTTTACTGTCGGGCATTCTTCCTGTTTATCGTTGGGATTCGATTGTTTCTGGCCTAAAAGACGAACAAGAGGAATGGACAAGGATTTTTCAAGGATATGAAGGGTTGCTCCGAATGGCTCTAATCTTGGAAAGGGATGAAATGTTGGCGCAAGAATATCAAAAGGTGGAGGAATTAAGAAACGCCGCCGACCGGAATGACCGAAACCTGCCGGAAGACCAGATTTTACTGAATAAAACCGAAGCCGAAGTGAGGAAATACTATGGTTTGGACGTGTAAAAAAAGACGAAGAAAAGTGACGTTTTCAGTTGACAAATAATTGCGTTAAGTTTAATGTAGAGGCATGAAGATTAACAACAAATTGAACCTGATGAAATCGGACATCATCAAGGAAATGCCGCTGGCCTGTTCGGATGAAACCGCCGCCGTTGAATTTTTCGAGCGTCAAATCTGGCAGGGCAAACCGCATTGCCCGCATTGCGAATCGCGCAAAGTCTATAAAATGGTGGACGCCAAAACCGGCCAGCGCAACAAGCGGTATCTGTGGCGTTGCCATGACTGCAAAGGCCAGTTCACAATCCGAATCGGCACGGTGCTTGAAGAATCCCGAATCCCGTTGCGCCATTGGGCGTTTGCTTTCTGGCGTTCCTCCACTTCCAAGAAGGGTGTGAGCGCATTGGAAATCAAACGGCAATGCCAGATAAGCTATCCGTCTGCCTTGTTCCTGCTGCATCGCATCCGTTTTGCCATGACGCCGGAGCAAGGGACAATGCCAAAAATGACCGGCACGGTCGAATGTGACGAAACCTATATCGGCGGCAAACCTCGCATTGGCACGGGCTACCACAAGCGCGGGCGCGGCACGTCCAAGACTCCGGTATTTGGAATGATTCAACGCGACGGGAACATTCACCGCCGCGTAGTGGCCGATGTGAGCGCGGCAACGCTCAAAAGCGCAATCCGAGAGTGCGTGGACAAACAAGCCAGAATCATCACCGATGAACACCTTGCCTATCGCGGCCTTGGAAAAGAATTTGCGGGCGGACATGAGACTGTGAATCACGGAACGCGGGAATATGCTTGCGGCGATGTTTGGACGAACACGGCGGAAAGTTCCTTTGCGTTAATAAAACGCGGGTTGATGGGTGTTTATCACGCCGTCAGCAAAAAGCATTTACACCGCTACCTTGGCGAGTTTGACTTCCGTTGGAATACCCGCAACATGAATGATGGCGACCGGACATCGCTGGCGATTCAAAGCGCAATGGGCAAACGGTTAATGATGCAACCGGCATGAGAAATTCTCTTATCTGCGGTGACAACATGGCGATCCTGCCGACGCTGGAAAAGGAAAGCGTGGATTTGATTTACGTTGACCCGCCGTTTTTCAGCAATCGGAACTACGAAATCATTTGGGGTGATGAGGCGGAAATCACAAGTTTTGAGGACAGGTGGGAGGGCGGCATCAATGTTTATATTGAATGGATGAAACAGCGCGTGATTGAATTGCATCGGGTTTTGAAGCCTAACGGGACTTTTTATCTGCATTGCGACTGGCACGCCGGGCACTATTTGAAAGTAATGTGCGATGAAATTTTTGGGTATGGAAACTTCGTAAATGAAATTGTTTGGTGCTATGACACCGGCGGGCGCAGCACTTCATTCTTTCCAAGAAAGCACGATGTCATTTTCCGATATGAAGGGCGCGGCGGCGCACAGTTTTATTACGACCAGGTTGCTCTTAAACGCGACCCGTCCACCATGCACGAAACGGTTAAAAAGGACATAGAGGGACGCTCATACCAAAGCAATGTAAAGGCGGGCAAGGAATATAGATACTACATGGATAAGGGTGTTTTACCGAATGATTGGTGGACGGACATACAGGCTTTGAATCCAGCGGCAAAAGAGCGGCTTGGCTATCCCACGCAGAAACCGGAAGCGTTATTGCATCGGATTATGAGTGCCAGCACAAAACCCGACGGTCTTGTGTTGGACGCCTTTTGCGGTTGCGGAACGACAATGGCTGTTGCTCAAAAAACCGGCAGGCGTTGGATTGGAATTGATATTTCACCGTCCGCCATCGCCACAATCAAAAATCGTTTCGCCAGAGATTCGGTTGATCCGCGAACTTATGATGTTATCGGGATGCCGCAAAAGGACGAAGATTTGAAGGCGTTTAAGCCGGGGGATTTTCAGTATTGGGCAGTCAACGAAATGCACGGCACGCCAAGTCCGAAAATTGTTGGGGACATGGGCATAGACGGATTGAGCTTCATCAATCACTATCCGATACAGGTCAAGCAATCTGAATCCGTTGGCCGTCCAGTGGTGGACAATTTTGAAACCGCCTTGCGCCGCTACTACAAAACGAAGAAAGAAATGGTCGGTTACATTGTGGCTTTCAGTTTCACCAAAGGCGCATTTGAGGAAGTGGCGCGAGTGAAAAACGAGGGAATGAAAATTGAGCTGGTGAAGGTTCAAGACATTATTGACCGTAAATTCGCCATCAAACAGGAAACGCTTTTATGACAAAACCAAGAGCAGAAATAATCAAGGCCAGCCAAAACACGGCACGGACGGCCAAAGGCCCCGAACCGGAGCGGTTGAAAATAACTGGCAACTGGAAAGCGGCGGTCAGGCAGGCGATGCAGAAGCCAAAACCGGCGTCTGGCTGGCCGCGTTAAAACGTGAAAACCGATGAACCAAACCTCAAATCATGCGCCCTTGCGTAAGGTTTATACTTCCGAATTAATTTGACCGGCGGTGATGCCGCCATGTGCGCTTCCCGCATTCATATCGCCAACGCGCACCCAGCTTCTTTGACATCCGAGATTAAAACTTTGTCATCACCAATTTTGCCCGTCCTCGCCGACTTGATGATGGCGTTCACCGCTCG